>Ga0214473_10003735_pt1 | contig 18376 bp, 13 predicted proteins | sample RVTome_7_FD_203509 | JGI IMG/M metagenome (GOLD analysis project Ga0214473, IMG submission 203509) | Soil microbial communities from uranium-contaminated site in the Upper Colorado River Basin, Wyoming, United States - RVT98D197 | ecosystem: Environmental > Terrestrial > Soil > Contaminated >... | reverse complement strand
ACGTCCCGTGGAATTTCGATGCACCGCTCGAACGCCCCGTAGGACCGCTCGGAGTAGAAGTACCCCTCGCCCTTGCGCTCTTCTTCCTTCTTCTTCTCGCCCCTGATCGTCAGGAGGCGCTCCTCGACGTTGATTTCCAGGTCCTCCTTCTTCATCCCGGGCAGCTCCGCCTTCACCAGCACGTCGTTCTTGTCCTCGCTGATCTCGATGGCGGGACCCGTCACCTCCAGGTCCGTCCAGAGATGCCGATGGCGGGGCCACCCAAAATCCATCAGGGACCTCCACGGTCGCGCCCACAGGTCCTCGAACATCCGTTCCACGTTCTGCTCGATGCGACCCGCCTCCGGCCGCGCCTTCACCGGCGCGATGCCGCGGCTCTCGTCGCGTTTCACGGTCGCTGTCACCATCGCACGTCCTCCTTCTCTCGGGTGTCGGTCATCATCGACTGAAGCCCCTCCCGCCTAGCGCCCGACGCCGGCAAGCTGCTTCTCTCGGTCTTCAGCCACTCCTCTCCGCGTCCGGTTCTCAAAAATCACCGCGTCGATGAGCTCGCCGCAGTTGACGCAGCGCCAACTCTCACACCACCCCGTCTTCGAGGGACCACCCCCCGTCAGTTCTTCACAGGCCATCAACCCACCGCATCGAAGACACTCCATGGCCGTCACCTCCCTCCTCCCTGGCGAGCGATCAACCGCCCGCGGTGACTCTTTTACATTGTCATCCTCGTCCCGCGGAAAAGGTATCCCCCAAACGGGGTGTTTGCCCCGATATTATGGACGCCCCGGTTGACCCGATGGGACGAAGCGTCCCCCCCACAAGGGCCTTTACGGCGCCACCCCGGCCGCGACGGCCCCTTCGGGGGAACCGACGCCCGAAGCCGGCGGACACCTCGTTCCCGTCGCTTGCCCCAAAGAGGTAGGCCCCTCGCTCGTCTTCTCCATCGACTTAGACCCATCGAAGAATGGACAACGCCCCCCGACGCGCGCCATGCTGTGTGGTGGGATATCATGTGACGAAGAACGTCGGGATGGGGCTCATCCCGGACATGAAAGGAGGTGAAACACCATGCGGATCAGAGAGATCATGAAGCGGGCGCCGGACCTGGTGACGTGCGCGCCGGCGGATTCCGTGATGGACGCGGCGAAGAAGATGGAACGCCACAACGTCGGGTGTGTCTTGATCACCGAGGGCGGCGGCCTCAAGGGTATTCTCACGGATCGAGACATCACACTGTCGGTCGTCGCCAAGGGGAAAGTGCCGGGTGACACCCGGGTGCGGGACGTGATGCACACCCATGTGCTGACCGGGGGACCCGATTGGGATCTCCTGCAGGCCACGCAGCTCATGGCCGAAAAGAAGATCCGGCGGTTGCCCATTCAGTCCAACGGAACGCTGGAAGGATTCGTGTCGCTGGCCGATCTCGCCCCGGCCGTCCAAAAGGAGCTCGACTCCTTCTTCGCGATCGAGGCGGCTCCCGCCGGCCGTTAACGCAGGAGGCTCCCATGGGAACGTATGTGATGCTGACCAAGGTGTCGCCGGAAAGCATGGCCTCGCCGGCGAAGATCAAAAACCTCGAGGAGGAGGTCAAGGCGCGGGTCAAGCGGCACTGTCCGCAGGTCAAGTGGATTGCCAACTACGCGGTCCTGGGTCCGTACGACTATCTGGATGTGTTCGAGGCGCCCGACGAGCTGACGGCGAGCCGGGTGGCCACCATCGTCCGGTCGTTCGGCCATGCGACCACCGAGACGTGGACCGCCATTCCGTGGGCGAAGTTCCGCACTATGGTGGACGAACTCGCCGCCTAAGACTCCTGCCTTACCCGAGGAAGCTCCCCAAGCCCCACGATGACCATGTCGCGAGGGCTTAGGGGAGTTTTTTCAGACGTCCCGCGAGCTGGTGGAGCTTTTCGTGGATCGATTCGTTGTTGTATCGCTGGATGTCCGAGAGCGCGACGGAAAAGTCGGTCAGCGCGACCAGCCACTCACGGAGATGCTCGATCGTCGACGCCTTGGGCCGCGCCTGGTCGATCCGCCACGACGCGTCCTTGAGGCGGTTCACGGCGTCTTCGAGGTGTTGAGGCACCGCCATGTGTTCCTCCTCGCTAAAAGACCATATCGAATGGCTACGTGACCCGGTTGTCGTCGATGCGCTCATCGTAGCGGGTCACCGCGCCGACCTCCATTCCGCCAAAGAATTGCGGGCGACGAAATTCCGAGGGAATCGGTCTAGCCTGATCGGGCTATTCAACGAATGTTCCTGACGCGCAGGTTCTCCACCATCGAGTAGAATGCGGGCAATGCCAACAGCGTCAGCGCCGTGCTGGTCACCAGACCACCCACAATCACCGTGGCCAAGGGTTTGAGGAGCTCGGCCCCGGATCCCGTGGCCAACGCCAACGGCACCATGCCGATCCCCGCGGCCAGCGCTGTCATCAGCACGGGGCTCACGCGGTGCTCGGCCCCGCGCAGGATCGCCTCCTCAAGTGAGAGACCCTCCTGCTCCTGAAGAGTCTTGATGTGCATGATGAGGATGATCCCGTTGCGGATCGCGATCCCGAACAGCAGGATGAACCCGATGGCCGAGGGGATGGAGAGCACGCCGCCCGAGAGGAAGACGGCGAATATCCCGCCAGCCAGCGCGAACGGCAGGTTGAGCATGACCAGCACGGCCGAGGTCACGGATCCCAGACTCATGTACAGGAGGAGAAACACGGCGACAAGGATCAGGCCGCCCAGGAGGACGAGTTGCCTCATGGCCTCCTGCTGGGCTTCGAACTGCCCGCCGTAGACCACGAAGTACCCTTCGGGCAACGTGACCCGCTGGGCGACAGCGTCTTGCACCTCGGCGATGAATCCCCCGAGGTCCCGGCCCTGGACGTTGGATTGGATGACGATCCGCCGCGACACGTTTTCGCGATTGATGGTGTTGGGACCCTTGCCGTAGCGGATCTGCGCGACGCGCTCGAGCGGGACCTGGGGTCCCGCCGGCGTGTCGATCAAGAGCTGACGCATCTTCTCGATGTCGTCCCGGTAGGCGTGGTCGAGGATGACGACCAGATCGTACGTGCGCTGCTCCGCGATGACCTGCGTCGCCACCTCTCCCTTGAACGCGGTTTCGACAAAACGCGAGACCTGGCCGACCGAGAGCCCGTAGCGGGCCGCCGCGTTGCGATCGACCTGGATCTGAAGCTGGGGCACATCCACCTGCTGTTCGACCAGCACGTCCGCCGCGCCGCGGACCGATCGGACGGCTACGGCGATGTCCTGCGCCGTGGACCTCAACACCTCGAGGTCGGGACCGAAGAGCTTGATCGCCACCTGCGCCGTCACGCCGGAGAGCAGTTCGTCGATCCGGTGCTGGATGGGCTGGCCGACGAACGTCGCCGCGCCGGGGAATTGATCGAGCTTCTCCCGGATCTCGGCCAGCAGGGCCTCGCGGGACCGTGTGCGCTGCTCGGGCGGTTTCACGTTGACGAGAATCTCGTTCACGTTGACCCCTTCGGCGTGCTCGTCCTGCTCGGCGCGTCCCGTCCGGGCCGACGTGGACACGACGTCCGGGATTTCGAGCAACGCGCGTTCAACCTGCCGGCCGATCCGCAGCGATTCATCGAGCGACGTGCCGGGCAGCATTCTCACGTTGATCACGTACGTGCCCTCGTCCATGATCGGCAAAAACTCCTTGCCGACGAACGGCGTCAGCGCCGCGGCCAGCGCGATGATCGCGACCACGACGATGACCACCGGCCACCGATGCCGAAGGATGACGGTGAGCAGCGGCCGGTACCAGCGGTGCACCCACGTCAGCACCGGGCTTTCGCGGTGACTCGCTCCAGACCGGGACGCCAGGAAGAGGTAGCTCAACGCGGGATTGAGCGTCACGGACACCAGGAGCGACGCGCCCATCGCGACGATCACGGTGGTCGCGAGCGGAGCGAAGAGACGGCCCTCGATCCCCTTGAACGCAAAGATCGGGAGGAAGACCAGCATGATGATCACCGTCGCGTAGACCACCGAGCCCACGATCTCCTGCGTGGCCGCGAGGACGATCTCCCGCCTGCTGCTTGATAAATCCCCCCTTGCCCCCCTTTGGAAAAGGGGGGATGGGGGGATTTCGCTCGCATCCTTGTCGATGGCTGCATTGCCCGAGGCTTCCCGCAACCGCCGATGAATGTTCTCGACGACGATGATCGCGTCGTCCACCACCAGGCCGACCGCGATCGTCAGCGCCGCCAAGGTCATCACGTTGAGCGTCATCCCCTGAAACGCGATGAACACGACGCCGAGGACCAACGACAGCGGGATGGCGGTGAGCGTGATCAATGACGCCCGGAGGTTCCACAGGAACACGAACAGAATCACGACGACCAGGACCGCCCCTTCCAGGAACGACTGCCTCACCGTGTGGATCGCCCGGCGGATCACGTCGGCTTGCACGTATTCCGTGCTGATTCTGACCCCTTCGGGAAGCGTGGTCTTGAGCTGCTCGAAGATCCCGTCGATTTTGGCCGTCAGGTCCAGGGTGTTGGTGCCCGGCTGTTTGACGATCCGCCCCAGCACGGTCTCCCGGCCGTTGAGGCTGCTCGCTCCTCGCCGGACCGCGGGACCCGAGACGCGGACATCGGCCACGTCCTTGACGTACACCGGAACGCCGTTGGACCGCGTGGCAATGACGACGCTCTTGATGTCGTCGAGCGTCTGAATGCGGCCCAGGCCTCGAATCAGGTACTCCTGATGGAGATCCTGCGAGAACCCTCCCGCCGCGTTGAGATTACTCTGCTCGAGCGCCTCGAAGACCTCGTGGAGGGAGAGCCCGTAGTGGGCGAGGTGCACCGGATGGACCACGACCTGGTATTCCTTCACAAACCCGCCCATGTTCAGGATATTGGCGATCCCCCCGGCCGATTGGAGCCGAAAGCGAATGACCCAGTCGGCGAGGTCCCGCAGCTCCAAGGGCGAGAGGGTGTTCTTTTCGTCGACCAACGCGAACTCCACGATCTCGCCCAGCCGGGAGGCAATGGGCGTCATAAACGGCGCCTCGGCTCCTTCGGGCAGTTTCACGGTCGCAAGTCGCTCGGCCACGATCTGCCGGGCCTGAAAGACATCGGTGCCCCATTCAAACTCGACGATCACCACCGAGAGCCCGATCCCCGAGGACGATCGGACGCGCTTCACAAAGGGCATACCGTTGAACACGCTCTCCAGGGGGAAGGTCACCAGCGTCTCCACTTCTTCCGGCGACCAGCCAGACGCCTCGGTGAGGATCGTCACCCGGGGGTCGGTGATGTCCGGATAGACGTCCACCGGCATCCGCGACAGGACCTGGTAGCCCGCCAGCAGTGCCACGAGCGCGCCGGCCACGACCAGGAGCCAATTCTTCAGCGAAAAAGCGACGAGTTTCGACCACATCGAAAGCCTCCGATCAGTGTCCGTGTTCCGAGACCCCGCCTTTGATGAAGATCGAGGACATCAACTCGTAGTTACCCTGGGTCACTACCCGATCGCCGGAGTCGAGGCCCCCGGCGATCTCGGCGTAGCGATCGTCCTGCGTGCCTACGACCACGTTCCGGCGGAGATAGGCGCCTTCGCGCTCGACGAAGACAAACGTTTCGCCTCCCGAACGGAGGAGAGCCCGCTTCGGAATCGCCAACACCGTGGCGCGGCTGCCCACGACGATGCTGAGTTGCGCGAACATCTCGGGCTTGAGCTGGTACGCGGGGTTGGGCACTTCGACCCACACGTGCACCGTGCGCTTCTCCGGCTCGACCATGCCGCCCATCCGGACGATCCGCCCCGTGAACACGCGGTCGGCAACGGCGATCAGGCTGACGCGCACGGTCTGGCCGGTTTTCACCAGGTAGGCCTCGTGTTCCGGCAGGTCGCCCTCGACCCACATCACGGAAGGATCGATGATCTCGAACAGCACCGTGCCGGGTCCCACCGCTTCACCCACCGTGGCATCCCATTTCGAGATGACGCCGGCGATGGGCGCCGTGAGCGGAATCAGCGGAGGCGGGTTCCCGAATTGGCGGCTCCGCAGCTCGGCCAACAACTGCCCTTTCTGCACGCGATCCCACGGATTGACGAGCGTGCGCTCGACGATCGCGTCCGTTTTGGGACCGACGGCCGCCAGACGGTTGGGCTGGGGTTTGACCAGACCGTTCACCGTGATGACCTTCTGGATCGTGCGCGAAGCGGCCTCTTCGACGGTCAACCCGATGTTCCGCTTCGCCTCCTCGCTCAGGCGAATGCCTTCCTTACCCTCGGCGTGGGCATCCGGCGCACTGCGTTCCTCGGTTTCAGCACGGGGGTGTTGTTCATCGGCTCGAGCGGGCCCAACGCCCCCAAAGCGCATCGCGACGGCCAGCACCGACAACCCGACCACGACCCGCCACCCGCATCTCCTCGCGTTCGTCCATCGCTTCATGGCCTGTCTCCTTCGCGCTCAAACGATCGGGATTGCAACTCCATCACACGGCCACCCACCTCCCGCTCCAGGGCCGCGAGCGCCAATCGGTGCTCGTATTGCATGGTCAGGTATCCGAGTTGGGTATCCGCGAACCGCCGCTGGGCCTCCAGGATCTGGAGAATCCCGGCGAATCCCTGTTCGTACGCCTGCCGCGTGAGATCGAGATTGCTCTCGGCCAGAGGGACCACGTCGTTCGTGAAGTGTTCCAACCTCGTTTCGGCCGAGACGATGCGGGCGGACGCCACACGCACATCCCGCGCAATGCGAGCCTTCAAGGCCGCTCGCTCGGACTCGGCTCGTCGCAAGCGGGACTGGGCCGACATCAGATCGCCTCGCTTGCGGTCGAACAACGGGATGGGGACGGACAGTTTCAGGCCCACCAGCCGGTCGCGGTCGGTCAGGTCCAGCGCATCGAAAACGGCATTCTCTTCCGTCAGATCGAGCGAGACGGTCAGATCCGGAATCCGTTCCGCTCGAACCAGCGCGACCTCGCTCGCTGCACGTTCGGATTCGACGTCCAGGGCGCGAAGATCGGGTCGCCGGGCGAGTGCCTGTTCTTGTAACGAGGCCTCCTGCACGTGCGCGGGAGGAACGAGCAGCGTTCCCCTGGCAACCACCGGCTCGTCGACCGCCTGTCCCATCAGCGCGTTCAGCGCGGCCCGGGCGTCGACCAGTTCCTGATCGAGACCGACGACTTCCTGCAAGCCGTTATGGTATTCGATCTTAGCGAGGGCGACGTCCATCTCGGGCGCGAACCCTTCTCGGAATCGTCCCTCGCTGAGCGCAACCAACCGCTCGGCAAGTTCGATCTGCTCCCGCGCGAGCTTCAGCCGCTCCTGCGTGAAGAGCAGCCGGTAGAAGACCTCCTCCACCTCCCCGATCAACCGGCGCTTCGCATCATCGAACATCTCTTCGGCCGCGTTGACGCCAAGGCGGGCGTTCTCTTGGCGCTGACGCCGCTTGCCGGCGGTCACGATGGTCTGAGTGACGCCGACTGATCGGCGCCCTTCGCCGTCCCCGGCGAAGAACCGGTCGGTCTCCAAGGCCAGATCAAGCTCCGGGTTGGGATACACCCGCGCCTGCAGGACCGCTCCCCGGGCGGCGTCCCGTTCTTGCTCACGGGCCCTCAACTCGGGGTTGTGCCGGAGGGCGGTTTCAACCGCTTCTTCCACAGTCACGACACGCGGAGTTTCACGGACCTCCGCAAAGACCGGTCGGCTCCCTATCGATACAGACGTCATCAATACGAAGCTGATGAGCACTCGTCGGTAGATGTCACTGGTCATCGCACGCTCCGCAACAAGGGTTTCCGACCCGGAACGCGCGCGGAACACCGCCGCGAACCCCGATCGGGTACGCCCAGTCGAACCTAGGGTTGAGATGCGGAGGCGGGCTTAGAGACGGTACTGTCGGTGCAGGATATACAGGGAGAGAGCGTGAACCTTCGCGCCGCGTTCCTCGCGGAACCGGCGGACCCATTGGCTCTCAGCGTGGTCCGGGTCCAAGCGGACGGGAACCATGACGGCTGCTGTGACCGGCTGGAGGGTATCGCGGTCTGAAGGACTCCGAACGATGGTGACGACAACAGCACACGGAAGATGCGCCTCAGTCAACCGGTGGGAATACGATTCAAAACAGCAGGGATCCCGATCGGTGGCGTGAGACGCAGGCGCGTGTGGTTCTACGATCTCCGTTCCCTGAGCATGCAGGCACGGCGCCAGGATCAACACCGCCAGCAGTGTCAGAATCCCAAAGGCTGATGTCCGGTGATGGGAGGATCGCAATGTCGAGTATCTCTTCATCGCTCGAGTTATTCGGTATTCAACCCTACTCAACGAGTGATCAAAAGTCAACACACTGTATTCCCCCGGCGGCGTCATCGGTGTCCGGAAACACGTGAGACCACAGACCGCCCTCAGTAGCTTTGGCCAATCGTGAGGGAAACCACCCACTGCTTGGGAACGGCGCTCTCCCCTTGAAAGTCGCTATTATCCCAGGTCACGAAGTACGACACGGACGGGGTGATCGACACGGAGCGGATGGAGCGGCTGTAATTGACGGTGAACTCCAGCGACGGGATACCGCTCATCTCATAATAGTTCCGCTGGTAGAACAGATGGGATCCCATCCCGAACGTCCCAACCGATGTCTCCACGTCACGCTGGAGCCCCAGCGTGAAATAGGCCCCCTTCCCCGCATCAAAGTCATAGTGAGAACTTAGCGAAAGATCCAAGAGAGTCGCGTACGAGAGATCGAGGTACACTTCCTGCGACGGCTCCCATCCCTTATCCGGATACCGATAGCGGGCATATCCCGTGGTCGCGGAGAGACGTCCGAGCTCCCGCTCATAGGCGAATAACAGATCGATCTCGTTGACGTGTCGTTCGTCCAAATCGACATTGAACCATGATGTTAACGAGAACCCGCGGTATTCGAGACTCAGCTCCGGCTGGGCAACGGGATTGCCATCGCTGTAATCGATGCCCTGGAAGAGGTATTTCGAGGCGAATACCGTCTCCCAACTGACGGTGAGTGGTCCGTGCTCGGACTCCGCCACGGCGGGGGTGCCGTGGATGAGACAGCCGCCGAGGCAACCCGCAATCAATACGCGCTTCAACACCCCATCGTCTCTCTTGAATTCGACGGCTGTCCAACGAAGTCCGCTGATTCGTCGATGACGATAGCAGACGGTTGAAATTTGTCGAGGCGAACATGATCGTGTTCGTCCCGCGTCAGACTCCCAGCACCTCGGCAATCACTAGGATCTTGCGAACCGCCTCCGCAATGCGCTGCGAGAGTTCCCCCCGGCCTTCGATGGGCACAAGCGGCGACGGCACCTTGTGAAAAGCCTCCGGATCTCGACCGACCTCGTATGGGTGCTCCAGATCCCGGCCGATGAACTGATCGAGAAACTCGTGGGGCAGCGCAACGCCCGCCGAGCCATCCCTCACCACGAGCCGCTGCGGCGCGCCGTCTTTGATGGAGACCAGCAGGGACAACGTGCCATGCTCCGTCCGAACCGGCTCGAGGAACACGGTACCCGTCTCCCCGGTCGGGCGCTTCGGCCATCGTGTGACGACATAATACCCGATCAGTTCGTCGGGCTTCGTCGCCTCGTAGCCCAACCGCTCATTGATGCCTCGGCTCTCCTCCGTGCTGAGATGCCGGTGGTGGGAGACGTATCGACTCCGGGGATGCAGGAGGGCCGCGTCTCGCTCGGTGATCGCAATCGGATGCTCCTGTGTTTCGTGTTGGAGGTACGCGCAGCCCTGGACCAATAACACACCCAGCAGGCTGATGAGTACCACGCGGTAGTGGATCTGACGACACCTCATTGGAATCTCCTTTCAATCTCTGACCACAACCCGTCAACCATCCTCCGTCCATCGCATCAGTGCGAATGGTCCGCCAAGTCTCCATGGCCATGCTCGACGATCCGATGGTGCTCCTCACCCGACACATTCGAGGGATCAACATGAATCGATGCGTTCGAGAGGTATTGCAACCGATGTAAGAGCTGGTGCCGAACCTCCTTGGCAATCTCGTGTCCCGCTTCAACCGACAGCGCCGGGTTGACCGCGACATTGACCTCTGCGTGAAGCCGATGCCCCGACCACCGGACGCGGACCTCCGTAACGTCTTCGATGCCCTCAGTGCGCGACGCGGTCTGCACGATCTCGTCAACGACCTCGGGGTCGACGCCGTCGAGCAATCGAGTGAACACGGATTTTCCAGACGACCATGCGATCCCGAGAATGGTGGCGGTAATCGCGAGCCCGATCGCGGGGTCGGCCAGCGGATAGCCCAACCACACTCCCAGTGCACCGAAGAGCACCGCCAAGCTCATGAGCCCGTCGACGCGCGCGTGCTGGCCGTCGGCGATGAGGGCGGCGCTGCCGATCTGTGTGCCGACTCTGATACGGAAGACCGCCACCGCCTCGTTCCCCAGGAATCCCACGATTGATGCCAGGATCACCAACCCGAGGTGGTCGATGGTCTGCGGATGGAACAACCGATCGATCGAGACGTACCCCGCGACCACGGCGCTCGAGACAATCGTCAGGATGATGACCACCCCGGCCAGGTCCTCGGCGCGCCCGTAGCCGTACGTGAACCGCCGTGTGGGACGCACTCTGGCCAATCGATACGCCACCCAGAGCGGGATCGCGGTCGCCGCATCCCCCACGTTATGGATCGTGTCGGACAGCAGCGCCACGCTGCCCGACAGATAGACGATCACGCCTTGAAACAGGGCGGTGGCCACGAGCGCGAGGAACGACCACTGGACCGCCCGGATGCCCTGTTGGGTTGTCAGGAGAACAGGATCCATCGCGCCATGCAGATGATCAGGCTCGCGATGGCCGTGCTGGTGCGCAGGCTGTCCTCTTGATGGTTCGCTCACCGACAATGCACCGCCTCCTCGTCGTGATGTCCTCTCACGGGCGACACGCGGTCAGGAGAGCGCGCCCTCGGAGTCTTCCCCCCACGTCGCGATCCGCACGGCATGATCGACCGGCCTGACAAAAACCAGGCCATCGCCCTGCTTACCCGTATGAGCGTTCGTCCGGATGATGCGCACGATCTCATCGGCATCCTGGTCGCGACAGACTATTTCCAGCTTGACCACGTTGATGTACTGCTCGGCGAGTTCCAGCGAGTAGTCGTATTCCTCCTTCGGGAGGCCACTCGTCACACCTTTCCCATCGAGCAGCGTCATGTTGCAAAACCCGGCGTGTTGCAGCACGTCAATCACCTTCCCCACCAGGGTATGGCGAATATACGCGTTGACCTCTTTCATCACGAGTCCCTCCCCATCTGGAACACCGGCTCCGGCTCGGGAGCACGGAGCGCCGCCTCAGGCCCGTATCGCCGCTCGCGCCGTCCCTCGACCCACCGGTACAAGGCGGGCAAGACCAGCAGGGTGAGAGCGGTCGATGTGATGAGGCCGCCTACGACCACAACGGCCAAGGGTTTTTGCACCTCGGATCCTGGCCCGGTCGCCAGGAGCAAGGGCACGAGCCCCAGGCTGGCCACCAGCGCCGTCATCAACACCGGCCGCAACCGCCGTTCGGAGCCGATGCGCACCGCCTCTTCCAGCGTCATCCCCTCTTGCCGCAACTGATTGAAGGTGGAGACCAGGACCACGCCGTTCAGAATCGCCACGCCGAAGAGCGCAATGAACCCCACCGACGCGGGCACCGACAAATAGAGACCAGACAGAAAGAGCGACACGATACCACCGATCAAGGCGAACGGGATGTTGGCCAGAATCAGCAGCGCGTGGCGCAAGGCATTAAACGCCGTGAAAAGCAAAAGAAAGATCAAGAACAGCGCCACCGGCACGACGATCGCCAGGCGCTGCATGGCCCGCTGCTGATTTTCAAACTGCCCGCCCCAGGTCACGTAGTATCCTGAGGGTAGCTTCACGGCCTCGGAGATACGCTGCTGTCCCTCGGCCACGAACGACGCGATGTCGCGTCCCTCCACGTTCGCCTCGATGACGATCCGGCGACTTCCCTCTTCACGGTTGATCTGGACGGGCCCCTCCGCCACGCGGATGGCCGCCAGTTGTTTGAGCGGGATCCTCGCCCCGTCCGGGGCACTGACGGTCAGATTCTCCACGGCCTGCACGTCCCCGCGCACCGCCTCCGGAAAGCGCACCAGCACGCCGAACCGACGCTGCCCTTCCACGACCTCGGTCGCGACCTTCCCGCCGATCGCGGTTTCCACCACCTCGTTGAGGTCCGCGACGTTGATCCCGTACCGGGCCAAGGCCTGCCGATCGGCCTCGATCTCCAGAAAATACTGCCCCGAGACCTGTTCGCTCCGCACGTCCACCGCGCCGGGGATGCCGCGGAGCACCCGTTCGATGCGGCCGGCCTGCTCGGCCAGGACCTGCATATCCTCCCCGAAGATCTTCACGGCGATCTGGGCGCGCACGCCGGCCAGCATCTCGTCGACCCGCATCTGGATCGGCTGCGAGAAGACATAGGCGATACCGGGAATCCGATCCATCGCCTCGCGCATCTTCTCTTTCAGTTCGTCCTTCGTTCCTACGGTCCATTCGCGTTCGGGCTTGAGGATGATAAAGATGTCCGACAGTTCCGGCCCCATCGGATCCACGCCAATTTCGTCGGTGCCGGTTCGCGTGACGATGGTCTTCACCTCCGGAAATTGCATCAGCGCCCGCTCGACCTCGCCGTTGATCCGCAGCGAATCGTCCAGCGAAATGCTGGGCAGGCGGGTGACGTTGATCACGATGTCGCCCTCGTCCAACGTGGGCACGAACTCCTTGCCGATAAACGGAAACAGCACGAGCGCGCCGACCAGCAGTCCGACCGCACCGCCGATTAACGTCTTCGGGTGCGCCAAGGCCGCCGCCAGCACCCCTTTGTACCGCTCGCGGAGCCGGCGCACCAGCCACGGTTCCCGCTCTTTCACCCCCGCGGCGAAGAGCAGCGAGCAGAGCACCGGCACCAGCGTGAGAGAGAGAATCAGGGAGCCGAACATCGCGAACGCGACCGTGAAGGCCAGGGGTTTGAACATCTTGCCCTCGACCCCGGTGAGGCTGAACAGGGGCAGGAACACCACGATGATGATGAGAATGCCGAACAGCACGGGACGGCCCACCTCGCGCGCGGCTTCAAGAATATGGTGCATCGTCGAGCCGCCTCGGGCCTGCTTTTCGGACAAATGTCGGTAGATGTTCTCAACCATCACCACGGCTCCGTCCACCAGCATGCCGATCCCGATGGCGAGGCCTCCCAGGGACATGAGGTTGGCCGAGAGACCCAGGCCCTTCATCAAGACAAACGTGAACAAGATTGAGAGGGGCAGCATGAGGGAGACGATCACCGCGCTGCGGAGATTGCCGAGGAACACGATCAACACCGCGACGACGAGGACGGCCCCTTCCAGCAGCGCCTTTTCGACCGTCCAGATCGCCCGGTTAACCAGCTCGGTCCGATCGTAGAACGGCACGATGGAGACGTCGGCCGGCAACACCCGGTTGATCTCGTCGACCTTGGCTTTGACGTTGGTCACGATCTCCCGGCTATTGCCGCCCATCAGCATGAGGACCAACCCCTCCACCGCTTCCCCTTTGCCTTCGTAGGTGACCCCGCCGTATCGAGTCCGTGCCCCGATGCCGACCTCGGCCACATCCCGAAGGAAGATGGGTGTGCCCCGCTCCGAGGCGACGACGATGTTTCGGATGTCATCAACGGTCCGGATCATCCCCAGGCCCCGGACGACGAACTGCTCCTCCTGGTGGCGGATGAACCCGCCGCCGACGTTGGCGTTGTTGTGTTCCACCGCTTCGAAAACCTGCCGCAGTGTGAGCCCGAAGTTCTTGAGACGGTCGGGATCCACCAGCACCTGGTACTCCTTGGGGAGGCCGCCGAGACTGTTGACGTCGGCCACACCGGGAACGGTCCGCAGCATGGGCCGGACCACCCAGTCCTGGAGCGTGCGGAGATCGGTCAGGTCGTACTTGGGGCCGTGCAACCGGTACTGGTACACCTCCCCCAGTCCGGTGCTGATCGGTCCCAACATCGACTCCACGTTGGGAGGGAGCTTCTCCTTGGCCTGAAGAAACCGCTCGAGGACGGTCTGGCGCGCCCAGTAAATATCGGTGCCGTCCTCGAAGACGACCGTAATGACAGAGATCCCGAATTTGGAGATCGACCGCAGTTCGGTCTTCTTGGGAAGCCCCATCAGATCCACTTCCAGGGGGAAGGTGACCAATTGCTCGATCTCCACCGGCGACATGCCTGGCGCCTTGGTGATGACCTGAACCTGAATATTGGTGACGTCGGGGAACGCGTCGATCGGGAGCCGGACGAACGCCAAGATCCCCCCGCCGACCAGAATGGCCACCCCCAGCAGGATCAGGAGGCGCTGTTTCAGTGCGAATGTAATGAGACGGTCGATCATGGTCAGCCCGCCTCCATCTCGGTTTTCTTCATGTCGGATTTGAGCCGGAAGCTCCCGGTGGTCACCACCTTCTCTCCCGGCTCGACGCCCAACCGGATCTCGATGCGGTTGCCGGCCTTCCGACCGACCGTGACCTCACGGACGGCGAACACGCCCGGTTCTTGCTCAACAAACACGAGGGCGCGCTCGCCGTCGCGCTGCACGGCGTCGGCCGGAACGGTGATCGCGTCTTCCCCCGCGCCGGTGAGGAGGCCGACCTGCGCCAGCATGCCGGGCTTGAGCGCCTCATCGCGATTCGGGACCACGACCCGCACCATCAGCGTCCGCGTCTTCTCGTCGAGCGCCCGGCCGAGGGTCTCGACGCGGCCCGCAAAGACCCGGTCAGGATACGCCTGAACCCGGATCTCGGCGCGCTGTCCCGGCTGCACGCGGGCGAGGTCCCGCTCGGGCACGTCGGCTTCGACCCACACGACCGACAGATCGGCGACGAGATAGAGCATCTGGGTCGGTTCGACCCCGGCGCCCGTGAAGGCCTCGTGGCGCACCACCACGCCGGACAGGGGCGACACCAGCGGCATCGCCGTCTCGGCGGCGCCGGTCTCGCGCAACCGCGCCACCGCCTCGCCCGTGAACCCGAGGATCGCCAGGTGGTTCTGGGCCTCTTGGGCGGCCGCGCGCGCGCGAAGCGCTTCGCCCTCGAGTCGTTGGACCTCGCCGCGACTGACCCCCTTTTTCTCCGACAAGGCCTTCGCCCGCTCGAACGCCCGCTCCGCCACGCTCAACTCGGCGGCGGCACGGAGGTAGTCCGACTGCGCCCGTCCGATCTCGGGGCTCTCGATGAAGGCCAGCGGCTCGCCCCGCTTCACCCGGTCCCCGATGTGCGCTCGAAAGCTCTGGACCCGCCCGGCAATGGGGGCGCTGGCGTGGGCGAACCGGTTCTCATCGTAGGTCACCCGCCCGCTGACCTGGAGCGGGATGTGAAGCGGGGTGCGGGCCACGACCTCGGTCTTGAGCCCGATCGCTTCCATCGCGTCGGTGGTCAGGCGAAGCACGTCCGACCGAGTCGGATGCTGGGCCACGAACTCGGACACGGCGGCTTGCGAGCCGCCGGATTCCGAGCATCCCATCACGACCAGAGCGAGCATGCCGGCCACGATCATCGGGATGGTCCCCCTCCCGGGCCTACAGAACCTTTCTCTCCACATGAACCTCTCCTTTATCTCGCGTATCTCGCGATCACTATGTGCCGAGGGCACGTTCTATTGGTGCGCTCCGAGCGCCGTCAGCTCTGTTCCCACGGCCCGCTCGAGCAGCGACCGACTGACCTGGTACTCGAAGAGGATCTGGTGGGAGCGAAGTCGGGCCTCGTTGAAAGCCCGTTGGGCGTCGAGCAATTGCAGCAGGTTCGTGGCCCCTTCCTCGTACAGCGCCTCGGCGATCTTCTGCGACTCCTCGGCACGGGGCACGAGCCGCGTGCGGACCGCCTCGACCCGTTCGGCGCTCACCCGGAATTGGTTCAGCGCGGATTGGATCTCGGCCCGGATCACCTGGTCCCGTTGGCGCACCCGCGCCTCCGCGTGCCTGAGATCGGCTTGGGCCAGCGCGATCCCGCCCTGGTTTCGATTCCAAATGGGAAGGGTGACCCCCAAACCGAGGCCGAAGGTCGAGAGATCGTCGTTGCCTTGAACACCCCGGCTCTGTTCGGACTGGACCCCGAACGTGAGATCCGGGTAGCGCAGGGCGCGATTGAGCTTCACCTCGCTATCGGCGCGGTTCCGGCGAGCCTGTGCAGCGGCTAGATCGGGGCGATGAACCTCGGCGAGTTCGATGAGGCGGTCCAGACCCAGTTCCGCCTCCCCCGGGGTCGCGTCATCCGAATCCTGATCCAGTGAGCCGATGATCTCAATCGCATCGACCGGCTCCTCCAGACCCGCCAACAGGGCCAGCCGGGTCTTGGCAGCCGCCAACGCCAGTCCGGCCGACGCGACCTCGTCCTCGAACCGAAGCGCCTCGACCTGGGCGCGAATCAGATCCGCTTCCGGGATCTCACCCTGTTGGACGCGTAGGTCGGTGATGGCCACGACGTCGCGGAATCTCGCCAGATTGGCCTCGGCGGCCTTCAGGTTCGCGTGGGCCAGGAGGGCCTCGTAAAACGTTTTCTTGAGTTCAAAGACCAGCAGACGCACCGTATCCTGAAATTCGGCGCGCGCTTCATCGAGCTCGGCATCAGCGGCGATTCTCCGATGCCGCCGTGTGCCGAACCCCTCGATCGTCTGCTCGATTCGGTGGTACTGGATATTGTTCGTCTCTCGCTCAAATCCGCCGGAGAGGCCCTCCTGGCTAAACTGGTACTCCGGATTGGGGTACGCGGTCGCGAGGAGCCGATTGGCCTCCGCCCGATCGAGGCCGAACCGGCTCACCAGCACATCCACGTTCCGCTCCAGCGCCAACCGGACGGCGCCGTCTAATGTGAGACCGGGCTGGCGTTCCTCCGAGGCTCCGAAAGACGGCTCGATCCAGGTCGCAGTAAGGGCAATACTGACCAATCCCGTAACCAACGTTGACGCGAGTCCAACACGCCTCATCCGAACGCTCCTGTGCGAGTTTCGTCCCACGCTTGATCCAGATCGACCGCAGACCGCGCATGACGCGCGAACCCGACGCGTCGGTCGAGATCACAACCTGAGAACGGTAGTGTTTAGGAGAGAGGAGAAAGCGGAGGAGCGCGTGGAGCGGTCGAACTGCCGCTCACCCCTGAGGACTGACGCAAGAGCGGTGGGGGAAACAACGAGGATGGTGCGGGAGGAACCAGCGCTATCGGCGCGGACAACGAGACCACGAAAACTGCCGGCGTACTCGTGACACCAAGAGATCCGATTTCCTGGCCAAGCGAGTGGAGAACAGCGGTCTGGACCAACGTGAGGCGGGTCCTCCCGGGTTCCGTCGGGGGGTGCGCGGCCTCGTCCGACGAAAAGACCGAGTGCACCATCGGCGGATGCGCGTGATCACCCGCGTGAAACTGCGCCATCCCCGCGTGGGCGTGAATGAGGGGGGAGATCGTAAGGGCAACGACAGCAAACCAGGTGGCCAGATGACGCGTTCGCGCCCGGAGCCGAGAGATCATGAGCGCGACCATACTACGGACCGGACGAGGCTGTCAACGTACCCCGCTTGTTGTGTCTATTCCTCGCGATCAACTTTCGCAGCTCTTCCAGCCCGAGCATCGCGAGCGCGAAGGGGATGAGGAACACCCAGACCGCCGGGGCGAGCGGGGCCGTGCCGAAGATCAGATTCCCCCACGGCGTGTAGTCGATCAGGAGGATCAGCGTCACCTCGGCGACGATCCCCCATAGGATCAACGGATTACTGAACAACCCGAACGAGAACGCCGACGTTCGGTCGTCCCGGCAGAGGAACACGTTGACCACCTGCATCACGATGATGGCGCTCAAGCAGGCCGCGGTGGCTTGCAGATAGAGGGGATCGGAGGGGCCCAGCGGCCGGCCATACTCCCATCCCCCTCGATCGAGCACGAAGAAGAACGCCGCCATGGCCGCGGCGGCTTCGAGGACACCCAGGAACAGATACGCGCGCGCGAGCAGCGACCGCCCGAGCAGCCGTTCACCGACGGGACGCGGCGGCCGCTGCATGACTCCGGGGTCAGGCCGCTCCGCGCCGAGGGCAAGGGCGGGCAGCATGTCGGTCCCCAGATCCACCGCCAGGATTTGGATGATCGTCAGGGGGAGCGGGATGCGAAACAAGACGAAGGCGAGGTACGGCACGATCTCCGGAATGTTGGACGTCAGGATGTACGTCAGAAACTTCCGGATGTTGTCGAAGACGGCGCGCCCCTCCTCGACCGCGGCGACGATGCTGGCGAAGTTGTCGTCCATCAGGACGATGTCGGCGGCCTCCCGGGCCACGTCCGTCCCCGTGATCCCCATGGCGATCCCGATGTCGGCCTTCCGCAGCGCCG
>Ga0214473_10003734_pt1 | contig 18378 bp, 12 predicted proteins | sample RVTome_7_FD_203509 | JGI IMG/M metagenome (GOLD analysis project Ga0214473, IMG submission 203509) | Soil microbial communities from uranium-contaminated site in the Upper Colorado River Basin, Wyoming, United States - RVT98D197 | ecosystem: Environmental > Terrestrial > Soil > Contaminated >... | reverse complement strand
GCCCTTGGCAAAAGCGACCAGGCTTTCCCGGCTCACTTCCGGATGATGAATATCGATAGGTTCCATGCAGATAGTTTATCATAAATCATCCCAAAATGTAACAATATTTAATGCGTTTATATTAGTAACTATTCGTCTTGATTAGGAGACTGTAAGATACTTCAAAAAAATATCTTAAGAGGCTGGCGTTCCGTATCAGACTCTGATTAATCTCTACCTGCCTGACTGCGCCGCTTTCGGTCGGATATTTTCTATGGGATGGCTGCCCCGCGCACCCTAGGCAATCAATTCTAACCTCGAAGCGAAGGCTCCCTGCACCAATCGGACTTCCTAATCATCAAGGAAAAGCACAGCAGCGAGTATAGGGATTTGGTTCTGTTAAGATACCAAACAAGGACGAGACGGGGAGGTACCAGGAACGGCCGAGGTGCGGCGGCTTCGGCGGTAGCCGTCGGCATTAAGCCCCTAAGGCAACCAAGAGATATTCGGTGGCAGGTACGAGAATCCTCCGATCCAGTACTGGTCCCCTGAAATCTGCCCTAAAAGCAGGAACCCTCCAAGGAATCTAGGGGCGATTTCAAGTGTATTGAGGGTAGCGCTTTGCTCTGGAATACTTATATCCAAAGCTGTACTGGGTCCCGGCGAATCGCCTTTTGAAGTTTCAAAAATCACCCCCAGAATCATCTTGAGAGAGTATTGATCCATTACCGGAACCAACGTAAAAGAAGGCTGGCATCTCATAATACCCTTTGCTTTTTGGGAGGTTGCATATGAGTTTCCAAGCCCGTCTGGGCCTTAAGCGGATAAGAAATCGAGATGCGATTCTTATCACAATCTTGTGCTTAATCCAGATCGCGGCCTTCAAAACCGCAGCAGAAGCCCAAAACAATCCCAATGACTCGATTGTCAAAGTCTATACCGTTCGTTGCACTTTCGACTATTTTGCACATTGGAATAAGAACGCTCAAGAGCTCATCAGTGGGTCAGGTTGCATAATTGGAAGCGATGAGATTCTTACAAACGCCCACGTGGTCGCAGATGCGGTGGTCATCCAGGTCAGTAGAGCTGGCGCTGCAGAAAAATTCATCGCCAAAGTAAAGGCCGTAGCGCACGACTGTGATTTAGCAATCCTCAAAGTTGACGAAGCGAGATTTTTTCAGGGAGCGTCTCCCCTTGGAATCGGCGAATTGCCAAAATTGCAGGAGGAAGTTACGGTATATGGTTTTCCCAAAGGTGGCGAAGAGTTGTGCATAACCAAAGGCATCGTCTCGCGAGTTGAGCAGCGGAGGTATGCTCATAGCGGCGCGAAATTGCTGTGCTGCCAAATAGACGCCCCAATCAACTCCGGCAACAGCTGCGGCCCCGTTATCTCTAACGGCAGAGTTGTTGGTGTAGCTTTTCAATCGCTGGACGGACAGAATATTAGCTATATAGTTCCTGCCCCCCTAATCAATCGCTTTCTTCAGGACATCAGAAACGCTGGTTATGGCGGTGTACCTAGTTTAGAAATTGACTGGCAGCCTCTGGAAAATCCCGATTTGAGGGCAATGCACGGTCTTGAGGAAGATGCTTCCGGAGTCTTAGTAAAGCATGTCTTCCCTGGATCCCCCGCTGAGGGGATACTTCAGCCTGGAGATATCGTTCTTGCTGTGGAAGGCACCAAAGTGGCATGTGACGGGACGATTGAATTCCGTAAAGGCGAAAGAACGCAATTCGAACATTTGATTCACCGCAAATTTATAGGAAACAGCGTCAGCATTGATATCTTGAGAAGATCTAAGACCATTAAGAGTGAAATTAGGTTAAGCGTTCCGATAAATCATTGCCGACTTGTCCCTTTTGATCAATATGACATGGAGCCGAAGTACTTCATCGTAGCAGGCCTGGTGTTTCAGCCGCTTACATCCAACTATCTAAAGGCGGTCTGGGGAAAAGAGGAATACTATCCTCCGAACCTAGAGTATTATTATCGTTTTGCCGTGCCTGAGCAGGATCGTCGCGAAGTCGTTGTCCTTACTATGGTAATAGCGGACCGAACGAACGTTGGTTACCACGATCTTGAAAACCGCGTGATGATTTCAGTGAACGGGATAAGAATATCACGCACAGAGGATTTGATCAAGGCTGTTGAGGAGAGCCAGAATAGGTACCATGTCTTTGTGGATGAACAGGCGACGGAAATAGTATTGGATAGAACAAAGTTGCCAAAGAATGTGTCTTGATTGTGGGTTGAACAAACTATGATGGGTTGTTTTGAGGTTCGGCCGTACAATAGGTTTCAGGGATCGCACAATGAAGTCCTAGGCTCATGTCCTTCGATAATACACACAGGAAGCACGAGCCCTTTATCCCGTTTCTTTGATATCTGAGGCACAATACGCAAAAAAGAGGGGGACGATATGAAAAAGCAAACAAACTTATTATTATCGATTATGTGTTTATGTTTTGTTTCTTCTTCGCAAGTCTATGACAGGTTTAGCCTGGAGGATTTTGAGGCGCTTATTAAGGAGACACTAAAGACAAATGGCTATGAATATATAATGCCACGAATTATCAACGAAAATAGGGTTGTCAATTTTTATTTTATTTTTTCGACTTCAAACGACGACAGGTTCTATGAAGGTATGGGTGTTTGCATGGCGATGGTAGCCGAAATAACTGAAAAAGTATCCTGGGTATCAAAGACAGCATATTTTTCAATAAAGCAGCCTGCCGAGATATTCGCCTGGATAGATACGAGGGACTGTAGGGTTTCGAGGAAAATTCAAGATGAGAAGAAACGAGCCGAATACATTGATCTCAAATTGCATTATATAAAAAAACAGATAAAGATCCGGGATAAAGTTGGTTAAGGATTCTAGACAGTTTTCTAAAGGTCTCCATTAAGGGAAAATGATATCCCTCTGGAAGGATTGCATCATCAGCTACGTTGATCTTATCGGAATTCGCGATCTTGCGCGCAACCATTCGAATCCGGCATCATCGATAATGTGCGGTTTTCATGCACTTATAGCTAAGGAAATTAAGAATATGCCCCATCATGAGCATATATATTTCTGGAATGATACGGCTGCCTTACTTGCTTTTCTTAGTAATCCCTGTGGGTGTATCGTTGGGGTAATGCGAGAAATCGAAGGCTTCATGGACAGGACGGACGAATTATGCCGATGCTATGGTATCTCGGTCAAGGGCAAGGCATTCCCATCTAGTACGTTGAAGAGCGTAACTGAACAGAGGTGCACTTTCCTGAGGATCTCAAGCTATGCCTTTGCTAACTGTCTAAAGATCGAGAAAGAGCTCGGTAAGCATAAAAAACGGCTGTACGTGGACACCAGAATAATCCGCCATATAGCAAACGCAGAGCGAGGCACCATGAAAACAATTACTATGTACCCAAATTACCACAGAAGAGTAGTCCACATGTACAGGCAGTCATTATGGAAAGAATAGTCTCACAATAATCCGGCTAATCTAACCGGATCATCAGCTCATCATCCGACGACAAGGCGAACCCTTTCGAAGAAATTGGACGCGCGCCCACTCCTAGATAATACAGGAACGCCTGGGAAATAGTTACTGTCCGCGGATGCAGCGTCGCCGTCAGCAGGCTTCACCTGATACTGCGCCAGCTAGATGAGCGTTCCTCCTGCGTCAATATCTATTTAGTCTTGAATTCGCTTAATCTCGAACAATCGATAAGCCGGTTGAGTGTTTTGGCGGTAAAGACTTTGCCCCTGGTAGCCGTAATCATTTTTTTCATGTCCTCGCGACGAACGCTGAAGCCCCTGCCACTAATACAGGCTATCACCTCGTACTTTGGATCGTCTGGGCGACGACCGGCAAGACTAAGTTCCCCAAGATGCTGGATCCGGGTAACCTTATCTCTCGCAGTTCCGTCATCTTCAGTTATTTTTGCTTCGATGATGATTCTCGGATTGAACTCGCTGGGGATAATGAAATCCGGCGCCTGATCAAATCCGAGAAGGCGCTCCGCCCTTTTCGTTTTACGAAAGCTTATTCCCGCACCAGTCAAAACATCTTCGACTGCGGATTCAAGGCAGTCGCCTACGATCTCGCTTACAGAATCACGATGACCAGCGAATGGCCTGCCCAAGAAACGCTCGTAGAGTAGCATAGCATAAGGGACCCCAATCGCGGCAAGGTTCCGTATGCTGTCCAGACCGTTCCGGGTATCAGCCTTCTCAAGTCGATGAAGTTGATTTTCAGCAATATCGGGAGCGCCCTCGGCCAGAATCGCGCACGCAGTCTCTAGCAGAGCTCTTAAGCGAGAAAAGGAATCCTTGGATAGCTTTAGCGGCTTATCTGGAGCCATCCTAATCTTACGGTCAAGGGTACGAACAAACCCCTGGGGAACATCCATTTTAGTCCTTTCGGTTGCGATGTAGGCCCATTCAGGGGGTGTAAATCCAAGCATTGTACGCAGGACGATCACAGAAATAGGCCTTGAGAGTGCTACGGTAAATACTCTATTCAAGCTGAGATCGGTAAAGGCGCCTGTTCCTGATTTCAAGGCCTCGTAGCCCTTCTCGAAGACTGGATATTCGATAAAGCCGATCCCCTTGGGGATCGTTAAGAATTCAGATTCTAAACTAGAAAAGACAGCATCTATGAACGGTTCGGGATTCCCCATAATCTCTTCGAAGGACGCTTCAAAAGGATATTTCATCTTCTACTTCTCCGTATGTCGTTGTGCTATCGCGCACCGCAAAAAGCGGCCCATGAAGATTTAGGGGAATGGCAGTTTTAAGGTACCCTTCGATGATGGGCCAACCGCCGAACCGGTCTATCCAGCTGGGGACCTTCATTAATCGGGTGACCAAGTCTTCGTCCTTTTTCCAAACTTGCCGAAGGCCCCAGATGGCGTGGCGGATGAGATGTCCATAGACAATACACTTAATATCGCCTTGGGTAGGGATCACGTTTCCCGCCTTAAGGAGTTCTAAGTCACCGCTGACAATTTGGGCAAGTGCTAAAGGGGAATCTGCAAGCCATCTTTTCGGAAAGCTGCCTGTTTTCCTGCAGACAAATACCGTGTCGATAATAGAGGAGCCTGTCCCGCTTATATGGATGGACGCTCCCATCTCCGCCGGGCACGGAAAAGAAGCAGAGCAAGTTAAACCAGCATCGAGTATGGCCACGGCCACAGGAAAGTAGGCACAAATGTCATTGTGATGGTAAGTAAAAACGAGAGGAGATCCCGGTTTAAGAGCGTCTGCCATCCGTCTAAAAACGGAACTTAAGCCGTTTGCGAAGTGTTCGAGACCGCGCTTCATATCCTCGTTTCCAGTGAGTTCATGAGGACTGCGTGTCGACGGAAGCGCAAACTCTGGTCTCCCAAATCCGACCAAACGTCGCAGCCAAACATAGCAAAAGTCCATGAGTTCTGCGTATTGGACATTTTGGAAATAGGGTGGATCCGTAAATACGCCGTCCAGGGATTCTCGTGGTATATTAGTCACTGCAGAATTCTCACAGCGAAGATCTATGCCGCGCCCTCTTTCTGCTTCCCCTTCGGCTCTCCCGTCTCCGATCCATTCCCCGTGAATAAAGACAACTTGCTTCCCCCGGTCAAAATGTTTTATCTCAAACGGGCGGTCACAATAAGTCTTTGCCCTTCGGTACTTCCCAATTATGTTAGCCCATCCCCCACTTCCAATGCACTTGTTTCTTCTCGGATCCACGATACCTAGTAAGTTGGATTCACACTGAACTAATCCGACGGGAAAGCCGTGCACAGAAAATATGTCAAGTGATTTCAAAGCCACCGTATCATATCTACATAACATATTCTGGTAGCGAAGAAGGTCAGAAAGATTCGTAGCCAGGGCCTCGCGAATCCTGATATCAGATACCTGGGAGATGAGGTCAGCAGACAATGCCAGGCCAAACAACTGTCGGGCGTTAAACATCTCTTTATAGCGCCTGTATCCCCACCGAAGCAGCCTGTTCGTTTCGTCGCCCGTAGGGATTTCGTCATCTGGTATAAATGGAGAGCTCAGCCCGGCCAGTCGGCGCTCAGCTTCATAATACTTTTCGTGGTCTCCACTTTCAGGGGCTTTAAAAAACCTCCCGCTGCGCGAAGTCCGGCACGAAGCACAGTGATATTCTAGAGCGAACAACCTATGGGAAGGCGCGCCGAGCGAGGACTTTGGATATTCATTAATATTGCCACAGTGCTTGCATTCGCATCGGTTATGCTTCGCCGGACCGTTTAAAGACAATGCTTTCTGGCAGGAATGGCAGTTCCCTAAATGCTTCCGGCTGTCAGTTTCTGATAGCTCGCCACACGAGGGACAGACAAGCACGTTCATTGGATGCCGCGAGTTAGCCGCAATAAGATAGCCAGGGAAAAGGTCGATCTGCTCTCCGCATTTCTCACACATTATGAATTTAACCCAGAGGAAATACTTGATATCGGCATCGATTCTTCCACAAATTGTGCATCTGGTTCTATAAAGGTGGCCGATATGCTTGTTTAGTTCAGCGCGCAAAAAACTGGCCGACTCCGAATAAACTTTTAAGTCAATGTGTTCGATTTCCTGTTTAACAATCCAATAGGCCATGGGGTTGATGTCAAAGCCCAGTACATCGCAACCTAAACGATTCGCCTCCAATAGTGGAGTGCCTCCCCCCATAAAGGGGTCAGCTATCTTTATATGCGACAGTTCGTTTTTCTTATAGAACGATCCTCGCAAGGGCGGATCTCCGAATTCGGATAAAAGAAGACCCCGGAATAGTGTCCCTGGTCGTCTGGCGAACCACTTATGGACCGCTATAATCGGTCTATACTCCTGCTGAATTTGTTTCTCACGAAGAGCAAGATCCGCAATGAAAGGAATATCGAATTCTTTTTCAATCACTTAGGCGAAAAGCCTCCATGCTTTTAAAATAAGGTACCCTGCACTCACTCTAATAGGACGAACTAAGACTGCCCCAATTGTCATTTGATTCAGCGATTTCCTGTGTGCAACGGACATTAGTTTACCCAATAATACAACTAACCTATGAATATGTCATTATGGCAGCCGGCCAGATGGCCAACTTTCTAACAGAGGCCCGGTTTACGATTCAGGGCAGGGTTTCATTTAGATCAGTTATCATCCTAAAAAGCCAGGATGGGCTTTCTTAAGAGAAAATAACTTCTTCTCTGCTGCGCGGACCAGATGACCATTTACGGAACCGATGTTGCCTGCTCCGACTACTCAGGATTATAAATCGCAGTGTCGCCGGACATCAAATTGAACAAATCGCCATAAAATGCCGCCAGAGAATTGTCATTGCGATGCACAGTGAAGCAATCTCAGAAGGGAAATAGCGCGTACCGAGAAGCCGGCGTGGCGCCAGCCTGAAATATTCTCCCTCAGTCACTAAGAAGAGGATATGGAGATGAAGATGCACACCGCTTTGCGGTTAGCAAAGATCAGCCGGAGGGGAGGACCATCCAAAGGAGTTCCTCCCTCATCCACTCGTCCTACTGCTCAAGCCCCGTTGCGTGATACGGCGGGGCAGAATCGCCGGTAGGGCAGTAGAACATCAGGAGCAGCCCCTTGTCACAGTCCACACAATGGCTGCGTGCGCTCGGATCACTATGAAGACGTCAGAAAAGCGGATCAGATTCAATCATGACGAAGCTCAAATAGATCTGATTCAATGTCTTCGCGTTTCGCATCTCGCTCATAAAACTCAGCAATCGATCGAATTATTGCTGCAGACCGTGGCCATTTTGCTCGAACGGCATCGGTCATCTTTTTATATCTTTCGGCAAGTTCTCGTTCTTGTTTTCCCCCATCATCTAATCCGCGAGAAACTACACCACGCCTGTTCAATATTGCAATCGGAATATGCTTGTCGATGAGCTCATTATTAAGTCGTTCTATAAGATTGCGGACGGCAACGTGTGGCCAAGTGCCATCACTATCGCTCGGGGCGCAGGATAATACGAAGGCAATCTGCAAGTCTCCGCCCCTCGAATGTTTAGTCATTGCGCACAGTTGTCGCACGGCCTCAACCCATTCAATTAGCTGTTTCTCGTCAAGGGTGCCATCATCTCTGAGGCCAGGCATTAGCCGCCATGAATTCAGTACTTCGCGAGCATTACGTGCCAGCTTCTCCGCGTGCTCCTTATCGATACCAGCATGGCTGGGATCTGGGGCATGATCGTCCCTTTTGTATGTGAATGAGATCAGCTGGGCAAAAAATGATGGATCTTTTTGCAGAATACGATGAATTGCCAGCGGTGAAGATGTGTACCTTCTAATGTCATCAAAAAGAGCCGCAAACGGCCATTCTAATTTCGCTATTTCTTCTGCCGGAAGCTCATTCCGTTCGTAAAGCTGATTGAATATGTGGCCAAGATGGTATGCATCCATGACAGCAGCGCGAAACTTTTTATCTTTAAGATCAATCATTAGAAGTTCCTGAAGCAAGCGTTGTAGCAGCGGGCTGGGAAGAGAAAGGTGAGGGACGCCTGCGATACCCAGGGCAGCGTCTGCACGTTTGACGTCCAGCAATTTTTCAACCGCTATAGAGGCATCTCCCGCTTTATCGCTTCGTAAATAGTCACTCGCTTGTTTCCAATATGCATTTTCGACATCTTTACCGTGCGCACTTACTGCTGACCAAGTTGCCGAATCTTCCGGCAAACCGAAGTACAAGAGCGCACATGCTTCAGCTGAATAGTTGCCTTTCGCCTTCATGCGCTCAATCTGCCTATCTATCCAGCGAGGCCCTTCGGTTTCTACTCTTCCCTTGGCATATTCTCTAAGGAGAATCGGCTTGTCATCAATGTGCCCAAGCATAGCATCTAGCACTGCCGCATCTTGTCCGTCATCACGCACTACCTTGCCAAGAGAGTGACCAAGAACACCGACATACTGTAGGGTGCCAGCGTATTCAAGGATTTTATCCAACGGCACCTTATCCAAAACCTCTCGCGCCGCCTGCTCTTGAGCCTTTCTTATAGCTGTACCTTTTTCGCCATGCTCTTCTGGCTCTCCCTGAGGTAATCGAGGCCACGGGGTGATTAAAAGCCAATCAACGCGCTCAAGTACATCCTCGGGCGTAAACTTTTCAAGCACGCGGTTGAGGGCGGCCACCTGGGCACGTCTTTCTTCGTCACCATAGTTATTAATCCAATTCAAGGCTTGCCGAATACATTCCAGCAATCTGCGACGCTCCTCTTTGGAGAAGGTAACAGGATCGATTGTTTCCAATACTTGGATGAATCGAGACCCTAAGTCAGGAGGCAGGCGCATAAACTTGTCAGCTGTGGAAATTAAGTTCTCTCTTGCACATGCCAAGTTGCTGAGTTTAGGCAGAAGCCCATTTACAAACTTGCGATAACTCTCGGCATCTTCGGATTCCAGACCTCGTCTACTGCCCCCGGCGTCACGCCAACGAAACTGGTATGACTCACTTATGGTCCCGCCGGTGTAATAACCCTGTGTAAATTTCCAAACTATTTGAGGATCTTTGGCAATTAAGGCATCTAGCGCCGCCAGCCGTTCCACCGCTGTGGCATACGTTTGCGGAGATCTAGGAAGGAAAATGTCTCTTAAACTGTTTACTGGTCGGTTGCCCCATCTGCCACCGGGATCTATTCGAGCGAGCTCACCTAACACGTTGACCGCCCGTGCAAAATACTCTGAACTCCACGCAGCAGATTCAAGCGCCCAGAGCAAGCCGGCGTGCCTGCATTCGCCAAATACGCCGGGGTCGTCTTGCATGAGCTCTTGAAAGATTGTTGGTTTCTTTACAATAGCTTCCTCAACTTCTTTGGTGAAGGTATCCGGACCGGCCTCCGCAAGGAGCGGAGTGACATCTTTAAGTGATGCCCATGCTTCCCATTTTTCTAAGGTGGTAAATATCTCTTTAACTACGCTATTCGCAAATCCTTGCGTAGAAGTCACTTGGGGACAATGATCGCCATAGACCGCAAGAAGTACCAGCGACTCAACAAGACCAGTCCGGAGCCATTCGGAATATGGACTGGACTTACTATATATGGCGGCAGCCCATCGCTGTTCTGCCGGCAGATCGTACTTGGGATCTGTTTTTGTAAGAACCGCAAGAATTGATTCCTGGAAAAGCCTCAAATAATCGTCGTTGAGGTGACGAGCAAGCAAAAACCATGCATCTAATGGTGACTTCAACATCCAAACGCTCCCAACCTTACGGATCGGAGCGTCATCGATCGAAAGAAACCCTCCAAGCTCTTTCACGAATGTGGCATAATTCATCCCTGAAATTGCCTCTATCACTTGACGGTCTCCCTCCCTTTCCTCGTTCCATGAGCCAGCAAAGAGGACCGGAACTAATAAAGGCGCGGTTTCCGCATTAGCCCATAAGGGGGTAGTCACGGCGCCTGAACGGAACAAGTGACGCCGAAGCACCGGGATGCTTCGACCAAAATCTCTCGATAGCCGTTGCGCTTCGGCTTCGGAAAGACCGGTTTGGCGCAGGTTCGTTTCTACGATACTGCGCTGCGGGCGCGATAGTCGGAGGATTCTCCCGATATCAATCACTTTTGCATCCATGCTGAGAAAAACATGATGACCTTTTGCAACGGCTGCACCAGCCGCTTCGATACACTGACCCGGCGCGGCAATGATCAATGGGTTTTGAAATGCTTGTATGCACTGTCTGAACTCATTAATGTTTTCGACCACAACGCAACGCGAGAATACTCGGATCCGTTCCGTTTCTGGAAGGGTTGCGACCGCCGCATAAAAGAAGGCTAATGCTTCGTCCGGGGAGTCCCCCTGTACTTCAAGGATGCCTGGCTTTGGGACGAGCCATCTCTTGACTTCCTCAACCTCTCTAATACGTCCACTTACTACAAGGTCCGTAGTCATTACGGGATTGGTCGCCAGAGACCATTCTTCCCAAACATTCTCCAAATCCCGAATACCGCCCGAAACGACTTTGCCAATTTGGCGTGCAAGCCATAAAGCAACAGCTGGCGCTGAATTTATCCATTGTTCCAGCCCATCTGCATTGATAACTCGTACCCCCTTCCATGTTCCTGTATTGCGTTTATCGTTTTGCCACTTTCCGTGACCGGGCCAAGACCGTGGCGTGACGAAAACAAAGCTAGCCTCGTTGGGTGTTAGGCCCAAAGAGTAGGCTGTTCGTTTCGCATAGTCTGCTTCAGCTTTTCTTCCCGGGCTTTTTTCGACGCTTATTTCCCAGCCCGAAATACCGTTCGGAAAGAACGGCGACACGACGGGTGTCTTAAGCCAACCATCCCATCCACCGCTAGCAATGCCATCACCGCTCGGGAAACTAATCTCTTCAACACAGTTTGCCGTGGCTAAGATGAGACGATGAACTAGCTCAGGTAAAGTCTGGGCACATTGTCTTTGTTTGCCAGTAACCCAATTCCTTATGTCTCCTATTTCTATCCACTTCAAATCGTTCTCCTTTACAGATCCTGGATCGTGATACCCAGAAATCTCTTAAATTCATTAAATGTAAATATTTCCTTTCGGTAGTTATTTATGTCTTTTAGTTCCTTCATAAAATTATAGAAATTGTTGTCTTGAACTACAAATATATCTGCCCAGCCTAAGTAAATTGCTTGTTCTAAATCAGCACCACCAGGATTAGACTTCCTACTATATCCTTCCCTTCTCATGGCTCTTCTGTAAAATATCAGCAGTTTTGCATCGAGAAAGTACTTCCAAAAAGAATCTGGGGAAGTAATAAACTTCATAATTAGGTCATCATTTAGATTTAGATCTTTGATTCCCATCCCATCACAGGCTCCTTTGAACAAATCAATCCATATTGGAGCCATTCTTTTTTCATGACTATTCATAAGAAAAGTTGTTACATCTGGCTGAGTAGATATTCCCTTCTCTTCAAATATCCATTTTCTTGCTTTTAGAGCATAAGCATCAAATTCTTTGCCAGCTTCCTTTAACGCTTCTTTACAGAGTTGTTCAGTCTTTTCATTGATTGCTATTGGGATATTTACTTCCACATAGAGATTGCCCTGCCGAAGAGCTTCTGTTGAATCGCTTAGAAGAATTGTAAAGGGCTTCAGCGCATGAAATTCATCGCGGACTTCGTGATAAACGCTCAGCAACTTTTTCTTTCTATTATGATCCTTAGTTTGTAATAGCTCACAGAGGTTCACTAAGCTTGGAATTGCCGTTATATGCTTGTCTTTAATCTTTTGAATAACTAAATCTTTATCGGAACTGCCCAGAATATTGTTGTAAATGCTTGTATCAAAATAGCAATTCAATTTATTTCCCCTCTTGCCATTTAATTAGAGGAATATCTTAGCTTTTCTGGTTTCTCTCCGTATATTCTGCTTAGGAATCTCATTTCTGCATAAGGTTGCTTGAAGATATTTTATTAGCCATTCCTACTATGACAAGATAAGCATTTAAGATACCGTTTTCCCCGTCCCGTCACAGGGGATGGTAAATCGCAGTGTCATCGGATGTCAAGTTGAAGAACAGCGCTTCCAGCCGTCCTTGACATCCTCCAGGCTCCGATCTAAGCTTCCAGACGGTTGAGAAATGGGCACTTCGAGGGGAAAAAACGTTCCCCGGCGGGCAGAGCCGAAAACGATATTCTTCTTATCCCTAATTCTGTTGACCGCGGTCGCTACCCTAGCCGGCCAGATCACCTTTTCGACAGGAGAGCCAGAACTCATGAAGTCCGGGGGCGTCGCGTTCCCGATGACCGAGCAGGCGTACGCCATCTTCTCGGAACAGGTGAAAAACAATCCCGGATTCGTGGTCATCAAAAAGAAGCCTGTGAGCCTCGGCCCGGACGCGCTCTACGGGTACAACTTCGTGGTCAACAGCATCAATCGAGGATGGATCCTGGAGGGAGACGAGGAGCGTGGCTGGCAGATCTATCTCGATCGGAGGGGCGACGGCGACCTCAGCGACGTTCGCCCGGATCGTTTCTCGCGAATCGACGGAGCTTGGCGTCTGCAGATAGAGGTGACCGAAGGCGATGTTCGGTGGCCGTGCCGGTTCGAGGTGGCCCGCATCGACGTCGAGGGGAAGCAGCGGCTGGGCGTGAGCATCGCGGGCGGGACGGTAAGGCGAGGTGTTATCGAAATAGCGGGCCAGCGGGCGCCTTTCGCCCTATGCGGCTTACGCGGCCGATATGACGGTCCTAACGCCAGCATCACTGTGGATCGTACCGGCACTGGCAACGAGGAGAGCTACGACCTTTCCGAGCGCTATATGAACCTGTTCGGCAAGTCGTACGTGTTCACGGTCGATCCACGGGGTGAGCGCCTGACCTTGACGGAACTGGCCGAGGCGAGGCCCGATCGGCCCTCGCTTAAAGTCGGGTCGCTCGCTCCCGAATTCGCGCAGAATGACATCGAAGGCGCGGTTCAGAATCTAGCCAAGTACCGCGGCCGGATGCTGCTCCTCGAGTTCTGGTCTACGCACTGTGGTCCATGCCGGGCGGACGCGCCCCTTATGGTAGCCTTATACAAGGAAACCTCCCGCGAGAAGCTCGCGTTCCTCGGCGTCAGCAGTGATGGGTCCGAGGATGAACTTCGCGCATTCCTGAAGGAATTCTCCATCCCGTGGCCGCAGATTCGCGAACCGTGGGAAGGCGCCATCCACCGGAAATACCGCGTTGGGGGCGAACCGACGTACTACCTCATCGGGCCGACGGGCGAAATACTTGACACGTGGGTCGGCTCGGGACAGGCGGTGTCCCGGGTCAAGAAGTTCCTCGCTCCGTAACGTAGGCGGCGATGATGTCCGCAGGCAGGATCCGTTCCTATATACGCTGCCGCTAGAGATGATAACTAAGGGAAAGAGCGTGATAGACAACGCGGAGGGGACGTCATGAAAAGGATCGCTCCGCTTGTCCTCCTCGGATGTTTTGTCGCCCTGTCTTGTGCGAAGAAAGAAGCAACATTTATAACGGAAACCATCGACGGCGTCAGGGTCGTTCGCAATCTTGCCGTCAAACCAGAGAAAGCCTTGAGACGCCTGAGGTTCGTCGAAGACCTGTCCATCGGCGGGGAAGAAGCAGCGGGCGAGCCTCTCCTTTATTCTCCAACGGATATTGACGCGGATTCTTCCGGCAACATCTACATCCTCGATATCCGGGACGCTTTGATCAGAAAATTCGACGAAAAAGGGTCCTTCGTCCGGACCATCGGCCGGAGAGGGCAGGGCCCCGGGGAATTTGAGGGCCCGGCAGCCATGGAAGTCGCTCCCGGCGGGACGATTGTCGTCGCCGACCCATACCAGACGAGGCTGACGGCCATGGCTCCTAATGGCGATTTCATTAAGACGACACTATTGAAGGTTTGGATCGCTGACTTTTCTTGTGGACCGGAGGGGATGATCATCGCGGGCTGCCCCGACTCCGAAAGCTCCGAGTACCGAGTCGGGACCTTGGACTTGGAAACAGGCCGGATAACCGGCTTTTTCAGCCAGGCCGCCTATTGGCCGGCGAGGTTCCAGGACAAAAAAATGACGTATGATTTCCCCTATCTTGTCCGATGGGCCTTGAGCTCTACAAACAAGCTTTTTGTGGGCTCCGCCGTCGACTATGAGATCAGCGTGATGAATCTCCGGGGCGACCTTGAATTCAAGTTCAAAAAGGATCGTGAGCGTATCCCCGTCCAGGGCGAGATGTTGAAGAAGATAACAAGCAGACCTCTTATGGGACCCAACCCTTACATGAATAACCCCTATTACCCAGTTTTTGAATCCCTGGTGATTGACGAGCGTGACCGGGTCTGGATCCAGCATTATCAACCCAAGTTGGCCGACCGGACGAATCAAGAGACACTCTACGACGTTTTTTCCCCCGAGGGCATGTTTCTCTTCGAGACGCGGATCCCTGGCCACATCTATTCCAAGCTTGTCTTCAAAAACGGGTTTATCTACGCCTTGAAAAAGGCAGACTCGGGATATCCGAAAGCGGTTCGGCTCAAGCTCGAGGAGTAGAATCCGCTGGTAATAATCGTAGAGCCTGATTTCAAGAACGACCTTCCGCTGCTTTTCCTATTAATCCAACACGGCCGAGAGGATATCTAGGACAACAAAATCGAAGGTTCTTCAGGGCGAAATATTCGTCGATGGGCGTTCCGGTCCGCTGTTCGTCCGGGAAGGAAAAGTCGGGCGCCATGATCAAGCCTCCAGCCGCGAGAGCCATTCGGCAGCCCGGACGATATCAACACCTCGCCGGTGGGTTTCTTTCCTGAGTTTCCAGACAAGCTGGACGGCCTTTATGCCGTCAACGCGTTCTTTGAAATACACAAGAGACGGCGATGGTTCAGGTTCTGACGTTTTTGCCTCGACGATAACGGAGACTCTTTCGCCCTCTGTCAGTGCGAAATCCACCTCGCGACCCTCTTTTGTCCTCAGGTAGCTCAATTCCACATCTTTTCCTTTCACATCGTGAAGATAATGGACGTGCTTCAAGAGTGCCTGGGCACACGTGTTTTCGAATCGGCTGCCCGCGTCTCCCTTTACGAACCCGGAATCGTAGAAATAAGCCTTGGGCTCCTTCAGGATTGAACGCGCAATGAGCCGGTGGAAGGGGCGAACAAGAAAGATAACGTATAGCGCCTCAAGGATGGCGATGTATCTCTTGACAGTGTTCGGCGCGACCTGAATGTCCCGAGCGAGCGAGGTGTAGGAAAGGGGAGACCCCACCCGGCTCCGGAGCATCTCCAAGAGCAATCTCATGCTGCGAACTTCATGGAGCCGTCCGAGCTCAAAAATATCCTCCCTGACGAGGTCGGTGAAATATTGACTGCGCCACCTTGCGGCCTCCTCCTCGGAACGTGAAAGAAAAGGCTCGGGGAATCCTCCGAGGCGGTTGATTGCGTTAAGGGCTTCTCCGGGGGCCATGGTGCCAGTCAGTTCTTTTACCGATAGAGGATGGAGCCGCAGATGAAAATACCGGCCAGCCAGCGATTCTTCCGACTGACGAAAAGTCTCAAGCCGCGCGCTGCCGGTGACAAGAATATTCTGATCTTCGGGGCGTGAATCAAGAACTCCTTTGAGATAAGCCTTCCACCCTTTGAGCTGATGAATCTCGTCAAAAACGAGGAGGTCCGCGTCGAGCGGCCAGCTCCGGTCGATAATGATAGCCCTGTCCTCCGGGGCGTCGAGGTTAAGGTACTGGGGCCTGCGGAACTCGGTCATGATCTCTTTGGCGAGGTAGGTTTTCCCTACCTGCCTCGGCCCCGTAATCAGGACCATTTTTTTGGTCAGGTCCTTTAAGATTTGGGAGTGAAGATATCGGCGCATAGTGACCAAATAGCACAACTTTGCGGAATAGTCAAGACTGAAATGCAAAATTGTGCGGATTGGTCATGACGCGATCACCGAACTTTCGTATTCTTCCTCGCTCGCGCTTGAGTTCATATCGCGGCCGAAAACCAAATGCCGCGGAAGCAGAGAAGGCAGGCCTATTCGGGAACCAAAGTCGGCAGCAAGATGTGCGACGCCTGCTGGCTCGAACGGAAGACGCGTTGGACGGCTTTATGAAAATCCGACTCTCTTGCCAGGAAGATGTTCGGCACGAACATTTGCGGGTTGCGGTCGATGAGCGGGAACCAGGTACTCTGGACCTGCACCATGATCCGGTGCCCCTTCAAGAAGACGTGGTCGGTGCCGGGGAACTTGATCGTGTAGCGCAGAACCGAGTCCGGCACGATGGGCTCCGGCTTCTCGAAGGAATTATGGTAGCGGCCTCGGAAAACGTCGCCCGCGATCATCAATTGGTAGCCGCCCATTTTTGGGTCAGTCTTGAAGTCCTCCGCGTAGACGTCGATGAGCTTCACGATCCAATCGCTGTCCGTGCCGGTGGTGGCCGCAAAGAGGTTGGCCGTGAGCTCTCCGGACACAACGAGGTCGCCCTCGAGCGGGTCCGTTTCCCACGTCAGGACATCGGGGCGATGATCGACAAACCGCTGGTCCTCGAGCTGCCACGTGCCCCAACCGGAGCCGCTGCTTAGCATCGGCCGGACGGGACGCGGGCGATAAGGCACGGGGTTGGCGGGATCCGAGGTGTAGCTATCGAACGCCCCCTCAGCCGAGGGGGGAGGCGGGTCGAACGCTAATCTCCCATCCGCCTGGAAGTAGAGCCGCTTCTCGACGACATTGCGCTTCGGCGGCCAAGCGTCATGCCGCACCCACTCATTCCGGCCGGTCCGGAACGTCAAGGCCTCCGGGAGCGCGAGGCTTCCCTTTCCTTTCAGGTAGTAGGCGAAGAAGGGCGCCTGAATATTTTTGCGGTAGTATTCTCCCGTCGCGCTTCCGAAATCGACTCGGCCCAGCCTGCGTCCTTCGCCGCCCCAGCCTCCATGGTTCCATGGTCCGACGACGAGGAAGTTCTTTTTCCCGGCATCGTGGCGTTCGAGCAGCTCATAGATCTTCAGGGGACCATAGAAATCCTCCTGGTCCCACCACCCGGCTACGTTGAGCGTCGGGACGGTCACGCGGTTGAGCCACGGCGCGAAGCCCTGTCGCTTCCAGAACGTGTCGTAGTCGGGATGGTCGACGAAGTCGTTCCACGTCGGAATCTTCCGCCGGAAAAACCTCGCATCGATCGTCGAGAGAGGGCCAAGCTCCAGATACCACAAGTAGGTATCGTGGCGGTCGACAATGGAGGAGAACTCGGGTTGCTCCTTCGACGCCTCCATCAAATACGCGTACTCGAACCCGTAGCTCAACCGGAACGCCCCGTTGTGATGGAAGTCGTCGCCCATCCATTGATCCGCTGGCGAGGCCTGCGGGGTGACCGCTTTGAGCGCCGGATGAGGATCGAGCATGGCCATCACCGTCAACCACGCTCCGTAGCTCGTCCCGGCCATCCCGACGCGGCCGTTGTGGTTCGGCACATGCTCGAGCAGCCACTCGATCGTATCATAGGTGTCGGTGCTTTCATCGATCGCGTCTCTAACCTTGGGATCGCGCGGCTGCCGGAGCATGATGAATTTCCCTTCCGATTTGAACCGCCCCCGGATGTCCTGGAAGACGATGATATACCCGTCCTCCACGAGCTCCTTGACCGCGCCGGCCAAGCCGTCCGAGGTCATGTCGCTGGTCCCGTAGGGCGTCCTCGAAAGCAGGATGGGGAGCCGTTCCGTAGCTTGAGTCGGCGTGAAGACCTGAGTGTAGAGGCGGACGCCGTCCCGCATCGGGATCATATGTTCCGCGCGGGTGAAGACCGGACTCGCGGTCTGCGGCCCGGTGAAAAGTGACTCTGGAACCCCACAAAGGAGCAGCGCTCCGAGAACACTCAGAAGCGGAATCGCATCTCGAACCCTCTGTTCGGTCAGGGCGCTCATGCCTCATTCTCCTTTCCCTCTTTCCCCTTGGACGTCCGGTCCAGCGAGGCCGG
>Ga0214473_10003733_pt1 | contig 18380 bp, 13 predicted proteins | sample RVTome_7_FD_203509 | JGI IMG/M metagenome (GOLD analysis project Ga0214473, IMG submission 203509) | Soil microbial communities from uranium-contaminated site in the Upper Colorado River Basin, Wyoming, United States - RVT98D197 | ecosystem: Environmental > Terrestrial > Soil > Contaminated >... | reverse complement strand
AATCCCCCCCGACCCACCGACCAATGGTGTGAATTGGGAGATCACGATCGTTCCGGAGCCCACCACTTCGCTTCTAATCGGTGGCTCCTTGACGCTGTGGGCGGCTCTGAAACGACGCAGGAGACTCCTCGCCTGAGGAGCACCGCGTGGGAAACGGCTCCAAGAGAGGCGTATCGCAAGGTTCTGCGCCGCTTCCAAGGGCGCGTGGGGCGCAGTCTAGTATCGAGGCTGAGTTCGTGTCTGCGGAGCGGAGACCTCCTTTCAGCATCCCTCTGAGCTTCTGGGTCGGACTGGCGGTGCTGCTCTCCTCGGCGAGCGCGATCGGCGCGGTGCTCCTCGGCGACCTCAACGGCGATGGGAGCGTCGACGCCGAGGACGAGCCCTGGCTGCGCGCCTGCTACGGCAGCAAGAGCGGCGATCTAGAGTTCGAACCGGCCGGCGACCTGAACGGGGACGGAGCGATCGACCACCGCGACCTCGGCCTCTTCGGCGGAGGCTTCGGGACGAGCGGCGGTGAGGTGGACGGGGCGCCCCCCTCGGTCCTCCTCACCCTGAACGACATTCCCGACGACATGGACGATCTCCTGGTGGCGCCGCCGGCGGGCTTCCAGATCACCCTCACTCTGGATGGCGCGGGCGGCAGCGCCATCGACACGTCGTCGCTCTCGCTGGCGAGCGACCAAGACGTTGGGTCCTACACGGCGGGCACCGACCTCGGCCCCCTCTTCCAGGTCCATCCCTCCCGGGCCGCGTGGCAGCTTCCGGCGGGGAGCAACCTGGCCCGCACCACCCACCATCTGCTCGCGAGCATTGCCGACGCGGCAGGGAACGTCGCAGAGGTCTCCTACGGATTCGCCGTGCGCGACTTCGCCTACGGCCCGCCTCTCGGCAACCTCCAGACCATCTTCCTGGACTTCGACCAGGACAGGAGCCTCGGCCCGGAGGTCGACTTCGTTGAGGATCTCCGCACCTATGGCCTCGGCTCGAGCGCCGACCCCGCCATCGAGAGCCTGATGCGAGAGCGACTGGTGGGCGAGATCGTCGCTCGCGCGCACCCCTACTACGGGCGCGAGTCGGACGGCTCACCCGGCTCGGACGCCGCCAACGTCGTCTTCGTCGCCACCGCGCCGCCGGGGACCCACTCGCGCCTCTGCGTAGGGGGCGAATCCTCCCTGGGCGGCTCGTACCTCGGCGCCTCGACCATGGACGTGAACAACCTGAACGAGAGCCAGGACGAGTGCGGCGGCGGCGCCATCTTCGGCGTCTTCCCCCAGGCCCTCGACAACCTCTGGGGTGCCAGCGCCGAGTTCCAGGCGACATTCGATCCCCTGATGGCCTCGCGCGGCGGCACTCCGGTCGGCGAGGATCCCCTCGACGCGGCGGTGACGGCGCCGGGCTTCGACCCAGGCGCGGCCACGCTCGAGGAGCTCGCCCGTTTCGAGGCGATCGAGAACGCTGTCGATGCCTTCGCCCAGGCGATCGCGAGCGTCGTCGCCCACGAGACCGGACACCTCCTCGGCCTGGTCGCCCACGGCCCCACCCCGGCCGGCCTCTACGGGGGCACCATTGGGGGGAAGACCGACCACAACGTCACGCCGAGCGGGGCGCATCCTTCCGAGAACTTCGTGATGAATGCTGGCGGAACCTTCAGCTTCGACGAGATGACGGGCCGAAACGGGAGCCCGCTCCCGGTCTTCCGGGCGCTCAACTGGGCTTACCTCCGAGACCGGCTAGCGCTGAACTCGCAGGTGACCGGCCTCTATCCGGCACCGCAGGTCACGTCGGTCAGCCCGAATCCTCTCGAGCTGGATCCCCCCGTCTCGGCCCAGCTAACCATCACCGGAAGCGACTTTCTCGAAACCCCGTGGATCGATCTGCTTCAGCAGGGTCTGCCAACTCCAAGATCGCTGCAGAATGTGGTGTTCGTCAACTCTCAGACACTCCAGGCAACCGCGAACATGTACGTGGTGCCCGCCGGGACTTACGATGTTCGAGTGACGAATCCGGACGGCCAGGAGGTCACCCTGATGGACGGGCTGGAGGTCCGATGAGAGGAGTTCGCGCTGCCAGCGGGATTAGGCTCGCGGTCCTCGCCCTCTTCCTCGGGAGCACGCTCGGGGTCCAGTGTGGAGGAGGCGAGGCCCAGACCTGGGTGGCGCTGATTCCCCGGGCGAGCACCGTGGGGACCTTTGCTCCGCTCGAAGTCGACGTCGTCGTGTCGACTCCCACCCCGGTCCAGGCCTTCGAGCTGGGACTCCAGTGGGACCCGCAGATGCTCCAGGCGGTGAACGCAGCTCCCCATCCCGGCTTCGACGACGACGGAGCGCTCTTCGTGAGCCCCCGCTTCGACCTCGTGGCGGGGACGCTCGAGCGAGTCGCGGACCTGCGCCACGGAGGGCCTGGAGCCGAGGGCAGGTTCACCATCGCAACCCTCGAGTTCCTCTCACTCGGAGTCGCCGGATCCACCACCATCGAGCTCGCGACCGGAAGGCTCGCCGACGCCGACGGCGGTGAGCCCGCGACGTTGAACCTGGTCCCGGTCACGATCACGATCGAGCCCTGAGAGCGCCACCGGGTGGATCAGAGCGCCCCGGAGAGCGCCCCGATCCGCCCCGAGGCCAGCAGCGCCACCGGATCCGCCGGGTGGGAGAGCGCCACCACCCGTCCGTACAGCATCGTCGCCATCTCCAGGTCCCCGTCCGCCTCGGCGGCCATGGCGCGTCGAAGATTCGCGTAGGCGAAGCCGGAATCGGCCTCGAGGGCGCGATCGTAGAACCCCACTGCGCCCCCGCGATCCCCAGCCTCCCAGCGAAGATCGCCCACCTGGACCAGGAGCTTGGCGTCCTCCGGCTCCTGCTCGAGGAGCCGTCGCAGGATCGCCTCGGCTGCCGCATGGAGCCCGTTACTCTGGAGCAGACTCGCGTGGACGATCGGCCCCTGCGGAAGATCCGGGTAGCGGGCGATGGTCTCCTCCCAGAGCTCCAGGGCGGGCTCGAAGCGGCGCATCGCCATCAAGAACTGGGTCCGGCCGAAGCGCCGGACCAGCTCGCTGGTGCGCTTCCCGCCCTCCAGGGGCGGAAACAGATCCGCCGACTCGACGTCCACCTCGCGGAGCCACGGGAGCCCGGAGCGCTCCCTGTGCACGTAGACCGCCGTGGTGTCGTCGAGGTAGGCGAGCAGCCAGTTCGAGTTCAGGTGCAGCCACCAGAGGAGCGCGTCGGATCTCACCAGCCCGAAGTGGACCAGCACCACGCCGAACCGGTACTCGGCGTCGAGCTCCTTGAAGCGCGAAGGCTCCGCCACCTGGAGGCCGATGAAGCGCTCCGCTCCGAAGAGCTCGAGGCGGCCATCGACCATGACCTTGTACTCGGGGAAGAGCCGCCAGATCAGGTAGCCGCCGTCCGCCATGTGATGGCAGATCGGTCCCGGGGGACGCACCTCCGCGATCCACTCCGCCGCCCCGACCGGATAGAGGACATCGAGCGTACCGAGTCCGGCCTCGCGGAAGGATCCGATCCGCTGGAAGAAGCGGTCGCTCGCGACGTCGAGCGCGAGGAGCGCGAAGACGGCGACCGCCGCCACACCCACCGCGGTCGAAGCGGGGCGGGGGACCGCTCGACGGTCCAGGACCGAGTTTGCGTTGCGCACCAGGATCGGGGCGGCAACGATCGCGAAGAGGGCGAGATTGCGATTCGCGCCCAGGGCGAGGTAGGCGAAGGCCACCCAGAGGAGCGGGTCGGCGGCGTGGACGCGGCGCCAGTTCCAGACCATCGAGAGGAGCGAGAGCGCCGCGAGGGCGCCGGCCAGCGCGAGAGCCGGGGGAGGATATTCCCGGCCTCCGCCGATCGGGGGAATCAGCTCGGCGATCAGCGAGCCGAAGACGCCGCGATCCTCGGGAGGGCCGATCATTCCGAGCTGCTGGATCGGGTAGAGCGCCCCCTCCAGTCCGTTCGGATTCAGCAGAGAGACGAGGCCGCCGAGCGCGGTCACCGCCGCGAGCCGGGCCACCGCGCGCGCGTCGAGCCGCTCGCCCGGGGCGACCAGCGGTCGAAGCACCTCCGCAGCGAGATAGATGGCGCAGACTGCCAGGCCGACGGCGAAGAGCCCGTGGACGTTCGCCCAGATGAGCTGCAGCGGCACGATCGCGAACACCCAGGCGTCGCGAGTCCGCTCGTGCCGGTCGAGGAGCGCGAGTACCGCCGCCAGCAACAGGAAGGATGGCAGCTCGGGCCGGGGCATGAAGCGGTCCGCGGCCACCAGCAGCATCAGGCAGAGAGCCAGGGCCGAGACCCATGGCCTCTCGCGCCGATGGCCGATGGGCGCCAGGATCGCGAGCAGCGCGCACACCGCCACCGCCTTCGCCACCACCACCGCATCGTGGCCGCCCAGGGAATGGAGCCCGTGGAGACCGAGCTGGTGGAGCCAGTGGATGTCGATGTAGCGGGCGCCGGGGACCGTGTAGGTGAAGACGTCGTGCTTCGGGACCTCGCCCGTCTGGGCGATCAGGGCGCCGGTCCGGAGCTGCCACCAGTAGTCGAAGCAGCGGAGCTTCTGCAGCCCGAGCGTGGCACCCAGGCCCAGGAGCGAGAGCCAGATCGCCGCCGTCAGCCAGCCCCGTCTCAAGTCGACCCCCCAAGCTCCCGAACAAGCGCCTGCTCTTCCGCAGCGATCCCGAGCCGATTATGCCAACTTCCGCTCGCTCCGGTCGCGTGCGCACCCGCCGGGGATGAGCAAGGCTTGTGGGCCTCCGATCCCGCCCAGAACGGGCTCCATGTCCCGGGGAGAAGGCCATGCGAAGATCGATTGCGCTCGCCCTCGCCCTGCTCTTTGAAGCCGCAGCGGCGCGAGCATTCCTGGAGGTTCCCGCGACCTACGCGACGATCCAGCAGGCGGTCGACGCCGCCCGCGACGGTGACGTGGTGCGGGTGGCGCCCGGGGTCTACACCGGGAGGGTCGTGATCGCCGGCAAGGCGATCGTGCTCGCCTCCCACTATCTGACCAGCGGCGACCCTGCTCTGATCGAGCGGACCGTGATCGACGGCGGAGGCCGCCGAAGCGCCATCCGGATCGCCGACTCGGTCGGCCCGGGGACGGCGATCCGCGGCTTCACCATCCGCAACGCGCACGACGGTGTCCGCGCCTCGGGCAGGTTCGAGTTCACCCACAACCGGGTCACCGCCACCCGCGACGGCATCGGCTACGAGAGCGGCTCGGGGGGGCTGGTCCGAGACTGCATCTTCGAGAACAACCGCGACGACGGGATCGACCTCGACCAGGACTCGGAGGTCGTGATCGAGCGAAGCGAGATCCGCAACAACGGCAACGACGGAATCGAGGTGCGACTTCACGATTACACCGGCCCCGAGCTGGCGATCGTGATCCGGGGCAACCGGATCTCGGGCAACGCCGAGGACGGGGTTCAGCTGATCGGCGACCAGGCGCCCTCCTCGAGGGTCTTTCGCATCGAGCGCAATCTCTTCGCGAACAACGCGCAGGCGGCCATCGGAATGATGTGCTGCATGAAGAGCCGCGAGGACTTCCAGGCCGCGAGCCTGCCCGAGCGGATCTACCTCTTCGACAACACCTTCGTGGGAAACGACCACGGCGTGACCGGCGGTGACAACACGATCGCCCTCAACAATCTCTTCGCACACACCACCCGGATCGCCATCAAGGGGATGAACGGAAGGTCGATCGCCGCCCACAATCTCTTCTTTGCCAACGGGAGCGACTGGGTCGATTCGAGCGTCGATCCCGCCACCGCGATCCGCGCCGATCCCCTGCTCGACGCCGATCTCCGGCTCTCGCCCCGAAGCCCGGCCATCGACGCGGGCACCGCCTTCTTCGAGTGGAACTCCGAGGTGGTGCTGAACCGCGGACCGGGCGAGTACGCCGGTCTGGCACCGGATCTCGGCGCCTTCGAGGCGCCGGCTCGGTCGGGCGCCGCCTCCCCGCCGCGCTGTGCGCTCGGCGCCGAGCTCGCTCTGGTGCTCGCTCCCCTGCTCTTCCTCGCGCGCCAGCGCTCGCTTCTTCGCGGGGCCGGCGCTGGCTGATTCCGTTTCGAGAGAAGTCCAGTAACGATTTGATTTATTGATGGAAATTCGGTGGGCCGCCGGGGACTCGAACCCCGAACCAATGGGTTAAAAGCCCACTGCTCTGCCATTGAGCTAGCGGCCCGGATCGTGAGTACCACCGCAGGGGTTGCGTGTCGATAGCGGGTCTCGGGGGACCCGGCTCCCTCGCACGCCCCGGGGAGAGGGGAATCCCCCCGAGGCCGCCTCGATCCGCGACCTTGCCCACAGCTCTTGGACGCCGGCCGATCGACCTCAGCTCTTCGGGAAGACTTCCTCGCGGCAGATCGTCTCGTCCCGACCGGGCCCGACCGAGATCAGCTGGACGGGGACGTCCACCAGCGCCTCGAGGCGCTCGATGTAGCGCCGCGCGTTGTCGGGGAGCTTGGACCAGTCGCGGACTGCGGTGATCTCCTCCCCCCAGCCGGGCAAGGTCTCGTAGATGGCCTCGGCGCGCGCGAGCTCGCCGAGCGTCATCGGGAAGTCGTCGGTGAGCTTTCCGTCGATCCGGTATTTCACCGCGACCGGGACCTCCTTCAGCCCGGAGAGGATGTCGAGCTTGTTCACGGCGAGACCGCTCAGGCCGTTCACGATCGCGGCCTCGCGAAGCACCACGGTGTCGAGCCAGCCACAGCGGCGCTTGCGCCCGGTGGTGGCGCCGAACTCCTTTCCCTTGGCGCCCAGGTACTCGCCCCCCTCGCCCTTGTCCTCGGTCGGGAAGGGCCCGCCGCCGACGCGCGTCGTGTAGGCCTTGGTGATGCCGAGCACGCGGTCGATCCGCGTCGGCCCCACCCCGGCGCCGGTGCAGACCGCACCGGCCACGCAGTTCGACGAGGTCACGTAGGGATAGGTGCCGTGATCGACGTCGAGGAAGGTCCCCTGCGCGCCCTCGAAGAGCACGTTCTTGCCCTCCCGGAACGCCCGATCGAGAATGCGCCCGGTGTGATCCACGTAGGGCTCGAGGCGGCGACCGAGCGCGACGAACTCGTCGAAGAGCGCCTCGCCATCGATGGGTGCCGCTTTGTGGATCTGGGTCAGCTCGAAGTTCTTCTCCTTGGTGAGCCGCTCGATCGCCTGGCGGAGCCTCGGCGGGTCGAGGAGATCCGCCACGCGGATCCCGCGGCGCGCGACCTTGTCCTCGTAGGCCGGCCCGATGCCGCGCCCGGTGGTGCCGATCGCACCTCCCGCGCGCGCCTCTTCACGGGCCTTGTCGAGGGCGGTGTGCCAGTCCAGGATGACGTGCGCGCGGCCCGAGAGGCGCACGCGCGAGGGATCGCGCAAGGCGCCCTTGGCGGTGAGGTCATCGAGCTCCTTCAGCAGGACGCGCGGGTCCACCACCACTCCCGGACCGATCAGGTTGACGGTCCTCGGCTGCAGGATTCCCGATGGGACGAGATGCATCACCCTCTGCTCACCGCCCACCTTGAGCGTATGCCCGGCGTTGTTGCCGCCCTGGAAGCGCACCACCAGGTCCGCGCCCAACCCGAGCCAATCGACGATCTTTCCCTTTCCTTCGTCGCCCCACTGGACGCCGACGACTACGACTGCTGTCATTTTCCCAGATCCACCAGTTGTGCCGCGATCACGTGGGGGAGCCTGCGAAGCCGCTCCATCACGTCATCGTCGGGCATTTGATCGACGTTCACCAACATTGCGGCCTCGGGCCGTCCGGAGGCCAGCGCCAGCTGCATGCGCGAGATGTTGATCCCGGCCTCGCCGAGGCAGTTGCCGACGTGTCCCACCACCCCCGGCTGGTCGCGATTCTGGAGCAGGATGGTCGGACCCTCGGGAATCGCCTCGAGCATGAAGTCGTCCACGCGCACGATGCGCGGCTGATTGCCGTGGAAGATCGCACCGGCGATCAGACGGTCGAGGCAGCCTCGCACCCGGGTCGTGACGGTGCTTGCGAAGTCGATCGCGCGGCTCGACTTCGACTCGATCACCTTGATTCCGTGCTCCTGGGCGATGATCGGCGCGTTCACCATGTTGACGCGATCGCTCACCGACTCGAGCATGCCCTTGAGCACCGCGACGGTGATCGGCGCCACGCGCAGATCGGCGACCTCGCCGGCGTATTCGACCTCGATCTCCTCGATCGCGCCCGAACAGAGCTGCCCCTGGAAGCGCCCGAGCTTCTCCCCGAGGAGCAGGTAGGGCCGCACCTGCTCGAGGAGCTCCGGCGAGATGGAGGGCACGTTCACGGCGTTGCGCACCGCACCCTCCAGGAGATAGTCGCGCACCTGCTCGGCCGCGGTGATGGAGACGTTCACCTGGGCCTGCACCGTCGACGCCCCCAGGTGAGGCGTGCAGATCACCTTGTCCATGTGGAGCAGGGGATGGTCCGGCGGCGGCGGCTCCTCCGCGAAGACGTCGAGGGCCGCTCCCCCGACCTTGCCGGACTGGAGGGCTTCGGCCAGGGCCTCCTCGTCCACGATTCCACCGCGTGCAGCATTCACGATCAGAACCCCGGGGCGCATCTTCTCGAAGGCCGCCCGCCCCAGCAATCCCAGCGTCTCCTTGCTGCGAGGAACGTGGAGCGTGATGGCGTCGGATCGCGCCAGCAGCTCGTCGAGGGTGGTCAGCTCGACATCCTGCTTCCGGGCGACCTCCGCGGAGATGTAGGGGTCGAATGCGATCACCCGCATCCCCAGGCCCCGAGCCCGGTCGGCCACCACGCGCCCCACGTTGCCGAGCCCCACCACCCCGAGCGTCCGGTTGTAGAGCTCGATTCCCTTGAACCGATTCTTCTCCCACTTGCCCGACTTCATCGACGCGGTGGCCTGGGGAACGTGCCGGGCGAGAGCGACGAGGAGCGCGATCGCGTGCTCCGCGGTGGTGACGGTGTTGCCGCCGGGCGTGTTGACGACCACGACACCCCGTCTGCTCGCCGCGGCCACGTCCACGTTGTCGACGCCGACCCCGGCGCGAGCGATCACCTTGAGCTTCTCGGCCGCCTCCAGCACCTCCGCCGTCACCTTGGTGGCGCTGCGCACCAGCAGGCCGTCCGCGTCCCGGATCGCCTCGAGAAGTCCCGCGCGGTCGAGACCGGGCGCGTTGACGACCTCGATGCCTCGGGCCCTCTCGAGGATCTCGAGCCCTTCGGGTGCCAGCGAATCGCTGATCAGGACTTTGGGCACGGCTCTCTCCTGGTTGGTCGGCACACGTGAACAGGGGCTCACGCGACCCCCGACTCGAACCGGTACTCTCTCTGATTCAGGATGATCCCGCTCCGGCCCGGGGTTCACGGCCGGGACCGGGTTGCCAAGCCCGCAAGGAGCAAGGCGAATCCCGCACGAGGGAACGAGTCTCGCGAACCCTTTCGGGGGTGTCAACGAGGCGTGGGAAAGCCCCGCGGGTGCTAGCCTGACGCCTGGCGAAGGAGCCCCCTCGCCACCAGGACCATGGCCTGGCGCCAGGACCGGAGGCTCGTTGACCCCGCTTCCCGACCCGCTCCCGATTCGCTCGCGCGGACCGCTGGATGCCCGGATCCGGGTACCCGGCTCCCGCAGCGTCACCAATCGAGCCCTGCTGGCCGCCGCCCTGGCCAGTGGTGAGAGCCGCCTCGAGGGCGCCGCCAGCAGCGACGACACCGAGGCGATGCGGAGGGGGCTCATGGCGCTCGGCGTCCGCATCGCGGTGGAGTCCGACGCCTGGACGGTGGTGGGTGTCGGCGGCCGCTTCGAGGCGTGGAACCAGACGCTGGACGCCGGCGCCTCGGGCACGACGGCGCGCTTCCTGACCGCCGCGGCCACCCTCGCGACAGGGCCGGTCGTCGTCGATGGCACGCCCCGAATGCGCGAGCGCCCGATCCAGGAGCTGGTCGACGCGCTCCGGGCTCTCGGCGCCGATTGCGAGGCTCGCAGCCCCGGCGGCTGCCCTCCGGTGCGCGTCGCGGGCGGCGGGCTGCCCGGGGGCCGCGCCTGCATCGACGCCCGGCGCTCCAGCCAGTTCGTCTCGGGCATCCTGCTCGCCGCGCCCTACGCCGCGCGCGACGTGGAGCTCTCCTTCGTCGACGGGGTTCTGGTCTCCCGCCCCTTCGTCGACCTCACCCTCCAGGTGATGCGCGCCTTCCAGGCCCGGGCGGAGTGGCGTGGCCAGGATCTTCGCGTCCGGGCCGGCTTTCCCTACCAGCCCCGGGTCTATCCGATCGAGCCCGACGCCCAGTCCGCGGTCTACGGATTCGCGGCCGCGGCAATCGCCGGCGGTCGGGTCCGAGTCGAGGGCATTCCCGCCGAATCGCGGCAGACGGACCTCCTCTTTCTCGACGCGCTCGAGTCGATGGGCTGCCGGGTGGAGCGGAAGCCGGATGCGGTCGAGGTGCGGAGCCCCGAGCACGCCCTCCGGGGAGTGGAGATCGACATGAACGCGACGCCGGACGCGGCGCTCGCCCTCGCGGTGGTCGCCCTCTTCGCCGAGGGTGCGACCACGATCCGCAACATCGCGAATCTTCGCATCAAGGAGACCGACCGGCTGGCCGCCCTCGAGACCGAGCTGCGCAGGCTAGGAGGGCTGGCGACGGCGGGCCCGGACTGGCTTCGCATCGATCCCGCCCCCCTCCACGGAGCCATCATCGACACCTACGACGACCACCGCATCGCCATGGCCTTCGCCCTGGCCGGGCTGCGCGTGCCGGGAGTGGCGATCCGCAACCCCGGATGCGTCTCCAAGACCTGGCCGAACTACTTCGATGCGCTGGAGCGTCTATGATGTGGAGCGCGCCCTGCGCAGCTCCTTGGGGTCCCGCCGGCGGTGGAAGCGCTGCGGGCGGTGATAGAGCCTCGCCTCGGAGATCCGCACGGTGCGCTTCTCGGAGGGCGGAAGGCCCTGGGCGCAAGTGGGGCTACAGTACCAGCGCCCCTCGCGCTTGACGGCGTCGAGGCCAAGAGCGAAGCGGCAGGCGGCACAGGATCCCCCGCCGCAGGACGGGTGGGTATGAATCACGGCCGGGAGGTTACGAGGCTCGTCGCGACGAGGCAACCCACACCTGCCCGGCCGGCAAAGCGACCGGGAGACCTCCGCATCCGGTGGACCGCCTCCCGCCTACCTCGATGGACGTGATCAGCGCGAGGCGAACCGCGACCGAGGCCGAGGCCCACCGCTCCGGAGTCCGGATCGCGGCGAAGGGATTGACCCGCCGCTTCGGCAGACACACCGCGCTCGACCGCCTCGATCTCGAGATCGAGCCGGGTGAGGCATTCGGTCTGCTCGGCGCCAACGGAGCGGGCAAGACCACCTTCATTCGGCTCCTGACCGGATATCTGGTTCCCTCAGCCGGGGATCTGACCGTCGACGGGCTCTCGCCGGCTCGCGAGTTCAAGGCCGTCCGCCAGCGGATCGGCTTCGTGGCGGAGACCTTGCGCCTCTACCCCGATCTCCGCGTCCGCTCCTTCCTTCGCTTCGCCGCGGGCGCCCGCAACCTGGCGGGGGCGCCGCTTCGAAGCGCCATCGACGAGGCTCTGGCCCGCTTCGAGCTGGTCGATCTGGCGGACCGCCTGATCGGGCACCTCTCGAAGGGCCTCCAGCAGAGGGTCTCCCTCGCCCAGGCCTTCCTCGCCGACCCGCCGCTGGTGATCGTCGACGAGCCGACCATCGGCCTCGATCCCGTCCAGCAGGAGGAGGTCCGCGCGGTGCTGCGCGGGCTGCGCGGCCGGCGAACCCTGGTGGTGTGCACCCACGACCTGGGGGAGGCGCGCGATCTCACCGATCGGGTGGCCATCCTGTATCGAGGCAGGCTCGTCGCCTTGGGCCCGACCTCGGAAGTGCTCGGAGCTGGCGACGCCCTGCCCCTCTTCCGCGGTGACGAGGGGGCCCGGCGGTGAGGCCGCTCCTGGCTCTGGTCCGCAAGGAGATCACCGTCCTCTTCGGCTCGCCCATGGCCTACCTCTCGCTCACCCTGGTGGTGCTGGTGACCGCGCTGATCTTCTTCGACCACCTGCGGCTCTACAACCAGATCCTCTTCCTCTACGCGAGCAGCACGCTCGGCGGCTTCGAGACCGGCACCGTTCCCGACTACATCAACCTGCGGGATTCGGTCTTCTTTCCGGTGATGGACACCCTCGGAATCACCCTGATCGGCGTGGTTCCGCTGGTGACGATGCGCGTCTTCGCCGAGGAGCGAGCCCGCGGAACCGACGAGTTCCTGGTGACGACGCATCTCTCCGCCGGCCAGATCGTGCTCGCCAAGTTCGCGGTCACCTACTTCTTCGTGGCGCTGATGATGGCGGCGAGCTTCGTGTATCCGGCGATGGCGATCCACCAGGGGGGAATCGGAGCGGAGAACCTGCTCGCGATCTTTCTCGGGCTCCTGCTTCACGCCATCGCCCTGGCCTCGATCGGGCTCGCCTGCTCCGCCTTCGCCTCGAGCCAGCTGGTCGCCGCCGTCGCGGGCTGGGCGGTCGGATTCGTGCTCTGGGATTTCGGCTGGGCGAGCCCGTTCCTGGGGCAGACCGCCAACCGCTTCCTCGACGCGATCTCCCTCCATCTCCGCTACGGGAGCTTCGCCGAGGGGATCGTGAGCCTCGCGAACCTCGCCTACTTCGTGGGCCTGGCCCTGGTGGCCGCCGCGGTGGCGCGCTTCTCCTTCGACTGGAGGCGGGTGGCGGGCTGATGCGCGGGCTCGGAGCGGGAGGACTGATCGCGATCGCCTTCGGGATGGGCTCCTACTACGCCACCGATCATTTCGGCCTCTTCAGCGGCGTGAACGCGCTGCTGGGGGGCCTGGCACTCGCCGTCGCGACCGCTCATGCCCTCTCCCGGCTGCGGGGTGCCAGCGCACCGCCCTTCCGCGGCATCCTGCTGCGCGGCCTGCTCGGGATCGCCGCGGCGCTGCTGCTGGCGGCCGCCCTGGAGCGCGCCGCGCACCACTCCGGCGTCCAGTTCGACTGGTCCTTCGAGAAGAAGTTCGCCCTCTCCGAGGCCACCCTCGCCGCCCTCGCCGACCTCCCCTGCCCTCTCACCGCCAGTCTCTACTACGAGGACTTCGACCCGCGAAGCCGCAGCACGCGCCTCCTGCTCCGCACCATGGCGCAGACCGGCGATCTCCACTTCGACGAGAGGCGCCTCGACGACCATCCCGACGAAGAGAACCGCTACGCCATCGGAACTTCCAACACCATCGTGTTTCGGTGCGGGGACGAATTCCAGACCGTCGAACGCCCCACCGAGGGTGCGATCTACGAGGCCCTCTACCGCTTCCGCTCCCTAGAGAGCAGGACCCTCTACGTCTCTCGAGGCGCCGGCGAGGGAGATCTCGAGCGCACCGATGCGCTGGGATTCTCCGGGCTCTCGCAGGCGCTCGTCACCGAGGGCTATCGCCTGCGCGAGCTGGTGACCGCGTCGGTGAGCGAGATCCCGGAAGAGGCCGACGCGGTGGTCGTGATCGCGCCGGCCCGCCCGCTTCCCGGCGAGGCGATCGACGCCCTCCACCGCTACCTGGAGCGCGGGGGGCGGTTGGTGGCCTTCGTCGAGCCCGGGCGGGAGTCCGGCATCGAGGACCTGCTCGCCCGATGGGGGATCCGCTCGAAGAGCGCGGTGCTGATCGACCCGGCCTCGGGTCCGGTCGACGGGGGCGCTCCGGGCGTGAACCCGATCGCCTTCCACTATGCGACGAGCCACCCGGCGACCCGGGGCCTCGACTCCTCTCGGATGACCTTCTTCCGGGGGGCGCGCTCCTTCGAGCTCCGCAAGCCCCGGCCCGGGGACAAGCTCTCCGGCGTGGTCTTCGCCAGTCCCCGGTCCTGGCTGGATCCGGACATCGCCGTGCTCTCGAGCAAGGTCGCACCGGAGCGACCGCCGGAAGCGGCCGAGGACTACCATCCGATCGCGGTGGCCGCCACCTACCCGCGCGAGGGCAAGCAGGCGCGGATCGTCGCCTTCGGGGACAGCGACTTCGCCTCCAACCGCCACCTGCGAACCCTCTACAATCTGGATCTGGTGTTGAACTCGATCCACTGGGCGCTCGAGCGGGAGCCCGACATCACCCTGCGCCCCAAGACGAGCGTCGCCACCATGCAGTTCCCGCTTCCCCTCGCCAACACCCTGCGCATGTTCCAGGGCCTCGGGCTGCTGCTCCCCGAGCTGCTGCTGATCGCCGCGGCGATCCTCTGGCTGCGACGGCGATCCGCCTGAGGGCCGAGGATCACCTCGGCTTTCTTGGCTTGGTGGTGGCCAGGGCGAAGCCCTCGGCACCGGCGAGCTGGGCCTGGTCGAGCACGTAGACGGCCTTCCCCAGCACCACCTCCTTGTCCCCGCGGAGGATCACCATCTTGTCCTCGGAGCCCGCCAGGGCCACCTCCAGGTGACGGCGCAGATCCCCGAGCTTCACCACCTGGTCGTTCACCTGGACGATGTCGTCCGCCGTGATCGTGACGGTCACGGCCTTGGGCGGCGTCTGGGTCTGCTGCGTCGCCTCGGGAAGATCCACCTTCTTCCCGGTGTTGGCGATCACCGACGAGGTCACCATGAAGATGACCAGCAGCACCAGGAAGACATCGGTCAGCGGAGTGATGTTGATCTCGGCGACGATGCCGCCGGCCTCGTCACCCTCGGGCAGGAATGAGGTTGCCATCAGCCACCTCCGCGCTGCGGTCGCGCGCGGCGGGCGCAGCCGCCTCGACGTACAGCAGCGCCTGGATGAAGCGTTCACTGGCTCGCGTAAAGCTGGCGGCGATTCCCCCCACCCTGACCTGGAGCCAGTTGAAGAGGCCGAGCGAGACGATCGCCACCAGAAGGCCCACGGCGGTCGCGATCAGCGCTTCGGAGATGCCGGCGGAGACCACCTCGAAGCCCGCGTCACCCGACTCGGCGATCGCGCCGAAGGCCACCATGATCCCGATCACGGTCCCGAAGAGACCGATGTAGGGAGCGAGCGAGCCGACGGTTCCGATGAACCAGAGGCCCCGCCGCAGCTCGGTCAGCACCTCCTGCCGGCCGGTGTGCAGCACGTGATCGAGATCCTCGAGCGCGATGTTGCGCCAGCGCAAGGCCTCACCGAAGACCTCCGACATGGGCGTGCTCGAGGCCTCGCAGAGGGTGCGCGCCGCCGAGAGGTCGCGCCGAACCAGAGTATCGACGAGCTTCCGCGTCAGCTCCCGGGTCCCCGCATCGAGACCTCGGTACTTCCAGAGACGCTCGATGGCGATCGCAAACACGATCACCGAAAGAACTCCGAGCGGATACACGGTGAGGCGCCCCTGGTGCAGCAGTTCGAGGACGTGGCTCCATGCCATGTTCACGGTGACTTCTCCTCCTGGTCTCCTTGCCGGCGACCGAAACTTACACGGGCCTTCCCGCGTTGACACCCCCCCGGCCCTCTCTTACGCTTCCCGAGGAGCGCGAGTTTCCGAAGCCGTCTCGAATAGTTGCGTCCTAGTGGCCGTCTACCTTTGCGAGCTGCTTCACGAAACCCGACGTCCAGCCGATGCAATCGGCAGATCGTCCGGGGCGGTTTAACCGGCGCGCAGCTCACCGGTAACTCCCCGGTTTCAAGGGCCGCAGCCGGCGAGGAAAGCGCTCCCGGGAACGTACGACGCAATGACCGATGAGATCGTGATCCAAAGGCGACGACCTCGGCCTTCTCCGATGCGCACCCGGCGAATCGGCAGCGCTGCCGCAGCCGCCGCGGGTGCCGCGGTCGCGTTTCCGGGGATCGCGATTCCGAACCCCGAGGGGACGCGCGGTCGCCTGCTATCGGGGGGGATCTCCCTCCTTCTGCACGGCGCGGCGCTCACTGCCCTCCTCATGGCCGCCTGGCTCGCGCCCGAGGAGATGGTCGAGGAGATCATCGAGATCACGCGGATCGAGGAGGAGCTCGCCTCGCAGGAGCCCGCTCCCGCACCGCGGGTGCTGGCGGAGAGCCTCGGGCGCTACGACCCCGCGCCGATGGCCGTCGTCCCGCAGGTCGTGAGCCCCGCCGTGATCCAGCGCGCGGCCCCGGTGGTGAGCGCCGAGCAGCTCGAGATCGATACGCTGAGCCCGGTCCAGGCCCCCCGCGAGGTGCAGCGGGCGAGCCGCCAGGTGGAGACGGCGCGCACCTATCAAGCCATCGCGCAGGCCACCGCCTCTCCGCTGGAGATCGACGCGTCGGCCCCGGCCATCCGGGGGCCCGTCGAGCTCCACGCGCCGTCGGGCGTCCAGGCAGGGCCGCGACAGGTCGCCCGGGGAAGCGGCGTCGGGATCGCGGATCCATCGGCTCTCGGAAGCGGCTCCTCGGTTCGCGAGGGCATCGCGTCCAACCGCGACGTCCTCGGCGCCAAGACCGGCGTCCGCGCGCAGGTGAACTGGGCGGTCGGCGACAGCAACATGCGGGGCAGCGGCGGCGAGGGCACCGGCCCGGGCGGCATCACTTGGGATCAGTGCATGGACCGGCCGGAGGTCCAGGCCTACATGCAGCACATCAAGAACCGGGTGCTGAACCGCTGGGTGCTCCCCCCCAACGCGGCGGCCAACCGATCGGTCACGCTCCGCTTCGTCCTGGATCCCGCGGGCACCGCCAACCGGGTCGCCTTCGTCTCTGCGGACGACGATCTCCTCGGTGAGAGCGCGGTCCGCGCGATGCGTTCCGCCTCTCCCTTCGACCAGATGTCGGACCGGGTGCGCTGTCTCGCCGGGAACCCGATCATCGCCACCTTCCGCAATCCGACCGTTGCGACGAACTGACACCCGACTCCTGCTTGGCATCCTCGCCCTGCTCGCATGGCTCGGGGCGGGCCCGGCCTCGGCGCAGCAGAAGCGCCCGATCGTGCTGCTCTTCGACGACGAGGAGCAGCTCAAGGAGAAGCGCGCCGACACCAACGGCGACGGCCGCTACGACGAGTTCATCTACTACACCAAGGGCACCCCGGTCCGCGCTGAGCAGGACACCAATCACGACGGCAAGCTCGACACCAAGGTCCGCTTCGGACCCGACGCGAAGCCCCTCGCGCAGGAGCGCGACACCAACGGCGACGACCGCGCCGATCAGTGGATCGACTTCGAGGCCGGCGATCCCAAGCGGCAGCGCGACGACCACAACTTCGACGGGAAGGCGGATTCCACCATCGAGTTCCAGGCCGGCGTTCCTGTGTACAAGGAGGAGGACATCGACTTCGACGGCCGGCCGGACCGCACCATCCGCTACGCGAGTGGCCAGCCCTCCCTCGTCGAGGAGGATCACAGCGGCGACGGCCGCCCCGACCTGCGAGCGGAGTTCCATTCCGACGGCACCAAGAAGCTCGAGCAGCAGGACACCAACGGCGACGGGAGCTTCGACGTCACCATCCACTACGACCGCGGCGAGAAGACCCGCATCGAGGAGGACGCCGACCAGAACGGGGTGGTGGACACGGTCACCCTCTACCGGGGGGGCCAGATCGTCGAGCGCCGCGCGGATACGACCGGCGACCGCCAGTTCGATACCGAATCGACCTACGAGAACGGCAAGGAACGCCGCCAGGTCCGGGATGCCAACGGGGACGGTAACCCGGAAGCGGTGATCCTCTTCCTGCCCGACGGCGGCCGGGAGCGGGAGGAGTTCGACCCCGACGACGACGGCCGGGTGAGCCTGGTGCGCACCTATCGCCACGGTCAGAAGGCCCGGGAGAGCGAGGACGTCGATCGTGACGGCCGCTTCGACCTGGAGAGCTGGTTCGAGGAGGGGGTGATCAGCCGAACCGAGGCTGATACCAACCGCGACGGCAAGGCCGACGTCTTCGTCACCTTCCCGGGCGGGGTGCGAGCCAGCCAGGAGGAGGACCAGAACTACGACGGCAAGATCGACGGGGCCTTCGACTACGAGGCGGACGGGGACAGCGTCGCCTCGGAGCGGCGCGACGCGGATTTCGACGGCCGCTTCGAGACGACGGGCATCTACCAGGCGGGCGAGCTCCTCCGCAAGGAGATCGACCACACCGGCCGGGGGAAGCCGGACCGGATCGAGCACTACGGCGAGCAGCGCCTGCTGCGGGTCGACCTCGACGAGGACCGCGACTCACGCTTCGACCTGTGGAACTTCTACGATCCGGAGGGCCGCCTGGAGAAGCAGGAGCAGGATCGCGACGGCGACGGAAAACCCGACGCCTGGGTCACCCTCGACGTCGAGACCGGCAAGGAGACCCGCCTCCTCGAGGACTCCAACGGTGACGGGAAGATCGACACCTGGCGGAGCAACGATCCGAGCGGCGTCGCCCTCTCCCTGGAGGAAGACAAGAACGGCGATGAGAAACCGGACCGGTTCGTGAAGTTCGCCGGCGGAGCGCCCGCCAGCTTCGAGGAAGACACGAATTTCGACGGGCGGCCGGACCTGCGCGGAAGGCTAGCTCCCGACGGCCGGCT
>Ga0214473_10003732_pt1 | contig 18381 bp, 13 predicted proteins | sample RVTome_7_FD_203509 | JGI IMG/M metagenome (GOLD analysis project Ga0214473, IMG submission 203509) | Soil microbial communities from uranium-contaminated site in the Upper Colorado River Basin, Wyoming, United States - RVT98D197 | ecosystem: Environmental > Terrestrial > Soil > Contaminated >... | reverse complement strand
GAGAGCCTGTGAACCTTCTGGTAGCCCCAGACGACTATCGCTGCTGCGCCCATGAGGCCTAACATGTTCAGCGGTGGCTGGAACACCTCGACCACGAAGAACGATTCGTACAGAAGGGCGAACAGGATGTGGATCACCAAAGCCTCCATGAAATATCCCTTGACATCACCCCTCGCAACCCCAACGCCGATCAGAGCGGTGGTTGACCCGTGCATGAGGACGAACAGGAACCCGAGAAGGAAGATGGCAGCAACGTCCAACGCCTGGACGTTATCGACTTCAAGGATGAACACATAGACCGTCGCGAAAGTCAGGGTTGATGAGATGCCGAGCCCCATCGACAGCCCGTAGAACGCAGTGTCTATCTTTCTCTGGAACCTCGGGAAGTTCAGTATGATGAGCTTCAACAGCTCCTCCATCACGGCGAAGCCCATGATGAGCACCAGGACAGTCTCAGCCGAGGATATGGTCCGGCCCCAGCTTTCGAATGCGAATATGATCATTCCAAGGACGACGCCGAGCGCGAAGAACGCGAACAGCTTCTTGTCGTCGAAGAACGGCTTCTCGACCTTGGGAAACGTGTAGTCCCTTAGGGTGAAGTAGAGCAGTGTCATCGCGGGCCCGAACCCCGCCACTCCGCTTGCGAGCTGAATGAAGTCTACCATGCCGACCTGCTCGTAACCTTGCTACATTTATAAGCCTGCCTGATGATAGATATATATTGCCGGCGACTGCTAGTCCCCGCCGAGGATTAGAGTATGGCTAAATGCTCCAGATGCGGGAAACAGATGGGCAAAGCCGAGGTCTGCCCAGTGTGCGGACACGGCCCGAGCAAGAGCGTAGTCAACAAGGGCGTGGATTCGGTCGCTAGAGCCACAGGCACGGTCGTCGTGACGGGCATAGAGGTCACCGAGAAGGTCATGAAGGAGGCCGGTCCGGTGATGAGAACCGTATGGCATGAGGGCAAGAAGGGCCTGAAGAAGGCACGAGACGAGACCATGAAGGTCGCCAAGTCCCTCAAGGAAGAGGGCAAGTAGTCAGCGCTTCTTCCTGTTCTGAAGCGCCTCACCTGCAGATACTTCTCCGGCCAGCTTGTCAAAGTAGTGAGCAACAACGCAGCTCTCAGCGCACTTGCCGCACTGATCGCACTTGCGCTCATCCACGGTTATCACTTCATCTAGTCCTATCGCACCCGTAGGGCAGGCCCTCACGCATATGCCGCATCTGGTGCACATGTGGGCTCTGAGGACGGCTCTTGCAACCCGGTCGAAATATTCGGAAGCTTCCTTCGGCGTCGCACTGACCGCTGAGATCTGACCTCCGGAGAACACCTTCGCATCGGCCTTGTCGCTCCCAACCATCGCCACTCCGAAATCCTCGACTAGATCGACATCACCGACGGTCTTCAGGAGCTCGGCGACCTGTTTCAGACCTTGTGTCTGGGGCATGTTGAGAACGGCCTCGATGGAGTATCCTCCCGCCGCGCATGGACTGACCCCCTTGATGACATGGATCGCCAATGTGTCCGCCCTCCTAGGCTTCGCCTCGATCTTCAGCCTCTCGGCGAGGGCGCGCATCTTCGGTGGGAGCTGCTTCCAACGCCAGAAACCGTACTCCACGAACTCCCTGGGCAGCTTGTTCTCGCTAGCCCAAGCATGGAGCTTCATATCCCAAGCCTTGGCGAGATCAGGGCTCGTGCGAGATATCTCCGCGCACTCGCTTGCGAGCGATGATGGGCACATCCAACAACCCACTCTCTCTATGTCCTCGTCGTAGAGCGGGTTGTACGGAAGCTCTCTCCAGATGATGTACAGCCAGATGTCGAGTGCGGTCCAATCCCTTATGGGGTTGACTATGATTTGTCCAGGCACGAACGGGTTCTCATGAACGAGTTCGGTGTAGGCCCTGGAGAACGATTCGAGCCTTCTATTCCCTTCGACAGTCAGAGTCCCTTGCGGGAACTTCTCCTCGATTATCTTGGACGCGGGCGCGAGCTTGCACACCTTGCAGCACCAGCGGAAATCCTTTGCGGGCGGGCCGAACGCGGGGAAATTGTCATCGAACGCATCCCCTGCAGGGGCCGTGAGCAGCTTGATGCCTTTCTCCTTCACCAATTTCTCCACATATTCCTTGGTCCTAGGGTGCTCCAGCCCTGTGTCGATGAAAACGGCCGTAAAATCCTTGGTCACCGAAGACAGCAGGTCGAGCACGACGAGACTGTCCTTTCCTCCGCTGAACGAGATTGTTACAGGGAGCTTGTTCGCGGCGAGGAGATCCTTCAGCTCATGCACAGCCTTCGCCTTTCTAGCGACCAGATGTGGCGTGTTGGCTTTGATCAGATCTCTCGTCCAGGCCTTCCTGCCAGGTCCTAGAGGACCTGCCTGGGAGAAATCCCTGACCTTGACCCCCTTGGGCGAGCTCCTCAGCTCAGAAGCGTTCACCTTTGCCGAGCCGCACCCTATGAACTTGCCCATCTCAAGGACCACCTCGTCCCCTGCTCTTATGCCGGTATCTAAGGAGGCGATCGTCTCGGGCGGCAGGTAGTTGCCTTTCATGTGCCCCTCGGCCTTCTTGAGCGTTATCAGTTTCTTCGGGTACAGGCGCACGAGCATGCGCGCGCCATCAATACGTAAAGTGAGCGTGTAGTCCTTCTTCTCGAGGTCATAGGTCAAGAGGGCGATCTTCCTCCCGTCGATGATGACTTCGTCCGCGCGGTCCTCCCCGGAAGTCTTGTTCAGAACCACGATTTCCGGGATCAGTTGTTGGACACCGAACTGCCTGAGGAACAGGTATCTGAGCCTCTTCTTCGTGCCCTCGAGGGCCAGCCTGACATCGCCTGGCGGAGAGAGCTCCAGAGGATGTCCGTTCTGGCCGCACCTGCCGCAGGTCATCCCGAGCAATGGCACATTGCAGCTGTTGCACCAGTGGAGGACGTGGGGCGCGCCATGGAATCGTTGGTTCACGGTCCGATGCTATGCTGATAGGTTCTAAATAAGTTCCGCCACCTGGACCACGAACTCAGGGACCCCAGAAGTCTTAACTAGCGTATGTCAATCCCAGTTCCGTGGCGTACAAGAAGCGGAAGGATGAGTACACAATAGTCGAGTCCCAGCACTCGACGAGTTTCACTGTATCGCCTTACGGCCCGTATGCCACTACGCAGAGGCCCTCTCCTACCAGCTTCGTCGAGATCAGGGACATCATCGCCGCGCTCTTGGCGCTCACGGTCGCGTTCTCATGGATCATATATGTCCCGGACGGCAAGGGCTTCTTCTATTACCTCGGATTCGCAGCGGTCATCGTCGTCGCTGGATTCTTCGTCCATGAGATGTCCCACAAGATCGCTGCAAGAAGGTACGGGTGCTGGGCGGAGTTCAGGGCGGACTATAGAGGCCTCGGCCTTGCCCTCGTGACCGCGTACTTCGGAATACTGTTCGCAGCTCCTGGCGCCGTGTGGATCAGAGGGAATATCTCGAGAGACGAGAACGGCAAGATAAGCATCGCAGGCCCCGGCTCCAATATCGCAGTGTCCACCGCGTGCGTTGTGCTGCTGCTCACCGGGACTGTTGGCAGCTCGGGAACGGCTTACGATGTGACCCACTATCTTCTCTATTTCAACGCCTTCCTGGCGGCGTTCAACATGATACCTGTGATGCCATTCGACGGGTCCAAAATATGGCATTGGAACAAACCGATCTACGTCGCGGCGCTAATTGCCGCCGGCCTTCTCTTCTACCTTGGTTTCACAGGCCTTTGAGGGCATGCAGCCCTGGGACTCGCAGAACGCCGGGTACCTGAGGTGCGCGATGATGTTGCCCTCCCAGTCGAACATCTTCCCTGGGTTCATGATGTTCTTCGGGTCCAGCGCCTTCTTGATCCTCCTCATCGTGTCGAGGGAATCGGCCCGCTCCTTCTGCATGTACGGGGCCTTGGTGATTGCGACTCCGTGCTCGCCGGTCACTGTCCCGCCGAGCGCGAGGACCTTGTCGTAGATCTCGCCCACGGCCTTCTCGCCCCTCCGCCAGCTGTCATCGCTCCCTGGTTCGACCAGCATCTTCGTGTGCAAGTTACCGTCTGCTGAGTGGCCGTAAGTGCCGATTATGACTCCGTTCTGCTCAGCGATCTTCTGGAAAGCCACAACTGCCTCAGGTATCTTAGAGATCGGGACGGACATGTCGTCCGCGAGCGCGACGGAGACGAACTTCTCACCGTACCTGCTGAGGGCCGGCATGATGCACTTCCTAGCATAGGTCCAGTAATCGATCCTCTTCTTGTCCCTGGAGGCCTCGGTCGAGATGGCTCCGCTCTGCCTCGCGATCTCCTCGACGATCTTGAGTTCGTCTTCGACCGCTACTGGGTGGCCGTCGACTTCGATCATGCATATCGCGGCGACATCCGGAAGGCCCACGTTCATTGTCTTGTTGACCGCCTTGATGCAAACTGAATCCATGAGCTCGATCGCAGACGGCATGAGCGGCTTCGCAATGATGTTCGAGACGCATCTGCCCGCGTCTTCGAGAGAGTTGAATGCTGCTAGAGTCATCGCCGACGCCTTCGGTTTGAACGCGAGCTTCAGTGTAATCTCCGTGACTATGCCAAGGGTGCCCTCACTCCCAACGATGAGCCTGTCTATTTGGTAGCCAGAGGAGTTCTTGAGCGTTCTAGTGCCTGTGTGGATGATATCCCCGGTCGGCATCACGACCTCCAGTCCTAGTACGTAATCCCGTGTGGCGCCGTACTTGATGGCCCTCATGCCGGAGGCATTTGTGACGACCATGCCGCCTATGGTGCAAGCTTCGCCGCTCCCGGGGGTCGTGGGGAACCAGAATCCTTTCTTCCCAAGAACTGCGTTGAGCTTGTCGTATATGACCCCGGGCTCGACGACGCAGTATAGGTCTTCGACCCTGACCTCCTTGATCTTGTTCATCAGAGTCATGTCGATCATGATGCCACCCTTGAGCGGCACGGTGTGGCCACACATCGCGGTCCCAGCGCCCCTAGGGACGACGGGTGTGCGGGTCTTGTTCGCCAACTTCACGATCTCGGAGACCTCCTTCGTGTTCGCCGGCCTTATCACGACATTGGGATTCTTGTGGTGGATCGAGGCATCGAAACCATAGACGTAGAGGTCGGCGATCTTGGTAGAAATGCGGTCCTTGCCGACGATCTTCTCAAGTTCCTCTATGACCCCTCGCCTCATCTTGGCACACCAATCGTGGCTAATGCCGCCAGTCACATAAAATGGTTTTCTCTTACGTTCGCTGCTGAGTCAACTCATGGACCGGCGTGTGGCTAATCGTTCGAGTTCCGCCCTTTCCTCTTGGGGCGAACATGCCGAGAGAACGGGCCGAAGAGCACCAGGGCGACGACCGCAAAGATGGCCACGCCTAGGTACCAATCAATTGATAGTAGAACAAACAGTCCTGCAATTGCTGCACAGCCGATGACGACCAATGCCACGACGCCCTTGGCCGTAATGTCGATAGGGAGGGGGTATAACAACTCTCGTCTCGCATCCTCTTCGTGCGGTAATGCGATCGCTGGAATCTGCGATGCCATTCCCATGTTTCTCGAGTTAATAGTCCGGTCCGTGCTACTTATACCCTCGTTGGGCATCCCACGGAGAGGCTCCTCCTTGCCCTTCTCCAGAAGTGCATCGATAACGAATAAGTACATCCCGGCCAATGTCTAGCCAGGCAATAGCATGAAGCTCGTCATATTCGGTCCACCAAGCGCCGGCAAAGGCACTCAAGCCCAGAGACTGTCGAAGAAATACGGCATCCCTCAGGTCGCGACCGGCGACCTGCTCAGGAAGGCCGTCGCTGACAAGACGCCATTGGGGCTGAAGGTCAAGTCCGTCCTTGACCAGGGCGTGCTCGGGCCAGACGACCTCATCGTGCAGCTGATCAAAGAGCGGGTCGCCAAACCGGACTGCAAGAACGGCTACATCCTGGACGGCTTCCCGAGGACCATGGGCCAGGCAAAGGAGCTGGAGAAGATGACGGACATCGACCTGGTGCTGAATATCGTGGTCGACTTCGAAGCACTCGTCGAGCGCGCAGTCGGCCGTAGGACGTGCCCCAAGTGTTCGGCGGTGTACCACATAGAGTTCAACCCTCCGATGAACGAGGGCATATGCGAGAAGTGCGGCTCGAAGCTCATACAAAGGGGCGACGACAAGGAGGAGACTGTTAGGAACAGGCTCAAGGTCTACACGGAGCAGACCGCCCCGCTCGTCGAATACTATAGGAAGAAGGGGAAGCTCGAGAACATCGAAGGTTCAGGCGGAATCGAGGCAGTATTCTCGCAGATGATCAAATCGATATCACAGATCAAGAAGTGATAACCTTCCGAGCTTCACGGAGGGCTGTAGCTGCGGGCTGACTTGTACATCTGCGGCATCGCAGACTGCTTCATCGCCTCCTTGATTAGGAAGTCATCGATGAAATCAAGGGACTCCATGATATCGATATCTTCTGCCGGGTCCAGTCTTGCGGCCACCCTGAAGGCTCGGCCCGCCTCCGACATCGAGCCGTCCTCGGTCTCGAAGATCTTCGTGAGCTCCCTCTCAGTTCTGAGGACACTCCGCGTGAGGTTAGCGTATGTAAGCGCGATGCTGGTGGCGACAAACGCTGCCATCATTCTGAAGCTGTCCCAGTCCTGACTCGAATAGAAGTTTCGCGCCCTTCCCAAGTCCTCGAAAATGCCCGACATCCCCTCGCAGACGCCGTTCCTCCACGCCTCGCCCGGGACGTTCAAGGCGATGTTCTTCAGGCGTGCGAACGCTCCTGTGGGATCGTGGGCCGGCAGCACGGTCATCAGAGAACCAATCGCAAGGGGCAAGTGATCGCCGCCCTCCGTCAGCTCCTGCCTCCACTCCGCCTCTGTCCGGACATTGATCGAGAACAGGCAGTTGTTGATCACGAACGAATGCGACTGGAGGCTAGAACCGCTCCTAACCAGGACCTGGAAATCAATGTCCGAATACTCACGGTCATCTCCGCGAGCAACGGATCCCGTGACCGCCGTCGCGATGATGTCATGATAATACCTCCGAAGCAGCCTCTCGGACACCTCACGACAGGCCTCCACCCTCTCTCTATGGTTCATGTCCAGCCAATGCCCGGAGAGCTTGATGAGAATATGAAGGTGGTGTCCATTCTCATCCCTTAAATATCAGTAGCGGAATAGCGATTTCCGTCAACGAAGCCCCGTAGTGTAGCGGTCAATCATGCGGGACTCTGGATTGCTTCTCGCAAGGAGAGATCCTGCGACGGAGGTTCGAATCCTCCCGGGGCTACCTATTTCCTCTTGCAGCGCGTCTTCATGTCTATCAGCGAGGGGAAAATCTCAACAACCATTGGCGTCCAGTGCGGCGTTGACCATCGAGTCGACCATCTCCTGTCTCTTGTTCGTCCTGGGCACATGGTTTAGCTCGAAGGAATCGAACAGTCTCAGGTTGGCCTCCACTCGCCTCGCGTACTGAGCCATCCGCGGATCCTTTCGGTCATAGATCCCCTTGACCTGCCTGACGACGAACTCGCTGTCCGTGAAGACCTTGACGCTGAGGCAGCTTCGCTCTCTTATCTTCTCGAGAGCCCAGAGGACCGCTTCATACTCCGCCTCGTTGTTGGTGTGCCTGCCGATGCATCTAGAATCCTTTTCGATGATGCTCCCCACCAAATCATACATCACATAAGCTATCGCCGCCGGGCCGGGGTTCCCCCTCGACCCTCCGTCTGTGTGCACGACGAGGTTGCTTGTTATTGGCATGGCCATTGTGCTCCGGATGTGCGACTGAACGACAAGGTCTGCTAAGAATGTATCGTGCCTCAGGCGGGGGATGTGAGCTGTGCTTTGACAACGATTGCGCAGAGTTACAACTAGAAGGAAATGAAAACGGAAATGTCTGGATGGACAGCAGCTCGCCGGCTTTACGTGAAGCGTTTGCCCTGCTACGAAGGAATCGATGTCGGGTTCTTCGTTCTTGAGCGAGACGAGTCACTAGTGCCGATGCTGCAATTCTCCCACTTCTATCCATCCCCGACTTCTCACGGCGTATAGGACAGCGTACCGCTCCCTGTAGCTAGGATCCAGTATGCATGTCCGGGGACCAGCAGGAAGTTGTTGATAATAGGTATGGCAGGGAGCCAGCTCGTGTACGACTCTGTAAGCGGATTGTATTTAGACACCGTCGAAATCACCGTCGAAATGTTGCCGGTGCCATTCCACATCCCGGGGATGTCGCTAGCATGTCTTACTTTGAACCCCAAGAAACCTATGAGCATCCAGCCGCCACCCGCCGGGAATTTGACTGTAATGGTCTGGACAGTGTTCGGGACCACTCCAAAGATGGTGAGCGCCCTCGTCCCAGTTGGCACGTTTATCCAGTAGCCAACGTGTGGAAGGATGTCGAAGTCGTTCACTGGAACGCCGACAATGTGGCTCCTATACGATCTTGTCAATGGGTTCCATACGGCCACAATGTCACCCGGGTTCAACCCGAGCGTGCTCGCCTTGTAGCCGCAGCCGACAACGGGTAGCGAAACCAAGTTCCAGCCGGTCTGGAGGCTCAATGTGAAATTGTACACGACGTTCATCACGAACATCGGAGCTCCGGTTTCAAGCAGTCTCGGGAAAGCGGGGTTCCAGTTCTTGTCGAAGTTCATTGGACCGACGAGCGTGAAGGTCTTCGTCGTCTTGTCATAGAAGCTCTTCAGGTTGGTCGCACCGCTGTTCGGGTAGCCGTTGCCAGCAACCATCTCACCCCATGTCACGTTGCCTGCCATCTCCGCTATCTTGGACGGACCCGACACGTCTGATGTCGATGCCTGCGGGAAGTAGCCGGGCAATGACTTCGATGTCGGCAGTCTCACGACGAACTTCTCACCCGAGGTCAGGTTCCAGTGCAACGGCGCATGTGCGTAGCTCACGGGCTTGCCGAAGTTCTTCGTCAAAGGCGCCCAGGAAACATGGGTCACCTCGGTTTGGTCCGGGTCGTAGTCGTTGTAGGGGATCCACCGACCCGGTGGGGGCATTCCATAGCTGCCGCCCCTGTCGATGTGACGCGCCTCAAGCGCCCACCCGTTGATGTTGTTCAATGTGTCCTTTGTGGCATACATGTGATAGCCTATCACGGCCCTGGACTGTACGCTGCCGCTGTCGGGGCCGATGGTGATGTTCAAGTACCAGTCGTCTGGCCAGCCTTGCCAGTACCTAATGACATTGGCAGCCTCCATGTATCTTGTGAGGAGGATCTCGTTGCCCCAGGATAGGCTCCAGAACCTGAGGACGAGGTTGTCTGCCGTCGACGTCGGATCGAGGCTCAGCTCCAGCCATTGGATGGCGAGCGAGAAGTCGTAGGCGGTGTAGATGTCGTAGGCTCCACCATGGCCACCCTCGGCTACCCAGTCGCTGAACCACGCGGCCGTGATGGCTGTATCGTTCGCGGTGAACTGAGTTCTGAGGTCTCCCACCCCAGAAAGCCCGAGGATCTTGCTGGCTGCGGCCCGGTTGAAGGTGAGCGTGCCCTGAAGCTCATTGTAATACCCATCATCTGAGGCCGGTCTCGGCGTCGCAGCCGCTACACCGTAGTAGGTGTTCGCGTAGTGAGTGCCATTTCTGATGGCTGACAACTCCCAATTCTCAAGATAGGTCGAGTACCAGGAGACGTTCATCCACGCTCCAGCCGTGTCGGTCGGACCGAGCACGGGTGTGAATATCGGGTCCAGGTTAGGTCCAGCGGCGATCTCTGTGAGGTTCTTAGCATCGATGGTCTGCCTGTACCAGGTCGAGATCGAGTTGCCCTGGTTGATGTCAGGGGTGGTCTGCGTGGAGTACGGGTTGTAGACAAGTACGAACGGGAATGTCGTCCGGGCTTGGTACTGCCAGTAGAGAGGCTCCCTAAATGTCCACCAGTCGTTCAGACCCATTGTCCCGTTCCATTTGCCGAGGTCAGCAGGGTCGTGCGACTTGAGGTACAGCTCGAACATGTGGTCAATCGTGTAAGTCGCTTCCCTGCTACCTGTGAGGACTTTCGCAGGTTCGGGTTGCTCATCCGCAGCGGGCGCAGGCGCGCTCTTGAGTACAGCCTGTCCAAGAACCGCGAAACCGGTCAAGACCATTATCCCGACGACTGCGAGTGCCATGAGTTTCTTCCACGGTGCGGTGGTCGGCGGTCGAGACGCGGGCCCCCTCCCATGAATCGGAGATAGAGGGACTTCACTGCGTCCTAGGTCTCGGCCAATGTCAAATCCTCTGTCATTCAATGAACGATCTGAAACGTGCAAGCCACATTCCTCCCTATCCGCTACGAATGGAGTCGAAGCTATAAGGGATTTTCCTCTTTTCCGGTGAAACGGACTCATCGAAATCCCCGTCGAATAATCAGTGTTTGTGCTATGACCCAGTTAGCTATCCGTATTGCGTCATCTGAACGCCGTCCGGGAGACTCAATGAGGACTTGGGATCCGCCTATGCCGCCACGGCGAGGAGGGAGATCGTAGATCCCGACTGCCATCGGCGCCTTACGGACGCGATGCTCGGAAATGGGTGCATTGAAAGCAGAGCGTATGTGGGAAACGAAGAATGGAAGTTTGAAAAGGGTTTGAATCGCGTTTCGTCCCGTCACTATGGGGCGTAACTCAGCGTACCGCTCGCGCTTGCCAGGATCCAGTATGCCTGCCCGGGGACCAGCAGGTAGTTGTTCACGCCCGGTACGGCCTTGAGCCAGCTCGAATACGCATGCGTGACTGGGTTCCAGGCTGACACCGTCGAGACAGTTCCTCCGCTGTACATCGCTGGGATGTCTGCCGCATGCATGGTCGTCTTGAGCGACGCGAAGCCTATGATCTCCCAGCCGCCACCCGCCGGGACGGTGATCGTCTTAGACTGCGCAGTAGTCGGGACGCTTCCGTAGAGAGTGAGCGTCCTCGTCCCGCTTGGCACGTTGATCCAGTAGCCGGTGCTCGGAAGGATGTTGAAGTCGCTCACAGGAACGCCAATAATGTAGTTCTGATAGATCTTCGTCGCTGGGTTCCATTGGGTCACAGTGTCGCCCGAGATCAATCCGAGCGTGCTCGCTTTGTAGCCGTAGCCGACAAGGGGTAGCGATACGAAGTTCCAGCCTGTCACGAGGTTGAGTATGAAGGGCGCGGTTACGTTGGCGTTCCCAGAGGCCGTGACATTGTGACCATGGGCGTCATCCACTGATACCATGAAGGTGTACAAGCCAGCAGCGATGTATGTATGGGACACCGAGCTACCTACAACGAGGGCAGTGCTATCGCCGAAGTCCCAGGTGTACGTCAGAATGTCCCCATCGAGGTCGGTCGCCGAGGCGCTGAGGTTCATCACAATCCTCGCCGCGCCGCTCATGTTCGCAAGTGTAGCGACGGTCGGCGGTCTGTTCGCCGGTGGAGCCTGCTCTACCGTTATCGTGTAGTCATCGTAGTCTGTCTTCCCGTCCGATGTCGCCGGTCCTGACTCGCCCCAGACCCTGTAGTTGTAGGTGCCTGGCGTGCTAGGAGCCGTCATCGTCTGATCGTAGTGGCTCTGCTCCGCGGTGGATACAAGCCAGACGGGCCATGTGCTCGTACCTAGGTCCTCAATCGCGTATCCAGTATCCCTCTTGGTTAGCCCCGTCTGAATAACGATGTCAATGCCCACGCTGTAGACCTCCCCGGGCTGGAGGACGGTCTTTGACACACTTATCGACATGATGCTTTCGTAATATGTTCCGGACGCAGGCCCATGGCATCTGCTGCAATCCTGCACCTTGTTCGGATATGCCCCATTGAGCGCGCTCGGCATTACGAATGCGAACGCTGCAAGCAATGCGACGGCCGAGATCATTTTGCTCCTTGAATTCATTCAATTCCCTCCTTCTTGAAACACATGTCGGATATCATGGGCAACAACGAGGTCAGTATATCCCGCGGCAGTCTTCCTGTCGCCCGATTCGCCTAACTGTTAACCCTGTTATATAACGCAGATATATATGCGTTGCGAAGCCGTGACCGACTCGGCTGCATTGACCATCCCAATCCCCGACTTCGTCCCTAGCTGCCGGCTCCGCCTTTCGATGAGTCTCTGCCCGCGCTATCTTCCGCGTATTGGCCCGAGGGCTCATCGTCCCAATCCGATCCCGAGGGCCGAGATCCTCTTCGGAGCACATCTTCCGCTACGCTGTCCATAAATAGAAATATCATGCCTCATCCTTTTCCGGACGGGGGAGCAAGTCTTTGGCAAGGGCAGCCACGCCGATGATGGAGCAGTATTTCCGCATCAAGGAGCAGTACAAGGACTGCCTGCTGCTCTACCGCATGGGCGACTTCTACGAGATGTTCGGCGAGGATGCCGTCATTGGATCCAAGGAGCTCGAGATCACGCTCACTTCCCGGGAGAGGGGCAAGAAGGAGAGGATACCCCTTTGCGGAGTCCCTTGGCACGCGCTCGACTCCTATCTCCCGAAGCTCGTGGACAAAGGGTACAAGGTAGCGATATGCGAGCAGATGGAGGACCCGAGGTGTGCGAAAGGCCTCGTCGATAGGGACGTCGTGAGGGTCGTCACGCCCGGCACGGTGCTAGAGAGCACCGTCCTGGACAGCAAGGCGAACAACTATCTGATGTCAATTGCCAAGGTCGGAGATGCCTATGGACTGTCCTTCGTAGACATCTCGACCGGTGAGTTCGTTGCGACTCAGGTCCAAGGCGAGGATGCTGAGACCAAGGTTCTGACCGAGTTCGCGCAGAGAGCTCCCAAAGAGATCCTTCATCAAGCGGGATTCGACTCGAAGAAGCTCAAGGACGAGTTCACATTGTCCGGGGCTTCTCTCACTCAAGTAGACGATGTATCATTCATCAAGGAAGCCTCAGAGTCTCTGATCAGGAGGCACTTCAAGGTCCAGACCCTGGAGGGTCTGGGGTTCGCGGATAAGTCCTTGGCGATTTCCAGCGCGGGAGCCGTCCTTCGCTATGTCGAGGCGACACAGAAGAGGAGCCTTGATTTCCTCTCCGCCCCTAAGTTCTTCTCGACCTCGGACAAGCTCGTCCTCGACCTGACCACTCTGAGAAACCTCGAGGTTCTCAAGAACGTCCGTGACGGGAGCCAAGAGAACACGTTGGTGTCCATCCTCGATCGCACGCTCACTCCCATGGGTGCTCGCCTTCTCAAGAAATGGTTGATGGGACCGCTGATGGATGTCAGAGCCATCAACCAGAGGCTTGACGCCGTCGAGGAGCTGGTCTCGAAGACTGTCACCAGGCACGATATCGCGGATCCTCTGGAACAGGTCCGGGACCTTGAGAGGCTGATAGGAAAGGTAATCTACGGAAGCGCGAACGCGAGGGATCTGATCGCAATCAAGGTTTGTCTCGAAGTTGTCCCCGAGCTGCGGAGCACCTTGGGCGAACTAAAGTCGGAGATGCTCCTCACGCTCGCCAAGGAGATGGTGGATGTCGGCGATGTCATCGGCCTCATCGGGAAGTCGATCGTCGACGACCCTCCAGTGGCGCTCAAGGAAGGAGGTCTCATCAAGGACGGATTCGACCTCGCCCTCGACCAGCTGAGGCACGACTCCAAGGACGGCCAGCAATGGATCGCCGGCCTCGAGGAGTCCGAGAGGAAGAGAACAGGCGTCAAGAACCTGAAGGTCGGATTCAACAACGTCTTCGGATACTACATCGAGATATCCAAATCCAACATGAAGCAGGTGCCGCCTGAATACGAGCGCAAGCAGACCGTCGCAAACGGCGAAAGGTTCGTCACCCCAGAGCTCAAGGAGAAGGAGAGGGTCGTCCTGGCCGCTCAAGAGCGCTCCAACGACCTCGAGCACCAGGCCTTCATGCGAGTGCGTGACGAAGTCTCCAAGAACGGTGAGAAGATCAGAGGAATCGCTCGTGCGATGGCGGCGGTCGATGTCCTTAACTCTTTCGCCGAGGTCGCTGTGTCGTCGAGATTCTCGAGACCCGAGGTGAACGACACTGATACGATCATCATCAAGGATGGCAGACACCCAGTTGTCGAGAGGGCGCTCAGAGGGTCGTTCGTCCCGAACGATGCTTACCTCGACACCAACCTCAACAGGCTGGTGATTCTGACGGGGCCCAATATGGCAGGAAAATCCACGTATCTGCGACAGATTGCGGACATCGTGATAATGGCGCAAGCGGGGTCCTTCGTGCCGTCCTCAGATGCGAAGATCGGGCTTGTTGATAGAGTGTTCACCAGGGTCGGGGCTTTCGATGACCTGTCAAGAGGCCAATCGACATTCATGGTGGAAATGACGGAGCTGGCGAACATACTCAACAGCGCCACGAGGCGCAGCCTAATACTTCTCGACGAGGTCGGCAGGGGCACTAGCACATACGACGGCCTCGCGATCGCATGGGCTGTGTCCGAGTATCTGTACGATCACTCCAAGGTCGGTGCGAGATCTCTGTTCGCGACGCACTATCATCAGCTGACTGAGCTGGCAGAGTCACTGGAGGGCGTCAAGAACTACGCTATGGCGGTCAAGGAGCAGGGCTCCGAAGTCATCTTCCTGAGGAAGGTCGTTCCTGGGAAGGCAAGCAAGAGCTACGGCATCCAGGTGGCGAAGATTGCGGGGGTCCCACAAGAAGTCATCACGCGAGCCGAGCAGGTCCTCAGCAGCATCGAGCAAGAGAACGTGCTCGAGGTGAAGGCGGGCAAGAAGGTCCACAGACAGGCGCTCCTGCTCACACCGGAGAAGGAATCCACCGTCGAGGAAGAGCTCAAGAAGATCAATGTGTCGAGGATGACCCCTATGGAAGCATATGTAACGCTCAACGAACTCAAGAAGAAGCTCGGGGGATCACGTGACAAGTAGGATAAGGGTCTTGGACGACGCAACTGTCAACAAGATAGCTGCTGGCGAAGTGGTCGAGCGGCCAGCTTCTGTGGTCAAGGAGCTTGTGGAAAACGCACTCGATGCGGACGCGTCCTCCATATCGGTGGCCATCGAGGAAGGCGGCAAGAAGCTCATCTCTGTCAGGGACGATGGCATTGGCATGTCCCCTGAGGACGCTGGAAAGGCGTTCGAGCGGCACGCGACCAGCAAGATCTCGGGTATTGACGATCTGCAGAGACTAGTGTCCTACGGCTTTCGAGGCGAAGCACTCTCGTCCATCGCCTCGGTGGCCAGGGTCGCGCTCAGGACTCGAGAGCACGAAGCGGCGGGAGGGGTCGAGGTAGTCGTCAATGGCGGCAGGATCGAGAGTGTCACTCCGGTCGGCTGTCCTCCAGGCACCGAGATAGTGGTCGAGGACCTCTTCCAGCACATGCCCGCACGTAGGAAATCGCTCAAGTCAAAGAGCATCGAGCTCGCACACTGCCGCGCGGTCATGATCAACTACATGCTTTGCAGACCGGGCATGGCGTTCTCGTTCCGTTCGGACGGGGACATCGAGATGGTCCATGTGCCGGCAGAAGGGATGAGGGGCTCGCTGGTCGCGGCATTCGGTCCAAAGGTCGCTGAGAACATGATATTCGGGGACGCTGAGGCGGTCGGAGTCAGGGTCGAGGCGTACCTCGGACGGCTCGAGCACACGCGCTCGTCTCTATCGGACCTGAACCTGTTTGTGAACGATCGACCTGTCAAGAGCCAGAAGCTGGCCTCCGCTGTGGTGGAGGCCTACGGCTCCAAGCTCATGAAGGACAGGTATCCTGTGGGCACGGTCAGGATATTCGTTGACAGCTCCGAGGTCGATGTCAATGTTCATCCGTCGAAGCGTGAGGTCAGGTTCGATGATGAGTTGAAGGTGGCCGACGTCGTTAGAAGTTGCGTCGAGAAGGCTCTTGGGGATTCGGACCTGTCCTTCAAGTACGATCTAACGAAGTTCTCCGAGGCGTTCGAACCAACGCCCGGGACCACGAAGCAGGGGGCCGCTGTCGGAATCCAGTCGACAATACCGACAGAAGAGAAGAGGCCGGGGTTCGAAGGGAAACCGCTGATAGTCCCTCTGGCGCAACTCATGAACACCTACATACTCGCGGAATCAGGGGGTAATCTGCTCCTGATAGACCAGCACGCCGCATCCGAGAGGATCGTTTATGAGACCGTTCTAAAAGCCATCCAGACGGGCAAGGAGATTTCGCAGAGGCTCCTGACGCCCATGGTGATCCATCTCAGCACATCCGAACGGAAGATCCTGGAGGAGAACAGGGAGACTCTTGATGGTGCCGGTTTCGTCATCGAACCCTTCGGCAAGGGTTCGTATGCGCTGAAATCCATCCCGACCGTCCTTGGTGTGGCCCAGGGTGAGTCTGCGTTCAGGAACATACTCGGGGACCTGGGCCGTATGGCGCCGTCCAAGAAAGTGGGCCTCGATGTCATCTGGCGCGTTGCGTGCCATACTGCGATAAGGGCTGGCGAGCCGCTGAGCGAGAACCAGATGCGCTCGTTGGTCTCCGAGCTGCTGCGCACCGAGAGCCCGTACACGTGCGAGCACGGGAGGCCCACGATGGTCGGCTTGTCCCCCGTCGACCTCGAGAAGCTCTTCAAAAGACGCGTGTGAACGCGCTCACGCGTGCTCGAAGATCTGCTTCCCGTCCTTCAACAGGATGCCGTACTTCTTCGCGACGCTGCCTACCCTTTCGGCGACATCCTTCGCCAGCAGTGGCGGCTTGTAGGTGGACAATATCTCTTTGGTCCTCTTCTTGGAGTACTCTATTAGGTCATCCACCGAGTAGTCCGGTTCTCCTGGTGCGTGGAACCACGTGATCTGAGGTGTCATCATGTCCCTCCGCATGTACTTCAGCGTGTGCGGATCTGAGAGGAACATGCCGCCCGGTCCCTGGCGCTTGATTGCGTCGAAGCCTATCGTCGCGTCATTGACTTCGATGCCCGCCCTCACCCGCCTAAGCCATCTCCAGACCTCGCAATCCATGACCAGTTTCTCGAGGGACATCATGCCTGCCCTGTCTAACCCGGCAAGGCCGACCATGAGGTCCGCCCCTGTGAGCAAGGATGCCATCGCGGTGATCGCGCTCTGATAGCCGGCTTCGGCCGACATGGTCTTTGAGGAATTGGATGGACCGCCGCAGCAAGATGGCAGGCCGTAATGCCTGGCCATCTCGATCCCTGCGATATCCATCAACACGCCCTCCGGGGAAGCGCAGAGAAAAACTCCTGTCTTTAGGTCCGTGACACCTGAGAACGACGAGTAGATCGATGGAGCTCCGGGATTCGAGACCTGCGATATCGTCAGACCGCATAGGTTCTCAGCGTTGATGACCGCGAGGGTCCCGGCAACAGTCACGGGCGTCACAGAACCGGCGATGCCCATGCTAAGATGGACCATCGGGACGCCGGCCCGCGACAGGATCACCAAGGCTTCGGCCTCTCCCTTGTCGTATCTGAGGGGCGAGATGGGCGTGCACACGTCTGAGAATATGGGCCTCTTCCTAAGTTGCTCCTTGGAGCCCAGTATCGCCGATGCGACATCGATCTGGAAGTTCGCTTCCTCGGCCGATATTGCCCCGTGCTGCACGTGCTTCGAGGAGTACGCGATCGTGACGAGGAACTCGTACAACGATGATTTGTCGGCTGGCATGTCCGTGGCGATGACCGGAGGCCAGATGAAGTCCACCTCCGGGAGCGCGTCTGCAAGTATTGCGAAGTCTTTCACATCCTTGAGCTTGGAGGGCCTCTTCGTGCAGCTGTCAGCCTCGTAGATTGCCGGGGGCTGGCCGTCGGTTGATATGAGCTGGACGCCATCACCAGGGATCGTGTGATCCACCCCTCTCCTGGAGCATAGCTTGATGTTTCTGGGGGCTGACTTGAGTGCCTGCGAGACCATCTTCTCATCGAGGAAAACGGTCTGCGTCCTCTGGTCGATCTTCGCGCCAGCTTCCCGCATCAGCTCCACGACAGATGGGCTCTCTATCTTCACCCCCACCTCTGCCAGGATCTTCAACGACGAACTGTGAACGAGCTCGACATCTTCCTTAGACAGCACCCTCATGTTGACCTTGGACATGGTCCTTCCTCCGCAGCGATGACTCGCATCCAAATGCGGGATGGCGAGGTACTAGATTAGCCTATTGTCACCTGCCTGTCGTCTTTCTTGCTGAGCTACCCGTAGGGCAAAGTATTAATTCCGTTCTCAGGTCTTTGCCGTTCCGTCAGAGGTCGAGCAAAATGGGCCTGAACATGGCTATCACGGAACTGGAATCCGACAAAGCGTTGTGCAAGGGCAAGAAGCTCTCGGTCGTCAAGGTCTTCCTAGAGGATCCGAGCAGATGGGAGAAGATCGTCGAGGTCGACAGGATAGTCGACCTCAAGAAGGCTGCCGACAAGCTTGGCAAGGACAAGGTTGACGCGTTCATCAAGAAGTCAAAGCTGAAGGTCGAAGGCGACG
>Ga0214473_10003731_pt1 | contig 18384 bp, 16 predicted proteins | sample RVTome_7_FD_203509 | JGI IMG/M metagenome (GOLD analysis project Ga0214473, IMG submission 203509) | Soil microbial communities from uranium-contaminated site in the Upper Colorado River Basin, Wyoming, United States - RVT98D197 | ecosystem: Environmental > Terrestrial > Soil > Contaminated >... | reverse complement strand
CAAGAAGGGTCTTGTGGTTGGCGTCGAATATCACAAGCGGTTCGATGACCGAAATTTGATTGCGCGGAGAAAATACAGAGCGGGGCAATTCGGTGAATTCAAAGTCGGCCAGGCAATACTGCACGAGTGCTGGTATTACAGGCATTCGAACTTCCAGAACTGGTGCACATGCGAAAATTCGGACGCGTTTTCGTACGTCGCGTGTCACTATATCGACCTTGTGGCGTTCATCACCGGCTTGATGCCAACCCGTATTTCGGTTTATGGAATTGTCGAGAAATATCCGAACGGCAATAAGGGCTTTTTGTGGACGGACGGCAGGGTCATCTGGGAAAACGGGGCGTGCCTGAACGTGCAAAATGCGCTTGGCTATCCTGATGAAGGGCCGGGTGGAAATATACAGGGGATGAGGCTTCACTGTCAGGGTAATGATGTAGGAGCAATGATAGTCCACAGCGACCAGTTCCGCGGAGTCGAGTACGCGTATGTCGAAAGGCCGGAAGGCCCCGGTGAGACGGTGTACGCTCAGCCGAACCCCGATTATTTCCAGTATGTCGATTTGGGAGGTGGCAAAGGTCTTGTGCCGGTCGGCTACGGGTACAGGTCGATTGAATATATAACGAAAAGCATCTGCAAATGCATCGAGGCAAGTGCAGGCGTGAATGAGAAACAGGCGTTGAAGGAGCGGCAGAAATTAATTAAGCAGTTCGACGACGAGGGAATTATGGCGACGCCGGTAAATAGTTCGTACAACGAGCTTGTGATGGAGGCGGGCAGGCTTTCGATATTAAATGACGGCAGAGAAGTTGATATAAACTACGGCAAAAACGCGGGCGTTAAATTCTGCAAATATAAATCATAATTTTAGATATTTTCAGGAAGGCGTAACAGAGATGACAAAGGAATTCCCACTAACACCGGAAAAAGTAAAACCGGTATCGACAAAATTTCGCAAGGTTTCCGGCTTTATTCCAAATAAACCCACCGTCAGGGAGCTTGAAAAACTTCGCAAGGCAGAACCAATCAGTATGCGGGGACAGGCCCCCGTTATCTGGGACCACGCAAAAGGCGCGAGCGTTTTCGACGCGTTCGGGAATATGTGGCTGGATTTTTCATCGGGTGTGCTGATAACCAACGCGGGACACAGCAATAAAAAGATTATCGATGCGATAATAAAAACAGTTAAGCAGGCAAAGACGGGTTTGCTGACCAGCTATTGTTTTGCGAATGAGCCGCGAATCAAATTAGTGCAGAAACTGACGCAATTAGCGCCAGCGGGTTTGAAAAAGGTATTTCTGCTCAGTACCGGCTCCGAAACGATCGAGTGCGCTTTGAAACTGATGCGGACGTATGGTCGCAAAATCGGCGGGGACAATAAAAGCACAATCGTGTCATTTAAAAACGCGTTTCACGGCAGGACGATGGGCGCGCAGCAGCTCGGTGGAAATGCGGGCGGAAAGGCGTGGATTAAAAATCTCGACCCGGAAATAGTGCATGTCCCCTACCCGGACGGCTTCCGCTGCGAGGACACAAGTTTTGAATTATTTGAAAAAAGCCTGGCGCAGCTCGGTGTCAATCCCGATAACGTCGCGGGCGTGATAGCTGAAACTTATCAGGGAGGCGGAGCGAGTTTTATGCCCGCTGAATACGCGCAGAAGCTTCGCAAATGGTGCGATGAGCATAAAGCGATACTTGCCCTCGATGAAGTGCAAGCTGGCTTCGGCAGGTGCGGCAAACTATGGGGATTCGAGCATTATAAGATTGTGCCGGATTTGTTCTGCCTCGGCAAAGGTATCAGCAGTTCGCTTCCGATAAGCGCTGTTATAGGTCGGGATGAAGTGATGAATCTTTACGGGCCGAATGAAATGACGAGCACACATTCGGGCAACCCGGTCTGCTGCGCAGCGGCACTGGCGAATATCGAGGCGATACTGAAAGAAAAGCTGGTCGCGAACGCGGCGAAGGTCGGCAGGATAATGCACGATGAACTTAATAAGATAAAAAATGAGTTCCCTGAAACAATCGGGGCCTGCCACGGCAAAGGACTTGTCGCTGGTCTGCACATCGTAAAGTCAGGCGGCAAAGAACCGGATGGCGATTTGGCGTGGGAAATTGTTTATAAGTGTTTCCGTAAAGGCCTTTTGATGTTCGCGCCGGTAGGGTTCGGAAGCGCGACGGTAAAAATCGCGCCGCCTTTATGCATCGGCAAAGATGCGGTCAAGGAAGGCTGCTGCGTAATCCGCGAAGCGATTATCGAATCGCTTTAAGATAAGAATAAATTACTCTAACTCCTTATGGCATTTGATGTTATTGCATCTTGCCCAATTTATCATTGAATCCGGGGTGGAATTTTTTTATAATTACAACACCTGTTTAACACGTCAAAAAGCTGTAAAAAACGCGGTTAGGAGGCCAATTTTAAAAATTTTTGAAAAATTGCAAAAAAAACTGTAACGAATTTACGCCCCGCGCATCTTATTATACGAACGGGCACAAAAGAGGTAAATGTGCGAAACGCGGTATAATTTATTTATTAACGCCTTTGGAAAGGGCAAAAAGATGAAAAATATAGTTTCCTTAAGCCTGATTTTGTGGCTGGCCGCCGCGGCGCCTTTGCCGGCAGCGATAATTCTGGTCCAGAGCCAGTACACAACTATACAGGCTGGTATAAATGCGGCGAATAACGGTGATACAGTAATTATCGCACCGGGTACATACATGGGACCGGGAAATCGTGAAATTTCTTTTATGGGCAAGGCCATTACGGTCAGAAGTACGGATCCGAACGATCCCAATACCGTCGCTACTACAATAGTTGACTGCGCACCAATTGATGGGTGGGATGAGGGAGGATATGTCGGTTTCAGGTTCACCAACAATGAAGATACAAATTCGGTTTTAGACGGCATTACTATAACTAATGCTCAAAAAGCTCACCCCTATGGCGGTGGAATCATGTGCGAACAGAGCGCTCCAACCATCAAAAACTGCATCATTAGAAATTGCAGTGCACGTAGCGGCGGTGGAATTTACTGTTATCAAGGACAATCACCTGACGGCTATAGTTACAAGTATCCGCAAATAATCAATTGTACTATCAGCAACAATACAGCCACACAAAACGGTGGCGGGATATACTGCGATGGTAGTCGACCTGTCATTACTAACTGCACTATCAGTAACAATACCGCTGTTAAATACTTGAGTTATAATACTACCGGCAACGGCGGAGCGATATATGCGGAAAACAATTCAATGCCAATTGTTACTAACTGCACAATCAGCGGCAATTCTGCTGGCTCAAATGGTGGTGGAATCTGCCAAGGTACTGTCACAGACAACTCTACGGTTACAATTATCAACTGTTTAATCATTGGAAATTCAGCCACATTCTATGGTGGCGGAATATGCGGGTTTAGTACTTTAAACGTGAGCAACTGTACTGTCGTGGCAAACAGCGCAGGGCAACCGGGACAAACCTTCCCAATTGGCTGTGGAGGCGGAATATGCTATAGTTCCCGGAATCCACCGGCAATATCTGTAATTAACAGCATTTTCTGGGGAAATTGGGATTATAATGCAATCGGCGAAACAGACCAGATAGCCGTGGCAGTGCCTGCAGACCCAAGGTACCCACCCTATATAGCTTTCAATTGCATCCAGGACTACGACCCCAACGATAATTCCATTCAATTCAATGACGACCCAGCCAATCAGAATATCGACGATAATCCTAAATTCGTGCGCGACCCCAATATCGCCGATAGCAACTTCGGGGATTTGCATCTGCAAAAAGATTCACCTTGCATCAACACCGGCCTGCCGAATTATATCGCAGGAACTGGCGTTGATATGGATGGCCAATCGCGAGTCATCGGAACGCGGATTGATATGGGAGCGGATGAATATACGCCAATAATAGCGGTAACAAATCCTAAAGGCGGCGAAGTCTGGGCAGGCACAAGCAGGCACGAAATTAAATGGGACAGCTTCGGTGTAAGCGGAATAGTCACTATCTCGTACAGCACCAACGGCGGCGCCAACTGGCGGCAGATTGGAACCAGCGACGTAGGCACCGGCAGTTTCCTGTGGCAGGTGCCGAACGGAATTGATTCCAACCAGTGTCTGATTTCGGTTGCGCCGGGTATTCCTGATGACAATGTCGCTGTTATCAGCAGCAGAATTTTCTCGATAAATAGTTTCAAGCCCTGGCTGGGCAAACAGCCGAACGCTAAAGCCGCTCCGAAGACTGGACCGAAACAGGCGTGCGTAAAATGGCAGTTCGAAACGGGCGGGCCGGTAACGGCGGCTGTTACAGCACAGAACAACAAGGCATATATTGCCTGTGAGGATGGTAAATTGTATGTGCTTGACGCGAATAGCGGGTCGTTCTTATGGAGCTACGACGCAAAGGCGTCCCTTACAGCCTCGGCGGGCGTTTCGCACAATGGAATGGTTTATGCCGCGGACTCGCAGGGCAAACTGCATGCGCTGAATAAACAGGGGCAACTGCAATGGACGCAGAATACTTACGGCCCCATCCACTCGACGCCGGTAGTAGCGCGAAACAGCAATATATATCTTTGTTCGGAAGATGGAACACTTTACGCACTGGGGCAGGATGGCAGCGAGTTGTGGTGTTTCGATACGGCCGGCATAGGGCTTCTCGGAGGGTCGATATTAGCGACACCGCAGATTGGTGCTGACGAGACGATTTATCTGGCTGGTTTGTACGACCCGAATCTGTACGCGGTAAATCCCGCTGACGGCAGCATTAAATGGATATGCAATTTCGGCCCGGCTAACGGCTGGCCTTTTGCAGCGCCTGCTATTGCGGAAGATGGCGTCCTGTACCAGACTTTGCTTTACGACAGCAATATGTACGCGATTGAACCGCAGGATGGCCAAATTATCTGGTCGGCAAATATCGCCGACCCGTGCAGCGGGTTGTTTGAACCGGTCACGTGGACGGATTCGAAAGGCACTCACAGCAGTTTCGAATATCTGAAATATTCGTGTGGCTGGTCGCCACCCGTCACAGGGCCGGATGGTACAATTTATTTAAATGTCGCCAACGTTTATCTGGAGGCGGTAAATCCCGATGGAACCATCAAATGGGCAAAAAAGATTGGCGACGTCGGCGGACTTACTTTAACCGTCGATAAAAAGGGTTTGATTTACGCCGCAAGCGATGACAAGCATCTTTATATAGTTGACCCGACGGGAAAAGTGATTTCCGAGTTCACGGGCGAAGGCTGGCTTAGCTGGCCGGTAGTATCGAAGGACCGGATGCTGACAGTAAGCGATGCGAACAATGTGGTCTGGGCTCTTAGCGACGAGGCGTGCGGCAGTCAGACACCAGTAAATACAAACCAAAGTGGCAAAAAATAATTCGAGGAGACAAAAATGAATATTAATCTAACAAAAAAAGATATTTTAATTGTCGCGGCGTGTGCGGTATTTCTGATGGCCAATCTCGGCGCAATCGGCAGCGCCGGACGTCAAAAGGCGATGGAGGCTGTTTGTATGTCGAATCTAAGGCAATGGGGCCATTTATTCCAGATGTATCTGGCAGACAACGACAATACTTTCATGCTGGGGCAAGACGTAGTGAAGCCCTGCAAGTGGTTCTATTCGCTTGCACCTTATTATGGAGCGATTCCCAGAACCTTTGACAAAAAGATAGTAAGGGCAGACAAAATTCGCTTCTGCCCCAGTGCTATGGGATTTGTATCCGAAGGAGCGCAGCACCCGTTCGCAGCATGGCAGATGACCTCGGGTGCCGGTGAATCGTGGCAGCAATATTACTGGGACGGCAGCTATGGGTCGAACTCGTGGATTTACAATGGCAATAACAAAATAAGTTCGACTTTAGTCGGAAATTGGAAAAACCCGAATGTTAAAAACACAAACCAGATTCCGGTGCTCGCGGATAGCTCCTTCTCGTTTGGCGGCAGACCGGAAGCAAGCCCTTACCGAGAGTCCGACGCGCCTCCGCTTTTTAAGAACGACTTTAGCGGCGCAACATCGGTAGGTAAATTCATGAAGCAATTCTGCATCGACCGCCACAACGGCTCGGTGAACGCATTATTTATGGACTGGTCGGTCCGACCGGTAGGACTGAAGGAACTGTGGACGCTAACGTGGCACAGATATTATAACACCTGCAACTCGAAGACGATGTGCGGCAACGAAGGCAACCCGGCAAACTGGCCGGAATGGATGCAGGGCTTTAAGGATTATTGAGGAAAACAGGCAGACGCTCATCGGTAATTCGCGTTTGCTTTTAAATTGGCGGCGATTTGCAGAAATTTCGGCATTGCGTAGTTGAAAAACTGTTTGTAACTTTCGCAGAAATAGGTCAATTTTCCGTTTGTTATTTTGTCCTTAGTGCAGCCGCCTCGGCAGACGGCAAGATGCACACAGACGAGGCATCTATCGCAAAGATTCTGTTTATCGCGAGCAAAGGAACGCTTTTTGTCGCTCGCGGCAATTTCGCCAATCGGTGTTTCGAGAATATTTCCGAGATGCCATTTCGGTTCGACGAAAAAATCGCAGGGAAAGCAATCGCCGTTATGCTCGACGACGATATACTGGCTGCACTGGCGGTCGAAGGTACAAAGTGTATGTCTTCCGTGAAGACAAAAAGACAGTATCGAATCGAAGTCGCGAATGCTCAGTTTTGTCGGGCCGTATTCGCACCAGCGGTCAAAGAGCCTGCAAAGGAAATCACCATATTGTTTGGGGCTAACTGAAAACTTGGCAATATCGCCAGTCGCCGGGTCTTTCTCCACGCAGGGAATGAACTGCAAATACTTTATACCCTTTTTAATGAAAAAATCAAAAAGCTCGTCGGGGTGTTCGGCGTTTTTGTTATTGAGCAGCACCAGAACATTGAACTCAACCTTGCATTTTTTACAAGTTTCAATAGCGCGGACAACTTTGTCAAAAGTGCCTTTGCCCGCGTGGTCGATACGATAATAGTCGTGCAGGCCGACTGGGCCGTCGATACTTATGCCGACGAGAAAATTATTGTCGTGCAGGAATTGGCACCATTTTTCGTCGAGCAGTACCGCGTTGGTCTGGATGGAATTGCTGACCTGCTGGTTCGGCAGGGCGTATTTTTTCTGCAGTTCAATCACTTTTTTATAAAAATCGATGCCCATCAAAGTTGGTTCGCCCCCCTGCCAGGCAAACCCCGCTACAGGGAAACCGAGCTTTAAATAATCCTGGATAAGTTTTTCGAGCACCTGGTCGCTCATTCGCTGTCTGCCGGCGCCGATTTGCGGCCAGCGTTTTTTATAAAAACAATAGCTGCAATCCAGATTGCAGTCGGAACCGGAAGGTTTTATCAGCAGGGTAAAAGGTGTCATCTATATTTCGCTACTTAACAACCTAACCATTGTTATGATTCATCCGCTGATGTTTCTCCAACCATTTACGCACCCATTCCTCAGCCTGTTCGACGGTCTGCAGATGGCCTTCGAGCTGGGCAACGTACATTTCCTCGGCAAGCTGACCGAGGCGCGGGCCGGGCACAACACCCAATTGAATCAGTTCGTGACCGTTGAGCAGGGGTTTTGGTTTTATTTCGAGGTCCTTCAGTGATTTTATTCTTTGCCTCGTGCGCATCAAGGCAGCGGCACCGGCCTTGTCGGAGGGCCTGGCCTTTTGAATCGCCTTTTGAAATTCGTAGAGGTCCCAGAAGTACGGCTCGGCGAGAAGTTTTCGCAGGTCGGCCAAAGGCATACAGGCTTTGAGAAGCCTGTCGCGATTGGCCAGCAGGAACTTTATGTGCTTGTTCTGGGTTCTGCTCAATCTGAGGGTGACACATTTTTCGAGCGCAAATTCAGGCGGAAAACCCACCAAAAAACAGGCCATCGCAAGAGGAAAATCAACTTTTTTCCGTAGCTGGCTTAATACATGAATTCCAAGTTTGGCTTCCCTGCCGACGAAACCGGGGAAAATCGCCTCGGCCAAACCCGTTTTAATCAGCATCGCTGCGCCCAGCGAACGGTTTGGGTCAACAAGAATTCCTTCCAGTTCCATCTGCTTGCGTTCGTCACTTATTTTGACGATGTCTTTGGCGTTGCGTTTTATCGCGTCCCAGGTCTGCGGCTCAATCTTGAAATTAAGCTGGGTGGCGAATCGCACGGCACGGAGCATACGCAGGTAGTCCTCGCTGAACCGTTCGTCGGGATTGCCGATGGTGCGAACTAGTTTATTTGCGAGGTCTTCCTGCCCACTGACATAATCGATGACCTTATTTTCGATGGGGTCGTAAAACATTCCGTTAATGGTAAAATCGCGGCGGGCAGCGTCCTCGACGGCGCTGACGAATTTGACTTTCGCCGGGTGCCTGCCGTCGGTATAGCCGATATCGCTTCGGAAGGTCGCGACCTCGACCTTCTGGTTTTCTATCATAACAATAACAACACCGAAATGGGCGCCGATGGTCAGGGTGCGTTTGAACAATCTGATAACATCCCGCGGCTGGGCGCTGGTGACAACGTCGTAGTCCTTCGCGGGGCGGGCCAGAAGCATATCGCGGACACAGCCTCCCGCCAGCAGGGCTTCGAAGCCGTTTTCGCGGAGCATTTGCAGAATTTCTATCGCAGCCTGTTTGTTGGTCATATTTTCATCGCAATATCGCTATCGTCATTGTCCCCCACTGCCTTCGTTCAATCACGGAAAATCGGCTGTATTTATCGAGCAGATGCACGTCCTCGTGTGTACGGACTATAACAAAGCCTCCGGATGTCACCTGCCCGGCCAAAATATTCATCAGTTTGGCCAGCGGCGAATTTTCACCTGTCTGCATCGTCTGTGCATAAGGCGGGTCAACGAAAACCAAATCGTATTTGTTTTCCGTGACAGGCGCACCGATTTTAAAGGCATCGGCCCTTATAACTTTCGAACAACTCGACCAGCCTGCCTTTTCGATATTTTTCTTTAATATGTCAGCTATTTTGCGGTCTTTTTCTACAAAGGTGACAAATCGTGTGCCCCTGCTCAAGGACTCAAGACCTAACGAGCCTACGCCGCTGAATAAATCGGCAACGACTTTTCCGGCGGGAAGGTCATATTTTTGCAGGACGTTAAAAAGCGATTCCTTGACCCTGTCCGTAATCGGTCTCGATATATCGGTTGTCGGGCTAAGTAATTTCATTCCGCGCTTATCACCGGCTATGATTCGCATAAACCCTGTATTATACAACAAAAACCGGTTTTTTTGCGAAAAATTTTGAGCAGGACGGCACAGAATCAGGCGAGCAGTTCATCAATCTGGATTGCGCACTTTCTAAAATTTTCAGCGTGCAGGGTGACGGTTTGCCACTTCGGACTGCGCTGTACCATAAATTTTCGATAATCATCGAGATTGACGGCAAAGAAGATGTATTTGGCGTTGTCGAAATCGTACACCGCCCTGCCGTCAAAATCGACATCGACCTTTTCGATGCGGTATGCGAAGACAAAAAATGCGGTGTGATTTTCCCCGAAGGTCTGCTGCCAGTTCGCCAGGCCCTCTATATCGTCGGTTGTCACCCAGCACTCGAAGCCGGAAAGTTTTTCAAAGCTTGTGCCTTTGAAGGTTCTGCCCTTGACTTCAGCGACAATGACGGATTTACCCGGCGGATACAGCAGGTAGTCGAAACTTTTTATCTTGGAGCGGCCCAGAGCCGCACGCTTCTGCTCATCGACGGTAACGAAGTGAATATGGTTATCAATCAACCAGTTTGCGAATGCTCGTTCGTAATGGTTGAGATGAAAATTCTTCATTTTAGCTAAGAGCGAATCTGCCGGAAAAATTCGTCGACATTAATATTTTGCTGCTGACCGGTCGCCATATCCTTAATAACAAGTTCGTTTTTCTCTGAAAGTTCCTGGCCGATGATTATGCAGTTTAAGGCTTTTTGTGTCGAGGCCTGTTTTAACTGTTTGGCCAAATTTGTGGATTTATAACCAAAGACGGCGGACTTTCCGGCGAGGCGCACCTTGGCAGCTATTTCAATCGCCTTATTGAAAAATTGTTCGTCCGTGTATGCTACAAAATAGTCGAATTTCTGCTGCGACAGTTGTTTTGACAAAAGGCCCTTTTCTTCGAGCAAAATGCCGAGGACGCAGTCGCCGATTCCAAAACCGGTAGCCGGAATAGCCGGTCCACCGAACTGCTTAAGCAGGTCATCATACCTGCCGCCGCCACCGATGGCCCGCATTTCGCCGCTCTTATCGTAAATCTCGAAAACGATGCCGGTGTAATACGCCAGCCCTCTGACTATGCCGATATCGAACGTGCAAAAGTCCGCGACACCCATGACATTGAGAAATTCGAATAATCGCTGCAATTCGTCAATAGACTGTTTCGCTGCATCGGATAATTCCGTGCATGAACCAATCTGGTCGATGGATTTGACGTCCATCAGCTTAAGTACCTTTTTTCGAATGTCCGCGTCGGTGATTTTTTCCTTGAGCATTTCCACAAAACTATCAGTGGGGATTTTGCTGCGCTTATCGAGAACCGCGTATAATGATTCGAGGTCGTTCTCAGCGATGCCGATTGACCGCAAAACAGCGGCGAGCATTTTTCGGCTTGAAATTTTTACAACGACATTATTCACGCCAAGGCCGACAGACTGCAGGTAATCTATTGCGCAGAAAATAACTTCAGCATCGGCGAGGACATCGTCAACACCGATGATGTCGATGTTCCATTGGAAGAATTCGCGCAGGCGGCCCTTTTGCGGACGTTCCGCTCGGCAAAGGCGGGGAACGGAAAACCATTTGATAGGCCGGGGAAGGGAATTAATCTGCTGGTTGACCATCCGGGCCAGCGTCGGAGTGATTTCCGGTCTTATGGCAAGGTCTCTGCCACCGCGGTCCTTTAATGAAAAAAGCTGCTCTACGATTTCGTCGCCGCTTTTAATCTGGTACATCTGCAGGTGCTCGAAAATCGGCCCATCGTATTCCTCGAAGCCGTTGCGGATTGAAACCTTTTTCCAGCCGTCGATTATCCAGTTGCGGACGGCCATTTCCTGCGGATAAAAATCCCTCGTTCCCTTTACCGGCGGTATTTTCATTACATTGTCCCTTGCTTAAACACTGCAATCCATTTTCTATAGCTATTTATCGGCTAAAACCCTATAATTCAATTTTTTAATTCATATAGAGCAAAATGTCAAAAACGAAAGTAGAAATAATATATCAGGATAACGACATCCTTGTCATCAATAAACCGTCAGGCGTTTCGGTAACAGCCGACCGCAGCGGTGAGGATGAACTGCTGGATTTCTTGGCGGCACAGTTTGAAAAACAGGCGGTGGATGAATTGCGGCTCGTTCACCGGCTCGATAAGGACACTTCCGGTGTAATGCTGCTGGCGAAAAATATAGATGCGCAGCGCAAATTCTCCGCCTGCTTCGAGACCAAACAAGTCAAAAAGACATATCTCGTACTTGTTCAGGGGATGGTCAGCGAAACGCAGGGTACGATAAATGAGCCGATTGGCGCAACCGGTAAAAAACCGGGACTTATGAGAATTGATAAGCACAGCGGCAAAGAAGCCGTTACGGACTGGCGATTGTTAGCCGATTTCGGGGCAATTGCGCTTTTGGCGGTTAATCCCTTGACCGGCAGGACGCACCAGATTCGGGTTCATCTGCCGCGAGCGGGAATGCCGCTATTGATTGACCCGATGTACGGAAGTTCCTCCCCCCTGCTCTTGTCCGACCATAAGACCGATTACAGATTAGGTAAATTCCAGGAAGAAAAACCACTTATCGAGCGATTGACTCTGCACGCATACCAACTCGAATTTTTGCAACAAACACAAACTGTCATTCATGAGCAGCCTGTCATCCCTGCGGAGGCAGGGACCCATCCTCATTGCTTCATTGCCCCCCTGGATAAAAAATTCAAGGCCTCGATAAAGATGCTGACCAAATACAACCCCAAAGGCCCTACCGCTTTTCTCAATCCCGACGATTTCGAAAAAATCATCAACGGACAGAAGTTATAATTTGGGATTTTGGATTTTAGATTTTGGATTGTTGCGAACCTAATTCCTTACACGGAAAATCATATAAAGGATTAACGACAGAAACAAGGCAATGGCCATTACGGCGTAGCCTGCACGATAGCAGAAGCGGTTCGGTTTCGTCATTCCTTCAGAGCCGAAAGACAAAAGCCTGCCCTGCCTGTAAACCGAAATCTTGGATTTTAAAAACAAGCCGAAACCAACCACCCAGCAAAGAAACATAATTAATTCATATTCAACCGGCGCATTATTAAGAAGATTTATTGTAATTCCAAAAATCGCGACGACAGCAATTAGTGGTATCGCAAATCCGCCGTAACCAAAAACAAGATTTATAATCAATTCGCCTCGCCGCATTGGGTGGCTATCCTTATAAAGTTAATATGTTCCGCCCATCATGCTATGAAAACCCATCATCAATGTGCAAAATGTTGCGTACCACCAAATACCGCCAGTGATAGCTCCCAACAATATCGCCAAAATGAACGAACTGTTTGTTATCCGCTTAATCGTCGCAACAAACACAACTGAAGCTATAAAGAACGTAAGACCATGAGAATAGCAATGTATTTGGAAAACCAAACCACCGTTATTGATAACGTTCACCCCTAAATAATCTATAAATAGAATAATGCATGTGAGCAGAAACCAAATACACCCAAAAATAAGTATTGATGTGCCGCCGTGCTTTAGATATTGCATAGTCGATGATTCCCTATCGATATCTTACAAAGCCTTTGCGTATCGTTTGTCCTGTAATATATCTCAATTCTGACAACGGGTAAAGGGAAATGGGGTGGTTTTTACCCGCCTTCGCCAAGGCTACGGCGGGTCGAAATTTGCTTGACCGAAGGCAGCGAAATGATTATTGATTATCCGGCCAAAAACGGGTATAGTGTGCCGATTAAAATAAGACCAAAGACACAAAACTACAGACTAAAGACGGAAGGGATTGCCGCGCCCGCCACAAAGTGGTGAGGCTCGCAATAAAAGAAATGAACGAAAGAATCGTAAAAGTCGGGTTAGTGGGTTTCGGGACGGTCGGAAGCGGCGTCGCTAAAATCATACTTGAAGACGGGGACACGATAGCGGCCAAGACCGGCGTACGCCTGAAATTAGCCTGCGTCGTCGATGCCGACACCAAACGCAAGCGGCCGGTGAACCTGCCCGCCGGGTTACTTACCAACGATTTGAATAAGTTCCTAAGCGACGATTCTATAAGCATTGGTATCGAACTTGTCGGCGGAACGGGGATAGCAAAACAAATCCAGTTAAAAATGCTGCACGCCGGCAAGGACGTCGTTACCGCAAATAAAGCGTTATTGGCCGAGCATGGCGGTGAACTTTTTGCGGCCGCACAAAAGAACGGCAGGTGCATCGCCTTCGAGGCCAGTTGCGCAGGCGGAATCCCGATTATTCTTGGAATCCGAAACGGCCTGACGGCAAATAACATTGCGGCGATGTACGGAATCGTCAACGGAACCTGCAACTACATCCTTTCGAATATGACCAGCAAAGGCGAGGACTTCGCGGAGGCTCTAAAACAAGCACAGGCAAAAGGATACGCGGAGGCAGACCCAACATTAGACATAAGCGGCGGAGACAGCGCTCATAAGCTGGCGATATTAGCATCAATCGCATTCGGATATGAGATTGAATTTGGCGATATTTACGTCGAGGGCATCGAGAAGGTCTCGAAAGACGACATCCGCTACGGCGGCGAGATGGGATATATCCTGAAACTGCTGGCCATCGGGCAAAAAGACGGCGGCGGCAGAATTTCGCTGCGGGTGCATCCATCGTTTATCGCCAAAAGCAGCCGCCTCGCCGGTATCGACGGCTCGTTTAACGCGATAAGTATTTTCGGTAGCACGGTCGGCCAGTTGATGTTCTACGGCAGAGGCGCGGGGATGATGCCGACGGCAAGCGCGGTCGTGGCGGATATAATCGACGTGGCACTGGGCAATTCTGCGACGACCTTCAAACATATGAAACTAAAGCCGCGAAAACAAGTTGCGAAACTGATTGAAAAAATCGGCGACACGGTAAGCAGGTTTTATATCCGGGTAATGTGCAAGGACCAGCCGGGCGTGCTGGCGAAACTCAGCAAGGTACTTGGTGACAATGATATAAGCATATCAGGTACATTGCAGCACGAAGGCGCCGGGCCCAACAATACCGTGCCGGTAGTGATAATCACGCATCCGGTAAGACAAAAGAATATATCGGCGGCGATGGCAAAAATCAGAAAATTAGATGTCATCGGTGTTGAACCGGTGTGCATAAGGATTGTGGATATACCGGAGGACAAGGAATAGTGGCCAAGTACGTGATAATAGTTCCGGATGGCGCTGCCGATGAGCCGATCGAGCAGCTTGACGGCAAGACCATTCTCGAAGCGGCACAGAAGCCGAATATGGATAAAATCGCGATGACCGGCAAACAGGGCATCGTGCAGACAATACCCGACAAGATGGAACCGGGCAGCGACGTTGCGCAGATGAGTCTTTTGGGTTATGACCCGTCAAAATATTACACGGGCAGAGCGCCGATTGAGGCGGTAGCAAGAAATATCGAACTATCGCCGACCGACTGGGTGTTTCGGTGCAACCTGGTAACAATCGCCGATGAAAAAATGGCCGACCACAGCGCTGGACACATCTCGACCGAGGAGGGAACGGCGTTAATAAAAGAAATCGATAATCTGCTCGGTAATGAAAAGATGCGCTTTTTTCCGGGCGTAAGCTACCGGCATCTGCTGGTTTTTCGCGGCATGGATTTTGACGTGCAGACCTATCCGCCGCATGATTACATCGGCACAAATGTCGAGAAAATTCTGCCTCGCGGCAAGGGCGCAGACGTACTTCGCGATTTGATGAGCCGGTCGAGACAATATTTCGCCGAGCACGATATAAACAAGGTCAAACGAGACCTGAATGAAAACCAGGTAAGTTCCATCTGGCTTTGGGGACAGGGCAAAAAGGCCGGTATGGAAAGTTTCGTGAAGCGGTACGGGCTAAAGGGCGCCGCGATTACCGCGGTGGATTTGGCCAGAGGTCTTGCGAAGCTTATCGGTTTCGATTTGATTAGCGTCCCTGGCGCGACCGGTTTTCTCGATACGAATTACCAAGGCAAAGGCGAAGCGACGATAGAAGCTCTGAAAAATTACGACATAGTTTTCGTACATATCGAAGCGCCGGATGAAGCGGGTCACGGCGGCAATATTATGGGCAAGAAAAAGGCCGTCGAGCAGATTGACAAATTCATCGTCGGGCCTGTTTACGAGGCGATTCAGAAATACGACACCTGGCGGATTCTCGTCGCGCCCGACCACCCGACACCGGTTCGCACCGGTTCTCATTCAGCGGAACCAGTTCCGTTTGCTATTGCGGGTAATGGCGTCAGCGGTGTGCTGCACGAAACGTTCAGCGAGGCAAACGCAGCGAAGACCGGACTAAAGATAAAGAACGGCAGTGAGTTGATGGAATATTTCCTCAAAAGTTAGAAATTATTAAGTTTGATTTAACAGGGACAAATTATGGCAGTACTTGTACAGAAATTCGGCGGCACGAGCGTCGCCAACGCCGAGAAAATCAGGCGTGCCTGCCAGCGGGTGATAAACGCGGCAAAGGCAGGCTACCAGGTCGTGGTGGTGGCATCGGCGAGAGGTCATCAGACCGATGAGCTTATCGCAGACGCCAAGGAATTAAATTCGGACCCGCCTACGCGAGAGATGGACCAGCTTTTAAGCACAGGCGAGATTCAGACGGTTTCTCTTTTCGCGATTGCGCTTTCGGCGATGGGTTACGACGCAATCAGCTTCACAGGCTCACAAATCCGGATGATTACCGACGGCGTCCACTCAAAGGCAAGAATCAAAAGCATCGACACGCAGCGAATCCAAAAGGAACTCGACTCAGGAAGAATCGTCCTTGTGGCGGGCTTCCAGGGAATGTCGGAAACCGAAGACGTAACCACGCTGGGGCGCGGTGGTTCGGACACAAGCGCAGTTGCGCTGGCGGCGGCGCTAAAAGCAAAGGAATGCGAGATATACACCGATGTTGACGGAATATATACGACCGACCCGCGGATATTCAAGCAGGCTGTAAAGATGGACCAGATAAGCTATGACGAAATTCTTGAGCTGGCAAGTCTCGGTGCGGGCGTGATGCATTCACGGTCGATTGAATTCGGGAAAAAATACGACGTTAAAATTCACGTAAGAAGCAGTTTGAACGAAAATCCAGGAACAATAATTACACACGAGGTACCGCAAATGGAAGGCATAATGGTTTCAGGCGCAACGATACAAAAGGACATGGCCAAAATCGATATTATCAACGTGGACAACAAGCCGGGCAATGCCGCCAAGATTTTCACGCATCTGGCAAAGGCAAAAGTTGTGGTCTTTGACATCATTCAAACGGAAGTCAGCACTGAAAAGGCCAACGTGTCCTTCACTGTAGGAATGGCGGACCTGCCCTCTGCCAAAAAAGCCGCCGAAACGATTAAGGACGAGGTCCATTACGACAAGCTGTTCATCCGCGACGATATCGCTGAGCTGTCGGTGGTCGGAGTAGGGATGCGAACGCATTACGGCGTCGCCGACAGGCTTTTCGGCGCACTGGCACTGGCCAAGGTCAACATCGACTCAATCACGACCAGCGAAATCCGCATAAGCTGCATCATCGATAAGAAACAGGCGGAAAAGGCTCTTGAAGCGGTGTGCCTTGCCTTTGAGTTAGACAAGCCCGCCGACCAACGGAAAAAGGCAAAATAAAAAGCTGTGTCCGCTAAACCGCGAAGAGCCGTTTACGCAATGAGCCGCAGGCAGCGATTAGCTGTAACAATCCTGTGTCTGCTCGCTGCGCTATTTGCGGCTTGTTTCGACTACAGTTGCCACAGCCATAGACAACAGAGCACTTCTTCACAACAGCACGCCGCGGTATCCGATTACGAGCGGTACAACGATAAAACATTTCGGGTAGTAAGGGTCGTCGATGGTGACACTATCGATATAGACATGCCCGACGGTAATGATGCACATACACGAATCCGACTTTGGGGCGTTGACACACCTGAAACAAAACATCCGAAAACCGGTGTGATGTACTTCGGGCCGCAGGCTTCTGAGTTTACAAGCAAATTAACACTTGAAAGGCAAGTCCGCGTTTTCCTCGATGCTAAAAAAAGCAGGGACAAATACAACAGGCTGTTGGCGTATATACAATTACCCGACGGAAAATTTCTCAACGAAGAATTGTTGTCAGAAGGTTTCGCCTACGCGGACGTAAGGTTCAAGCACAGTTACTACCACAAATACATGCAGCTTCAGTCTGTCGCCAAACGCGCTAAAAAGGGTTTGTGGGAAAGCGTCACATACGAGCAGCTTCCGCAGTGGCTGCAAAAAAGGGAACCGAATCTGCTAAGAAAATAATATCATTTCATCTTTCGATAAACCTCCAGTTGCTCGCGGAGACTATCGGCAAGTTTTTCATTTCGGGCGGCAACAGCCAGATTTAAAGCTTTTTCAGCAGCCTGTACGGCCAACTCCACCTGGTCATTTGCAGCATAGGCGGCAGCAAGAATTCTCAGAACGTCAGGGTCTTGACTATCCGTCAATTTCTCAGCGCGCAGGGCAAGAGCAACAGCACGATTCGGGTCGCGAACATTCGGTTCCGAATACGTTGCTAAAATCCACGCGAGACGATTCAACGCACCGAGATAATCAGGTTCGGTCTTCAATGCCTGATTAAGCTGTTTGACGGCCTCGCTAATTTTGCCCTGCGATTCGAAGATATCCGCCAAATCATAACGGGCTTCGGCATCGTCGGGGTCAATCTCGATGACTTGATGAAACTGTTCTATCGCTTCATTTATTTTCCCGTCGCCTTTAAGTGCAAAAGCCAAATTAAAATGTGTCCACGCTTTGTCCGGCGCAATTTCGAGAGACCTGCGGAACCAGCTTATCGCATCGTCACGTTTACCCTGCACAGCGTAAATCTGGCCGAGATTGTTGCACGCCATCCATGAAGAAGGATTTTTTTGGAACGTATCACGCCACAATGTTTCAATGTTTTTATAAGCGTGGCATTGCCGCCAGGTGAGCGTACCAAGCGTTACCAGCAGCACACCAGCGATAATTTTTGCGATACTTTTATTTTGCTCATTGAGCTTTGAAAATATTTTAACTCCAGCCGCTGAGACCAGAGATACATGCACGATACTTGCGAAATATTGATTGTGGTCTGCGACATATGTATAAACAAAAGTATAAAGGGAAATAAAACCGATTACGGGTAACAGTGTAGCGGCAAAAAACACAATCGCGGCAATCGTGCCGCGCCCAA
>Ga0214473_10003730_pt1 | contig 18384 bp, 20 predicted proteins | sample RVTome_7_FD_203509 | JGI IMG/M metagenome (GOLD analysis project Ga0214473, IMG submission 203509) | Soil microbial communities from uranium-contaminated site in the Upper Colorado River Basin, Wyoming, United States - RVT98D197 | ecosystem: Environmental > Terrestrial > Soil > Contaminated >... | reverse complement strand
AAGAGCACGGGCTGGACCTGGTCGGAAGATTCCGGGCGATCTCCCCGGCCCCCATCCTGGTCCTCACGGCGTATGGATCGGAAGAGGTGGCGATTCGCGCCCTGCGGGCGGGAGTGAGCGACTACCTTCGAAAGCCCTTCAATCTCGAAGACCTCAAGGCTACGCTGTCCCGCCTGATCCGCTAGCCCTGAGCGACGCCCCTGAGCCTGTCGAAGGGGCAGAGTCGAAGCCCGAAGGGCGGATTATTCACCTCTTCGTGAATAATCCGGGCTAAGCCGGCCACCCTCCCGATCCCGCGGCGCCGGCCCGCCGTCCCGTGGTCGAGCACCCGGGCTGACAGCAGCACGGCGTCGAGCCTGGCGCGGGGAGTCGGCCCAGCTCCGCGCCGCATTCAAGACAACACCCCGTCATGCTGTGTGAAATCGGGGGTCGTCTCCTCGCCCCCGTGCTGGGGGTCTCGCTGCAGGTCATCTACCCCGCCGCGCGCCGGGCACATGGGGCAGCCCGGTGCGAGGCGATGTGAAAGAAGTTGACCTAATTGGCCCGGTCTCCCATTAATCCCCCATTACTGAACCGCCCGGACGGGAAACGCCTTTCCCGCTGTTGCGCCACCCAGGACATATCGCGTGATGGCCGCATCCCTTCGTCTCCATTGCCAGGATCGCCCGAGCCGGCATCTGGATGCTTGATGCCTGGGTTAAGTTAGGGTAACTTTATAGCGAATCGCTGCTGGGTGCCGCGCGTGCCGAGGCTCGCCTGACCTCCCGGCCGCCCCAGCCCTAAATGCCCCAACGGCACGCACGACCGCACCTGAGGCCCGCGCGCGTCAGCCGGGTTGGGTCGCCCTGAGAGGGAATCATATTGACAGGGTCGACGCTCATGAATACTATTGTATACGGGCTAGCGGACACTTAATGAGGGAAGAGACACATGAAAGCGCCTGACATCCCGCGGGGACTGACTAACTCCATATTCCTCGGTGATTGTCTCCAACTCTTTCGGCAGTTGCCCGATAACTGTGTTGATCTGATTATTTCCTCTCCCCCCTACAACATCGGAAAGCCCTACGAGGAGAAGCAGCCTTTAGACTCTTACCTCAAGCAGCAGGCGGAGGTGCTCCGCCACTGCTGGAGGGTACTTGGGCGTACTGGTTCGATCTTCTGGCAGGTTGGCTCGTATGTGAAGCGCGGCGCACACACACCTCTTGATATTAAAGTGTTCCCCATCCTCGAGGCGCTCGGGATGGTCCCGCGCAATCGAATAGTCTGGCTACGCACCCATGGCCTTCATGCAAGAAATCGATTTTCCTGCAGGCACGAGACCATCCTCTGGTTCACGAAGAGCGATAACTACAAATTCCTCCTGGATCCCATCCGGGTCCCTCAGCTCTATCCCGAGAAGACCTCATGGCGGCAGCGCAACAAGGGGCAATTGACCGGTCATCCGCTCGGTAAGAATCCTGGCGACGTATGGGCGTTCCGCAACGTGAAGCATAACCACGAGGAGCAGACTATTCACCCAAGTCAGTTCCCTGAAGATCTCGTCGAGAGGGTTGTCCTAGCGACAACCGAACCTCGCGATCTCGTGCTTGACCCGTATATGGGCGTTGGTACTGTTGCAGTAGCGGCCCGAGACTTGAAACGCCGCTTCGTTGGAGCAGAAACAAATCCAAGTTATCACGCTGTAGCTCTGCATCGTCTTTCCGGCGAACCTGATGAGAGCGGAAATTTTCCCAATTTGAAGACGCTACGACAATATGCTGAACGCCACGAAATTAGCGACCTATCGCGATTTACCTTCACTAAGCAGGTAGGAGAGACCCCAACCCCCGGAGATCGAGCAAGGATCTTTGCCGAGTACATGCATTTGCGGGCCTTCGAGGAGACGGCGGAGGGGGAGAGCGAGAGTTCGGCGTTCCGGCGCGGGCATATCGGCCATGACGGGCGGATCAAGAAAGTTCCAGAACGCAGGCAGACCAAGCAACTTGCGATTTGGGGTGAGGGCGACTAGGCCGGCGGCTTCCGCCTAGTGATTGTGCAGCGGCCATCCGCTGACCGACCCCGGCGAATATCGCAGCGGATTTCACTTCGGTTCACGACGGTTCTGGAGTACCTCGGCTCCTCGTACTCGGTCCAAACGGCTGGGGAATCTTCGGCGATTTGCTCGACTAGTCCGAGTAGACGGATGGGCATCGTGAACACGCCATTTCCTGCCAGCGCGTCAAGCTGGTTCTTGGCTTGCTCATAGTACAGCGTGCTGTTCGAGGCCGGGAACATCCTTCCTTTCGTGATGATGAGCAGCAAAGCTGTCTTCCTGGAGGCTATCTCCGTCCCCGCCTTGTAGAATAGTTCCGATCGGAGGGTGTTGTTCAGAAGGAAAGGATAATTGGAGAACTGGACCTCCACGATCACGCCATTCTTCCCAAGGTCAATATCAGTTCCTAGGAATCGATACCTTTGCGGGATCGGAATGTTGGGCGTCCACCCCCTCCCTTGAAGTTGCGACCTTATTGAGAAATTCGTTCCGATTGGATCAAAAATGGCTCTGCCTTGGATCCCGGCTTGATCTGATGCCTTGAGATGCAACGGGAGCGCCCCCAGGACGGCGCGCAGGTCCTGCCACTCTTGTGCACACGGACCTTGGATCAGATCCGCAGCCCCATTGTAATCATTGATCTCGAGCCTCAATCGGGGTGTCCCTCGGCTCTTCGGATCAGTGCCGAGGCCCTGATCCCTAGAGCTGTGGCAAGCTGCTGAATCGTCCTTAGCGAAGGGCTCTTGATGCCTCGCTCGATCTGGCTAATGTATGTACGGTGTAGCTCTGCTTGAAAGGCGAGCTCCTCTTGGCTCAATCCCTCCTTTTCTCGAAGGCGCTTCAGAGTCTTCCCAAACGCACGGTTATCCATGCCATGCATAATCTGGCAGACTGGAGACTCTGGGTCTACAGACTTTAGTATTCAGCATCAAAGCCACTCTAGCCTGCTGGCTCTCTGAGTAGCGGGAGGGGCGAGCGGAGGGCAGGATGAATGGCACCTGAGCGGGGAGGTAGGCCGGGAGCGATGGCCGCCACCGTTCAGACAGCTGAAGGCCTGTTCTCGTTGTCACCCGATTGGTCGGCCTTGGGGGAGCACTTTGCGCCGAAGCGGATCCGGGGCAGAACTTTGGGAGAGTGCGCGCTGATCCGACGGGGGGAGCGATAAGATGGCGGGGGATCGGTCATGCTAGCTCGCGCAGTGTTTGTCGCGTGCACTGTTCTCTTCCTGCTCCTTCCGGGCCCGGTGCATCCGAGCACCCTTCGAACCCTGGTCGCCACCGTCAAGCGCGTGGCCGACGGGGATACAATCAATGCCATCTCCGAGAACGGCACCAAGCTCCGCATCCGCCTCCTCGGCATTGACGCCCCCGAGGTCCCGCATAGCACGAAACCGGGCCAACCCTTCGGCGAGGAAGCCCGGGATTACTTGGATCACCTCGTCGACGGCAAGATGGTTCGGGTGGATGCCTTCGGGCCGGATCGGTATAAGCGGGTCCTGGCCGTTATCTGGGAGGAGCAGATCAACGTGAACCTTCTGATGGTGGCGATGGGATACGCGGAAGTGTATCGTGGCGCGCCTTGCCAGGCGCACTGCCGGGAATTGGAGAAGGCCGAGTCGAAGGCCAGGGAGGATCGTGTAGGAATGTGGGTCCAGGGAGACAAATACGAAAGCCCAGCGGTCTTTCGCAAGCGGATGCGGATACGGGGAGACTAGGCCAAGCCAGGCAACCCGTTTTTCCCGGAGGAGTCATGGCGGAACATGCCCGGCCCGAGCAGCTGGTGAGTCTTCAGGAACTGGCGGTGTCCAACGCGTTTGAGGTCGCCGCGATGATCGCTGTCCTGGAGCGCAAAGGCATCCTGACCCACAAGGAAGTTTTGGAAGAGATTGCTCGGCAAAAGAAGGGACGGCCCCGTGGACGGTAGCCCCGCGCCCGACTCAATGGAGGCCTTCGAAGTTTGGCTCCTTCGGCGGGTCGCGCAGGCCGTCGAGTCCGGGGACGTGCCCGCGGAGCTGCTGGCGAACCTCCAAGCCGCGGTCGAGGCCGAGCGGGCAGTTTCTCAGGAAGCCGGGCACGCCGCCGCGATCCGGCAGATTGCCGACATCGCGGGCGTTCCGGAGGACCAGGCCGCCGGGACCCTGGCCGCTATCGAGGCCCAGCCTAGGGTGACCCGTGAGTTGTTGATGCGGCGGATCGCCGAGGCGTGGCTGGAGGGGCAGCGGACGGCGCAAAGAAGATTCCAGTAATGGGGGGCCCGGCCGTTTCTTCCGTGTCAAAGGAGAACCCATTTTGTCGTTGAGGGCCGAGACTCCTGCGATGGTTGCCCGGCTCAGTATCCCTGACACCCCACCCCTGACACCTGGGCCCCGTTGTTAGGAGGGCGAGAATCGCCTTGACACCGTTCCCGCCTGCGGGATAGTGTCTTCCCCGATTGATCGGGGTTTCCCTGCGGGAGCACCGGGGGGCAGGGATGCTGGCTCTAGGTTGCCGACGAAATAACGGCCCTTTGGGGGGCAGACCCTCCCACAGGGCCGATTTCTTTCTGGACCGAATCAGGAACAGGGCGAGAGTGATTAAGTGAACTACGCCCCCATTTACACGCCAAGCTGTGAATCCCGATCAAGTTCGGCTTTGATAGCTCGTTCTCGATGCCAGCAACTGAGCGTCTCGCGGATTCCCCCTCTGCCTATAAGAATGGATCAGCACGAGGCCCCATTGGCGACGCGCCCCCGGTATCAATTGTTGGAAATCGACCCTCCCCGTGGTCCTGCAACCGTCCGGATCAGATCATGAGACTTTCACAGATGACTCTCCAGGGATTCAGGTCGTTCAGGGATACGACCAGCGTTCGCCTCGGCCCATTTGCCACGATTGTGGGAAAGAATGACACAGGGAAGTCAAGCATTCTTCACGCCTTGAATGCCTTCTTCAATGGCGTCCTTGATGAGGCCGACTTTAACCGCGATCAAAGCCTCGATGAACCTATAACCATCCAAGTGTGCTTCGCCGATTTGCCTGAAACGATACAGCTGGAGGAGGGAATTGACACAACGCTTGCAGAGGAGAATCTCTTAGACGAGGACTGCAATGTTACACTTAAGCGCATCTACACTAAGAAGACTATCAAGAAGCCAAAATCCGTATTGGTAACGCACGACTACTTGGACAGGGAGTACCAGAATCTCTGCTCTCTGAAGGAAGCACAGCTAAACGACAAGGGCAGGTCTCTGGGATTGGATTTCAAAAAATCTGGCGCTGGCGTCACCAACAAGAGCAAGAGGCAGGCCATTAGAGAGGAGGCAGCGAGGAGACAGAAGGTGAAGGGACGTGTTGAATTGGAGCCAGGAGAGGCTCTACTGAAACTATTCGAGTACCTGCCGGAGTTCGACCTTTTCCCGGCAGACTTTCGTCTTAGCGAAGAAGACACCGCATTCCAAAAAGAATTCAAGGCGGTAGTTGAGACTGCGGTATCGAGCATTCCTGGTCGTTCCGACATAGAGAAAGGCATCGAGGAGGAAATCGATAACGAGATAGCGAAGATCCATGGCTTTCTGCTGCAACATACTGACGAGGTTACCTCGATTAAGGCCAAACCATCCTTTAAGTGGAAGGATCTCGTTTCTTTCTACCTTGAATGCAAGGATAAGCAGGGGAAATCTATCGCCTTTGGAAAGAGAGGGTCGGGGCTTCGACGTCTCCTCATGGTTGCCTACTTTCAGTACGTCGCACAGCGCGGATCCGTCGCCGATTCACCGAAGGCTCAAATCTATGCAATTGAGGAGCCGGAGACGTACCTTCATCCTGGTGCGCAGCGAATCTTGCTTAAGTCCTTTGAAGATATTGCGACTTCTCATCAGGTGATCGTCAGCTCACACTCCCCGGTTTTCGGTGGCTCCACTGACCTTGCCAATCTTGCGCTCGTCAGCAGGGAAAACGGGGTTACCAGGGTTCATCAAATACCAGAACTGGACCTTTTGATGGTTACACAAGAACTGGGAATCGATCCGAGCGATCAAATCTTCGGATTCAAGGCATGCGTTTTTGTTGAGGGCGATGGAGATATCGAATTCTTGGAAGCGGTTGCCATGCTGCTTAAAGGCGCGGGCAAGGTCGGAAGTACTTTTCCCGAGTCCGGAGTCGGCTTACTGGCCCTTGGCGGTGCAGATAATCTAAGGCATTGGATCACAAGAAAGACCATGAAAAGGGTGAACCGTCGGTTCGGGGTGCTGATCGATAGCGATAAGAAGGATCCAGGCCATAGTGTTCCACAGAGGAAGCTGAACTGGAAGGTCGCCTGTGAGGCAGAAGGGGGGACAGTCTTCATCACTCGGAAGAGAGAGATCGAGAATTATCTCCACCCACAGGCGATCAACAGAGATAGGGGAAAGGCAGATCCGTTCGATGACTTCACAGATATGAAAGCCCTATTCGGTGAGAACGTCATAAAGGCAGTCAAAAAGATGACTGTGGGAGAACTTCTTGAACGAGATTTTCACATAGAAAATGGCGAGGAACACCATGAGATACTTGAAATCATAGAAAAGTTCCTTTCGTTGGCAGGTTAAGCTTAGGAGATGGGGCCTTTCATCAGAGGGGACGTGGCGCAGCTTCAAAAGGTATTGGAATGCAGGACGTCGAAACCCTTTTGGCCTTGAAGTCCTCTCCACCTCGCCGTGCCCGACGGTCTCCGCCTGGATGCCCCTCCCCTCTTCGTCCGGAACCTTCGCCCGGCGTCCTCCGCCACGTAATGCTGCGCGGAATCGAAAGTCGTCACCTCGTCCCAGGCCATCTATGCCGAGAGCGCCGGAGTCAAGCGGCCGCCGCCTGATGGCAGGTAGTGCGCGGGAAGTTGACGTAATTGACAACGTCCCCCAAGACTACCCTCCCACAGGCGCGTCCGACAGGACGACGCTGCATAGAGCCACTACGCTGGGGCGGGGGAGCACCACAGGGGAGAGGGCTCCCGGGGAAGCGGGTCAACGCAACAAGAGCGCGACGTGTCGTCGTCGCAAGGAAGGATTTACCTTGACACCGAAGAAACGGCCGGGTCCCCTTCTTATTTTCGGCTCCCAGCCGAGGCCGCGAATTCCCTTTCCAGTTGACACGCCGCATGGCCTTCGATAAATTGTGTCCACTTACCAACACCCTGCTCCCTGGAATCGATCGCCATGTGCATTGTATTGCCGGGCCATGGGATCTTGCTGAAGTCTTTTCTGCGAGCACGAGTCCTGACCATACACCATTTTCCTGTCACCCATGGATCCTACTGAAGCCCGTCAAGAGTACATCCAGACACTTGTCCGCGGCCTTCATCAGGCCTCGAGGGAGTACGAGGCCACACGCCCCTTGAAGATAATGGTGATGGGGCCTAAGCCTGAAGAGGACGAGAAGAAGGAATCTAACCCTGCAAAGCTCCGCAAGCTACTCATCCAAGAGTGTAAGGCGCTGGGCAGTGTGGATGTGCAACCAGAGCATAAGGACGTCCAGGAGGCCACGAAGCAAGAGCTTGGTGCTGGCTGGAACCTGACACTCCATGAAATTGGGATGGCAGACGCATCCGACCTTATTGTTATTATCCCCCGGAGCGCCGGTTCCATAGCCGAGTTGGGTTACTTTGCCATGCATAGCAAATTTTGCGGGAAGATGATCATCCTTTTTGACAAGGCGTACGAGCGCTCCGAGGACTCATATATCTCAAGAGGTCCTAGGAAGTCCGCCAAAGACCTCAGGGCAAGAGTTGAGTTTGTTGACTACTCGCGGTTCGAAGAAAGTTGGGCTGTTGTGAAGGAAAGGATTGAAATTCTCCGCAGTGAGCGGATGAGGCGGAGTATCGAAGCAAGGGAAGGATAGCCGACTTGGCCGGTTTTGAGATACTAAGACCGCATGCGAGAACTATCCTCACCGTTCTCAATAGCATCATAGTGCTTCAACCCGTGAGTACCGATGAGCTGAAGGGCCTTTTTCCAGACGCGGAATCCGCCCTTGCCATTCTTAGCCGTTCTCGACGCGTGAGGAAACTCCGCAACGGCTCTTGGGTTCCGACGGCTTTCGGCCTTAGCCTGGGCAGCACAACGCAAACGGGAAGAAAGAGAGACATTCTCCGCATGTTTCACCTGGTTCGCTTGGCGAGGAGGAGGTAGGGGGGGCACTCACCGCCCGAGCGATGTTTCGTCGCTCGTCGTGCAAGAGGGCCCACAAAAGGTCGCGCGCCTGTGCCCTCGGCGCCGCTCGATTCCTCGCGTCGCCTCACGCCCAGCCGCGCTCGCTCCCGGCAATCCGAGCGGATTGGACTGGCGGCTATGCAACCCTTACCCCTCCTCGTCACTCACCCCGACGAAGTACAGTCCGTTAAGCACCTAGCCGCCGATCTTCGTTTGACTCAGGAAGGGCGCCAACTGGCGCTTGACCTATATTTTCGCAGGCTCCCGCCCCTTCCGACCCGAACAAGCCTTCCCTATCTATTTGGCGTTTCGAATAGTCTGATCGGAGCCATGCAAAAATGGCCCATCAGATATTACCGTTTGTACAGCATCGCGAAGTCTTCGGGGGGCGAGCGGACCATCGAAGCTCCCAGAATCTTCCTGAAGCTCGTCCAGACGTGGATCAATGCACACATATGCTCTCAATTCTCCACGCCTGACTATGTTATGGGCTTCAAGAAACGCCGAAGCATATTCACAAACGCTGAGGTCCATGCTCGCAACAGAAACCTTATGGTAGTCGACATAGAGGAATTCTTCCCCTCCACCCGACACGAGGCGGTGGTTAAGGCATTCGCCTCTTTCAGGTTTCCTCCTGATGTCTGTAGGCAGTTGGCGAATCTCTGTTGCATCCAGAAGCGCCTTCCCCAGGGTGCGCCCACAAGCCCTGCATTATCCAATGTCGTCTTTGCCCCCGTAGATGAAATTCTGAACAACCAAGCTGCAGAATGGAAATGCAGATACACTCGATATGCCGATGACCTTGCTTTTTCGGGAGGACGGAGATTCACGTCCGAGGACATATCGAGGGTTAAGGAGGTTCTCTCTAGTTTTGGTTATCGCGCGAACGACAAGAAAACTCGAATTGTGGGACCAGGTGGCCGCAAGCTCGTCGCAGGTCTTGTCGTCAATAGCAGGCCACTACCGCCACGCACACGGCGCAGGTTGTGGCGTGCAATATTTCACAGGGCATCAAAACACCCGAAGGAGTTTGCTGATCGAATTGCCTACCTTTCGGGCGTGGCTGCCTTCGTAAACCAATACTCCAATCGTCTGGCAAATGAGTATCGAAGTATTGTAGAGAGCATTCGCCAAGAGGGTCGCCCGAGCTAGTCAATAATGAGGGACGTTGCCTCCGGACACTCCTTGTAATGCGCTGTCAAATACATCAATTATCGCTATGGTCCCGCTGTGACCCGCGGTCCCCGCCTGGATGCCCTTCGGCTCTCCGTCCGGAACCTTCGGTCCCGCACTTCGTCCGGGATCTTTGACCGGCGTCATCCACCCCGTCATGTCTGTCACGGCACTTGACACCCCTGCCTCGTGCTGGTACTTTGCGGATAGTCCTTGCGGGGAGAGTGTCGGACGTTCCGCTCAGTCATTCCTGTGGGGTTTCGCCATGTTGCGGACGCTGTGGGCCGTCATTCGCCGGGGGAGAATCGAGCCGGTGGAGCGCGTTGACCTCCCCGAAGGTGCCAGGGCGCTGGTCACGCTCCTCCCCGATGGAGACACGGAGTTCTGGCTGCAGACCAGTCAGGGCTCCGTAGATGCAATTTGGGATAACACGGAGGATGACGTCTACGCCCAGTTACTCAAGAAATGACATTAGGAGTGCGGGACGTTCCCGCTTCCATCGCATTGGGCTAGACCGGCCGCGGCTGGATGCCCCCCGACCCCCAACCCCTGACACCTTGCCCTCGCCATTAAGAAGAGAGGGAGAATCGGCTTGACACGTCCCGGCCTGAAAAGGTAGGGTCCTGCGCAGTTGATCGGGGTTTCCCTGCGGGAGCACCGGGGGGGGCAGGGATGCCGACTCTGAGTTGGCTCCAGAAGACGCGGCCCGTTGGGGACAGCCACTCCCCGAGGGCCGTCTCTGTTCTGGACCGAATGATTGTCTCGCGACAGACGAAGTATGTCCCCTTTTACAAGGGGGGGAGTCCCCGTGGAATCTACTTGGTTGAAGTGCAGCAGCGTGAGTCAAGGCATGCTGCCCGGCGAATACACGATCGTGACAAGCACATCCGATGGCCGAGAATTCTCCTTGTTTGCTCCGGCGCAGTATGTGAATCCAGAAAAACGTTTGATGCTTGTGACAGTCCTTGAAAGAGGGGCAGGCGCAGCGCTTGTCTATTTGCCCGCAAACCCCCTCGAACTCATAGGCCGAACGGTAAGGGTATCCTCAGGAGAGATCGTCTGGTTGAAATGGTAGGAGACGTTGCCGCCGAACACTCCTTGGCGTAGCATGCCCGCTGCCGGCCGGTAGAGTCCCGTATAGCGGGAAGTTTATCTTGACTTGCCTGGGGCGCTCCGAGTAGGATTCGCCCACTTTTCGACGCCCCACGTTCCCCCCGTGACCGGAGGAGACCACCGTGACCCGCTCCGGGGAACCCAAGTTCTCTAATTCTCGCTTCACCCAGGACGCACTGGTCCGCACAGCCCTCCAGGGTCCCTGAACCCCGGAGGGCTGTTCTGTTTCTGCGAGTCAGGATGCCGGGGGGAAGCTTGAAAGCCTGGCGCTGACAGTCGCGACGCGACCATAACGACAACGGTCCCCATACAGGGTCTGCGGGCGGGGGAGACCACAGGCCTCTGCCGGTGACTCCCCTCCCGCTGACCACGCGATTATCACCACTTTGGAATGCCTCTTGGTACGTGCTTTGCCCTTCGCTATGCAGCAAGGTTGGGGCCGATGGATCCGCGGCGCATCCTGATCATTGACGACGATCCCTCATTGATCGAGAGCGTGACGGCAGCCCTTGCTCCCCCCTACCGGATCCGTGCAGCTTCAACCGGGAAAGCTGCCCAGGCGTTCCTGCGGACCGAGCCGACAGATTTGATCATCCTCGACATCATGCTCGGCGCCGAGGACGGCCTGGACCTCTTACCCCACCTTCGCCACCTGACGCCCGCCCCGATCCTCGTCCTCACGGGGTTCGGCACCCGCGAGAATCTGCTTCGGGCGATCCGGGTAAAGCCCGATGACTTCCTGGATAAACCCGTTCACCTTCACGCACTGCGGAGCCGGATCGCGAGGCTTCTCCGGAGAGGCGGGGACGATCCAGATCAGTTGGAGCGGGTCCGCGCCAGAATCGGCCAGGAGTTCGACCGGCCGCTTACGACCGAGCATCTCGCCCGGTCCGCCGGGATGAGCCGTCGCCACCTCCGCCGGGCCTTTGCCGAGCGCTTTGGCCTTACGCCCAGGGCCTACCTTGAGCGAAGCCGCATGACCCGGGCGGCCAGCCTCCTGCGGGACACCGACTGCCTGATCAAGGAAGTGGCCGCCCAGGTCGGGTTTGCCGATCCGAACAACTTCTCGACGGTCTTCAAGCGGTTTCACGGCCTTTCCCCCGAGGCCTTTCGAGCCCGACACCGCCCGTCCCCGCCCGAACCGAGGCCCGCCTTTTCCAGCCTGATGACCGGAATTCAAAGATAGTTTGTCCGTTTTTCAAAGATGTTTCGGATTGACTGCGTCTGGCAAGTCCGATAAACGACGCATCACGCTTCGGCAAGTGGGATGCGGCACCTTCTCGACTCCCCAGCTTTCCCCCCCTGATCGGAGGAGACTCCAGTGACCCACTCCGGGGAGCCCAAATTCTCTAATTCTCATATCATCCAGCACGCATTCGTCCGCATAGCCCTCCAGGGCCCCTTTCCCCTGGAGGGCTGTTCTGTTTCTGCGGGGTCAGGACACGGGTGGGGATGCTCGCAAGGTTGGCGGATGACATGCGAGGCGACGAGAGCACCAGCATCCTGAAGAGACGGGATCAGGGGCGTGCCGAGTCCCGTGGATCTCCCCCGATCCGTTTTATGCAGTCTGTATATACCGGTGGGCAGTGGGCTCGCCGAATTCAAGCAGGTGGCTGGTATGGCTGAGGTTCTCTGATTCCCCCGTGATCTGTCGCCAGTGTCTTACACAGAAAAGAGCCGTCTGCGGTTGGCGGCTTATACAGACTGTCTAGTTGTAGTTAAGTGCCGTAGAGGAGCTCGTAAGGGGGGAAAACGATGAGCTTCAATCCGTTCGAGACCGTTGGCGACTATCCCAAGATGCTCATCAAGATTGCGACCTCTACCTTTGTCGCGGCGATTCTGGCGCTTGCGCTTCTGCGTCAACAGTTTGCGCCCGTGGACAAACTGCTAGAACCATTGAGTATCCCAATACCCGTCGCTGGCGGCCTTGACCTTCCGCTTGGGACGGTTCTGCCCGCGTTTCTGCTCGCAGGGTTGAGTCGTATTTTTAAGCTGCACGACAGGATTTCAGACCTTTTCCTAATCCGTCAGCGCTTTGATGTCAGCGAGATTCTTTTCCCCTTGGCAATCGGTTCAGGTGCATCCCTTAATGGCGATCAGATACGCGCAATCAGGAATGGTCGTGAGTCCCTGATGTACAAGGTGTTCTACAAGTATGCGTCGAGCACACCAGGCAAGGCCGTTATTGACAGCCACTATATAACGATGGCGCTTGATCAGTGGTGCTGGTACTGGATAGTTATAGAAGTCACGTTTCTGGTGTTCGTCCTCGGGGCTACGTTCTTGCTCACGGCCCGCTACCTTCTCGCCGCTACGTTCTTTGCTGGAGTTCTTGGCGCGGTTGGTGTTTTGCAGCTCATTCGGAATCTGTGTTCGGACTACGCTTTGCAGGAGGTAGAGGCGATTCTCGAGAAACCGCAGCGGAAACTGGAGGTCGGGGAGGTCTTTCGTGCACTATAAGGTCGGTCAACTAGAAATAAGGTCCGAAAACGCAGCTAAGCCAGCATCGCAAGCTTCCAGTGCACTTGTAGACTGGATCCGCAGGATGGATAGTGTCAGCGCCGCGCTCGACTATGGCTGTGGCAAGCTTCGCTATTCTGGATATCTCGCCGCAAAGTGCCGACGCCTCACGTTAGTGGACTGTAAGATACAAGTCGATCGGACCCAGAAGATAGGTGGCAAAGACACCACTGTTAGGAACTACGCACGGAAGCGATGGCCGCATTGTAGAGTGCTTTCGGTAGAGGAATTCGAGGGAGAGCAAGCAAAAGTCGACTTCATTCTGTGCGCGAACGTACTGTCAACTATTCCTTTAGAAAATGTCCGCTCGCAGGTTCTTACTAAACTTTCGCAGTCACTGACGAAGCAGGGCCGCTGTTTATTTGTCGCGCAGTATCAAAACTCGTACTTCAAGAAGATAGCAACTTCCAAAAGGGCGGTGCGTCATCTAGACGGCTGGATCTTGAAGACACCAAAGGGGAACTTCTACTACGGCATTCTCAGGAGGGAAATCCTGTCCGCTCTTGCTACAGCACATGGGTTCCAGATTATTGAGGCTTGGATAGATGGCCAGTCTGCTTATGTCTTGGCAGGTCGTGCGAATGTGCAACCGGAAAGATAGGTAACAGAAGTGTAATGCGGGACGTTGCAACCTTATTAACCTTTTGATCCGCTCCCGTTCGCGGACGATCTCGAAACCCAGTGTTTGTAGCGCCCGAAGCACCTTGGCCTTGGGAGCGTCCACCGGGAACTTGGGCATAACTCAGACTGTGGCTTCGGCCACAAAGGCTTCTAGCACCGGCTCCTCCACATCCAGCGACCCCGGGCCGAAGGTTTCCAGGTGGAACTTGATCGCCGACTTCACATCGGTAAGGGCCTCCTCGTAGGAATCGCCCTGGCCGACCACCACCCCCTTGATTCCTACCGGGTATGCCACGTAGCCGTCCTGATGTTTCTCGATGATGATTTTGACGTGTGTCATATGCGCTACCTCGTCTTGTCTGTACCCGAAACGGAGCGTGCTCCCGTGGGGCAGATCCGGATCCCTGCGGGGACGTGTGCTTGGCAGCTCGCCGCTCTCTCGGGCACCATGTTCGATGGGCTCCCCATCTCCTTCCGGGGCCCGCGACGCCTAGGGGGCGGCCAGACAATACCATTTCGTGAGGCGGTGTCAAGACCCGCCACTCGAAGATCGACCTCTAGGTCCCCAGGCGTTGGGAGGAGGATCGTGCCTCGACACCGAAGAAACCGCCGGGGCACTGCTTATTTGTTGAAGGGCGTCCCCCTTAATCATTGTCATTGGGCTAGGCCGGCCCCCGTCCGGATGGCCCCAACCCCGGATCCCTGGTCCCTCCAATAAGCGAGGGAGAATCGCCTTGACACGTCTCGTATCTCCGAGATAGCGTGTGGCCCGTTTCATGGAGCTTTCCCTGCGGGAGCACTGGGGGGCAGGGATGCCAGTTCGAGCTAGCCTACGAAGCAACGGCCCTTTGGGGACACCGCCTCCCCGAGGGCCGTTTTCGTTCTGGACCGAATACCCGGCAATCGAAACGTGAAATAGGTGAACTACCCCCTGTATCCAAATTCAGGCTTACTACCGCATCCACCGTCCGGCTCCGCCGCGGGTGATGCGGGCGATCGCCTCGGGGAGAGAGGTTGACCAGGATAACAGCTAAGGCCAAGCAATGGCCTCTATCGATCTATCTCCTCAAGAAGGAGATGGCTGACGTCGAGGCGGCGGTGCGGTCGGATTCGGCTGTTCGCCGGCTATCGATCGGCCGAGGTCGCGGAACAGTCGGCACCCTCTTTTATCGCACCACGCCGTCACGGCCTCCACGGTGGGTCGCCTTCTTTGGCGGGCATGTAGATCCGCGCGAGATGCTGTCCTCAAGCGTTGCTGCCGCGCTCATCGTCCGGGCAGCAGGCAGATTGTTCGCACTGACGTTTGGGACGGGAAGACACCTCTTGAGTCCAGGCTCGTTCGAAGATGACTTCGGCCTTCGCGTGACCCTCAATTCTGTCAGTCCTGACAGGGTTCGAACTATTGATCGGAAGGCCCTCGATGCAACTGGACGTCATTCCAGGGAACAGGCCAGTCGAAACATCTCGATCATGGAGTTTGGACTGGACATCGATAAGGATATCTTGTGTGCTGTCACCGGGCCCCCGGAGGATGCCTCGCTTGGGAGTCGCCTCGCCGGCGCGGATGCGCTGTCAGTGATTGTCGAAGCGAGGCTCGAGGATCTCCGGGCCCGACTAGAAACATACCTCGTCCAATCCCGGAAGCGCACCTACCGCGATAGATTTCCATGGGTAGACAACATCCGTGAGGTTCGGGATCCCCACGTCCGTACTGAACTGGATGCCAACTTGGAGCAGCGGATTCGGGAAAGAAAGCTGGAACGCATCTGGATGGCCGTCCCAGACCTCGTTGATTGGCACGATGTTGCGGGCTTTACGTTCTCTCTGGGCGAAGCGTCCGATCCTCTCGATGATATCGGGTTCGACTCCTACCTGGATCATGTCCGACGTCCGGAGGAGATTGACATTGCGGCCTTGCACCGGCACCGGGTATTCTGCATCAGCGCGGAAACGGATGCACCGAAGGCGGGGTGGTCGGCCTACAAGTGCATCTACGCCGAGCTCGATCGAAATCAGCGAACCTATCTGCTGAACGGTGGTCGCTGGTATGAGGTCGCGCGCGACTATGTCCGCGAAGTCGACAGCTCGATCGGACGCATCCCGGGGTCTACACGCCTCACACTTCCAGGGTTCACGGATCGGAACGAGACGGAGTATAACCGTCGAGTGAGCAACAGCGACGCGGCCACCTACGCGCTCATGGATCGCAGGATGATCCGTTATGGGGGAGGAAGCAGCCAGATCGAATTCTGCGACCTCTACAGTTGCCGCAAGGAGATTGTCCATGTGAAGCGCTACGGCGGGTCCGGCACGCTAAGCCACCTATTCGCGCAGGGGTCCGTCTCGGCCAACCTCTTACTTAACGATCAACGATTTCGAGCCGCTGTTAATAATCTCCTGCCCGATACCCATAAGCTCCATTCTGTCCGCGATCCTTTCAGGTCGAGCGACTATGAGGTAGCGTATGTGGTTGCGAGTAAGGTGGCCGGTCCATTGATCTTGCCGTTCTTCAGCCGGGTGACGCTGCGCTCGGCGGCAGCGCAGTTACGGAACATGGGCTACGGAGTCACCTTGACAAAGGTTGAGTGCGCATGACGTTCGTGATCTGACCAGCGAATCGGCCCGACACTCCCAGGTGTCGTGCCGGCGCGAGGCAGTCGGTACTGGGGAACGTTGTCAAATAGATCAACTTGCCCTATCCGCCACCCAGGCCCGGTGGTTTCCGCCTGTATGTCCCCGACCCCCAACCCCTGACACCTGGCCCCCGGGGTTAAGAGGGCGAATCGCCTTGACACACATCGTACCTCCGAGATAGCGTGTAGCCCGGTTGATCGGGATTTCCCTGCGGGAGAATCGGGGGGCAGGGATGCCGGCTGCATTTGACCTTGGAAACCAACGGCCCTTTGGGGACAGCACCTCCCCGAGGGCCGTTTTCTTTTTGGCCTGAGTAGGCGGCAGACGAAAAGTGAAATAAGAGAACGACGTCCCCTTTTATACGTCCCCTTTTTGGAGTTCGATAATGTCGAGCGAAGAACAGGGTCTCGCGCATCCGCGGCCGCAGCCGCAGGAGGAGGCTCAGTTGTCTAGAAAACTCAGGGTTTCAGCGCAGGCTAAGACGCGACGCTTGGTGCTGCTTGGATGCACCGCGGTCCTCTTGAGTCTGGCCACAACTTCCTGCACAAGCACACTTTGGACGGAGTTCCACGCCAGCGGTTCAAATCAGGGAGCCCTGGGAGTGCACACGTCCCCGGCGGAGCGCTACCGGTGGGCGGTCAACGTGGGACCCGCGTTTTACTCCTCGCCGGCGGTGGCGCCGGACGGGACGGTGTACATCGGCACGGGCAATGGCGAACTGGTCGGTGTGCAGAGCGGGAACATTCGGATTCGCGACAAGCTCACGGGACAGCTCAGCTCGCCGGCATTGGGGCCGGACGGGAGGCTCTACGTCGCGATGATCGCAGACCTCGGCGGAAGCCAGTACAGCGGGGCGCTCTTCAGCCTCACACCGCTCGCCACGACGACCTCCATGAATTGGTGGAAAGCTTTCCCCGACAACGGCTATACGACGGCCTCGCCAAAAATCTGGGGCTCCCCGCAAGAGCTGAACATCTTCCTGCCGGTCCACAGCAGCCGAGGCCAGGAGCTCTTCATCTTCGACCGACAGGGCAACATCGTCCACCGCGAGGGACTCTGCCAGGAACTGATTGGCGGCGAGAGTTTCAGTTGGGAGGACTTCGGCAAAGTCGTAGTCGGGATTCTTACGGCCGGCTTGTCGGCGATCGGCTGGGGGCCTGAGTTCCAAGTCAAGGGCCTCGACGCGACACTGACAGGCCCGCGGCATCCGTCTGTCGCGATCTCCGAGGGGCATGGGACGACGGAACCCGGGAAGCCGATCATCATCGTCGCGCCGAACGGATGCCCGCTCCAGGCCTTCGAGTGGAGCGCAGGCGAGGGGAAGCTCAACCGGCTCTGGACCCACCAGGACAGCGCCGACACCTACTCCTCGCCGGTCGCCCTTGCTGGAGAGTTCATCATCGGGGAGGGCAAGCACCTCAAGTCCTATGAGCTCAAGACGGGCAAGGAATTGTGGGACTACGATGTAGGGACCGAGGTGCTCGCGACACCGGCGGTCTTCTTCGGCCTGCCTACGGTCTACATGGTGGCGGGGAAGCACGTGGATCGGGTCGAGGATGGCAAGCGTGTGGCCCGCTACGACCTCCCTGAAGAGACCCTGGCCTCCCCGGCCCTGAGCTGGGACTACGTCTACATCAGCGCTCCCTCCAGCCTCTACACCCTCACCTTCGATCTGGTGCTCAAGGCACGGGACGGCAGGAGCTTGTCCGGGCCGCCGCCGATCAAAGGAGGTCTCTCCTCGCCGGCCGTGGGGAGCGATGGCCAGATCTACGCAGCGACGACTGACGGCTGGCTTGTGGAATTCCCGCGCTAGGAACGAGTGGCGGTGAGGGATGCGGAGAATGTACTGGGCGACGTTGTCAAATAGATCAACTTGGCCGATTCCTCACCCATGTGGTGCGCCGTCCCCGTGATGTTCGGCGTGCCTCCCCTTTAAGAGAGTGGGAATCGCCTTGACACCGTTCTTGCCTGCGGGAAAGGCTCCTGCTCGGTTGATCGGGGGTTCCCTGCGGGAGCACCGGGGGGCAGGGATGCCAACTGGAACTGATCGTCGAGATCGCGGCCCTTTGGGGACAGCACCTCCCCGAGGGCCGTTTTCGTCCTGGACCGAATGCACGGCAGAGAGCAAG
>Ga0214473_10003728_pt1 | contig 18389 bp, 28 predicted proteins | sample RVTome_7_FD_203509 | JGI IMG/M metagenome (GOLD analysis project Ga0214473, IMG submission 203509) | Soil microbial communities from uranium-contaminated site in the Upper Colorado River Basin, Wyoming, United States - RVT98D197 | ecosystem: Environmental > Terrestrial > Soil > Contaminated >... | reverse complement strand
ACCAATATCGCGCATTCCCGGAGTACGAAGAACCTGAATCTTTGAATAGTTTGTATTCAGTAGATATGTATCTCCTGCCGTAATGGAAGGATCACAGATGATCGTTGCATTCATAACCTGAATGTTGGTAAACCCAAGCTTTGCCATCTTATCATTCGGAGTAAACCGACGATTCGCGTCACCATGTCCGGCAGATAATGCCGCAAATAATGTTCCGTTCATCAGACCGATATTTGGTTGGTCTATCTTGGACGTTCCTTTTGAACATTCATTGAGATAGAATGCTGTTAATGCTTCTAACCCTGCCGTCGCTGATAAATCCATCGCTGTGTCGGTATACGCATTTCGCCACCATGAATTATAGGTAACACGAGAAAGTTCACCGAACGAACCAGTCTGGCCAGCTTCTGTCGTGTCTTGGCACATGCTATAAACACTTTCTGGATCAGTCGCGGCAGGAGTAGCAGCGCGTAATCCATCCGCAATTTTACGGATAAATGTGTTCTTAATGTTCGTCAGTTCTGCCTCAACCAACTCATAAATGCGCGCACTGCCTTGATTCATTGCCTGTTCAATGTCATTAATAGCAATCGCACCGCTTAATGTAGCCCAAGCATATTTTGCCTGTAACCGAGTATCAGCTCGCGTGGTAGGAATGTTCGTATACTTAGACCGAAAATCAACGTTCGGATTCTCGGCATAATCCACGGTCTCAATAGCACGTTCACCGCCACTTACAACCTTGATTGCACCCTCTAACCCATAAGCTGCAATTACACCTTCATTGCGCGCAATTTCATTCGATATTTTTTCAGAATATCTGTCAAGGGTCGTCGTTAAAACACGATTAACCTTTGCAGAATCAGCACCTGATATTGCCATAGAAAACCTCCTTTTAAGAGAGGCTGCTCAGACCAGCTTTCTTCATTTCTTCCCGTAAAATATTGATCGCGTCTTGATCGTTATTCATAGCCGCCGGGGAACCTGCCTGGCCGCCGCTCTCCATGTTTGCTAATCGTTTTTTTTCGTTTAGTTCCTTAGACTCTTTTTCAGAAATACGCCTTCCAATCTCAATCCCCTTTTCCGCAAGAATCTCTTTTGTGATTCCGAGAATGCTCATCTGTGAAATATCCATATTGTTTCCTGACTGCATTCTTGCTTGAATTGCCTTAGCAACTTCCGCATCAATGTCCTTCGCATAATCAATATTTGTTCCATACTTACTATTGATCTGGTTTATGTAATTGATTGCGCTCTGCTGATCTTTGGCAATCCTGGTCTCAACAATTAAGTCCTGCACGTCTTTGAGTATCGGGCTTAATTGACCCATCATGTTTTCGCGTGTATCCTGAATAAGTGCATTTGCGTATGTCCGTAAAAACGCCTTGTTTTCATCTTCCGGCAAATTCGCAAGCGCGCTTTCTAACTGTGCAAGATTACGCTTTTCCTGACGCGTCAGTTGATACCCTCGCTCTTGGGCGATTCGCTGTAAGTCGTTCTCTGAAAATTCATTTTGCTTTTGAGTAGACTGCTGTGATTTAAGTTGTTCTAGTTCTTGACGTAAACTCTCACGCTCGCGCTGGGCCTCTTTCTTTTCCCAGTAGGTCTTGCGCCATGCCTGATTTTTGTTAAACTCCTTCGGCACGTTGCGCTGAAAATCTTCGTCATGGTCTAACTCAGAATATTTCTCATCCTTTACAGGGGCTTTTGACTGTTCCGGGGTTGATGGAGTTTCTTTTTGTTCTCCTTGTTCTTCTTGTCCCTGTGCATCAGTATTCCCGGACTCCGCTTGTTTCTTGTCATACGCCGCTGATTCTTCCTGAAATATTTCACTAGCAGTCTTTTCTTGATCCATGATCGTGATTCCTTTCTTGTACGGACTAACCGTAATGGTTGCAGGGCATACCCTGATTTTTAAAACAAAACTAAGCAGGCATTAGCATTAGTTAATCAGTTGTCCAAGAAAAACGGCGATCAAGTATAGGGAAAATGGAGGAAGCCACTAACCTATCTCAACCGCCGCGCGCGGTTTCCTTGGGTTTAATGTCGTGTTTAAAACTAATTTATTTCTTAAATATAACTTTTTATTACTTAAACTTGCCATCACCAGCACGATAGGGAAGGTCTTTATGCTTCGTGCTCGCGTAATCTTCCATATCATACTTATCCATATTCATCACACTTTTATTGCGCTTGTATAACTTTCCCGGATTATGTAACGCAATCGAAATCATAATCGCTTGAGCTTTGCTTTTCGCGGGCATACTTACCTCACTTGTAGCTTTTCTTACTTATCCATGTACCAGTAATCTTCTGATCTTCAGGAATCTCAATGTGCTTATCTGATAATTTACGGTTTTTCATATCATGTGGATCACAACTTGCACGTTTAATCCCGTCATTCGCTTCGCCGTGAGAATCTTGATTAACCGAGTTCTCTTGCTGTTCAATCTCATTGTCCATTTCTTTTTCAGTTACGTTCTTGTATAACTTATGCCTTCCCATACTTACCCCCTTTTAAATTTACGTTTAAGCTGTTCTACCGCATACGTCGCCATCTCTTTGTTAAGCTCCTTATTTTCTTTCTTCTTGAACATGGCATTTGCTTCCTTCCCGAACTCACGATCAACCCGGTGTTTCTCACCGCACCGCTTCATCAAGTTAATTTCTTTTCCAATCTTGATCACATCGCTCCACTTTGGCTGGTCAGTAATCGCAATCTTTCCTCTTTGTTTTTTCCCGTCAATAATGATTCCAAACGTCATAACTTATACCTTTATATTTGCGGCGGCATTACATTGATACCCTGTTCTAGTCCTTCCGGCGTTATTGCTCCTTGCATCGGAACAGGCCCTTGAGACATAGGCGGCAATCCCTCAGCCATTGGCATTCCCTGCATTTCCGGCGGTTGCATACCACCCATCATTCCCGGAATAGGCGGCTGGATATCCTCAAAGTATTTCTCTGCGTTGCTGATGGTATCAAAGTTATTAAGCAAATCTTGGAACAACTCAGCAATCTTGATCTTCTTGCCTTCCATCGCAAGAGCCTGCTGAATACTTGGATTACCGGCAAGAGCGATAATCTCGCCTAATTGTTTTCTCACAATCGGCAAGTCTCGCCGTACCGATTCCGTAACATCAATATCAATATCGACCTCGGACGTAATAACATCGCGCAATGAACGCGGCGATTGCATAGTGCCAAACTCCATATACCTATCGGTAATTAATTCCCCGGTCATAGGGTCTTTAATATTGATTCCGGCAACCTGAAACTTGACCGCGGTCGTAGCAAACTGACGCAAGTCTTGCAAAAGTTTCTTGCCTTGGACCTTCAAGAATTCGTTGACTTCTTCCTGCAACCCAAGCGAACGGATAATATTTCCCTGCTCTGCGATCTGCTCTTGCGTAGCAGTATCAAAGTCGCTTTCTCCTGATTGACGCGCGCCGAGAACTGTCAAAATTTCTTTGATATTCATGTCTAAAATATTCTGTAATGCGAATAGGTTTGTTGGTATATTGCCGCTGGTAACCTGCGTTACTGCATTAGATACAGGGAATCCGTCTTTGGTAAATACGTTTGTCCCGATAACATTTGCCTTAATGCGTTCCTGATTGATACGGTCAAACGCGTCGCCGCTGAACACCGTGAAGTCTTTGTATTTCTCAATCGTCTCACGCTGAAGATTGAGGATATAATCAAGCAACCGTTGCTGACGCTGGGCAACCTTCATGTGCGATATCGGATAGGTACGATTGACCTGCTTGTTGAATGCCAATAACTGATAGGGGAAACCCTCTGCCATATAGGGCATTTTCTGGAATCTAAGCGGCTTCTGATATTCAACATGATCGCAGGTAACGCATAGATAAAGTTCATCATTCCACCATATCCACGATTCAAATAAGTCTATCTGCTTCATGCGCGGATCAGCATCGCCTTTATATCTATTGTAGAAATCATCTGACATTTCATAGAGGCCTGTATCTTTAATTTCTGATAGACTTTTTGTAATACGCTCGTGAATGTATCGCCCTTTTTTGAAAGGTTTTGAGCTGTCTAAATATAAGTTTATCGGGTTTACATAATTCAAAAACGGACACTCGTAATCTATATAATCCGGCGTTATCGTTTCCTCAACACCAGGATTCCCCTTGAACATACTTGTTAATCTGCCAAGCAAACTAAGCTGTTGCTCTTGCGCCTTGTAGTCTTTCTTGTATTGTGTGCGCCATCCTTGTTTTACAGCACCATACCCATACAGCCACGCTGACATAATCGCCAGCTTGTTTTCTTCCTCTGCGTTCATCTGCTTCCAGTAGTAATTAATCGATCCTTCGGAGACTTTGGCATTCAGCTTATCTACAGGCTCCGATGTTCGGGGAGTGCATAGAAATTTTGTATTGTTCGGATATAGTTGCGTCATAAGTGTCGCCGTCGTGGGGAATATCCGATTCTGCGTCATGCGCAAGCCGGACGCTGATATTTCATTGAAATTAATATAAGCATTTTCTTTGTTATTAATTCCGCGGCTTGGATTGTCCGGCATTCCTTCATAATATGCATCTATAATGTAAGGGTCTATCCGCTGCATGAATTCTCGCTCGTGAAACGTGCGGTCATCACGGAGTTTGTCTTTCACAAACTTAAAATCCTCATATCCCATCTTCATGCTCATCTGAACCCACCTCGCCAATTTTGCCTTTGCTTATCTTCTTCTTCTTCAATCCGAGCTATGCTGAATTGAGGCAATGGTTTCTCATCCTCTCGAATATCTGCCGGGCTTATCCATGTGTGGATAAAATATTTAAAATCATCCCAGCTGTGGTTGTCCTTATCAACTAACTGCTCGCTTTTGTTCTGTTGCTCAATCTGAGCCGTACTGGTATCTCTATATCGCAAATGCTCAAACTCCCATATCTGCATTGGACACCGCGGCGAGATCGTAAACCTCGTCTGCTTTGTTTCAAGCTTATCCCAGCGATCTAACAACTCGTTGATGGGCAAGTCATCAGTCCGGGCCTTGCTTTTCTTTAAGACCATGCCGCATTCCCTGAATCTATTCTCAAGCGACCGTAACCCTTCCTTCGTTTCTTGGTTCATGTTCCACAAGCTAGGGTCAGCTGATATCCACGTCAACCGCTGATAATAGGGCGATTGCTTTATAGCAGTACAAAAATCCGGAACGGACGTATCACGGACGTATATTTCATAAACTGAATGTACGCTCTTAAACTCATCCACCGCGTACACATGAAACGATGCCGGATTATTTCTCCCCCAGTCCACTGAACCGTATAAATTATCAATCGCTTTTGGCTCATACGGCACAATCACCTTATCCCGGAAATCTTGCATGATCTTGTAACATAAGAGCTGTCCACTGAACGCGCCAAAGTCAATTTCATATTCTTTGCGCCACATCGGGCTTGCCTTGCCCCCCGGATATCCTTGAATCGCTTTTGCAAACCATTCAGCACCGTCTGGCGTTGATGGGTCTTTTGACGGGTCTGCCGTATAATGCAAGCGCACACTCATAAACCCATCTTTTGTTTTGTATTTCTCAAACCCTCTATCTGCCATGGGTCAACATAATCCCTATCGCTATCATTCCTGCGGCGATCACATACAACACCAAAAATATGATTGATTGCGTCATGTCCATGTAATCACCTGTTATTAATCAGATATTGAAAGAAACCCGGGTTCGCGGTGCTAACACCGACAAACTTGCCACCGCCGATCAGTGTCGGCTTTGCCGCGGTATACGCTTTTTCAGCCTCGTCTTGGAACGCCATCTCATCTGAGAATATCCCGGACGCCGTATGAGATCGTATCTGATCGCCCCCTTGTGGGATTCCCCATATCTCGCTTTTGCCGTTCGTAAACTTTATATGACAATATGAGTACACCGCCGGAAATAATTTTCTTATCCATTCCGGTTGATTCTCGTATATAAACCATGCGCGCTGCACGATGCGATCCGCATCTTCCTCTTTCTTCGACTGAAAAAACACAAGCCTGTTTTGCTTGAACTGCGTATCCCATAAGAAGCACGCCGAGAATAACCATGTAATTAACATCTGCCGGCTCTTAGCGACTAATAACAGATTCTCGTCGTACCACAACCGACACAGCTCTTGGATATATTCTTTATGCGTCGGAAACTTCTTTTTCGATAGGTACGGATCATGTTCATCCTTTGTCCAAACCATCTCGTAGAGCCAATAAAGCGGGTGCGATACTACCCGAATAAAGCTTTCCTTGATCGCTATCTCCTCGCTGGATAGCTTCAACGATCTGATAGATGTTTTGGATTTTAAACGCCTCTCCCTCGTGCTTGATTTCTTGAGTGTCGCGCCATCTGATACCATCGCCATCCTCTATGTTTTTAAGAGTGAAAATCGAAAACGCCGGGGGATATAAACCCATAGACGCGTTCGTTCGTATCATCTGCACCTGCAAAGTTTTCACTATTTTTAAGGCACCGAGAAACTCTGGGTTTTTTTTAGACCAGTTTTTTAACGTGTCAAGACAACTTGGTAATGGCAATCCGATACTTGTCGCAAAATCAGTTAAGAACCGAGGGGGGAGAGGTTCAAGTTCTGTTTTATCGATAGTCGTTCCGTCTGATTTTGTGATGGTCATATCTTTTTCAAGATAATATGGGGGAGAGAAGTATTTGATTATTTGATCACAATATATGGGTTTGTACGTTGAGGGTCTGCCCATCAAGTTTATCCTTTTATTACGCGCAACAAATCGCCATGACGTAGAGCACTGTAAAAAATCCTACAAACAAAACAATCGTTCCGATAATTTTTATCGTGAGCGGGTCTTTAAGAAAAACGCCATACGATATAATCGACGCAAAAAATAATCCGGGAATCAGGAATCCTAAAACATATGAGATCATTTTTCTTCTCCCGTCATGACGACAAAATAAATCGGTGCGTGAATAAGTCAAGAAATTTTTAAAGAGGGGGTGATGATAAAAATAAATTAAAATATTACTTGACAGAGTGTGTGCATATGTGGCATACTATATATAGAGATACAGATCAGATACACAACCGCGCCGCGAGACGCAAAGGGGGAGACGATGAGGCAACAATATAAATCGTTGCGTATGCCGGTAGAATTGCATACTGAGATCTCCGCGTATGCGCAAAAGACGCGGCACAAGATAGTGGCAATCTTGGAGATTGCGTGGGAAGCGTTCAAAAATAAGGAGAATAACAATGGCGAATAGAAGAACTATGGCTTGCGGAAAACAGATTCTCGCAATCGGTCAAGAGGGGAGTCAGCGTGATATCGAAGAAAGAGAAAAAACTTGCGCGCAATGTGATAAAGAAATTTTTTGTTCTATTCGTTTGAAGAAGTAAAAAAACGTTGATAGCTCAATAGGTTAGGGATTTTTCGGAAACATCGCAACGAAATCCATTTCGTCTTCATAAAATTTTGATTCAGCAGTTTTTTCAAAAATCCAATTTTTGCAAATTGGACATTGATAATCGTTTTGAACAACGTAAACATATTTCTCATCAATGGATTTAACTAAAATCCCTAATTTAGAACTTTTATATTTTGCTTTTCCTAAGCATCCATTTTTCTCACACGGGATTTCTTTTAAAATATCACCTCGCAAATCTTCTGGCATATATGTTTTTTTCCAACGAACAATACATCCGATTTCTTTTTCAAGATTATTCGCAAGGATAAGTGCATTGATTTTAGATGAGTAAAATGTTAAATTTTTTTCAAAATTATCTGTTGATTTATTATATCCGTTTTCAAACCGTAAAAATCTTTCAGTTAAAAAAACGTAATTGCTTTCTAATAATTCCATTTTTTTTATGTTTTTCCCAACAAGAATAGGAATAATTATTGTTAATGAAAAAATTATTCCAACTAAAAAAAATCTGATCATATTTTTTTTCATTTTCTCACCACCTCGTCTTATAAAGTTTCTGGTAAAATCCATATTATAATTCCTATACTAAGAAAAATAAGTCCTATCAATATTGCTGTCGGAACTCCCCACCAAGAATCAGTTTTTTTATTAAATTCGAAGTTCTTTTTTTAAATATTCTTTTGCTTCTGATAATGAATTAAATATTTCATCTTTTCTAAATTTTCCATGAAAATCCGGTTTTAAACCTGCCGCATAAGGATGTCCATTATGCATATAAAAAACTTTTATTAAATATTCTCCATTTTCTAAATGAACAACTTCCATATCATGCATTTTAAAACAAATGAAATTATACCACGGAATATTATTTACGTATCCATTCTGGACAATAACAACTTTTTCATAATCAAACGCATTGCAATTTTCCCATATTATTGAAGTACCGATTTCTTTTAAATCGTCACCACAAAAAGAAATTTTAGAAATTGTTATTAAAATACACGATGCTATTATACTTATAAGTTTTTTCATTTTTTTCCACCTTGTTTTATTTTGTTCTTACCACCTCGTTTTATCTAGATGCTTAGACGCAACCACAAGCGCAATCCCGCACCACATCATGACCACGCCGCGACAAGAGATAGAGTACTCAAAAAATCCGCGCGCCCCGGTCAAAAGCAGATCGTATACTGATACGCCAAGCAAAATCCCAAGCCCGATTTCTTCTCCATATGCCGCGATAAAATAGAATAGGTTATCTTTCATAGCAAAACTCCTTCATGTTGTATTTTTTTTTCAAGTTCTTCAATTTGAGGCAATACAGAAAAATGAAACTGTAAAATTATTATCAAATTTAAAATTATCGTACTTATTATAATCCAACAAAAAAATTTTCTATTAGACATTTCTGTAAAGTCTATTAATATTTTTGGTTGTGACGTATACAGGATCATAAATAATTAACTCCACGGATTTTTTATTACAGAATAAATAGACCACAATATCAATATAAAAATAATTATACTTAGCCAATGCCGCTGAATAAACACTATTATTTTCCCCATGATTTCTTACTTTCTTATCAGCCGCGCGACATCTTCGATTGTCATTGTGCGCATCATATCGAATGCGCACCGCAAGACGCGATAGGTGATAGTGACATCAATCTTTTGTTTCGGTGTGTCGGTTTGCCGGGATATCTCGTTGCAGAACTCTTTGCGTGTCATGGCTTCACCTCATCGGTTATGTCGCGCTTATTTGTGAAATGGTATATGCGATAAGTGATTTTTGCTTTACGCGCTAGTTCATCGGCAATCGGAATAAGAGACCGCACGCGTTGCATATCCGCACCTATCATAGGCATGTGAATACCATCAAAAGCTTGAAAAGATAAAATGCCTTCCGACCATCCTTCGGGTTGTTTATCGGAGCTAACAAACGCAAATACTTCGTCAATAGTTTTTCCCATGATTGCTCCTTATTATTTCTTAATTTTTATTTTTGCATCACTTTTATCCAGAAATGTTTTCTGCTCATTAAATCGTAAACTAATTCAGCACACCATGGACACAAATGTTTAACATCTGATAACAATGAATGTGGTTCATATTGTAAAACTCTTTTATCTACTGATTTTTCATCAATTCCATTGATACGCAATCTTTGCCAAGCAGTGTAACCTCTAAAGTCACATTTTCTTTCTTTATTTGTTTTTCCACAAAGATCGCAACTAATTTCATCAATAATAGTTCTTTGAAAACTCATTTTTCCTCCTTTTTTTCTAGCAAAGATAGAATTTCTTTCAACGTTTCTTTGTGCAGTTTTGCACCTGTACGTTTGATATGTTCGATGTCGTTTTTTTCAAGCGCATACATATCGCCAACGCCGATATACGCCTTGCGTTCTATTTTTCCCACCGTAGTTTCAACAATCACGATTCCGACGGGGGAGGGGTCGCCGTATTGAGTAAACCAGATCGCATTGATAGTTTTGCTCATCACAGCCCCCTCATCTTTGAAAAAAGAAAGTCCATACTGGTGCATTCGGGAAACGTAGGCAGTAAGCATGCAATCCAAAATAAGTAGCGATTAGCCCGATTACTAAAATTAGACTTACTGCTAAAATCAATGCCAATGTATTTCGCATTATAGCCCCCTCATCGGTTCGCCGCACCACGGGCATCGCGGATTTCCGTTTGAATTAATCCCCATTGAGTCCCGCGCCGGCTCATTAAACTCGCCGCCGCATTTGCATTTGTATTTGTAGCCGGCAGGGGAAACACAAATTTTCATTTTGTCGTATTGTTTTTCTTTTTCTTGTTCCCAGTTTTCCCAATTTATACGTTCTAATTCAAGCATTATATCCCTCCTATTTCTATACAAATTCCTTGCATTTTTTTCTTTCTCTTTTGGAATCATCCACTTACACTCGCACGGCCCCTGCAGTTAGTCTATAACACTCCCGGCACCTGCATTTAATTGGAGAATCGATCACGGGTTTTCCGCAATCGTGGCAACGGCCAGTTGCGCGGCGTTTTGCGCGATATTCACGCTGATATTGCACAGAATGTTCGTGGCAAAGACGATTGCTTTGATAGTTTATGTTTAGATTTTCTAGACTTACACCACAGATTCGGCAGGCGCATGGTTTTTTACGTTTCATCGGTTTTACCCTCGTATAAAATAAAATATAAAATGTAAACTAGACATAAGGTTTCTTATCGGATAATCAAAAACATCACAAAACCGCCAACCTATCGGCTTCCAACCTGTTTAATTGCCTTCATTATTTCAATCGCCACCTGCGGAACGATTGCATTGCCTAACGCTTTTAAACGCTCAACCCGATGTCCTGCCTTTGTGAGTTTAAATCCGTCCAGTTCAACGGGTAGCCCATCATCCATTCGCACATCGCAGGTTGAAGTCGCAACTTCAAGCCAGTGTCTGTCCCATTCATTTTCATATCTATCTGGTCGTTCAAATTCAATGGCATTTTCCGCACAAGGTATCGGTCCTTCAAGTTTTCTTCCGTTCTTTTCCCACGTTCCATTCCCGTATCTGGCGTGCGCAATAATCCAGATTCTGTCTCGTCTGTGCGGGGCGTTGACGGCGACAGCTGGAATAACAAACGGTTGAACTTCGTAATTTTCTCTTTCCAAGTCAAGGCACACTTGCTCGAATACCAGTCCGCCTTCAATAGTAAGTAACCCGCGCACGTTTTCAGCGATAATCCATGTCGGCTTGAAATCTCGTATAACTCGTAACATCTCTGGCCACAGGTAGCGGTCATCGGCTTTTCCTTTTCGTTTCCCCGCTTGGGAAAAAGGCTGGCACGGAAATCCACCGGTGAGCAGGTCGCAATTTCCTCCGCCAATATTTTGCCACCCTTTTTGTTCGGTCTGCTTCCCGGATTTCCCGCTCTCGGAGTCGGAAGCAACGCAAACGCTATTTTTTCCTTGAGATTCGCACAGCCGCCCTTGTTCGCTTTCTCGCTCCGTTCTTCCGGTCTGCGTAAATCCGTTCGCACGTCCATTAAACTCGGCGTAGGCAACAGTTTCAAAAAGTTGTCTATCCCTTTCTGCTTGCTGTTTTTCCCTCTGCTCTTGTAATCTGTTCCAGTCGGCGCAGGTAACATTCCTGATATCGTCATAAATCACACTGTCTTTCCCGAAATTCTTTTTAATCACTTCCTGACAAAATTTATTGTTGTCACAGAAAAACATATTCTCGTACTCATCGCCCCACACTGTTTTCGCCGCATACGCAAAGCCGCCTATACCAGAAAAAAGATCAATGTGCCTCAAGATGTAACCTCTATTTTTATTCTATTTTAATTTTTCAAAGGGATTTTTACACTGATAAAAACAAGGGCTTATTTCATCACAAATTTTAAACCAACTTAAAAACGATTTTTCACATGAAAGACATAATGCCGGGAAACTGATCACTTCCCGATTTTCCTGCTTTGTTCTGATTTTGATTCGCACCGTTACCGCCGGACTTTCGCTTTCTTTTCCGCATCGAGAACATTTCATCTATCCCCCATTTTCATAGACCTGCTTGCTGTACATCATAAACTGACCGCGCTAAAAGATACGTCCCACCATGCTTTTTGAACTCTTCCTCAAATTCTTTTTGTTCCGGCGATTGCCGACCGTTTGCCGATTTAACCTCAAGCGCGATAAACTCGTACACATATTGAGCCTGATAAAATTTATCTCCATGTTTGCTTCCGTGCTTTCGGCGCATCAGAAAAATGTCCGGGATTCCCGGCAATGCGTATTGGCATTTGCGGAATATTTTTTTCCCCTGATCGTACACTCCAACATTGTTTTGCCGCCACCAGAAATACCCGCGAATTTTAAGATATTGGCATATCGTTTTAAGCACCTGAGCTTCAGTTTCTTTCATGTTTTCAAAAGACCATTCTCACCACATCCCCACTTTGTCCAAAAAAACCTTCACAATTGCGCTAGAATCGTTTTATCGTATCTTTCCCCAGTTTCGGCAGTTAAAATGCCTTAAAAGTGCCTTTCTGCGCGTTTTTGAGGCATTGTGGCGCGCAATCCCATCCCAGTTTCACCGTGTTCCGGTACCCAAAGTTACGTTGTGCGTTTCAAAATACTGCTTTTTGTGGCGCAAATGATAGTTTTTAAGATATTCGGTATTCTTCGCGCGCCACTGAGCAGACAAGACCGCTTGGTGCATTCGGTGGCATAATTCAGATCCGCACGTTATCTGCCACGGCTTGTTTTTTGCATACGTTTTCAAGCAGTAGGTACAGGTTGATTTTGGATCCGGCGGATTATTCTCCAACATCGTGATTGCCGCCTGCTCTACCCCATCCGCGGAAACGTGAGCGTCCAATACGCGCTGCGCCGCCAGCCGTACTGTTGCCCCGGTAGGCCGATAGCGCGTGTCCGGGTATGATGTTTCGATTTTACACTTTCGCTGTTCAAAACCGCATTTTTGTTTGAGCCGTTCTTCAATAAATATCCGGGAGTGAGATGATAATTCAATACGTCCCTCGTTAATCAGCGTGTAAATCGGTTGTCTTTGCCGTGGATTATTCTCACCTTGATTTTTCTCTTGTTCGGCTTGTTTAGCTTGCTCTCTTTTCTCCTGCACTCGTTCAGTCCATTTTGTTAAGGCCATGATTACCCCCTCTCTGTTTGCTTCAAAATATTATCTCGAATCCATGTGTTGCGCTTACCTAAAATTAAAAAGCTATTTCCTGTTCCTGTTAAATTCTCAGGAAATTCAGATTTAATCTTTGCCATAACTTCATCGCGTTTCTGTTGCGTTAATTTCTCCCATTCTCTATCAAGCAACTCACGCTCTTGAAAATGTCTTGCGCGTTCATCATCTTCTTTCTTGCGGATTTCGGCAATTTTCTTTTCTTTTATACTTGGTTTTTTATTATCACGATCAAGCCAAGATAATATAGTATGATAATGAGATTTGTATTTTGCCCCCTTGCTCCCGATGTAATTATTAACTTTTTCGATGTATTCATCCAATCGAACATCCCCAATTAATTTTTTTAATTTCTTATGTTCTTCTGCGGACAACATAACAAAATCCAAATACTGCTGTTTCAAAGTTGAACCACTCTTGTCTTTGTCCGTGTCTTTATCCGTGTCCGTGTCTTTATCCGTGTCCGTGTCTTTATCCGTAACGATTAGGGAATCATTCCCTAATGATTCCCTAATCGTTAGGTAATCATTACCCAACGCCTCTTTTACAACACTAACTAAACCATACTCAATGATCTCTTTTTTGACCCCTATAATTGCAGGTTTTTCCGAGTTAAGACCTTGCGGATATTGAAACTTCAAAAACTTCGGAATAAAATAAAATTCTGGGTATGATACTATTCTGCTTTTAAAAATATTTTCAAAATCCTTTTGCGTTATTGTAGTGTTACAGCAAAAGTTCAAAAGTTTGAAATTCTTCTTCCATCTTCCGGCATTAGTGCAAGTATCAATCATATATAACCAAATGATTCTCTTATCATTAGCTAATGATAAAAACCACCCATCTTGCCATTTGTTGCTATCCGTAAATCGCTTTGACATATAAACTATCTTTCTTTCTCACCACGTTTGCACAAAAAACCAGAGGAATCAGCTTTTGTAAAAAATAAACTTCATCTCTCCCAAATAACACCCATTTTCTCTAATTGTTCCTTTATAGTAAAAATTAATACTTTAATATTTTTAATATTAGCAGAATAATTATTTTCATCTTCTAATTTCAAAAATTCTATATCACTCTCAAGCGTATTTAATAAAATTTCTATCTCATCTGTTGTTAATTCAAGAGAATATAATTCAATTTTTCTTTTTCCCACGATTTTTCCTTTCTGTATCCCACCAAGACGACCGGCATTTTGCGCAAGTCCTTACCTCTTGTGTTCTTGGCACCCATTCATAACCGCATCGTTTGCATTTTATTTTTTGAATTGTCACTCTCATATTGTGATCTCCTTTTTATCCATTTTGGCGGCGTAAAACCCTTACCTTTAGGTAATAGCAGGTCAAAATCTTCATAATGTCCTCTGCCAGTTCTTCTTCGTATTTCTTTTTCCTGTTCTCCATGATTTCAACAGTAATCCCAAGATTGCGGAAGATTGACCACTGATATTTTCATTTTATCAACCCACATCTTTCTTGATAGCGTTGTCCATCTCGCATTTCAATAACCCACAATGCACAGTTTTTGCCCACACATAGAGTTTTCTGGAAGTCTATTCTCATAAATGTAGGATTATCCGTGTCAAAACTTTCTGCTACGTTCCTGCTCATCATCGGACAGATAAACGTTTTAGGACAATTTGCTTGAGTTAACTTCATCTCAAGTATAGATTTTTCCTGTTCGAGCCTTTCAATCTCACTTTTCAATTCGATGGTCGTCGCATAGCTAACTGACGTGTCCGCTTGAGAACTCTCTAATTCCTTAGTGATTTTCATGGCGTTTTTACCTCAAAATACCCATTGTTTTTAATCGGATTTAATGCTTTTTGTTGATTATTCATCAGCAGTTAGAACCTCGCCGAGCCCTCGGTAATAGCCCGAAGTTCGTTTTTGGCGTAACATTAATTTATCCCCTTAAGACACCTCAAAAGTTTTTAAAAAATGAGGAGGTGTCTAATGGGGCAGTATCAATGTGTAAGCTCCCTATTAATTACATATATTATGTTCATTTATGTAGTCTTGTCAACTAAAAAAAGCCCAAGGGAACCGGCTAGGGAAACCTTGGGCTAAAAGGGCAAAGCCCTTCTTGTGAACTATTTGTCTTTCTAGCCGGTTCAAGTACAACCCTATTATCCATCATTTCGCTCACCATGTCAATCTAAAATGTAGAGGTGCGAACGGTAGATGCAACCACCCGGGAAAGCACCTGCCGTTTCGGTCTAATGCGCACCTGATCTATCATGTCAAATAAAAAGCCCGCAGGTAACTGCCAAGTAAACCTACGGGCGAAAGGGACTGCTCCCTTGTATTCTCTAATTGTCCTTGGCAGTTAATGTACCTCATATATTTTACCATTTCTCTTAGTTTAGTCAATAAAAAAAATCCGCATGAAAACCTGTCACGGGAAACATGCGGACAAAAACTGGCCGTGGTGTAGCCTGTTTTTAGAGAAGACTTTTTTGTGAGACAGGTTTGTTTTTTGGGCATGGCATGACTCCGTTAATGATAACGAAATCCTGCCATTACACATGAATAAGTCAAGCACTTTATTTTGTCTGATAATGCGCCCGGACATACTCGATCCCCCCTTTCACCATGCGATACGTTGCGTAGCCAATAGCCCCAAAAACAAGCCAGCCGATCAATAATGCCGCAAGAAAATACCAGCCCCAACATTCATCACCCATGCGTTTTTGTTCGTTTGTCATTTTATTTCCTCATTTAATCCGGGGCATACAATAGGGATTCCTATGCTGAATAAATTAAAAAACCACTGCGGTTTTCCAAAAGGTTTTAAATATAGATAATGTGTTCTTCCTGATTTTTCGCTAAAACTTTTCTTAGCATCATAAGCCTTATATAAACCAAATTGATACATGGCTCTACAAACAAACCCCATTGATCCAAATTTTTGATATTTGCTTTGAAATCGTAAACATCATGCCACCCTCATCTTTGCTTTTTCAGTGTCGATATAACACCGTACAGCCAATGCTTTGCTTGGTATAAAGGCAGTCCCTTCATACGTCTTGAGCAGGCAATCATAACAAATAGTATGGCTAATGCGGCCATCCATATCTTGATTGCATTCATTACGCTCAAACAATAGCCCACAGGTGCAACGGACTTCGTAGTAGTATTTCTTTTCAGTAAGTTGGCGCGGTATAATTTTGTTATTTGATTTTTCATTAATCATTGCATCAAGTTCTTCTTTACTTAAAGGTAAACTAATAGAAACAATTTGAGTATAATCTTTTGGATTTTCTATTGGCAAAACTGTTCCTAACCAAGCACCTATCCCAACTTGTTTAAAAATATTTCGTTTGCAATTTGTACATATTCCGTAAATATAACACCATGTTATTTCAGCAGTAGGCCCATTATTGAATAATCCAGTTGTTTTTTTTCCATCATAGAAATATTTATATGTCCAAACTGGATTAGGGTGCCTACATTTTTTCGCAACATTTTCTCTATCATAATCATGCACTTCGTATGTTTTATCAGATTCGCAAAATCCTTCAGGAACATTTTCTGATTCCTTTTCTGATTCCTTTTGATTGCATCCCATCGCAACCAAAAGCATCGCGATACAGAAAATTATCTTCATAATAAATCTCCTTCTATTAAATCTTCAATCTTAATCCCCCTTTTCCGCTCTTCTTCGGAAATATCACAATCATCAATATTACCGCGGATATCGCTCACGTCACCGCTGATATCGCTAACGTCACCGCTGATACCGCTAACGTTACCGCGGATACCGCTAACGTCACCGCGGATATCGCTCACGTCACCGCTGATATCGCTAACGTCACCGCTGATACCGCTCACGTCACCGCTGATATCGCTAACGTCACCGCTGATACCGCTAACGTTACCGCGGATACCGCTAACGTCACCGCGGATATCGCTCACGTCACCGCTGATATCGCTAACGTCACCGCTGATACCGCTCACGTAACCGCTGATACTGCTCACGTAACCGCGGATACCGCTCACGTTACCGCTGATACCGCTCACGTTACCGCAGATATCGCTCACGTCACCGCAGATATCGCTCACGTCACCGCTGATATCGCTCACGTCACCGCGGATACTGCTCACGTAACCGCGGATACCGCTCACGTTACCGCTGATATCGCTCACGTCACCGCAGATATCGCTCACGTCACCGCGGATACCGCTCACGTCACCGCGGATACCGATCACGTTACCGCTGATACCGCTCACGTTACCGCTGATATCGCTAACGTCACCGCGGATACCGCTCACGTCACCGCGGATACCGATCACGTCACCGCGGATATCGCTCACGTCACCGCTGATATCGCTAACGTCACCGCTGATACCGCTCACGTAACCGCGGATATTTTCATGGATACCATCAATTTTTTCATCATCTTTAAAATAAAAAGTTTTTATTTTATTCCGAATCAAAGTAGGTTTCATTGTCACTCCTTTATTATTTTTTTCAAACATTCCCCACATCTCATTTTGTTTCCTCATTCCTTCTCTTTTTTTCTTCCTCAATGTCTTTTTCAATCTCCCCATAATCAAGTTCTTGTTGTCCGTTCTTTTGTTTTGTTACTGATTCCGGATCAACAATGCTCTTGTCCGCGGTCTTCTTGAATCCGACAATATGTCGGACATTCAGTCTTACATAACCACTTGTAGCAGTCGAGACCTTTTCCTTGTCTTTGTTGATTTCGTCTATCACTGCGACCCACGTCGTCTGCCCTTCTTTAATAGCCGTATATAGATTCTTAAGGTCAAGAATCTGCGCCGGGGATATACTTTCTACCTTCATTTTGAGATACGCTTCAAGGTCTTTCGGATATATACCTATGGTAGCAAAGGCATCTGTAATCTTGCGTTTCGCACTTGCCGGGTCTGCGTCAATCTGCTTGCGGATAATATCGTTGCAAAGAGTCTCCGCTTCTTCCTTGATATCGTCTGGGATCAGGCGCAACCCATTGTTACGGATAACCTTTGACGCAAGGGCCTGCGTCTTATTCATCAACTCATCCTCTGTCGCATTGACGATATAAATCGTCTGCCCTGATGTATTTGTGCGTTTTCCCACGATTGAACGCCCGGCGGTTTCTTTGCGTTCCACTGTTTTTTCAATGACGATTTCCTGTGAATATGAACTGTTGCACTCAAGGTCAATCGCCACAATCTTTACAATACGCTGTACCGTATCCTCATAGACTGTTGTCTGTTGTATCTTCACATTGCGCCATAGACGCATTGCTTCCTCTGCAAAGCGAATAG
>Ga0214473_10003727_pt1 | contig 18390 bp, 14 predicted proteins | sample RVTome_7_FD_203509 | JGI IMG/M metagenome (GOLD analysis project Ga0214473, IMG submission 203509) | Soil microbial communities from uranium-contaminated site in the Upper Colorado River Basin, Wyoming, United States - RVT98D197 | ecosystem: Environmental > Terrestrial > Soil > Contaminated >... | reverse complement strand
ACGAAGAAGTTTGGCGCCATGCGTGATGAGGGCGCGAAAAGGGGATGTGCTTCCACTCGCGGTCGAGGCTCCAAGTCGGCCCTCGACCGCGAGTGGATCAACCAACCTTACCCGTATTTCACTGGCTCAAGTGTGCCCGCAGTTCCTGCTTTCATTCCCGGCACATAGGTACTCGCCAGGTATGTCAACTGGTACTGCCATCTCGGGTCTGTGCTCTTACGCCACTGGCCGCCGGCCATCGGCGCAGAGACCGCGTTGGGCACCGGGTGACTTTCGCTGCCCACGGGCGCCGTGAAATCGCACGGACCCTGGGCCGTCATGATATTGGTGCTACCGATGGCGGCTGAGAGAGCCGCCTTGTCGTCGATGTCTTTAGTCCGCTTCACTGCATCGGCAAAGATCTCCATCATGCCAAGCTGCATTATCGCCTGCGTCCATTGTCTGCCGGTCTTGGTCTCGTAGTCGTCAGCCAACTGCTTACAGGTCATCCCAGTGAGGGAATCTATATAGGGCCAGGACGGGTGCCAGGGAGCCTCACATGTAAGACCAATGGCGCTGGGGCCGATGGCAATGACCGTCTCTTCGAATAGCAGAGCCAGACCACAGGTCATGATTTTAGGATTGAAGCCCTGTTGGCGAGCCTGCTTCCAGAAATTAGTGAAGTCCGGGGGCACAGCAATACTTGCAGCAATCTCACACCCAGCCTTCTTGAACAGCGAGATCACAGACGTGAAGTCTTCGGTGCCAGGCGCATAAAGGTCGGGTAGAAGGACCTCGTAACCGCCTGATCGGGCGAAGTAAGGTGCCCCGGTTTTCTCGTCTGAAAACGCGTGGCCGTCAGCCGAGTTGGCGAAGAACATCCCGACCTTCTTGTTGGTGGGAAGCTGATCCCACATTTGCACCCACGACCCCGTCAGACCAAAGAAAGGCCCGGCCATGGCCCAGGTCCATTTGAAAGGCTTGTCCGGGGTGCCGCCTCGTCCGAAGAACCACGGTTCCATGGGAACATTGTCGGCTATGCCGGGCGTACCAAAGGCTTCACACTGGTCGGACGCCGGGTTGCAGGTGTCTGGGGTGCCCCCCATAAACACCACGTCCACTTTGGCGTTTTGGATAAGGTCGCCGGTGACTTGCGAGACCCGGTTAACGTCTGATTGGGTGTCTTGAACCTCCATCTGGATGCGGTGGTTCTTACCATCGCCGTCTACCACTCCGTTGGCCAGCGCTGTCATCCAATGGTCCACGATCCAGTCTGAAGGGATACCAAAGGATGCAATACTGCCCGTTTTCGAAACTACATAACCCACCTTGATCACGCGGCCCTCTTCGGCTGAGGTGACCACGGTCGTAGTGCTTGCGGGCACTGTCGCACTGGTGGTCGTACCGCTAGTGGTAATGGGACCAGCACCGGCGGTAGTCGTGGTCGTCCCTTCTTCGCCACAGGCGGCTAACAGGCCACCGAGCCCGGCTCCCATGCCGAGAGTGGCACCAGCGAGACCGGCCATTTTGAGAAACTCACGGCGACTGACGGCCTTGGGCTCCACCGATATCGACCGCGTGCGTTCGAACTCATTAGCCTGACGCTCGTCTAACATCTCCTCCCCCTGTCTTGAAAAGATCTGTTTCAACCGATCCCTGAGGCAACTTCTCATCCCGGCCTATTCTTCGTCCCCCTTTCAGCCAGCGTTCGCATCTTGCATCCGTTTAGCGGCTTACGAATACTGCATACCTCCGTCGATGAGATACATGGCGCCGGTACAGAAGCTGCCAGCGTCGGATGCTAGGTACAGCATGAGCTCAGCGACCTCTTCCGGCGCGCAATAGCGCTTGACTAGGTTGCCCTCCAATATCCTGTTGACACCGCTATCACCAACTGCAGAAGCGAGTTGCGAGGTCACGGTCTCTCCCATAGGGGTCCTGACCAGACCGGGATTGACCGTATTCACCCGGATACCTGCCGAAGCCAGTTCCCGCGCTGCTACCTTCATGATTCCGGTGAGAGCGTGCTTGCTTGCCGTATAGGCTATGGTTTCGGGAGCGCCGAGTACGGCTCCGACCGCCGATGTGATCACAATACTCCCGCCGCCGCCTTGCACCATATACGGGATGGCGTATTTCACCGCAAGGAAGACGCCAGTGACATTGACATCCAACACGCGCGAGAAGAAGTCCGTTGGATAGTCGGCGATGGAGCAGAAATTCCCCCAGATCCCAGCGTTTGGGAGGAGGACGTCGATGCCTCCCATTTGTCTCGCGGCGGTCGCCATCGCCCGCTCCATGTGCTCAGGATGGGTCACGTCGGCTACGAAGGTCGTTACGCGGCTCCCCAGAGGAACCACGCTCTGGCTAAGGCCCGCCTCGTCGATGTCGATCGCAAAGACGTGAGCGCCCTCCTCGGCAAACAGCTTGGTCGCCGCTAGTCCGATTCCAGAGGAGGCCCCGGTGATAACGCACTTCTTGCCTTCCATCCTATCCACTTCTATATCCGTTCTTATCGGTTCGGCTCAACTCGAAGTCGGTCAGCGAGGGATGTAGCATATTCCGCCATGCGGGAAAGAACGTAGGCCGCCCTCTTTGGATCGGAATAGGCCGGAACCCCGTTTTCGGTCAAGAACTGATACTCCTCGGGAACCAACTCGGGCAAGGCGAAGACAGAGGTAACCAAAGGTTTGGGGATGTGCTTGGCGGCATGGATGATGCTTTCAGCGCAAGTGTGGACGGGCGACGTGTTAACCAAGATCATGTCGATATTCTCATCCTCCGCGATTATCCTTATTGCCTCGCCGTATAAGCTCGGATCCATGAGCGAAGCTACTCCAATATCAGCCGGATTGCCGACAGACGTACCGACCTCGGGCAGTACCTCTCTCAGCCCAGTCGCAGTTTTCTCGGACAGAGGCGGCAGCTCGAGCCCCAAGGAGAGACAGTTGTCAGCCGTGCCAACGCCGGTGCCGCCATGGCCGGTAATTACCGCGGTCCTGCGGCCACGGGGCAGGGGCAAATAGTGAAAACCGAGCGCGCAGTCAATAACCTCTTGCATGCATGTCACATTGATGATCCCAGTCTGTCGAAAGATGGCTTTCCAGATGCTTGCCGATCCCGCGAGGGCTCCGGTATGCGAGGCGGCCGCCCTGGCCCCCTGCTCACTCGAGCCGCCCTTCCATAGGATTATCGGCTTCTTGGCGGCCACTTCTCTGGCTATCTCAAAGAATCGTCTGCCGTCCTTGACTCCTTCCATATAAGCCACAATGGTCTTGGTGGTCTCATCTTTGCCGAGGTATTCGAGGTAATCCTCGGCGCCGAGGTCGCATTCATTGCCGCAACTAACAACAGTGCTGAATCTCACGCCCTTTCGCGCGAGGAACCAGACAAGGTAATCCACAAAAGAGCCGCTTTGCGAGAAACCTCCGACCGTCCCGCTTTCTTTCGGTATCCCTTCCATGAGCGCCTGGGGGAATGTAAGTACGCCGGCGGCGGGATTGAAAAAGCCTAGACAATTCGGCCCGATGACTCTCGTGCCGCCCTCTCGGGCGACGAGGGCTATCTTACGCTCGGCGTTCTTGCCCTCGGTCCCCATCTCGCCGAAGCCTGAGGCAAAAATGACAACCCCCTTGACCTTCTTCTCGACGCATTCCTTCACCAGGGCAAGAACGGCATCGGGAGGTGTCAACAGGATGGCGACATCCACTTCGCCCGTAATAGCGGTGATGCTCGAAAAAGCCTGGATACCCAGAATCTGCTCCCGGCGCGGATTGACGGGGTATACCTTCCGACACCCCATGTGCACCAGCCCCTCCAGGAAGAGACGGCCGAAACTCCCCTGCCTGTCGCTGGCACCCACAAGCGCCACGGATTCGGCTTTGAATATCCTTGAGAGTTGCTGAAGAGTTTCTGCCGTCATCTGTCTTCTCCCACCGGGTGAAGGATGACCCGTGCGTCAACGGCTATTGCACCCTCCGCATAGGCGAGGATAGGATTGAGGTCCATCTCGCTCACTGATGGCGTTTCTTTGACGAAGTCCGATACCCGCAACAGGATGTCCTCGAGGGCGGAGGTATCTATCGGTTCAGAACCGCGATAGCCATCGAAGAGACCGGCTGCGCGGATCTCCCTTATTGCAGTCCTGGCGTCATACCTGGTCAAGGGCACGACCCTGAAGCTGACGTCCTTAAATACCTCGACCCACACTCCGCCCAGTCCGAACATCATGACCGGACCGAACTGTGGATCTGTGGCCATACCGATGATCACCTCCAGCCCGGGCAGTGCCATGTTCTGGACCGTTACACCTTCCACGGTGGCACTCGGGAACTTCTCCCTGCAAGCCGAGATGATGGCGTCGTACGCCCGCGCAACATCCTCTTCGCCCGCCAGGCCGACCTTGACACCGCCGGCGTCACTCTTGTGAGAGATGTCTGGTGAGGAGATCTTAAGGACACAGGGATAGCCGATCTCTCGGCCCAGAGCTACCGCCTCGTCTCTGGAGGCTGCAAGCTTCATCTCAGTCGTCCGAATGCCCAGGCTTCTGAGCATCTGTTTCGATTCGAGTTCAGTCAGAGCGACGCGTCCATCCTTTCTGACCTTCTCAATGACTTCACTCGCACTATTCACGTATTGCACCTTGCCTCTGGAAATAACTGCCGTGTTGTTTGGACCCCTCGAATCAAACGTCGGGCGCGTTCTCCAGGCCCCGGCGATAACACTCGTCGAGGTTTCCTCCGGCCGCCTGCCAGTCCTTGGTCAGCTGGAGAAAGCAGGCACGGCAGCCAAAAGACCCGAGTTCTCGAACTCGTCGGACCTCATCCACGTTGAGTGACACAATCGCAAACGCCTCTGACTCCCCTAGCTCCTCCAAGACCCGACCCTCGGGGTCGCAGATTGAGGAGTGTCCCAGACCCTCGGGAGCCGCCTGATTCACTGCCACGACATAGCACTGGTTCTCCATAGCCCTGACCTGGGCCACCGGGACGCGGTGACGCAGGCCCCCGATGAAAAAGCCTTGGCAAAGAACGTTGATAATGATCTCGGCTCCGTTGAAGGCCAGATTGCGTGCCACTTCGGGAACTGCAGTGTCGGCGCAGTTCATGATGCCAACGTTGCCCCCGCCAGGGATATTGAACACCGGGTAGTCAGTGCCTCTGAGCGACGGCTCAAGCGGGTAATGCACGAAGCGCTTGCCGATTCTCATTACAATCTCACCGACAGGCGATATGAGCAGAGCGGTATTGCGGGTGTCTCCTGAGTCGTTCAACTTCTCGATGATCGACCCGGGGCAGATCCACTTGCCCAGTTCTTGAGCCTTAGTACAGAAGTAGTCACTTGTGGGACCCGGGATGGTCTCAGCAAGCTTGTGCCAGTTCGGTAGATCGTAGCCGGAGACGGGGGTCTCAGGAAGAACGAGGAGGTCGACCATAGGATTGACAGCCAAAACCCTGTGGAAATACCGGTCGATCTTGGCTAGCTGAGCAGCTTTCCGCGACTCGAAATCTCCATTTGTTAGGTCGCACGTAATCTGCACCATAGCTACATTGAAGAAAGTCGACAATCCTACCGCCCTCCCCCCTTCGTGGTAACGAAGATCTTTAGCCGGGCAACCCGAGTATCTCGCGCGCCTCCGCTGGTGACGCGATCTCTCGTCCCAGCTCTTTGGCCATCCTGACAGCTTTCTCCACCATCTCGGCGTTCGACCTCGCCCGAACGCCGGGGCCCACGTAAATATTGTCTTCGAATCCCACCCTTACGTTGCCACCCAAGATCAGACCCATGTTGACCATCGGATATTCGGCTGCGCCTACCGCACATACCGACCACGGATACTCACTGGGGACCTGCCTGACCATGTGGAGAAGGTTGTCCGGAGTGGCCGGGATGCATCCCATCACCCCCATGACACACTGGAAGTAGAGCGGCCCGGTGACATACCCCAGTTCCTTCAGGGTGAGAACGTTACTGATCATCCCGACGTCGTAACACTCGAACTCCGGCTTTACACCGCTGTCCCGCATGACTTCAGCCATGTATGCCATGTCGTTGAAGGTGTGCACCATCACGAATTTCAGCAGCCAGTCCTTCTGGGAACGACTGTAGATGTCGATGACGGGCGATCCGGCGTTGAACGACGCGAGGTCGGGCTTTGTCTCCGGGCTCTTAGCCAGGTCGGCTATAACGGCCACCCTCCCTGCGACACTTTCTTTTGGGCTCTTCTCGAAAAGATGGTCCCCGTCGTACCGTTTCGCCGAGCCTCCGGTCGACACGTTGATGATGACCCCCGGGCATTGTTGCTTGACGGGGGCCACAGCGTCGGCTATGAACCGCGCGTCGTGGTCCGGCATCCCTGACTCAGGATTCCTACCGTGGATGTGGATCACAGAGGCACCCGCATTGAAGGCCTCCACAGCCGAGATCACCTGCTCGGCCGGCGTCTTCGGTAGATAGGCATTTCCCGCAGGGGACGCCCCCCCCGTTATGGCGCAGGTGACAATAACCTTTCCCAAGGCGCTGTCCTCGCCCGCCCCAGGGCTCACTCGAGATCCGGCAGAAAGTCAAACACGATGGGATAGCCGGGAGGCACCGCCTCGATCTCCAGAAGGGTCGCGCAGCCCGGGCAGTAGTACTCTCTCAGGTGCATCCAGGTGACGTCGCATTTTCGGGGACCGGGGTAGATCTCGTCCAAGGCCTCTTCGGTGTCTCGAACATATACCACCGCATCGTTCTTCCATGACTGCCGATAGTCGCCCAACTCATGGCCGCAGCTGCACTTCACGATCTTGTCGCCACTCTTGTCAACGACGTAGAGATGCTCGCCGATAGGAACGAGGATCTTCTCAGGCCAGCCGACCTTCCCCTGTTCCACCGCAAGCATGGCCTCGAAGCGATCGTCTTCTTTCACGCCTCGCTGCATCTCCAGTAGAACCTGAAGGTCGAGGTTCCCATCGGAGAGGTCGCGGAGTACGTCTCCTGACCAAACGGTCTTTCGGGTCGCCATCGTCTTTCTCCCCTTGCTCTCGCTAGAATCCCACGAATGTCTCGGGCAGATCCCAGAACTCTCGGTACTCCCTTAAGAATCGAGGAGAATTCTGGAAGCAGTCGTTGTACGTCTCCTTGACTACAGGGGCGAACTTGCCTCCAAGAATGTCCGCTCTTGCTCTGGCCACATACTCTCTGGTCGGGATAGCCCTTTTCAGACGCACCTTCTTCATCTCTTCCCTCCACCCAGCCGTCTTTTCCTCGTCCAGAACGAAGGGGACGTCCTCAGAAGGCTTGGCCGCTACGACGCCGTACACTCTTTCGGCCGTTTTCGGCGAGATGAGACCTCGATTGATTTCCTTGACGACCACTTGCGGGGACCGCTCCAGAGGATCTCCCCACCCGCCGCCTCCGCCGGATGTTTGGTAGATGAGATCGTACCGTTTGAATTGCACGCTTGCGCTCTGGCCGGGAGTCCTTCTCAAGGTTCCATTCAAGAGGCGGGCGAAGTCGGGATCGGTCGGATCGCCCTCCTCGTGAGGGAGCGGCAAATCGGTCTGCCCGGCGACTTCCGCGAAATTAGTATCCACCAGAGTGTAGCGGTACCGCGCCGGGGCAGGGTAGCCACCCATGGTCCCCGCCGACAGGAACACTTTGTCGCCGGACATGAAGCAGCCGGACTCCACGAACTTGACCGGGGGCTCAATCACGTAAAGAGAGGCGATCGTCGCCCCTCCCCGATGCTTGCCGTATCCCCCACCGTCGGTCTGCACCCCTCGCCCCAGCCACTTGAGCGGCCAGATCGGTTCAAAGGGTTCGATATCAGAGAGGTTGGCTTCGGGGTTCCAGACGGAGTTCGAAGCATCCAGTCCGTCTTTGTTGCTCGCTGCCGCGGCGCCGGAAGAGTTCATTTCGTTGTTCACAACGGAAAACAGTCTGCCGTTCTCGTCGACCCCGCCAGCGAAGACCGCGCTGGTTATAGCCTTGCTGGCAAGTCCCTCTTCCCGGAAGCCCTTGGCGAAATAGGCCCGCGAGAGCGCCCGCTGGAAGCACCCCCCCGCCGCCGTCTTTGCCGTGGCCCAGATGGAACACGCATACTGAATGTCCGGGTTGAGTACCGAGTTCTCCGGGATGTTGACCTTCAACCCCCCAAGAACGCCGGCGTTGAACATGCCGTCGTAGAGCACCTCCTGGATAAGCTGATAGATGTGCAGTCCGGTGGCACAGATGAGGGAGGAATTGTTGGCGTGGTAGCCGGGAGAACTGAGGCCGTCGTAGTCAAGCGTTAGTCTTCCGTCCTTTGTGACCGTCATCTCCAGCGGCTCGTGCACGCAGTAGTCCTTTTGGAACCGGAGCGGCTGCTCGGCGTTCAGGACGTCGTAGAAGTTCACGGTACGGTAGGTGCCGGGGAAAAGGACCGTCCTTATCTTGTTGACCGCGAATCTTCTTCCCTCCTCGATCATCTCGTATACGGCCGTTTCGTAGTAATCGAGCCCGTATTCTTCGATCAGATCGACGAGGGCCTTCTTCATCTTCACGCAGCCGACCAACTTGGCCAGATCGTCAAGGATCCACCAGTTGCCGTCCCGGGTGTTCCTACTCACATTGATGTGATAGTCCTTGAAGAATCTGTCATTCTCTCCGACCTTTTGGGCGGTAAACATCAAGCCATCGTCATACCGGCTGAGGGCGGAGGGTGAAGTCCCACCGGGCTCGGTTCCGCCCACCTCCATGACGTGGGTGAGCCCACCCACCCAGGCGACGAGCCTGCCCCTGTAGAAGACGGGCTGGATAGTGGCCACGTCGGCCGAATGGGCGCCCCCGATCTGCGGGTCATTGTTGCAGAAGATGTCGCCGTCTTTGAATCCCGGATCTTCTTCATAGTCCATGTTGAGCATCCACTTGATAGTGGCGGAGAAGCTCGCGAAGTGGAGAAGTATCCCCCGCGAAAAGGCTGCCACGTCGCCTTCAGGAGTGAATATGCAAAAGACTGATTCACCGAACTCCCGGACCGTGGGTGAGGAGCTGATGAGGCGGGTCGTCTCCCTTCCCTCCTGCACCATACCGAGGAGCCGCGTGTAGAGGACCTCCCATTTAATCGTGTCTTTCTCATGGAGCTCCAGGGAGGGATGCCGACCTTCCGCCAGATCCTTCTGCCTCCTTAGCATGCGCTCTTTGAGTTCACCCATCGCCTACGCCCTCCTGAGGAAAAGCATGCCGTACTCGTCTACATCCACATAGCTGTCAGGTGGCACCACGCAGGTGGTGTCGATGTGCTCGATAATGGCCGGTCCTTCGACCCGCTGTTTCGGGGACAGCTGCGCCATCTCGTATACGGCTGTATCCATCGGCGTGCGGTCAAAGATGGCCGTCCGCCTTCCCTTCAGGCCGTCGCCTTCGGACCAGGCCGCCGCCTTCTTAGCGATCACCGGCTTCGGCTTGGAGACCCTGGCTACCAGACCGACGTGGAGCGTAAGGTAGCCGGCCTGAGGATACTTGCCGGCGGAAGTAAAGACGCTTGAGTACTCCGTCTCGAAGGCATCAACGAAGTCATCCAGAGCCCCGGCATCCTTGAGTCTCGGATTGGGTGATCTAAAGGCGATCTCATCGAGCTGCCCCCCGTAACGGGTGAAAGCCAGCTGTTCAAACTCCACTTCCTTGATCTTGAAGCCTGCCTGCGACATCTCCTCTTCGGCGACCGCTTCCAGGTCGGCCCAGAGATCGCTTAAGGTCTGAGCGCATCTCTCCTTAGTGTCGTCATCGGCCAGGTAGGGGATAAAGACCCGCGTGGCCCTTAGGTACTGGCGGCTGTAATCCGCCGTTGCCCCTCCGAAGGCGCAGAAGACCGATGCAAAGGGCGTCACGATGACTTCTTTGTAGGTGGTGTTCTTGGTGTATCCGGCTACATGGGTGGGTCCGGCACCGCCGAAGGCAAGCAGCACGTAATCCTCGACCGCATATCCCCGCGTGCTGATTAAGCTTCTACAGTAGTTTTCCATCTCGGCGTCGATGATCTCTCTAATACCGGTGGCGGCGTCTATCACACTCAGGCCCAGGGGGTCGGCGATCTTCTCTTTGATGGCTCTTTCCGCCAGCGCCTTAGCCAGCTTCATGCGGCCGCCCAGGAAGTAGTCGGGATCGATATACCCCAGCACGAGGTCGGCGTCGGTCACGGTGGGATCCTCCCCTCCTTTCCCGTAGCAAGCCGGGCCGGGAACCGATCCTGCGCTCTGCGGACCCACTTTCAACCTATTGGTGAAAGGATCCAGATAGGCGACGGTGCCGCCGCCGGCACCGATGGAGGTCACCTCGGCACAAGGGGCAGCCAGTATGAAGCGGGCCACGATAGGCTCGGTCTTTATATTGATCCGGCCCCCGGTGATGAGGCCCACATCGAAGCTCGTCCCTCCCACGTCAGTGGTAATGATGTCCTTGTAGCCATATACATCGCCCAGATACTTGCCCCCGAGTACACCTCCCGCGGGGCCCGACATGGCGGTATCGACCATATGGGCATAGGCGGCCGGCATTAGGCCCCCATGGGAGAGAGTGGCCTGCAGCCTAGTCTTGGCCCCCAACTTCCTTAGGCGGTCCTCTGATTTGGCCAATGACCTCCTGGCGATGTCCCCGGCATAGGCTTCCACCGCCAGCGTGTTAAAGCGGCTCACTTCCTTCATGGTCGGGCATACTTCGTAGCTCGTAAAGATCCGGATGGTGCTTCCCCTCTCCTTTATGATCTCTTCGGCTATCTCTTTGGCCCGAAGCTCATGGCTCGGGTCCATGTAGGAGTAAAGGAAGCAGATGATGATGGACTCCACCTTCCTATCGATCAGGCGGTTGACGGCATCCCTCACTTCGCGCTCGCGGAGCGGGATGAAGGCTTTGCCGTTGCCGTCGATCCTTTCGGTCACCCCAACAATGTCTTCGTAGTCGACAAGATCGGGAAGATGGCGGTGGGTGGTTGAGTGGAGGATGTCGCTCCAGCTGTACTCGCTGTAGTTCTGCGAAGACCTCCCCATGGAAGGAACTCTCTCAAAACCCTTCGTGAAAATCGCTCCCACTCTTGGGCCTGATCGCTGGACAATGGTATTGATGATGGCAGTGGTACCGTATGCGACGACTTCTGCCTTGGAGAGCAGCTCCTCCATGCTGATGCCGAGCCCGATCACTGCGGCCTCTATCGAGCGTATGTGGCCTTCGTCAAGCGATTCAGGGATCGTAGGTGCCTTGCCGCTCCACATACGGCCCTGCTCGTCGATCAGTAGAGTATCGGTAAAGGTGCCGCCGGCGTCGGTGTAGCAGTAGTAGCGCCCTTCCGGTTCACCCGCCATTGAGACCCTCCTTGCTCATCGGAAGCCTCCCGCATTGATCGCCCCCGTCGATGTCGACGAACCCCGCTATCTCTTATCGCCGAGCACTACCTTCCGGACATCACCTTGGCGCGAAAAGCGCGCTTCTGGGCATGACCTCCATCTCTTTGGCCAGGTCGGCCAGCTCACCGTAGCTGATACAGGCGGCCATGCAGTGCTTGACACAGGCCGGTCTGTCCCCGGCCCCGGTGCGCCGGAGGCATAGATCACAGAGCTCGGTGGGGAAGGGGAGGAAATCCACCTGGACTTTGCCTTCGGTTTGTCGTGTGCAGTCCTTGACCATGATGCCCCATCGGCCAGCCGGGTAGCCGTGTTCCTGCTTGCAGGCCACTTCACACGTGTGACAGCCGGTGCAGTAGTCGTAGTTGATCAAGAGCCCTTTCTTGGCCATGGTCAGCCCACTTTCCCCGGAATCTTCCTGACCGCGACAAGCGGAGTCTTGTATGGCCCGCCTCCGTAACCCGAGGCATCGCCCGGGCCTATGTTCACGAGCAGGTTGCAGTTGATATCCCAGATGCCGAAGAGGTTGGGTTCCTTCCCCTCTGTCTCCGGGAGCCACCAGCCGTGTGGGACGCTCACCACTTTGGGGTGGACGATGGGGGTGATCTTGGCTTTACGCCGGATCCGCCCCCGGTCGTTCTCGATTGCCACCCACTCCCCGTCCTCGATCTGCAACTCGTTCGCTGCCTGGGGGTGGATCTCCACGATGGGGTCGGGGTCGCATTCTCTGAGCCAGGGGATGTTGCGATGCTCGGCGTGGAAGAACACGGGGGAGCGCCGGCCCGTCACCATCACCATGGGGTATTTCTGGGCAAGCTCGGGAGTGCGGACTTCACTCTCCGGGGGCTCAGTGAAGAAGGGCAGCGGATCCATGTTCCACTCTTCGAAGCTGGTGCAGTAGAGCTCGAGTTTGCCGGTAGGGGTGCGAAATCCCCGTTTGCCGTCGGGACGCAGAAGCCCCTTTTCATACCGCCGATAGGGCCGGGAGGGAGCGCCTCTTTCCGGGAATTGCCAGTGGCCGTCTTTGAGTTCATCGAAGGTGAACCCGGAAGGCTTCAAGCGGTCGTCGATGAGGTCTTTGACCGTGTCAAAGCGGCGCCTCAGCTCCGGATTAAAGCGCTTGGCCAGCTCCAGGTTAATCTCCCAGTCGGAGCGGCATTCCTCCACTTTGACTGCCGGCATCATCACCTGTAACGGGCTCCACCAAGAGCGTAGGCTCTCCTTCTCGGCGATGGAGGCGGCAGGAAGGATGATGTCAGCCACGGCCATGGTGGTCGGGTTGGGAAAGAGATCTACCACCACGTTGAACTCCATGGCCCTGAGGGCCTTGTAGTGCATCCTGGTGTCGGCCGCTTGGCCGCCCAAAATGTTGGTGGTCTGAATCCAGCAGGCTTTGATGGGATAGGGCTCGCCGGAAATCATCTGCTCGACCGCCCGGTCCGGTTGGCCCCAGCCGCGGAAGTTCCTAAGCATGGCGAACTCTTGGGCCCCGATTCTTTTCTTGTTCATCCGGTGGACGAAGTCCTCGCCGTAGAGCGAGTGCAGCTCCTGAGTGGAGAAGGGATAGGTGGTCACATCGAAGGCGGGCTTGGCGATGACGTTGCCCCCGGGTACATCCAGGTTGCCGGTAATCGACCACAAATGGGTAATGGCTTGCGCTACGGTGGTTCCGGAGGGAGCCATGTCGATGGGCACCCCCCATTGGATCGCGGCTGGCTTGGCCCTCGCGTAGAGGCGGGCAGCGGCAGCGATATCCTCCGGAGGCACCCAGGTGATCTGAGAAACCCGCTCCACCGGATACTCGGCTGCCCGAGTGCGAAGCTCCTCAAATCCGGAGGTCCACTTCGCGACGAATTCCTTATCGTAGAGGCCTTCGGAGATGATGACGTTCAGCATGCCGAGGGCGAGTGCTGCGTCTGTGCCGGGCCGAATCTGAAGGAACTTCTCCGCCCGCGAGGCAAACCAAGTCCAGCGGGGGTCGATGACGATTAGCTTGGATCCCCGCTTCATACAATCGGAGACCCAGTGGCCATAAAATCCGTCCTGGCAGCCGGCAGCCGGGTTCTGGGCCCAGATCACGATCACTTCTGGGACTCGGTACTCTGTATCGGTCATGCCGTCGGGCAGAAACTGACCGGCGTCCAGAACGGCATAATCACCGTGGGTGGCCATCATGGCGCCAAGCCGCGGAGTGTAGCAGGAGTGACCGGCGAGCCCAAGCTGTATCCAGTTGGGGCTTCCAAAAGAATAGCAGAGGAAGGAGATAGGGCCGCCTATGTCGCGGCCGGTACCTTGGGCGAAGATGACCGCTTCGGCACCGTACTTCTCTTTGATATCGTTGAAACGTTCTTCAACCGTGTCCAGAGCCTCGTCCCAGCTGATGCGCTTAAACTTGCCCTCACCTCGTTCCCCTACTCGCTGGAGGGGATGGGTGAAGCGTTCGGGGTGATAGATGTATTGAGTCAAGGCCAGGGCTCGCGCACAAAGTCTGCCTCGACTGTAGGGATGCTCTTCGTCCCCTTCGACCTTGACCACCCGGTCTTTCTCGACAAAGAGCTTGATGCCGCAGCCACCGTGACATCCCGGACCGGCCGACCAGGCAGTGGACCTAATTACATTGGTATTTGTCACCAACGACCTCCTCGAACCACGCCTGGACATCAAGACTCGATTGTGGCGGGTTCTCTATCACCAAAGCGTGGGTCGTACGCTGTGGACCCTTAGGTCAACCATCAGAGGAAAGCTAGGTGGTCGGCTGGGGCATCCACCCGGCGCCCGGGTTCGTCATCTAGCGGCCTGTCTGGACGGGAGGTCGCGGAACTTCTTCCAGCTCTCATGTGCCTTCTCCCCCACTAAGGACGCCATGGTAAAGTGGCTAGAGTTAGCAACATAATAAACATTTATTAATATGTCAACATGTTCTTGCGAAGCTGACGCAGTCCCAAGCTCGCCGTGGCGGGCTGCTGCTAAGGCACTTAGAAAGAGAGCGGCGATGCCTTGTGGTCAGGTCTTATCAAAAAGGAGAGGCCCGAAAGAAGCAGATCATCGACGCTGCTCTGCGTTTGGTGGCTGAGCGGGGGGTCGGAGGAGCCACACTCAATCGCGTCGCCGCCAGCGTAGGGGTGACGACTCCCGCCCTATATGCTCATTTCTCCAGCCGAAGAGAACTACTACTGGAAGCTATGGATACCGTGTTCGAGAAAGTCCGAGAGCTGCGCCGCTCCGCTAGTCATCCAAGCGCGCTTGAGCGACTGCGAGAGATCGGCCTCAGTCACACAAGATTGGTATCGACCGAAGAAGCATTTCCTCTTCTTTTCTTCGAATTCATCATGGCGCCGCCCCATGAGGACCTCCGAGAGGTCTTGGGGGGCAAAGAGCTTATGCTCGTGGAGGACTTAGCCGAGATCGTAAGAGAGGGCCAGCAGCAAGGCACAATCCGCGAGGAAGTTGACCCCTACCAGATCGCGTGGATGCTTGTGAGCCGCGCATGGACGGAAGATGTTACGCGTCTCATGGGGCTTGCCGAACACTGGAATGAAGCTCGCTCCACGTGGATGCTCGACGCAATTCTCGACTTGGTTGCGACACCGCGCCCCCCTCAGTCCGGCACAGAGAGTCCGGAGAGTTCAGCCGAGAAATGAGAACCTCCGCTACAGTCGAGCCCCTTTTGGGGTGGCATACGCTCCATCAGCTCGACAAGCTTTCGGTGATTCTCCTCTTGTGCGGCTGCCAGCCCCAAAATGGCCAGCGTCGCACTGGCGACCAGGACTGCGATTGCCACTTCCTTGTCCACGGCAAGCAGCGCGAGTCCAGCTATCAACACCAAGATGGCCAGAGTCAGGAAGATGATCTTCATCTATCGCGCTCCTTTCAGGTCCACCGTGCGAGTTACTCAGGCTCTTGGGAGCTCGGTTGACGTGTTGAAGGAAGCCATCGCCATAGTCGCTCCCGACCCCTCCCACCTGCACGTATTGGAGCTCGCCTTCATGAACCGGGGAGGCACTGCCCTACACTTATAGCACGCTGCTTTCCTTATGAGAATGAACACCATGAGCACGTGGTGTCGATCAGCCCAGCCTAGCAAGAACGCAAGCCCCAAGTGACTCCGCTTTCTCCCTTCGGCGACCCGCACTTGCTGATGCGGCCAAGTCGATGACTTTCGGGGAACACTGGCCGGTGACGGGCGCTGCTGGCGAGGCAATGCCACCCGGCAAGAAAGTGTGGCCCCGCGAACGTTTGTTCGATATAATGCCCGAAGAAGAAGGCACGGCTGCGTAACTTGACAGCGGCCCCGCCGTTTTATCCACTGCTTGGGTTTGCGCCTGCGCGCGGGGACAGAAGGAAAGCCCAAGGACATGCCACAGGCACAGTTGGCTATGGCATATGCACCCGCTAAGGGAAGGTGAGATGACCATAGTTGACCTCCAACAGGACGTTCGCCCCATCGCGGACGTTCAGGATCTTCTGCAGCTCGGTCAGGAGCGGAGCTACGTCACCAGCGAAGAGATCATGGCGCTGGTGGAAGAGTACGACATGACTGTGGAAGAGATCGAGGATCTCTACTCCCAGCTCTTCGATCAGTCCATCGAGATCTACGAGCAGAGCCCCGTCACCCAGGGGGTCTTCGATACCATCGAGCCTACTCTCGATCTGTCGATACAGACGGTGACTCAGGACCCTCTTCGACTGTACTTGAAAGAAGCCGGGACGATCCCTCTCCTTACCAAGAGCGAAGAGATTCAGCTCGCCAAGCGCATCGAGATGGGCGACAAGCGGGCCAAGGATCGCTTGATCCGGTCCAACCTGCGCCTGGTCATCTCCATCGCCAAGAACTACTACACCCAGGATATGGATTTCCTCGACCTCATCCAGGAGGGCAACACCGGTCTCATCCGCGCGGTGGAGAAATTTGACTACCACAAGGGCTTCAAGTTCTCCACCTACGCCACCTGGTGGATACGGCAGGCGATCACGCGGGCTATCGCCAACCAGGACCGCAACATCCGCATCCCGGTGCACATGATCGAGAAGATCAACAAGATGGTCCGCACCGAGCGGAAGCTGCTCCAGGGGACGGGCAAAGAGCCCAACGACGACGATCTGGCCGCTGAGCTCGGCATCGAGCCTCACGAGGTGCAGGAGATACGCAGAATCGCCCGGCGCACCACCTCGCTTGAGACTCCTGTCGGCGACGAGGGGGACGCCGAACTGGGCGACTTCATCCAGAACCAGAGCACTCCCGATCCGGCCGACGTGGTCTCCGGCATCATCGCTAAGGAGAGCCTGGCCAAGGTCCTCGAGGCCATGAGCGAACGGGAGCGCAAGGTAGTGGAGCTCCGCTTTGGCTTTAAAGGCGAGCATCCGCGCACCCTGGCTGAGGTCAGCTCGCGTTTCAACGTGAGCCGGGAGCGCATCCGCCAGATCGAGGCCATGGCCCTCGAGAAGATCAAGGGAGCGCTAGAGATCCAGGCCATGAGAGAGTCGACCTAAGGGCCGGCATTGCGGCCACGACCCTGACTAGGAGGTAGTGTCCCACGATGTGCCTGCTGCAGGGGAACTAGAGCGGCTTGACTTTCCTTGGAGGAACGATCACTAAGAACGGATTGCGATGGTTGGCTGATCCAAGGCCAATAGACGAAGGTGACCCTCGGGCCGATCATCGAGCGCCGGGCTCCAGAGCGCCCTCCCGTCCCAAATGGGCGCCTATATCCCGACTGAGAGTGTTTCTTCAGAAGACCGCAGATGCAGCGTGAAGGTCGTTCCCTCGCCCTGCGTACTTGACGCGCTTACAGTGCCTCCCATGGCCTCGGCTAAGTCCTTTACCAGAGCGAGGCCGAGGCCGGTACCCACCGGGCGAGTGGAACTGTAGCGACGGTGGAGAAAGAACCGCTCAAAGGCGTGAGCTAGGTCATCCGGAGTAAGCCCAGGACCTTCATCTTTGACCGCAATCGAAGCGCCGTTGGCTTGGATCGTCACCGCTCTACCCGCCGGTGTATAGCGCAACGCGTTCTCCACCAGATTGGACACCGCCTGCACAACCCGGTCAGCATCGGCCCGGGCCGAGGCTGGGCTGGTCACTTCGGCCTTGAGGTAGACGCCGAGCGCCCGGGCCTGGGGTTCGTGACGTTGGATCACGCGAGAGGCCACTTCCTCCAGATCCACCGCCTCCTCCTTCACCTGGAACTTTGGCTGGCGCAGCCGGGCTAGCTCGAGCAAATCCGTGACCAGCCGTTCCAGGCGCTCGCTCTCCTCAAGGATGACGCCTCCGGCCTCTTCGGCCCCAAGAACGCCGTCCCTTAGAGCCTCCGCATATCCTTTAACGGCGGCAAGCGGCGTCTTGAGTTCGTGGCTCACCGACAGAAGAAAGGATCTCTCCGCCTCTCTTGCCCGTCTCAGCTCCTCCGCCATCTGGTTGAAGGATGCGGCCAGGGCCCGCAGTTCGCGGGGGCCCCTCACCCGGACCGGGGCCGGGGAGAGACCAGCGGCGAGTTCGCGCCCGGCTTCCCCCACCCGTTCAATAGGCCGAGCCACCGCCCGAGAGGCAAAGACGGCCAGAAGCACGGCGAGCACCAAGACGGGAAGGCCGAAGCCGGCCCCCAGGGCGACATAGGCCCCGGGAATGAGAACCGGCTCCTCCTGGAAAGGGCGAAGAAGAACGATCGCCTGATCCCCTATCCGTCTGGCGGCATAGACGTAGCGGGTGCCGCTCAGGGTCACCGATCCGGAGACGGCCCCACGCAGCGACAGTTCAGAGACTGCTCCCCCAGATAGAAGAGTCCCCACCGCGCCCAAGGGAAGGCTCTCAAGGCGCTCATCGGCCAGCGCAAGCCCAGAGCGAAGGGGATCGAGACTACCGACTCCCTGCTCTGCGACTTGGCTCGCGAGTCCCTCGACCTTGTTCTTAAGCGCGTCGATAGTCGAGGCCTCAAGGCTCGTCTGGTTGAGGCCCACAGCGGCGAAGAAGGTGCCCACGATCAAGGCGAGCACGGGGATGAGAATCGTCAGAAAGAGCCTCACCCGCAAGGTCTTAGGCACGGCCGGCATCCTTTCGCCT
>Ga0214473_10003726_pt1 | contig 18391 bp, 20 predicted proteins | sample RVTome_7_FD_203509 | JGI IMG/M metagenome (GOLD analysis project Ga0214473, IMG submission 203509) | Soil microbial communities from uranium-contaminated site in the Upper Colorado River Basin, Wyoming, United States - RVT98D197 | ecosystem: Environmental > Terrestrial > Soil > Contaminated >... | reverse complement strand
CTCCGATAAGAAGGACGATCGCGGCAAGAACCACCAGCTCGCCGGAAATCCATCCACGGAGAGAGGTGACGAGTTCCGCCCCGGGAAACCGGAAGATCTTCTTTTTCAGCATCCATCGGTTTGCCCTTTCGTGAATGCTCACGAATTCCGTCGCGATCCGCCGTATCCGTCCGGAACCGATCGTGCGCTCCAGGAAACGCAGGAGAATCACAAGGCCTGGAAGCAAAAGAAAACCGATGGCAAGGAAATCCGCCGCTCTCACGGTTTCACCGACAGTATTTTCCTGATGGTCAGCCAACCGAGAAGCTGAAGGAACGCGGCGGTGGCAAGGATCGCCCTTCCTTGAGTCGTTCCGGTGCAACGGGGGAGGAATTCCGGGTCGATTTTCGAAAGGATTGCGGTGAAAACAGGGGGCAGCAGGGTCAGAACAACAGCCTGCAGCCGGGCCTGTGCCGTCATGCTCCGCAACTTCTCCTGCATCCGGTACCTTGCCCGGAGAATGTCCCGGGATCGGCAAAGAAGTTCCACAAGATTGCTACCCGAAGGGAGGGCCACGCGCAAGGGGCGAACCACCAGGGAAATCTCCTCGCACGGCATTCTTTCCTCCCATTGCAGGAACGCTTCCGAAAGCGGCGTTCCCAGGCGGCAAAGCCGGAAGACCCAGGATATTTCCATGCGGATATCGAGGGGGAGCAAGGGAATCGTGTGGGAAAGCGCCTCCTGCATGCTGTGGCCGGCCTTGACCTGCCCCGAGAGGGAATCGAGGAAACCCGGCAGCTGGGAGATGACCTTTCTGCGCCTTCGCATCCGGTAATGCCTGACGGCGAATCCGGAAGAGAGGATGGGTCCGATCCCGGCAACGATCGCCAACGCCATATTTCCGGCCAGCGCAAAGACTGACGATGCACACACGAGTGCGGCGGCCAGCATCGCAATCAGGATCTTTCCGGGAGGAAGAAGGAAAAACTCTTCGCGCAAGTCCATGGCGCGCTTCTGCGCGGTGGCCTCCAACCGACTGCGCAGGAAGGGAGCGAAGGAGCGCGTGAAGAACCACACAAGGAGCGATATGCCTGCGGCAAGCAGCGCATATTCGACAACGGTCATCACCATGCTTCCTCCGCTTCGGGATAAAACTTGGAGGGTACGCCCGTGGGGGCCAGGCAGGTCATGCCGGCCGGCCCCTCGCTTTTCGATAAGCGATAAACTTCCTGCAGCAGGATTTGGGTTTCCCCCATTCCGGTGACCTCGCTGACGGAAGTGACGGCCCTCCTGCCGTCACCCATCCTGCTGGTATGGACGATGACGTCGATTGCGGAGGCGATCTGCTCGCGGATGGCACGGACCGGGATCTCCACGCCGGAGAGGAGAACCATGGTTTCCAGGCGCCGCAGCATGTCCCGCGGGGAATTTGCATGCCCTGTGGTAATGGACCCGTCGTGCCCGGTGTTCATCGCCTGAAGCATGTCCAGTGCTTCCCCGCCGCGGCACTCGCCGACGACGATGCGGTCCGGGCGCATGCGAAGGGAATTTTTCACCAGGTCACGGATCGTGATCGCGCCGGTACCCTCGATGTTGGGCGGCCGCGCTTCCAGCCGCACCACGTGGGGTTTCAGCAGGCGGATTTCAGCGGCGTCCTCGATGGTGATGATCCGTTCCCCGTCGGGGATGAACTGGGAAAAGGCGTTAAGCAGGGTGGTTTTGCCCGAACCCGTCCCGCCGGAAATGATGATGTTCATCCGGCGGATGACCGCCTCGCGAAGGTATGCAGCGGCATCATCGCTGAGAGTTCCGATCCGAATCAGTTCATCCAGCGAATATGGTTCCTTGCGGAATTTCCGGATCGTAAGGCACGGACCGGAGAGGGATACCGGGGGGATGATCGCGTTCACCCGGGAGCCGTCCGGCAGCCGGGCGTCCACGAATGGGGAAGATTCGTCCAAGCGGCGGTTGACCCGGGATACCATCCGATCAATCGTGGAACGGAGGGTCTCGTCGCTGAGGAACGTGCCGTCCGAAAGAGATATTTTCCCTTCGCGTTCCACATAGATGGAATCCTTACCGTTCGCCATGATCTCGGATACGGAAGGGTCCTGGAGATAGCACGTGATGGGACCGTAGGCGAAAATTTCATCGAGGATCTCGTTGTTAAGGATTTCCTTTTCCCGTTCGGGAAGAGTCAGGTTTTTCATTTCCGTCCGCAGGCATTCCTCTGCGTGTGCGCGCCATTTTTCCTCGTTCCCGGCGGAAAGTCCCGTGTTCCGGGTATCGAGGTGCGAGAGAACCTTTCTGTGCAAGGAACGACGAAGTCCTGTTTCCATCTCAAGTCCTCCTTTAATCGATGATCCGGAAGCGCATGTTTTCACGCTCATTCTTCGCTTTGGCCTCCCAGGCTGCCGCTTCGTCACCGGAGTCTCCCTTGGCCTCGGAAGGAGTGATGAAGATCGCCAGCTCGGACTGGTTTTCACGGAAGCTGCGGGATTTGAACAGTTCGCCCAGGATGGGAATTTGCCCCAGTAGTGGGACCTTGGCGACGTCCTTGGCGATATCGCTTTTAATCAGGCCCGACAACATGACCGTTCCTCCCGAAGGGCTGGAAAAGTTGGTCGTGACGCGCCGGGTGAGAAAGGCGGGGACCTGGGAACTGCCGCTGCCGTGGTCCACCGTGCTGATTTCGGCGGTGATCTGCGTGCGGATCCTGTTCCCTGCGACCAATTTGGGTTGCAGCTTGAGAATGATTCCGTATGTCTTCCATTCGACGGTCCTGGTTTCCGGAGTGACGATGACGATCGGGATCTCTCCACCGGCGAGAAATTCCGCGCTTTCGCCGGTTTCGCAGACCAGGCGGGGATTGGCCAGGATTCGGGCGCGTCCGTCGGCAAGGAGAAGATTCAGGCGGGTTTCGAAGTCGGAGGACACGGAGAACGCAGCACCGCGGTTCTTCTCCGTGGACCAGGTTCCATTGAGGGGTATGGAGTCCGGCCATCGGATTCCCATCTGGGCGTTCGACCCCTTGCTGATCTCGATGATTTTCAGGTCGTAGGAAAGCATCGTCTTTCTCTCCTCCGGCAAAGAAAGCCGGAGGAGGACGTTGGGTCTCGATCGAATAAAGTCTTCCAGCAACTTCTTTTCCGCGGCGGCGGCGACCGTTCCGGAAACGATCGCGGAATTTCCCGCCTCCGTGACGGTCAGCCCAGGAAAGGATGCGATGAAGGCGCGCGTTTCATCCACCGAAGAGTTCTTTCCATGGACCTTGACCTCCCAGTCGGTCCTTTGGTCCTTTTCCCATATGACGAGGTCCGTTTCTCCCTCCTTCTTGCCGACCACAAGGACCCCGTCGTTTTTCGGCAGAGGGCGCGCCTCGATGATTTCCGGGTTGCCGATCGAGATGCGCGTGACGTTCCCATGATCCAATATCCGCTGGAAGCCGGGTCGAATCTGGAGCGTCCCTGCGTTCGACGGCACGGAGATCGATAGTGCCGCAATCAACCCAAGCAGGCGGCCGCGCCATGGAAATTCGTGGTATTTCATCCCGGTTCCCCGATCGTGGAAGTGGTTTGCGGTTCCTGCATGCCCGCCTTCCAGATCTCGATTTTCCCGGCGGCGGGGGTTTTTCGCGGCGTTGGAGCGGTTGCGGATTTGGAGGGCTCGGTCGGATTCCTGAGGAACCAGAGGATGCGTCCATCCCGCGATGCGGCGGCGAGGAGTCTTCCCTCCTCGGGGGATACGGAAACCGTTACGGTGGAGATATCGCGGGATTCCTCCCTGGAAGGCGTCTTTGCGAAGTGCCGATCCACGGAGATTACCGGAATCGCCCTGATCCAGGCCTGGGACGTCTTGCCGGCTTCCCCTTCGCAAAGGAGGTCCACGACGTCGCCGGGGCGAATCAGTCCGGCAAACGAGGAGGAAGTATTTACTTCAAGCGTGAAGGCCCGACGGCCGGCGGGGATCGTTTGGGAGAACTTTTCCGGATCGAACGGTTCCTCCACGTCCGTCCAAAGGATCGGCTCTCCGGCGGCGAGGGTTGCCTTTGCATGGGCTCCAAGCAGCAACTCGAATTCGGCGGCGGGCACGTTCCGGCTGCCTGTCCCCGTGGCGGGGACGGATTTTTTTGCGAGGTTCTGTTCCGTAAAGACCTCCCCGGCCCGGATCGAAACCGACGGGACGACGATTTCAACGGGAGAGATCTTTTGATGGACCTCTCTTTCCGCCGCCGTGATTCTCTGACGGGCCAGAAAAATTGCAGCCAGCGTCAGGGCGAGCCCGGCCAGGAGGAGGAGCAGTTCCTTCGATCTCTTACTCCATCCTGCGGATGAGGAGGAACTTTCCTTCTTTTTCTTCCAGAAGAACAATGGTGGCCTCTTTTCCTTTATGGAATATCGCTACTGCCGCCTGTTCCGGCGAGGGTGCGATGCATTCCCACCCGGAGGAGGACATTCGGTGGCGGATCTGCGGACCTCGGGTGTCCATCGAGCCGAATGCAAGATCCACAAACCCCGAATCCGATTCCGCCCTCAATGCGTGTTCCGCTCGCAGTCCGGGCGGAAGGGGGACAGGTTTCACGGAAGCCGCTCCGACGGCTTCCCGCAGCGAGTCGGAGAATAAAGGATACGCTGGCCGTGCATTGCCCAATGGGGGGACGTTCAGCCCTTGCCGCAGCAACTCACCGCGGATCAGGGAAAGATCGTCGCCCGCGGATTTTTCCCGCAGGAACGTTTTCCCGTCGATGGTAAACGACCTGGTGGAGGAAATGCTCGTGCGCCGCGGATCCGGCAACGCCGGCAATACAAGAAACAGGACGAGAAGCAATGCGGCTCCAAGACGGTAGAGGGTTTTCAACGCAGGATCCCCGTCGCAACGAATCCGCTAACGAAGGTTCGGATCTTCCTGCCGGAAGCGGTTCTCTTCTCCCAGCAGTCGACACTTGCCTCTGCGATGCGGGTGGTGGTCAGGGCAGGAAATTCCGCATACCCGCCGGCTTCTTCCCATGTTTTTCGGATTTCGACGGTTCCCGTCGTCCTGCCGGCCAGCGAGGGAAACGGGGACGGAAGCAGGCGGCTTTTCCCGTTGCCGTCCGTCCGGATGGTTACGCCTTGGCCGCCCGGGATCATCGAATCGGACATCTTTTGCTCGATCCCGGCAAGCCCGCGCCCTGCGCGGAGCGCCTCGGTGCGGGAGGCGGTTTCCGACGCCGAAACCAGGAAAGCGGATCGGCAGCAGACGTAACTTCCCGCCAGGAGAAGGAGAAGCACGGGCAACGCCAGTGCGACCTCCACCAGTCCCTGTCCTTTCGATTGGCGAAGAAGGATCATTTTCCCGGTTTCTCCGTGAGACGGGATTTCCACGTCATTTCCGCCGTGCCCCCTCCGTACGGCTCCGCGATCGCTTCCGTCGGGAATCGGGAACGTTCCTGCCTGCCAAGATAAGGAATCGGCAAGGGGGAAACCGCCCTGAACCCTGCGTATCGCACTTTTTGCCGGAGGGGAAAATCGTCTTCCGGTTCCAGCATCCGGATCGGTGTGCCGTCGGTTCCCGAAAGGATGGAACGGACCGCCGCGTCGATGACGGCAGATACCGCGCGCGCGATATTTTTCACCCATTTCCATTTCCCGATGCGCCCGGGGATGTCGGTGATGGGGGCCAGGGCGTCCGACAGATTCAGGGGCGCCCCGTGCTTCAGATGAAGTTCCAGGGTGTTCTCCCCATCGTGCGGCCCCCCTGGATTGAAAGGGGACAATATCCCGGTCACTTTCAGCTTGTGAGAAAGGCTTGCGGTTTCCGCGAGGACGAGAGAGGGGGTGATGGCTTTTATTTTCTCCGCCCATGCCTCAAGCTGTTTCGCGGTTTTCCAGTAGGAGCGGATCATTCCCGGCGCGCGTTGGGAATATGCGATAAAGGCGGGCATGCCGGCGCCGAGGCATGCGGCGACCGCCAGGGATGCCCAGACGACGCATATCCCGCGGATCGCTCGGAAACATTGAAGGATTCCGTCATTCAAGGATGCGATGAGATTTAAGCCCCGGGCTTCCCATGTGGCCGCAGAGAGGGCGATGGCGTCGACGGCGTTGGAGGAGGCGACTTTTTCCGCCCCAAGGTGTGCGGTGTATGCCGCGGAGAAGGCAAGCGCGAGGATTACCGAGATGGTGGTTAGGAAAAGAACCGCCGCCTGCCCGATGTTATTGCGCCGTAGATGCTCGATCTGCCGGGTATGGAAGGAGATCGGGCTCATTCCACGGTCGCCCAGCGTGTTGCGTTGAGGAAGAGATAATATTTGTCCCCGACTCTTGTCTTTGGTACGGGCGCGAGGAAGAACAGCAACCGATTGGCCCAGGGAACGATCAGTTCGACCCCATGCGTAAGCCGGATCCGGTACGCCTCTCCGGACGCCGCGACGGACATCGGGGAGCTGTTCCCGTCCCGGTCGAAATCCAGGGAGGTAAGAGCGGCGCTTTCCCATTTACCCCCGGGGCGGTTCCTGCAGAGGGACGATGCCTCCGTCAATGCCGCGGCCCTGGCTTTTCGATAATCCGCCCTCGCGTTGATCGCGAATTTCCGAGCGGCGAAATGGGCGGCCGTTTCGACGGCCCCCTGGCCCGCCCAAAGGAACAGGAGCTGGATGACGGAAAAGATCAAGGTCGTCAATACGACCGTTCCTATGAGGAAGCCGATCATGGCGGTTCCCCGGTTACTTCGAAGCGGCATAGTTCGAAAGCGTCTTCTTGTTGGTTTCCTGTTGCGCCTGGTCCGCGAGGGACTCCACCTTTTTTTGCGAACTGCCCGACATCGCGGTGATGATGGTTGAGAACTGGTTGCGGAGCTGGTTCCCGAAGATGTTGACGATCCCGATCGCCGCAATGGCCACCAAGGCCACGACGATGATGTATTCCGTAAGACCCTGCCCCTTGCGATTTTGGATCCTGTTCCACCGATGCATGGTTTCCTCCTTTTTTCTGAAATGGTGACCGGGAGAGGAGCAAGGAGCGTTCCGGCTCCCTACAGGAGGGCGAGGCGCGCAACTTCCCATGAATAGCGAGGATACGGGTGCGCGCGGTGAAGAAAGGATTTGGAAAGGGATGGATTAGTCTGAATTACGGACCGCTGGTCCGGTTATCGGTCGGACTCTGGAGAGCGTATTCCGTACTTCTTAAGTTTTTCGAACATGGTGGATTTCGCGATCCCGAGCTCTTTCGCCGTACGCGTTTTGTTCCATTTCTGGCGGGAAAGCTCCGCGAGGATGTTGTTTCTTTCCGACTGCTCCCACCGCGAGAGCGCAGCGCCGGCTGGGTCCTCGCATCCCGGCGGTGTTTCCGATTCCAGCAGGAAGGAAAAATCTCCCGGCTGGAGCTCTGCCCCGTCGTTCATGACCACCGCTCTCTGAATCGCGTTTCGAAGCTCGCGCACGTTTCCCGGCCAGACGTGAGCGCACAGGAATTCCGCGGCAGGGCCCGTAAGTTTCGGAACCGGCCGGCCTGTCCTGGCTGCGATATCGGCCAGGAAATGATGGACAAGAAGGAGAATGTCTTCCCTTCGTTCACGAAGGGGAGGGACGGTAATCGTTATGGTGCTGATCCGGAAATAGAGGTCGTCGCGGAACGTTTTCCGGGAGATCTCTTCCCGAAGGCTCCGGTTCGTGGCGGCCAGGATCCGTACGTCGACCAGGATGGTATCGTTCCCTCCCACGCGCTTGATTTCCTTCTGCTCGAGAGCGCGCAGCAGCTTGGGCTGAAGGGGCAGGGGCAGTTCCCCTATCTCGTCCAGGAAGAGCGTGCCTCCGTGCGCCGTTTCGAATGCGCCTCTCCGCTGAGCTGTCGCGCCCGTGAAAGCTCCCTTTTCATGACCGAAAAGTTCGCTTTCGATCAACTCGGGGGAAATCGCCCCGCAGTTCACGACCACGAACGGACGGTCCTTGCGCCCCGAGGACTCGTGGATCCCCCGGGATACGAGCTCTTTGCCGCTCCCCGTTTCGCCCTCGATCAGAATGGGGAAATCGGAAGCCCCAACTCGCCGGACGTTCTCGACAAGCTTTGTGATTACAGGTGTTTTTCCTACAAGTCCGAATGGAAACGATGAGGTATTTGGCGGCGTGCGTGGGGACTTGACGATTGATTGGGGCCGGCACGGCTCGCCTTGGGAGACCGTCGGGGGCTCCGCGCCGGAGACGGAAAGCTCTTCACACGTGAAGTGAATCTGGTATGGCCCGATCCGGAAGGCATGCCCGTTTTCGAGGAGAAGCTGGGTGACGCGTTTTCCCGCGTGGAACGTCCCGTTCTTGCTTGTGTCCGCAAGGAAATACTGTTCGCCGACGCGGAGGATGCGGGCGTGAAGCCGGGAAACGGAGGGATCGGGAAGCTGAAGGTCCGCCTCCCTCCCACGTCCGATTTTAACTTCTTTTACGCCTAAACGGATTTCGACGCTCATCCCGTTGGAGATCGAAACGGAGATTTTCGCAGGTTTATCGGCCGGTATCATTTCCACCCTCCGGGTTTTCCATCAAACGAAGCAAACAGGATGCCGGAAGTTTATCTTAATTTCCTTTCCGTGTGACGCAAGATTCCGCATTCCTGCATCAAAAAGGGAAAGGAAGATGGCCTGCGGGAGGATCGACATGACGGGACAGCCGTACTCGTGGATCTGCCGGGCGATTGTGGACAATGCTCCGGAAGCGATGGTCTTCGCGGACCAGGACGGGATCATCCGGCTCTGGAACGCCGGCGCGGAAGCGCTTTTCGGCTACAAGGCGAAGGAGGCCCTGGGGAAATCGCTCGATATCATCGTTCCGGAGAATTTACGGGTGCGGCACTGGGAAGGGTACAAACGGGTCATGGCGACCGGGGAAACCAAGTATGGAAAGGACTTGCTGGCGGTCCCGGGCATCCGTAAGGACGGAACGCGGGTCTCCCTGGAATTCAGCGTCGCCATGCTGCGCGACACCGGCGGGCAGCTGCTGGGCATTGCGGCGGTCCTCCGCGACGTGACCGCGCGGTGGAAAAAGGAAAAGGAACTGCTGGCGCGCCTGGCCGCACTCGAAGCGAAAACCGGGGAACGGGAAAAAACCACCCCGGGATGATCGCTGCCCGGGACGCCCCGGAAGTTTTAATCCGTTCCCTTCCTGGCGGTTTTCCTTCGCCATGCGAGGAACCCGAGAGGGGAGAGAAGGGGAAGGATCGTCCCCAGCGGAGACGGATCCTCTGACGCAGTCTTTCTGCTATAAATAGCGCATCCTCCGCCGCCTCCGCCACCGCCGCCTGCGGCTGCGGACGTCGTGGCCGTCGCCTCGTCCGAATAGGATCCGCCGGTCCCGGTAATATATGCCTGCACCCTGTAGGAATAGGTGCTGCCTGCCGACAGGCCCGTGTTATCGATATAGGAAGTGTTGTCCGCGCCGAGCGTGGCGATCAGGGAGTAATCGCCCGCAGGGGTAAGCCGCCGCTCTACCTTGAACCCCGATTCATTGTTCGATGCGTCGGTCCAGCTCAAGTCGATCCGGGTCGAGGAAAAGGTTGTCGCGGTCAACCCGGTCGGCGCGTTTATCGACACGGGGCGGAACCTCCCCCACCAAGTGCCCCATTTGGATATGCCGCTGACCGGAGTTTTCGCGTATTCCTGCAGGGTCCAGAAGGAAACGTTGTCGGCCGGGTCCACCGTCGTTGCGCTGTAATCCCCCCAGCGGTTGTCGGTGCGGCTGAGTGTCTTATAGTAGGACGACTCTCCGGATTTCAGGAGACTCACGGACCGCATCGTCCCGGAAGTATCGCCGCTTTTCCGCGCGGTGTAATAACCGCTTATATACTCGGTCGCCGAGGACCCGCTGAAGCCGACCGCCACGTCGTTGTCCTGGTTCACCGCGATGGAAGGGTAAACGAACCAGCGGGAAGGATCGGTGATCCGTCCTTGCGTGGAGACGGTCAACGAGCCGGGATCGATCCCGTACCAGGCCACCTCGATCTTCCCGCCGTTCGCCACGTGGTGCGTCGTCCACAGGGTGCCGTTCCGGTAAACGCCGTTCAGCACGCGGGTGTCGCCTGAATCGATCGTGTTGGAATTGCCCAGCTGGGGCACGCCCGGCAAGAAGGATGTGGAAGTGAACGAGGTGACCGATACCGGGCCCAAGTCCGCCCATGTAGGTACGCCCCCGGGAAAGGTAACGCTGGCGATATGGAGGTTGCCACTTCCTTCATAGACGATATATTCCGCGCCAGGGGTGCCGAAAGTGTGCGCGGGCTGCATCGAGGAGTCCGATCCCGTGGGGTTGCGGAACTCGTAATGAGTCAGGGTGCTTGGAGCGGAGCTGCCCAGTAGCTGGGCTTTCGGGATGGCCCACACCTTGCTGTATTGGTAGATGTCGCTGCTAATGCTGAACATATTGGCAGCGATATATATGTTGGTGTCGTCGACGCCGAGCCCGGGAAAATCGGCCAAGTTGCTGCGTACTACATTGTCGGCATCTAGGTCTGCTTGGATGTAGGTTTTAATCCAGTTATCCAACGGATTAGAGGTAGTAGACACGCCAATCAAGAGCCAAGAAGGAAGGACCTGGTTGCCAAATACATCTGTATTAATTCCCGCAGAGGTTGCTATGAATCTTTGGCTGTGCGGGTCGAAGAGCACTCTCGGATCAAAAGGATTATTTCCGGGCGTTCCGAGAACGGACCAGAAACTCTGCAGTGTGACTTGCGAAATGATGCTCCCCGCCTTGTTGAAAACACCGACCTCACTGTTGAGGGCGCTGACGAGGTAGTCGGGCCCCGCCGCTCCCATCGTGTCGGGGGGGATGATATCGAAGGATGTTGGGTTGGAAAGTCCTGTGAAGTTGTTGTCGAGTGCCGGGGCCATCGATGCCGGGGCGAATAGACTCGAAACCGCCGGGGAAAGATTCAAATAGAGCTGCGGCGCGAATAACGGGGTATCGCCTGCCTTACGGATTCTCTTAAATGGTATGGCGCGGTCCCGTGGCGCCGGTTGCTGTCTGGACGGAGCGTTCGCCTGGACGTCGCGAAGCGATTCCACGACAACAGGGACGGGACGGGTGACCGTGACGCCAATGGTCGATCGCCCTCCGGTCGTTCCCGCGATGGCCGTTCCCGGATGAGCCCGGCCCCCTGCCGGAATTCCGCAATCTTCGTAGAAACCGGTGATCAGAAGGCCTGAGAGGGCGAACAATATCAGTAGGATTCTTTTCCCCGACACCCTTTTCTCCTATGAATGAAGTTCTATCGTCATCCGTACGATTGGCCTGCGGCGACCGTCTTGCGGCGTCGCGCGCGACACCGTTTCGCCCTACTTCAAGCCGTTATCCTGGGCGCCTGCCGGGGCGGGACTTTGCCCCTCACGGTGGATCTTGTGGGACGGGGCGGCCCTGTCTCCCTGCGGGGCCGGCGGCTCTTTCGACTCCCTCTCCTTGATGTCACCGAGCGATTCCTTCGCCGAAGGCACTTCCTTCGTGACCGTGGCGCCCGTCTGGGAAGAGGCGCTCTCCTCCTTGCAGCAGGGCAGGAGAAGGGAGGCGGCCAGGAAAAGGAATACGGCGCGGCGGGTCATCGGCCCAGCGGAAGCAGGTACCCGATCCGGAAGGTCGCGTCGAGGTACTTGGCGTCGTCGTACCGGCTCTTCAACTGGGAGGAACGGATGGCGACGGGCAGTGGGCCGGTTTCGAGCCGCGTTGCAAGCCGCACCGTCTCCAGGTAGGTGAGGTTCTCGATCTTCAGGTCGAACGTCTCTTCCCGAAGGAACTCCCCGTCCTTCACCCCGCCGGACTTCAGGCTGAACGCCGATTGCGGGAAACCGGCCTCCTGAACGGCGGACGTCAGGCGCGCAAGGGGGGATTCGGCGGTGTTGGCCGAGCCGGCGACGCGGCCGGTTTTCTGGCGCACCTCCCGGTCGGTCCGCTCCAGTTCCGGGCGCATCTTCCGCAGCTCGGCCAGGTCCTTCCCGGCCTGGGAGAATTGGCGCGAAAGACTCTTGACCTTGGCCACGCCGGGGACGACGACGAGCGTGAGCAGGAGAATCACCGCCGCGGCGATCCCTCCCAGAAGGAGAAACGTTTTTTCGCGGTCACGAAGCACGGCCCGCGCTCCCTTTTTCGATGAGAATGGTGAACCGGATGGCGCCGCCTTTCGCCCCCTGGGACTCCTGGACGGTGACGTTCATCTCCGGTCCGAAGGAAGACGAAAGGGCCGTCCGGAACTTTTCGACCTGCTGCGTCCCGCCCGCCTCGCCGGAAAGCCGCATCCTTCCCGATTCGTACGACACCTCTTTCAATGAGATGTTTTCCTTCGGGGGGAGGGATTGGGAGACTTTCCGAAGAGAGGCGGAAAGGCCCGCGGATTCGATCCCCATTTCCTTCTGCTGCCGGAGAAGCGACTGGATCTTTCCGCGGATCTGCGCGGTTTCCTGGACGCCCGCCACCGCCTTCGCGCCGGGGACGGCTTCCGAAAACTCCTTCCGGATCTGCGCCCGGACCGCCGCGACCTTTCTCGCCTCGGCCCACTGGGCGACCTCAAGGGCGGCCAAAGCAAAGACGAACGCCGCCGCAGCCGCGACGGAAGCGATGCGGACCCTGCGCCGCCGCCTGTTCTGCTCCGATTCCGCCTCCGCCGAGGTCCGCAGGGAAAATCCGCCGAGCTCCTTCGGAAAGGAAAATACCCTGGCGGCCCCGTAGGCGAGGGGGGAAACGTCCCCCGCGCCCTCCGGCAGGCGGAAACGGACGGCGCCGGCCAGCTCCTCGGAAAGGCCCGCGGGCGGTTCGCCGAGCAACGTCACCGGAAGAGGAGCATCCGGCGCCGATTCGGCGGACCGGAGTTCCCTCCATTCCTTCGCCAGCCCGGCTGCATCGTCCGCCATGGCGGCGGGGAACTGACGAACCCGGCTAACGGCCCCCGCCTCCGCGCGAAGGATGACGATATCGGAGAGGGTCGAAAGGATAAGCCCTTCCGCGGAAGCGTTCGAGGAGAGGAGGGCGGAAAGGATCGACACGTGGTCGGTGACGACGCGGTCCACGCGGAAGCCGGCGCCCGCGAAAACGGCGACGGTTTTCTCCACGGTCTCCCTGCGGGCGGCGACGGCAAGGAACTTTCCGGGCTGCCCCGGCGGGGAGGGCAGGATGTCCGACAGGATTGCCTCGTCCTCGAGTGGAAGGCTCCCCTCGAGCTCGGAGACGTGGATCTTTTTCGCCCGCTGGAGGTCCTTTACGGGGAGCTCGACCTGGCGCAGATACGTCCAGGAAGGCGGAAGGGAGAGCACGGCGGAAGGGACCCCCGCCCCCCCGGCCCCCTTGCGGACCTCATCCGCGAGCTTCGCGGCGTCGTCCGGCCCTCCGTACGGTTCCTGGCAGGGGACCGTGCAGAAAAAGGCGACCCGCGAGGAGAACACGGAAGTTTCCCACAGAAGCGCCGAGAGGTGGTTTCGCGTTATGGAGACGCCGAGGATATTCATTCCCCGTTCCTAAAAGAACTGGAACTCCCCCGTCGGAGACAGGAGGGTTCCGTTGATCCTCAGATTAGCATTCTTGACGTTTTTCGCCACCAGGTCAAATAGGGTTGCGATCTTCCCCTCGAGGGGGTTCCGGATCCGGAGGTGGAACGTGATGGACGAAGCGGAAGGGGTGAGGAAGCGGGCGATTTCCCCCGTTCCGTCGACGGGGGACCCTTCGTAGCTCCCCGTGAAAGAGGTCACGTGGATTGTCTCCTCGCGAACGACGAACTTCAACCGGACGTCCCGGAGCAGGGCCTCGCGCACGGGGGAGTCGCGCGCCGGGACCGGCAGCCGCAGCCACGAGAAGGATCCTTCTCCCGATCCCGAAACCGATCCGGCGGCCGTTCGGTTCCACTGCAGATCGACGGTGTCGATCAGGAACCCGGTCGCCGCCGTGGCGGGAAAGAGAACGGCCAGGTCGGACGATCCGACCCGCGAAAGGCGCAGCCGCACCTTTTCCGGGTTCGAGAACAGCGCGGAGGTGCGGATGTCCGCCGACGCCTGCCCCCGCGTCGCCCGGAGATGGAACGGAAGCCATTGGAACAGCCCCGTCCATTCCCAGGAGGCGGCGGCCGATTCGAAGGAAACGGCGCTGCCTCCCCGCGGAGCGAACACGGGATTCCGGAATTCCATGCCCAGCGGGAACAGGAGGCGGCTCTCGTCGCAGGTGAAGTCGATCCCCTGGCGGGAGAGAGACGAACGGAGCGGGGAAAGGAACGTCTCCCCGGGGAGGGTATACAGGAAAGTCGACAGCAAGATAAAAGCGAAAAGAAGAATGCCCAGGGCGGCGATGAGATGCCGGCCCCGGGCGAATCCACTACCTCGCAACGGTCCTCCTGCGCGCTTTCCGCCTGCCGCGGGAGATCCGCCGGACCGCGAGGACGACGGCGGGCAGGAAGAGGAAGGCGGCGCCGGCGATCCGCCCGCGCTCCCCGGAGCGGGGATCGGCGACCATCGAGCACCCGGACTCTTCGGACGGCGTGACGATCGCGGTGGTCGCCACGGTGGAGACGTCGATGTTCCGGATCGATCCGCCCGAAGTCAGCCCCCCGGACCAGAAGACGATCACTTTCCCTGCGCTAAGGAACCCGAACGCGGCGCGGGTGTAATCTCCGGAGATCTCACGTGGGTACTCCAGCGAATCGAACCCCGCCTGGGAGCGCGTCGTCTGGATTTCATAGAAGGGGGACGTCGTGATCAGGTGAAAAGCGTAATAGGTGCAGCGGGTGCCCCCCACGCCGTATCCCGTCATGTGGATCCGGCCGCTCGAATCCAGGAATGCGTCGGGGCGGTAGAGGTTGAATTCATCGGGAAGGATCAGTTCCCCCGGGGGGGTGATGAAGAAAGCCGTGTTCGTCGCCACCTGCACCGGCGTGCCGTCCTGGTTGTCCGCATCGGGGTTGAAGTTGATGAAGCCGATGTTGCCGGCCTGGCCCGAAACCGTCTCGTCGGCTGCAAGGACGACGATGGAGCTGTTGCTGAAGACTTGAACGCTCGGGAAACCCCACCGGAATCCGCCCCCGATCACCTGGGTCGCCGAGATGACGCGGTTGTCCACGCCGTTCGTTTCCTTGACCATCGCGTAGTAGACCGGGGCGGGCCCCGAGGACCCGAAGTTCGCGGCCCACGCCACGTGCGCCCGGTTCGCCGTGTCGAGGCGCAGGCTGGGGAGCGGACGGAGCCCGTCGGAGTTCGTGAGGGAAGAAAGCTGGATCGGCGTGCCGACGACCGTCGCGTTGTCGAGCCCCACCCGCGCAAAATAGACCTGGAACGTTTCCGATGCGCCGATCGCCGACTTGGTCCCGAACGCGATGCGCGCGGAATTGTCGGTCGTGACGATCCCGAAGGAAAGGTCTTCGATGTCCACGGTGTCGAGGACTCCCGATGCGAAGATCATCTTCCGCACGGAGATCGAGGTCACCGTGTTCCCCGAAAGGGTCAGACGCGCGATGTAGGGCCGGTAGACGGTGTCCGAAACGGCCGGCTTCGCCTGGAAGAGGATCACGGCCTCGGTGGACGAGCGCATGGCGATTTTGGGATGCCGGGCGTCGTAGTAGGCGTCGTTGGGAGAGGTGGAGTTGTCGATCGCCGTCGCGGAGGTAAGGAGGACCGTGTTGTCCCGGACAAGGGACAGGTTGGCGAAATTCGTGTTGCCGTTCACTGCGGCGTAATAGACCTTGTAGACGCCGGAGGCGGCGTTGTCGCCGATGAAGGCGATGCGAGCCGTCGCTCCGTCCATCGTCACCGACGGCTGGTCGAAGAAGCCTGCGTTGTTGTCGTTCACCGGCAGGGTGATCTCCGCGGCGGCCGTGCCCGAAAGGACGGCGATTAGAAGGATACCTGCCAGGACGGCTCTGGAAAATCGAGACATCGAACACCCCGCAATTGGAATTGGATACCGTCTATTCTAAACGCCAGTAGCGCCATTGTATATCATTTCCGGACCGTATCCCCACGGCGTCGACCGTCCTCGCGGTCCCCCCGAAGTCTCCCGTGGAACGGACGCGGAATGCCGTGCTCTTGACTTCGATGAGGTCCCGGAACCGGGTCTTGTCGTAGAGGTCCTTGAGCTGGGCGCTGACGTTTTGAAGGTCCCGGGTCTTTTGGAACGGCTTGTCCTTCCGGTATTCGACGATCTGGTCGGCCGCCGCCCCGCCGATCTCTCCGCCGTCCGAGGCGTCCTTTCCCGCGGAGAGCGCCATCAGGATTTCCTTCGGAGCGGTGTTGATGTTGACGAATCCGGATGAGTAGACCGTCACGAAGGGCCGGAGCTTCTCGAACGCATCCTTCGTCACCCCCCGGACCAGGCGAAGCTCCTCCACCGTGTCGAACAGGTCGTTCTTCGCCCGGTAAGGAACGGGCAGCGAGAGGTAGTAGGAGCTTTCGGCGCCCCCCGAACGGGTCGTGTCGTCGTTGTCGAGCCAGTCGATCGTCGCATCGGCCACCAGGGGGTCGAGGCCGAGGTTGGCGAGCAGCTTTCGGAAGACGGCGAGCCGTTGCTCGTCCGGCGCGTTCCCGTTGGGGAGGATCAGCCGGTTGAGGTTGAACTTCCGCTCCTCGTCTTCGACGGTCACGTTGATGGTTCCGTCGCCGAGCTCGATGGGAGGGGCGGGACGCGACCAGATTTCGTTCAGGGTGTCGTAATCGTTGTCCCTGGAGTCCTCGCGGAGAGCCACCTTCGCCGCGGCGACGCCGCCCTCGGCGACGAGGGCGCACCGGATGGAATCCCGTCCGTAGGCCCCCGTCTGGGCCGCCCGCGCCCCGACGCGGAAGATCTCGATGGTCAGCAGCACGATCAGCACCAGCACCAGGAGCGTGACGAGGAGGGCGACTCCCGCCTCGTTCCGGCGGCTCCGACCGGATGCCGGGGGATTTGCGGGACGGCGCACTATTTCCCCACCCGTTTTCCGGAGAAGAGGATGGAGGGTTCCTGCCCGGCGAGGGGGAGGAATAGGGTCCTGCGGAATTCCTGACCCCGGGAATCGGTGAGGACGAACGAGATCTTTTTCGGCAACCGGCCCTTCGTGGCGCCGGCGTCCCCCGACGGCCAATCCTTCGTCCACTTCTCCCCGGAGGACATTTCGACGCGGAACCCGGAGAGGCCCGACGCGAGGCGGGACTCGGTGGTGGGGATCCGGTTTTCGATCAGGGGCATGTCGGACTGCTCGCGGTACAGGTCGATCGTTTTCCCGTCGCTGCCGACCTTCGGGAAATACCGGATCTTGACGATGTCCGTGGCGGGGCGGACGCCCGTGGCGTCCGGCAGGGCGAAGGCGGTGAACACCAGGGTGGAGGCCGGCTTCCCCGAGAACTGGTCGGCCCGGCACGTGAACGCCGCGGTCTCGACGGCGGGTGAGGAGAAGGCCCCCATGAGGTCCGCGCCGATGCGGTCCATGCCGATCCGGATCTGCCGGAATTCGCCGGAGCGTTCCGTCAGGATGTCGAGGCCGCGGCCGGCTCCGGTGAAGGCGGACAGCAGCAGCGTGAGGACCGTCGACAGGATCGCAAGCGCAAGAAGGACCTCGACGAGCGTAAACCCGCATTTCTCACCGTGAGAATTGCGGGTTAACCCGTCTCTCCGGATGGAGACGCTCATTTGGCGGCTATGCCGGCGAGCTCCACCGATTCCTCGCCCCCCCCCTCGTTCCATTTCACGGTCACGCGGACTTCGACTGCATCGGCGTGGGGGGCCTGCCGGACCGCCCGCACCCAGGTGTACATTTCGTCCGGAGGGGAGAAGCGGCCGGTGGTCTCCCCGACGTCGGGAAAGGCGGAGGTGGCTTCGCGCAGGATCGCTTCGCCCAGGTAGGCCCCCGTGGTCCAGTGCTGCGAACGCGACTCGGCGGCGATCGCGTCGGTCATCACCCGGTAGGCGATCACAAGGACCGACGACAGGATGGCCAGCGATACCAGGACTTCGAGGAGAGTGAACCCCCCTACCAACTTCCTGGACCGGGGGGCTGGCCCGTTCCGGCGCGCGCGGAGGTCACGCATCCTTGACCACCGTCCCCGAAAGCACGTCCACCGACCCGTCGAAAGGGTTGATCCGAAGCGTCCATTCCGTGGCCCCCCTCTCCGCCCCGCTGTCGCGGAAGAAGATCCGGGCCGCGGGGACCTTCCCCCCCGGCAGGTAACGGATTTCGGTGACCGTGTCCAGGGGGCGGTCCTCGTTTTCGATGCGGATACCAGTGATCGCCAACCGGCTGCCCAGCGGTTTCGGGGAGGAGGCGTATTTCGCTCCGCCCGCGGCATGGAACCGGTACGTGCCCGCGGAAGGGTCGAGGATCAGGCGCGCCTCGCGCTTTTCGAAGAGCGAGAGGTCGAACGCCTCCTCGGAGCCCGCGGCCAGGTCGCGGAAGACCGACCCGCGGCCCGGTTCCCCCACTGCGGCGAGGCGGGGCGCCGCCAGCCAGAAGACGAGCCC
>Ga0214473_10003725_pt1 | contig 18391 bp, 11 predicted proteins | sample RVTome_7_FD_203509 | JGI IMG/M metagenome (GOLD analysis project Ga0214473, IMG submission 203509) | Soil microbial communities from uranium-contaminated site in the Upper Colorado River Basin, Wyoming, United States - RVT98D197 | ecosystem: Environmental > Terrestrial > Soil > Contaminated >... | reverse complement strand
CACTACCCGCTGCCCGGGGACTCCACCGCCACCTGGAGCATGCTCGACGTCGGCGGCCGCTGGCTTGGTGATGTGACCACGCCCCCGCGCTTCCGCGTCACCGATGTACGCGCGGACACCGTCCTCGGCGTCTGGCGCGACGAACTGGACGTCTCCTATATACGTGTTTACCACCTGACCCCGAGGCAGCAGCCATGACCCAGACCGCGGACATCCCCACCACCCTCTTCGGGGACCTGGACATCGAACTGGCCAACACGCGCCGCGTCCTCGAGCGCGTGCCCGCCGGCAAGCTGGACTACCGGCCGCACGAAAAGTCCTTCTCCCTGGGTGAGCTGGCCACGCATGTGGCCAACCTGCCCAACTGGATGATGGGCATTGCCGCCGAGGACGAGTTCGACCTCTCCGCCAGTCCGCCCGACCGCACCGTGCCGGACACACCCGCGGCGATCGTGCAGGGCTTCGACGACGCCGTGACCCGCATGCGCGCCGCCGTCGCGGCCGCGCCCGATGAGGCGTGGAGCGCACCCTGGACGCTCCGCATGGGAGACCACGTCATCTTCACCCTGCCGCGCGCCGCGGTCTTCCGCAACGCCGGCATCAGCCACCTGATCCACCACCGCGCCCAGCTCGGCGTCTACCTCCGCCTGCTGGACGTGCCCGTGCCCGGCATGTACGGCCCCAGCGCCGACGAGCAGTCAGTACAGTAGATTGTTCAGGTCGGCGCAAGTACCAGGAGGACCATGAGGTCACATGACCTGAACTGGATCACCAACTTCATCTGGGGTATCGCGGACGACGTTCTCCGCGACCTCTACGTCCGCGGCAAGTACCGCGACGTAATCCTCCCCATGGTCGTCCTTCGGCGGCTCGACGCGGTGCTGGAACCGACCAAACAAGCCGTGCTCGCGATGAAAGCATCGCTTGACCACGCTGGGGTCGTCCACCAGGAGCAGGCGTTGCGCCAGGCAGCAGGCCAGCCTTTCTACAACACGTCGAACTTCACCCTCCGGGACCTCAGGAACCGGGCCAGCCAGCAGCAGCTCCGGGCCGACCTCGAGGCGTATCTCGATGGCTTTTCGCCCAACGTGCAGGACATCCTCGAAAACTTCGAGTTCCGCAATCAGATTCCGCGGCTGTCGAAGGCCGATGCGCTCGGGACGCTGATAGAGAAGCTCCTCTCCCCCGATGTGAACCTGAGTCCGGTTCCTGTCAGGAACGGCGACGGCTCGGTCAAGCACCCGGGGCTCGACAACCATGCCATGGGGACGGTGTTCGAGGAGCTGGTGCGGCGCTTCAACGAGGAGAACAACGAGGAGGCGGGGGAGCACTGGACCCCACGCGATGCCGTGAAGCTCATGGCGAAGCTGATCCTCTTGCCGATTGCGGACGAGATCCAGTCCGGCACGTACCTGCTCTACGACGGTGCGTGCGGGACGGGCGGCATGCTCACCGTGGCCGAGGAGACGCTGCGGACCCTGGCGGCGGAGCACGGCAAGGAGGTGGCGGCGCACCTCTACGGTCAGGAGATCAACGCCGAGACGTATGCCATCGCCAAGGCCGACCTCCTGCTCCAGGGCGAGGGTGAGGCGGCGGACAACATCATCGGGGGCCCGGAACACTCCACGCTGGCCAACGACGCGTTCCCGTCGCACGAGTTCGACTTCATGCTTTCCAACCCGCCCTACGGGAAGAGCTGGAAGGGCGACCTGGAACGCATGGGCGGCAAGCAGGGGATGAGGGACCCGCGCTTCATCATCGAGCATGCGGGCGACCCGGAGTACTCGTTGGTCACCCGATCCAGCGACGGCCAGATGCTCTTTCTGGCGAACATGCTGAGCAAGATGAAGCACGGGACCCCGCTGGGCAGCCGCATCGCGGAGGTCCACAACGGCAGCTCGCTCTTCACCGGCGACGCCGGCCAGGGCGAGAGCAACATCCGGCGCTGGATCATCGAGAACGACTGGCTCGAGGCCATCGTGGCCCTGCCACTCAACATGTTCTACAACACGGGCATCGCCACCTACATCTGGGTGCTCGGCAACCGGAAGCCGGCCCACCGCCGGGAGAAAGTGCAGCTCATCGACGCCACGCAGTGGTTCCGGCCACTCCGGAAGAACCTGGGCAAGAAGAACTGCGAGCTGTCCGACGAGGACATCCAACGCATCTGCGACACCTTCCTCGCCTTCGAGGAGACGGCGGAGAGCCGGATCTTCGCCAATGACGAGTTCGGCTACTGGAAGGTGACGGTGGAACGGCCGCTCAGGGTGAGAGGTATCGACCCCGAGCGCGCCTACACCGCCAAGGAAATCCGGGACCTCAAGGCCACGGGCGACGTGGACGAAGACGCTCCACCCGTCATCCGGAAGATCCACAAGGGAAAGAGTGTCACCCCCGACCCCCTCCGCGGGCTCTTCGAGGCCACGATCGGAGGGAGGCAACGCGTGGTGGATTACGAGCCCGATCCCGACCTGCGCGATACGGAGCAGGTCCCCCTGCTGGAGGAGAGCGGCGTCGAGGCATTCCTGCGGCGGGAGGTCCTCCCCTATGCCCCGGACGCCTGGTACGATCCGGACAGGGTCAAGACGGGCTACGAGATCAGCTTCACCCGCTACTTCTACAAGGCGAAGCCGCTTCGCACGCTGGAGGAGATCCGCGCGGACATCCTGGCGGTTGAGCGGGAGACGGAGGGGTTGCTGGAGGAGATCGTCGGGGGGAGCAGCTGATGGCAACCCAGCGCTACTCCGTTACACCGCACCCCATCGAGACCCTGCTTACCTGGGTCAAGTCCGGCGAGATCGCCATCCCGGAGATCCAGCGCCCTTTCGTGTGGGATGCGACAAAGGTTCGCAATCTCCTCGACTCACTCTATCAAGGCTACCCGGTCGGCTACTTGATCGCCTGGCGAAACCCCACGGTCAAGCTGAAGGACGGCACGCCATCCGCAGGCAAGCGCATCTTGATCGACGGCCAGCAGCGCGTCACGGCGCTGATGGCCGCGCTGCTCGGCCGCGAGGTGCTGACCAAGGACTACGAGACGGTCCGTATCCGCATTGCCTTCCATCCCGGCGAAGAGCGCTTTGAGGTGAGCAACCCGGCCATCGCGAGGGACGCCGCCTGGATCGCCAATGTTGCAGCAATCTTCGACCCCGACGCCGATCTGATCGAACTCATTGAGCAGTACGTCGCGCGAAACCCCGGAGCTGATCGCAGGACCGTGGGCCAGGTGCTTCAGCGGGTAGGAAAGATCATCAACAACCACGTCGGCCTGATCGAGCTGGCCGAAGACCTCGACATCGAGACCGTTACGGAGATCTTCATCCGCGTGAACTCGGCTGGAACGGAACTCTCCCAGGCCGACTTCGCGATGTCGAAAATCGCGGTCAATGAGAGTTTCGGCGGCAACCTGCTTCGTAAGGCCATCGACTATTTCTGCCATCTGGCCGTGGCGCCCGAGTTCTACCCCGCCATCGAAAAAGGCGACAAGGCGTTCGCGCAATCGGAGTTCCTGCCCAAGATGCGTTGGCTCAAGGACGTGAACGACGACCTATACGACCCCACCTACACCGATATGCTGCGTGTCGCCTTCACCTCGGAGTTTGGCCGTGGCAAGCTGCAAGATCTGGTTGCGCTCCTTTCCGGCCGTAACTTCGAGACCAAGCAATACGAGGAGGTGATCGCCGAGGAGGCTTTCGGGCGGCTCAAGAAAGGCGTACTCGCCTTCATGAACAAGACCCATTTTGATCGCATCACGATGATCCTGCGGTCATCCGGCTTCCTGACGAGCGACCTGATCCGCAGTCGCAATGCGGTCAATTTCGCGTACATCCTCTATCTACGCGGCCGCCGCGACGGTCTGCCGGCCGACGACATCGAGCGCATGGTACGCCGCTGGTACGCCATGTCGATCCTCACCGGACGCTACTCGGGCAGCCCGGAGACGGCCTTCGATCTCGACATACGTCAGGTCGACGCCCAGGGAGTGCAGGCTTACACGCAGTCGGCCATAGAGAACGAATTGCCGCCTACCTTCTGGACTGGGATGCTGCCACAGGTGATGGATACGTCGTCCTCCACCAGTCCCTACTTCATCGCCTACCAAGCCGCGCAGGCCCGACTCGGGGACAAGGGATTTCTCTCGACGGACATCACGGTGCGGGATCTGCTCCTCAACCGTGGGGACAAGCACCACGTCTTCCCGCGGAAGTACCTCCAGAAACAGGGGCTGACCCGTGGCCGCTACAACCAGATCGCAAACTTCGTCGTCGCCCAAAGCGAAATCAACATCGCCATCGGAGACAAACCACCCGGGCAGTATTTTGGAGAGCTGGTCAACCAGGTTAACGGCGGCGACAAGCGCTATGGCGGGATAACCGACGAGGGGGCGTTGCGCGCCAACCTCGAGGCGAACTGCGTACCCATGACCGTCCTGGACGGCGCCCCCCTCGATTACGAGGAGTTCCTCGCTGAGCGGCGCCGTCTCATGGCGCATAAGATCAAGCAATGGTTCGAAGTGCTTTCATGATCGCCGACCTCAAGCCCTACCCGGCGATGAAGCACTCGGGGGTGGAGTGGCTGGGAGAGGTGCCGGAGCATTGGGAGGTGCGGCGATTAAAGACTCTGTTCAGCGCTGTGGACATTCGGTCCGAATCGGGGTCCGAGGAGCTGCTGACCGTCTCCTCGAACCTCGGGATCGTACTGCGGCGATCGGCCAACGTCACGATGTTCAAAGCCGAGTCATATGCCGGACACAAGCTGTGCTGGCCAGGCGATCTCGTGATCAACAGCCTATGGGCCTGGTCACGTGGTCTTGGGGTTTCAGATCATCATGGGATCGTGAGCACCGCATACGGCGTCTATCGCCCACGAGACGCGGGTATGCTCGATCCTCGCTTTGTACATGCGCTCGTGCGTTCAACACCGTTTCGTTGGGAACTTCGAGTTAGATCCAAGGGCGTCTGGACCTCTCGCCTTCAGCTGACCGACGAGTCGTTCTTCGGCGCTCCCTTCCCCCTCCCCCCCCTTGCCGAACAAGCCGCCATCGTCCGGTTTCTCGACTACGCAGACCGGCGGATCCGGCGCTACATCCGCGCCAAGCAGAAGCTGATCAAGCTGCTGGAGGAGCAAAAGCTGGGCATCATCCACCGCGCCGTCACCCGGGGGCTCGACCCGGACGTTCCTCTCAGGGACTCGGGGGTGGAGTGGCTGGGGGAGGTGCCGGAGCACTGGGAGGTAATGCGGGTGAAGCAAGCCTCACAGGTCCTAAGGGGCAAGTTCACCCACCGACCGCGCAACGACCCATCGCTGTATGATGGGCCATACCCTTTCATTCAGACAGGTGAGGTGGCACGATCGGACAAGACAATCACGAGCTACCGGCAGACCCTGAACGAACGTGGACTCGCGGTGAGCCGAATGTCACCGGCAGGAACGCTGGTAATGACCATCGCAGCTAATATTGGCGATGTCGCGGTCCTTGACTTCGACGCGTGCTTTCCAGACAGCGTCGTTGGATTTGCTCCTCGCAAGCACGTCGAACGGGACTTTCTCTACTACATGTTTCGAGCCATGAAGCCGGAGTTATTGCGCGAGGCACCGGTCAATACGCAGGGCAACCTCAATGTCGATCGTATCGGCTCGAGAGGAATTGGGGTGCCACCGATCCCTGAGCAACAGGGTATCGTGCGCCGGATTGAGGCGGAGACGGGTAGGCTGGATGAGGCAATCGACCGCGGTCGCCGCGAAATCTCCCTCCTCCGCGAACTCCGCACCCGCCTCATCGCCGACGTGGTCACCGGCAAGGTCGATGTCCGCGAGGCCGCCGCCCGTCTCCCCGACGAGGAAAGCGACCTCGCCGCCCTCGACGACGCCGATGCTCTGACCGACGCCGATGCTCTGATCGACGCCGAAGACGCCACCGCCGACGACCTCGACGCCGTTCTCGAGGAGGTCGAGGCGTGACGAGCGTCGAGCACGTCGCCCTCATCGACCGCCTCCGCACCCTGCCGGCCGAGACGGAGTGGCTCGAGTTCAAGCGCACCCGCCACGAGGCTCAGGCGCTCGGCGAGTACCTGTCCGCCCTCGCCAACGGCGCTTGCGTCGCCGGCCAGCCGCGCGGCTACCTGGTGTTCGGCATCGACGACGCAACGCACGACGTGGTCGGCACGTGCTTTGATCCGTACGCGGTCAAGGGCAAGGGCAATCAGGACTTGCTACCCTGGCTCGCGGCGGGGCTTCGCCCGAACACCGGGTTCGAGGTGCACGCCGTCGATCATCCGGACGGCCGCGTCGTCCTCTTCGAGGTTGGTCCGGCTCGGGACCAGCCGGTCAGCTTCTACGGCACGGCCCACGCACGCGTAGGCGGCAGCAAGACCAAGCTCGCAAAGCATCCCGAGAAGGCGCGAGCGCTCTGGACGCGGGGCAGCGACTGGTCTGCCGAGGTGTGCGCGGCGGCGGCGCTGCCGGACCTCGACCCGGACGCCGTGGCCAAGGCCCGCGAGCAGTTCGTCGTCAAGCATCCGGGCCAGGCCGCCGAGGTGGCGGGCTGGAACGACCGGACCTTCCTCAACAAGGCCCGCGTCCTGAAGGGGGGGACGATCACGAACACGGCGCTCCTGCTCCTCGGGCGCGCCGAGTCGGCGACCCTTCTGTCGCCGGCGGTGGCCAAGTTCTCGTGGATCCTCAAGGACGCGGAGAACCGCGAGCTCGACTACGAGCACATCGGACCGCCGTTCCTGCTCGTCGGCGACCGCCTGCTGAAGCGGATCCGGAACCTCATCGTACGCGCGCTGCCGAGCGGCACGCTCTTCCCCCAGGAAATCTCGCAGTACGATCCGTGGGTGATCCGCGAGGCTCTGCACAACGCCATAGCGCACCAAGAGTACCGCCGGCACGGGCGAATTGTCGTGGTCGAGTTCCCCGACCGGGTGCTCGTGACGAACGTGGGCGACTTCCTGCCTGGCGACATTGAGACGGTGATCCGCCAGAACGCGCCGCAGGCCATCTACCGCAACCCCTTCCTCGCCGACGCGATGGTCGAGTTGAACCTGATCGACACCCAGGGCGGCGGCATCAAGCGCATGTTCGAGACGCAGCGGCGGCGCTCGTTCCCGCTACCCGATTATGACCTGAGCGAGCCGGGGCGTGTCGCCGTGAGCATCACCGGGCGGATCCTCGACGAGCGCTACACCCGGCTCCTGATGGAGCGCACGGATCTCGACCTCGGGCAGGTCATGCTCCTCGACCGGCTGCAGAAGGGGCTCTCAATCAGCCGGGAGGATCACCGCCGCCTGAAGTCCGCCGACCTGGTCGAGGGGCGCTTTCCGAACATCATCGTAGCCGCGGCGGTGGCTAAGGCGACCGGCGAGGCGGGCCGGCACATCCGTGAGCGCGGCTTCGACAAGCAATACTACCTGGACCTGATCCTGGCCCTGGTCGCCGAGCACGGGCCGGTAGATCGCAGGGAAGTCGATCAAGTGCTCGTGCCGAAGCTGCCCGACCGGTTGACCGATGAGCAGAAGCGGCGGAAGGTGAGAAACCTCCTCCAAGAGCTACGTCGAGCCGGAAAGATCGTTAATCTAGGGAGCCGGTCCCGCCCCCGGTGGTCCGCCCAGGATGACCGGCCGTGATCGAGACAAGATTTCGACCTTCAGAGACAAGGACCGGATGCCGAGGGGCCTTGCTTCAGCTGGATTCGCAACAACTTGCGTTGTCTCGGACAAGGCATGTGATCCGGTGGTTTAGACAAGGCCGAAGGGATGAGCCAACGGCTGGCATGTTGCCGCAAGTGGTCTGGATACAGCGAGTTATGGCTTTACTAAACCCTGGAGCGTTTCTGTTCCCTAGTAAAGGACTTAGTAAAGGATCTAGCAAACAGGTCCCCGGGTCGGGGGCCGAGCCGCAGGCGATCGGCGAGTATATCTCTGCGTTGGCCAACGCGGCATGACCACCGACACCTCCGAGCGCGGCCTCGAGCGCCTGATCTGCGCCGCCCTCACCGGCGGCGCCTGCGACCCCGACAACGGGGACGCCACCCGGGTCGCCGAGCGCCCCGCCATCTACGGCACCGGCTGGATCTGCGGTGCCCCGCAGGACTACGAACGGGAGTACTGCGTCGACCTGGTGCAGTTCCGCACCTTCGTGAGGGTGACACAGCCGAACGTGGCCGCGGCCCTGGCTCTGGACGACGACGGCCCGACCCGCCGCAAGTTCCTGGCGCGCCTCCAGGGCGAGGTCACCCGCCGGGGCACGATCGACGTGGTGCGGCACGGCCTGAAGCACGGGCCCCACAACCTCGATCTCTTCTACGGCACGCCTTCGCCCGACAACCCCGCTGCGGTCGAGCGCTATGCCCTGAACCGCTTCTCCGTCACGCGGCAGCTCCGCTACAGCCGCGACGAGACGCAGCTTGCCCTGGATCTCGGGCTGTTCATCAACGGTCTGCCGGTGGCCACGTTCGAGCTGAAGAACAGCCTCACGAAGCAGACGGTGGACGACGCGATCCGGCAGTACCAGACCGACCGTAACCCGCGTGAGAAGCTCTTCGAGTTCGGCCGTTGCCTGGCGCACTTCGCCCTGGACGAGCACGAGGTCTACTTCTGCACGCATCTCAAGGGAAAGCAGTCGTGGTTTCTTCCCTTCAACCGCGGTTGGAACGACGGCGCGGGCAATCCTCCGAACCCCGACGGCCTGAAGACCGACTATCTGTGGAAGCGCGTGCTCACGCGCGACGGTCTCACCGACATCCTCGAGAACTACGCGCAGATCGTCGAGCTCAAGGACGAGAAGACGAAGAAGAAGCGGAAGACGCAGATCTGGCCGCGCTTCCACCAGCGCGACGTCGTGCGCAAACTCCTCGCCGACGTGGTCGCCCACGGCGCGGGCAGGCGCTACCTGACCCAGCACTCCGCGGGCAGCGGCAAGTCCAACTCCATCGCCTGGCTCGCGCATCAGTTGATCGGGCTCGAGAAGGACGAGGCGACCGTATTCGACTCCATCATCGTCGTCACCGACCGCAAGATCCTCGACCAGCAGATCAAGGACACCATCAAGCAGTTCGCTCAGGTGGGGGCCACCGTCGGCCACGCGCAGCGCTCGGGCGATCTGCGAAAGCTCATCGAGGGCGGCAAGAAGATCATCATCACCACCGTGCAGAAGTTCCCGTTCATTCTGGACGAGATCGGGAACGAGCAGCGCGGGCGCCGCTTCGCCATCGTCATCGACGAGGCGCACTCGAGCCAGGGCGGCAAGACCTCGGCCGCGGTGTCCATCGCCCTCTCCGAGGCGGGCGCCGCGGGGGAGGATGAGACCGTCGAGGACAAGATCAACCGGCTCGTCGAGGCCAAGAAGCTGCTCCCCAACGCCAGCTACTTCGCCTTCACCGCCACGCCCAAGAACAAGACGCTCGAGATTTTCGGCGAGGCGCGCCCGGGGGCGGAGGGCGCGGTGAAGCACGTGCCCTTCCACAGCTACACGATGAAGCAGGCCATCCAGGAGGGCTTCATCCTGGACGTGCTCCAGTACTACACGCCGGTCCACAGCTACTACAAGCTGACGAAGACCGTGGAAGGCGACCCGGAGTTCGACACCAAGCGCGCGAAGAAGAAGCTGCGCCGCTATGTGGAGAGCCACGACCACGCCATCGGGCTCAAGGCCGAGATCATGGTGGATCACTTCCACGAGCAGGTGCTGGCCCTGAACAAGATCGGCGGGCAGGCGCGGGCCATGGTGGTCACCAGCGGCGTCGAGCGCGCGATCCAATACTTCCACGCCATCCGCGACTACCTGGTGGAGCGGAAGAGCCCCTACCGCGCCATCGTGGCCTTCTCCGGCGAGCACGAGTACGGCGGCGCCAGGGTCACCGAGGCGTCCCTCAACGGATTCCCGTCCAGCAAGATCGCCGACGAGATCAGGGAGGATCCTTACCGGTTCCTGATCTGCGCCGACAAGTTCCAGACCGGCTACGACGAGCCACTCCTGCACACCATGTACGTGGACAAGACATTGTCCGGGATCAAGGCCGTGCAGACGCTCTCACGCCTCAATCGGGCGCATCCGAAGAAGCACGACGTGTTCGTGCTTGACTTCATGAACGACGCCGACACCATCGAAGCGGCGTTCTCCGACTACTACCGAACCACCATCCTCGCCGAGGAGACCGACCCCAACAAGCTCCACGATCTGAAGTCCGCGCTGGACGGCCGTCAGGTCTATTCCGACGCCGAGATCGACGAGCTCGTGACGCTCTACCTGGGGGGAGCGGAGCGCGACAAGCTCGATCCGATCCTCGACGCCTGTGTGGCCGTCTACAAGGAGCGGCTCGACGAGGACGGCCAGGTCGACTTCAAGGGGAAGGCGAAGGGGTTCACCCGCACCTACGGCTTCCTTAGCTCGGTGCTGCCCTACACCAACGCCGAGTGGGAGAAGCTCTCGATTTTCCTGAACTTCCTCGTGCCCAAGCTCCCCGCTCCCCAGGAGGACGACCTTTCGAAGGGGATCCTCCAGGCCATCGACATGGACAGCTACCGGGTCGAGAAGCAGGCCGTGGCCAAGATCCAGCTCCCGGACACCGACGCCGAAATCGACCCCGTGCCGACCACGGGCGGCGGCCGCGCGCCCGAGCCCGACCTCGACCACCTGTCCAACATCATCAAGGCCTTCAACGACCAGTTCGGCAACATCCCCTGGGGCGACGCCGACCGTGTTGAGAAGCTCATAACCGAGGACATCCCGGCGCGGGTCGCCGCCGACACCGCCTACCAAAACGCACAGAAGAACTCGGACAAGCAGAACGCCCGCATCGAGCACGACAAGGCGCTCATGCGGGTCATGACCGCCGTGCTCAAGGACGACACCGAGCTCTTCAAGCAGTTCATGGACAACGAGTCGTTCAAGCGGTGGATGACGGACACGGTGTTCGGGTTGACGTATGAGGCGGGCGGGGTGGCGGGGGCCGTACGCCGGTGAAGGTTCCCTGCCCTCAGGAGTTCGCCATGCTTAGGCTCGCCGCCTGCCTGGCCTGCACGCTGATCCTCGCGGCGTGCGCCGCCGAAGATGGCGGCGGCGCTCTCCACGTGGACAGCTACGTCTCCACGCGCGACAGCGCGGGGCACATCATCGTGGAGTCCACCGCGCCGGCGTGGAGCGAAGACAGCCGTTGGAGCGTGGCGGCGGTGCCCCTGATCCGCATCGGCGCCGTGGAGGGGGATCCCGCCGCGGAATTTACGCGGATCATCCGCCTGTTCCTCCTGCACGATGGCGGCGTGGCGGTGGCCGACTTCGGTCCGCACGAGGTACGCTACTTCGATGCGGCGGGCCGGCACGTGGCCACGGCAGGCGGCCAGGGCGGCGGCCCCGGCGAGTTCGGCCGGCTCCGGGAAGTCCTGCGCGGCCGCGGCGATACGCTGGTGGTCCACGATCCCACGCTCGACCGCTACACGGTGCTTGCGCCGGATGGGTCCCTGGCCAGAACCGTGTCGGACTCCCGGCTGGTGACCGCCGTCGTCGGCGAACGCTGGGTCGCGGCGCGGCGGCTGCCAGGCGCCGTACCCGACGTGCTCGGGACGATCGTCCAGGATACCGTGGCGCTGGTGGCGTTCACGCCCGGCGCCGCTACCGAGGACACGCTGGGGCTCCACCCGGCGGATGCTTCGTTCTATGCCGAGGCCACCATGGGAGGCAATACGAGCAGATCCGTCTTTCCGCTGCCGTACGCGCCCTCGCTGGTCGTGACCGGCAACGGTGAGAGGGTGGTGCTGAGCCACGGTCGCACGTTCGAGCTGCTGATCTACGGCAGAGCCGCCAGCGCCCCCCAGCATGTGCGACGGCCGGGCCAGCGCACACCGATCACGGCTGCCGATCGCGAAGCATTTCTCGATTTCCGCTACGGACCCCGTCTGGCCGCCGGGTATATCGGGACCGCCTATGCCGATGCCCCCTTCCCAGATTCGGCGGGCACGTTCGACCGGGTGATCGTGGCCGCGGACGGGCCACTCTGGGCGCGGCACTACGTCATGCCGGGACACGAGGCGCGGACGTGGAGTATCTTCGCTGCGAACGGGATGTGGCTCGGGGAGGTGAGTACGCCGGCGGAATTGGACGTGATGGACGTCGCATACGGCAGGCTGGCGGGCGTCCGCCGGAACGAGTTGGACGTTCCCTTCGTAGAGGTCTACGACCTGCACGAATGGTGACGACCTGAACCAGGGAGCTCGCGCATGACCACGCAGCAGCCCACCGACCTCGAGGACGTCAGGCTTGCCGAGCACGACGTACGCGCCATCCTGGAGCGTGCCGTGCAGCTCGATTCCAACGGCCTCTCGGTGCATGAACTGAGCGCCGCCGCGCGGGAGGCCGGCATCTCGGAGGACGCGCTGCTGGAGGCGGTGCGTGAGGTGCTGGCTGCAAAGGACGGGGTGCGAGCGGGGCGCGGGGCGGAGGACATGCCGGCCAGCATGAGGAGTGCCCTCCGCACGCTGGCGCGCATTGCCGTATCCGCCCTCGGCGGTGGCGTCCTCGGATCCCTGACCACGGGCGCCGGCGGCGCACACGTCTTCGGCATTCTCGTGGTCCTGGTCGTGACCGCGTTCCGAGCGTTCCATCACGGTGAGCACGGGTCCCAGCGAGATTTCCAGATCGAAGTGGCCTCCGTCTGGGGCGGCATGATCGCCGGCATGAGCGCCGCCGTGGGTTACTGGCCGGTTGATTTCATTGCCCTGGGCACCGTCTTCTGGCTGGGTTCATCCATCGTCGGCGGCGCCATCATCGGGTCGAAGTACCTGCGCCGCTTCCGGCGCGCGGACAACGGCGAATAGTCGGAATGCCGCCGCGCAGCCCGGCGTTGGCGCTGTGTCTGGTGCTGGCCGCCTGCGCCGGCGGCGATCCCGGACCCACCCCCACCGCCGTCCGCGACAGCGCTGGCATCCGCATCATCGACAACGGCGCCCCCGCCTGGACCGACGGCCAGGGCTGGAGGATCGCACCGGGGCCCGACGTGGTGATCGGCCACGCCGGCGATCCGCGCTACGAGTTCGAGCGCGTACAGGGCATGACGCGCCTGGCGGACGGCACCATCGTGGTGCTCAACACCGGCGCGCGGGAACTGCGCTTCTACGATGCGGCCGGCGTTTACCTGCGGACAGTGGGTCGGGAAGGGCGCGGGCCGGGGGAGTTCCGCTATCCGAAGCAGCTCCTGGTGCGGGGTGATACGCTGCTCGTGTGGGACCAGGCCACCCGCGAACGGACCCGGCTCCTGCCGGACGGCACCCAACTGGATCGCGTGTCCCTGCGGTATCCGGAAGTGTGGGCCATCGCTGAGCAGAGGCAGGCTGAGGGACCACTGAATCTGGTGAGCGTGTTCTCGGCCATCCTGCCGGAAGGTAGAGTGCTGGCCTACATTCCCGGCAGCACGGCCAGGCCCGCGGCGGCCCCCGACGAGACGGACCGCTGGGGCGTCATCTACTTCCTCTTCGATCCCGACGAGCGCATCGTCACCGAACTGGGCCTCTACCACGGCCCCGCGGGCGGCGATGGCGGCGGACTGGGCAGCTCGCCGAGCGGACCTTCGCAGTTCGCCAACGTGCTTCACGCCTTCCGCGCCGCACCCTTCCGCCTGGCCATCGGCGGGACCGAGCGCTACGACATCACCGTCTTCGGCATGACCGGCGCGCCCCTCCAGCGGATCCGTCGGGGCGCACCCGCCCGCCCCATTCTTGACGCCGACCGCGCGGCCATCCTAAGCACCCGTGAAGCAGACTTGCTGGCGCTGGGGCTGAGCCCGGCGGACGCCAGCCAGTACGCCAGTCCAACCCGCGGGCAGGTCTTCCCCCACTTCGACGCCACGGTCTACGACCACGCCGGCCATCTCTGGGTGCGGGACAACGCCATGCTCTGGGACACCGTGGCCACCTGGCGCATCTTCGACGCCGACGGCATCTACCTCGGGCCGGTGCAGGCGCCCGCACATCTGAACGTGCTGGAGATCGGGCCCGACTACCTGCTCGGCCTGGTTCGTGATACCCTGGGAGTGGAAACGGTCCACCTGCACCGTCTCCACAGGAGTTGAGTCTCTCTCTTCACGGCGCTGAGATCCGCGCGCGGCGGCGGCGCCGACCCAGGAGGTTCCATGCGACGTCCCCCATCCTCCTTCATCGCCGGCTGCGCGCTCGCTGCATGCGCTGCGTGCGCGGGCTCGGGTAGTCCGGCCGACATGGTCACCGTCCGTGACAGCGCCGGCATCCGCATCGTGGAGAGCGCCGCGCCCCGCACCGACGGGGCCGAGGGTCCAGAGCTTTCGGCGGAGCCCGTCATCCGCATCGGTGTGCTGGAGGGGGAGCCGGCCTATCAATTCGAGGGCATCCGGCAGGTCCTGCTTCGCCCCGATGGCGGCTTGGTCACGGGAGACCGGTCCCAGGAGATCCGCTTCTTCGATGCGGCGGGAGAGCACGTGCGCTCCGTCGGCGGGTCCGGTGCAGGCCCGGGTGAATTCCGCGGCATCAGCGCCATCTATCCTCTCCCGGGGGATTCGCTGCTGGTGTGGGACGGCAACCTCGAGCGCGCCACTTTGCTGGGACCGGAGGGTGAGCTGGGCGGCGGCACGGTTTCGACCCTGGAGTCCAGCTTTCCTCGGATGGCAGGCGTCATGGCGGACGGCACCCCGCTGTGGTGGGGCGGCGCCGGCCTCACGGACTGGCCCATCGGGCCGGTGGAAGTCGAGGCGGAGCTGATCCTGGCCGACCGCTCCGGTGCGGTGATCGACACCATCTGGCGCGAGCGCTATCTAGCCTCCGTAGGCGTAATGCTCGGCGATAGCAGGATGCTGACCACCATGCCCTACGCCCGCCGCGTGGAGGCCGTGGCAGCGGGCGAGCGCATCTTTGCCATCGGGGGCGCCCACAACGAACTGCAGGTACTGGACAGCGACGGCCGCCTTCTCGAGCTCCACCGCTGGGCCGGCGCGGCGCAACCGGTGACGGAGGAGCTCCGCCAGGAGTACCGCGACCGCATGATGCGTATTTTCGAGGGCCGGGACGACGAGGCGCTGCGCCGGCGGATGTACGATGACATTGCCTTCCCGGAAACGCTTCCCACCTACGACCAGCTCCGCGTGGACCGGGCGAACGGCCGCGTCTGGCTGCGCCGCTACATGCTTTCCCGGCAGGAAGCGCCGATCTGGACGGTCCTGGACGCGGACGGCACCTGGCTCGCCGACGTATCAACCCCGCCGCGTTTCGAGCTCCTGGACGTGGCTGATGATCGGCTGGCGGGCTTTTGGCGTGACGAGCTGGACGTGGCCTATGTGCATGTGTATGAACTGGAGGGGATGTGATAAGGCGGCTCCCGCCGCCCGATTGTGATCCCCGATTGTGATCAAAGCCGTACGCACCGCGCGCCGCGAGCGCCCGTGCGCGTTTCGCTACAATAATCGCTGCTAAAGCCGATCTCGGGGCGCGCCGCCGGACGGTTGCGCGTTTGGCGGCAATAATTGTGGTCAAAGCTGGAAGCGTGGTTTGCGTGGATCCTGCGTGCGCGTTTGATGAGAATCGCCGACTCGCCGCAATGTCCAGATTCAGGTCCACCACAGCGCATTGCCGGGGTCGTGAGCGGCAGCCGCTGTTGACGTCCTAACTTAGATGGGTATACTTTAGTAAAGTATACTTCTACAAGGTAGGATGAATTGGCGGTAAGCCCTCCACCCGACATGGCCGGGCGGCAGCCGGAATGGGCCCGGCTGACCAGCTTCGCGCAGAGCCAGGAGCCAGCAGCCACGCTGGGGATCGTTTGGGGGCGCAGACGGGTGGGGAAGTCGTACCTCCTCCAGTCGCTCGTGGACCGGACCGGGGGATTCTACTACGGTGCCGTGCGTGGGTCGAGCGCCGAGGCACTCCGGGAATTGGGTGAACAACTCGGCAACTTCCAGGGAGCGGCGGCGCCGTTGGCGCTGGAAACCTGGGATGAGGCTATCCGCGCCCTGCTCGCGCTCGGGCGCGAGCGGGCGATCGTGATCGTGCTCGACGAGTATCCCTACCTCCTGGAGCATACACCGGAGCTCGACTCCATCATCCAGCGAGCGTTCAGCCCGCGCGGCACCGCGCGGCTGGAAAGCCGCGCGCGACTCATCCTGTGCGGTTCAGCCATCAGCGTGATGAGCCAGATCCTGAGTGGGACCGCGCCCTTGCGTGGGCGTGCCGGGATGGACCTGCGGTTTTCGCCCTTCGACTTCCGCGCAGCGCGTGAACTCCACGGCATCGCGGACCTGCGGACGGCGTTTCGTACCTACGCGGTCATCGGGGGCGTGGCCGCATATGCACGGGAGATGTCCAACTCCGACCTGCCATCAGGACCTGACGATTTCGACGACTGGATGTGCCGCCGGGTCCTCTCCCCCGCCGCCCCGCTCTTCAGCGAGGTACCCCTCCTCCTCAGCGAGGACCCGGCGACCGCGCAGGCACGCAAGATCAATCTCTATCACGCCGCGCTCGCGGGCGTGGCAACGGGGCACCACGCGCACGGCAAGCTGACAAGGTATGTGAAGATCCAGGGCGCGTCGCTGTCGCCGATCATCGAAGCGCTCGTGGAGGCTGAGCTCATCGACCGGCTGCAGGATCCGCTGCGCGACAATCGACCCACGTATCATCCCGCTGACCCGCTGATCCGCTTCTACTACGCGATCATCCGGCGCCATCGCGTTCGGCTCGCTCGCCACGACGCGGCCACGGCAGCCATCTGGTCGCAGGCTATTTCGACCTTCGACTCCCAGGTCGTAGGTCCGAGCTTCGAGAGCGCCGCGCGATACTGGGTATCCCACTTCGCGTCGCCTGCGACCCTTGGCGCCGCTCCAGAACTCGTCGGACCGACCACGGTCGCGGTCCCGGACGGACGGGGCGGCGAACTCGATGTCGTGGCCGCGGGCCACGGAGCCAAGGCCCCGGGCGATCGGCCCGTTCACGCGATCGGGGAAGCGAAGGCCGGCCAACGCATTACCGAACGGCATCTGCGCCGCCTGGAGGGCATCAGGGCGGCTCTCGGTACCCGGGCGAAGGGAGCGAAGATGCTCCTGTTCGGGGCAGATTTTTCGCCGGAAATCTGTTCGACCGCAGCCCGTCGCAGCGACGTGGAGTTGATTGACCTGGAGCGGCTCTACACCGGAAGCTAATTATACAACTATACTTTAGTAAATCATACCTATAGAAAGATCCCCCGAGCATCGATCGTCCACGTCCCAATCAGGCCCCCGGCACGACCCAGCCAGCCTCGATGGGCCGGAATTGCCTGGCCCGATGGTCGTAAAAGCCCCACGCACCGCGCGCCGGGCACGTCCGTGGGCGTTTCACGGCAATAATCGTTGCTGAAGCCGGTGGCGCGGCGCGGTGCTGCACGGTCGTGCGTTCGGTGGCAATAATTGTGGTCAAAGCTGGAAGCGTGGATCACGCCGGCCCCGCGTGCGCGTTTGGTGACAATCGTCGACCCGCCGCGGCGCCCCGGCCCGCCTCGGCGCCCCGAGCAGCCCCCCACGCCCGACTTGCCCCAACGCCCTGATCACGTTCATTTCCCCGCCCCCTCCCGAACCAGCAACCGGCCCACGCGGAGACCACCCGTGCGTACGCTGAACGCCACCCGAAGGACACCCGCTCCGGCGGTGACCGCCGTGCCGACCGCCGGGCCGGCCCCCGTCTCGACCACCGCGCCGACCACCAGGCCGAACGCCGCGCGGAGCGCCGCGCCGACCGCCATGCCGACCGCCGCCCGGACCACCATCCTGGCCGCCGTGCTTGCCGCGGCCTGCGCCACAGCCGCCGCCCCGCTCTCCGCCCAGTCCGCGTACTTCCCGCCGCGCGGCGCGTGGGAAGCGCGCGCCCCGGCGCAGGTGGGCTTCACGCAGGCGGCCGTGGACTCGGCGGTGGCGCTGGCCATGGCCGCGGAGTCGAACAGCCCGCGGGACCTGTTGGAGAACCATCTGGGCTCCTTCGGGCGCGAGCCGTTCGGGGAGGCCATCGGGCCGTTCAAGGAGCGGGGGCCGGCCAGCGGCGTGATCATCAAGGATGGCTACGTGGTGGCCGAGTGGGGCGAGCCGGACCGGGTGGACAACACCTTCAGCGTCACCAAGAGCTTCCTGTCGAGCACGGTGGGGCTGGCCTACGACCGCGGGCTCATCCGTGACGTGATGGACCCCGTGGCGTCCTACATGGCGCCGGTGGTGGCGCTGATCGGTGCACCAGGTGGGGGCGGTCCGGTGGCGGGCGTCACGGTGCCGGCTTCGTGGATGGGCGTCGGTCCGGAGGACAGTAGAGTAGAGCCGGGGCGCCGTGGCGGTAGGATCGGCCTAGCTGGAGCTCCCCGTTTCCTCTGGGAGTGCCTCAATAGCCGGTCCATGACTCGGTTTCCCCAACCCCCT
>Ga0214473_10003724_pt1 | contig 18392 bp, 26 predicted proteins | sample RVTome_7_FD_203509 | JGI IMG/M metagenome (GOLD analysis project Ga0214473, IMG submission 203509) | Soil microbial communities from uranium-contaminated site in the Upper Colorado River Basin, Wyoming, United States - RVT98D197 | ecosystem: Environmental > Terrestrial > Soil > Contaminated >... | reverse complement strand
GTCCGGCGCGGACCTGTCCGGCGCGGACCTGTCCGGCGCGAACCTGTCCGGCGCGAACCTGTACGGCGCGAACCTGTCCGGCGCGAACCTGTCCCGCGCGTACCTGTCCGGCGCGTACCTGTCCGGCGCGAACCTGTCCGGCGCGGACCTGTCCCGCGCGAACCTGTCCCGCGCGTACCTGTCCGGCGCGAACCTGTCCGGCGCGAACCTGTCCGGCGCGGACCTGTCCGGCGCGGACCTGTCCGGCGCGAACCTGTACGGCGCGTACCTGTCCGGCGCGAACCTGTCCCGCGCGTACCTGTCCGGCGCGAAAGGAATCCAGCCCGAGAGATGCACGCCACTTCTGATGCTACTCGACCAGCCAGGCAAGATTCGCGCGTACAAACTCGTGACGGCCGCCGGCGTCGGCCCCTACAACGGCGGCATCGCCTACGTGGTCGGCCAGGACTACTCGGTCCCGGACGCCAGCACGGACGTGAGTGAGCAGTGCGCCGCCGGGATCAACGTGGCGACGCTCGATTGGTGCCTCAAGGAATGGCGGGAGGGTTACCGGGTGCTGGTGGTGGAGTTCGAGGCAGCCGACATCGCAGCGATCCCCACAGGCACGGACGGCAAGTTCAGGCTGCGCCGTTGCCGCGTGGTCGCGGAGAAGGACATCGCAGCGCTGGTGGCGAAGCCGGAGCGCGAGAAGGTCCCATGACGGCCCCGCTCGATCTGTCTGCGCTGGTGGCCCTGGCGGAAAAGGCAGCCCCGGCTAAGCGGTACACGCTCAACTTCACCGGGCCATACCGTGATTTCTATGACGCCTGCTCACCCAAGGCCATCATCTCCCTGGTCCGCCGCGTGCAGGACGCGGAGCGGAAGCATGAGACTTACAACGAGAACTACGCCTCCACCATTCGGACGCTGACGGAAAGATGCGAGGCCGCAGAATCGCGCTTGCTCAAGTGGGGCGCCGCGGAATCGCCCGACCGGCAGCTTGAGATCGCGCGAGAGCAGCTTGTGCGAGCCGAGGCCGAGCGCGACCGGTTGCGCGCGGCGATGGAGGGCGTGCTCGGATTGTTCGACTCCGGTTGGGCGGTGCGAGACATCAGCCGCGACCACGAGCCGGGCTTTTCCATGCGACAGATCGAGCCGGTTCGGAGGCTCGCCGAAGCCCGCGCCGCCCTGAGCCCCATCGACCCGGAGGCGACGTGGGCCGCGTGAGCGATGAACAGATCGTGCAGATGATCGCCGACATTGAGGAAGAGGATGCGCGGGCGAAGACATTCGGCGAGGCCCACGGCAACTACGGCGAGGACTTCGGGGCAATCGTGTTCGACCTCCGCGACTGCCGGGAGGCCCTCGCCCTGGCCGAAGCGCGAGAGGCGGGACTGCGGGGGCTAGTCAAGAAGCTCAACGATGCGGTGGTCAACGCGCAACTTGCCATCGCCGAGCGAGAGTGTCAGTCGTGCGCCGATGTCCACGAGGCGCTCATGGAAGCCGCGCAGCCACTACACGACCCATGCGCCGCCCTCGCGGATGACGGCTCCCGCGCGGTCGCGGTGCTGAGAGCGGCGGAGGCGCTGGAAGAAGTTTATTCCAGCGAACTACAGCACCCGCAGATCACGGCCGTGTCATGGATGCGATTCTGCGATGCGCTGGCCGCGTGGAAAGGAGGGGCGCGGACGTGAGCGAGGTCTTAGTGTATGTCATCGAGTTCAGCGACGGCGGTCCGCCAGAATGTGGCGAGTTGAGCCGGGGGAAGAGAGAAGAGTGCGAGAGGGTGCGCGACCTCATCCCGGCCATCGCCTATAGCGGATCGCGCCCGGTAGCCTGTTCGTACACGCGGATCGTCCCGGCAACGCAACTTGCTGCCGAGTCAACAGGCGAGCCCCATGAGCGCCCAGCCTGACGCGCGGCCGAAGGCCGAAGAAGTGCGGAAAGAGATCGAATGGGCGGTCACCATGTTTGAGTCCGCGCTGCGAGAGTTGTTCAAGGCCGAGCAGGTGGTGCTAGAGAAGCGGCGCGCGCTGGCCCGAGCCATTGACCTGGTGCGTGACCCTGACGCCCCGGAGGTGATGCCGTGAGCCTGCACTCGGCGTTGAAGGAGCCACGCATCGACTTCGTTCTCGCGGGCGCCGCGCGCGACTACGCCGACGTGGCGAGGGAATGGTTCCACGCCTTGCAAGATTCCATCGTTGAGAAGAACTGGAAAACCGAGGAGGCGCGGACGTGAGGCGGCACCGCGCGGCCGCTGACCTGCCGGCGTCTCGACGAACACTTATCGACGAGCTGCGCCAGCGGACCAAACGAAGGCTTCTCTACTGCCCGACCTGTGGCCAAGGGACCAAGAACAACCTCAGAGAATCAGCGACACGCATTGGCATGGCGCACACGACGTTGTGGAGGTTCGTAAAGGGCGGCCAGCCCAGCGCCCGCGTGATGCTCAAGATCGCTGAATGGCTCGGAATCGAGTGGAGCGACCATGCCTGACTACTACACCTTGGCACGGGAGTGGTTGGGAAAACAGTCCGAACACTACGGCACGGAAAGCTGTGGTTGTGAGCCATGCCGCAAGCGCGTGGATTCCCTCGCCGCGAAGTTTCGGGAGGTCGAGCGGGAGGCGCGAGAGCAGGAGAGAGAGCGGTGCGCGCGGATTGCCACCGTGAACTGCGGCCCAGACACCGGATGCCGCTCAAAGGACATCGCCTCCGCCATCCGGGCGCAGGGGGACAAGTGAGCGAGCGCGTGAGCGACGAGCGACTGATGCACCGCATTGCTAGCCTGGACGATAGGGACATCGCCCTCGACCTCCGTGACGCCCGCGCCGAGATCGCGCGGCTCAACCAGGTGGCTGACGGCGGAGTCATGTGGGCGCAGAAAGCCGAGCACTTGCGGCTGGAATGCGAACGGCTCAAGGCCGACCGCCGCGCCCTCGTCGAAGCAGAGCTGGCGGCTGATGGCAACGTTTACGTCGGATCGTCCGCCCGGATGATAACGGCCATGATCGAGCGGGTGATAGCTGGTGAGCCGCCAGAACAGGTCGCCGAAGACTACCAGTGGGAACGGGGTTCGGGTCCCGACCTGTCGCCCATCGCCGAACTAAGAGCCGAGATCGCGCGGCTCAAGAATAAGCTGGATTCTAGCGGTATGGACTTTTCGCGCATCTATTGCGAGCAATCGGACAAGATCGCCCAGCTCAAGCTAGCCACCGAGATGGAATCTGCGCGGAGAGCAGCAACTGAAGCCGACCGACGCGCGCTGGCCGAGTGGGGCCGCCTGCTTGCGGAGGCTGCCGTGCGCTATGGGCTAGAGAATCAACCGTCGAACGGCGCCCTGCTGGCCGACCGCCGCGCACTGGTGGCCCGCATGATGCTTGCCGTGATGTCAGCGAGCACGCTCGAAGCCGCAAGAAGAGCGATGGAGCGTATCGCGGAAGAGGCTGGGAAGCCGTGAGGGGGCTCATTAGCATCTTTGATGTCCCGGCCCATTGTAGTTGTGGCTGGTGGGGCACCGTCCGAGATTGTATTCCTGACTGCGATGGCTGCCCGGAGCCGGATTGTGGGCGAGTTGCTATTCTTGAAGCGCCGGAGCCCACATGAAGCGTACCCGGCTGCGCCGCAAGTCCGACCGCCAGCGCAAGCTCGATAGCCTGCACGACCTCTGGCGTGACGCCCTGATCGCCGAGAGAGGTAAGCGATGCGAGGCGGCAGGCATGGGAGGCTTACGCTGTAGCCCCATTATCCAGGCCCACCACATCTACAACAAGGGGACGTGGCCCGCGTTGCGCTTCGATCTCGCTAATGGGGTCCTGGCCTGCAAATCGCATCACCTCTTCTGGATTCACAAGGCTCCGGCGAACGAAGTCCACCCCTGGCTGGAACGTGTCTGTGGTACGCAGCGACTCCTGCGTCTCCAACTGCGCGCGGCGGCGACCAAGGGGGCCAAGCAGCGAGTGGAGTCGCTGGAGGCGATCCGGATCTACCTCCAGCAGCAAGCGGAGCGCCCCGGCTAGTCCTCGCCTTTGTTCTTGGCCCTCGCCTCATCGAGATACTCCGCGAACCTCGTGACCGCCACAGCGAAGGATGGCGGGTACTTGGCCTCGGTGACGGTCTTGGAGACGAACTCGAACTGCTCGCGGCTGAGTTCGATGTCTCCCGCCATTGGCTTTCCATCCTCATCAAGCATCTTGTCTTGGATGCGCGACCACAGCCGAGACTCATGGACTCCCATCTGCTTGCTGCCGTAGACGCTCGCAACGGCATTGCTGACCACTGAGAAGGAGACCAGTTCGGGGGTAGGCCCCGTTCCGTTCTCCGACTCCGTCAGTCGGCGCGGATATTCGATCCCGAGGTTGAGCTTCATAGCGCCACCGTCTGGATCGAGGTCTGCTGCCAGGTGAGCCCCGAGATGGCTGCTCCCTGATCGCTCTTGGCCTGATCGAGCGCCGCGTTGAGGTTCGGCAGCGACAACGTGACGTTGGTGACCGCCCCGTCTTTCTCGGTGACGACGAAGTAGGGGCCATCGCCTCCGGGTGCGGAGCGCAGGATTGATTTGACGACAACGCTCATGTGGGCTCCTAGACGATAGAGGTAATGATCCCGTCCTTGACGGTCACGGTTTTCCCGTCCGTGGTGGTGAAGCTGCCGGTGGCGCCCGTCGATCCGTCGCTGGAGATGTATCCGGCGGCGGTTCCCGCTTTGATGCTGGTCGTCCCCACGATCTTAGTAGCGGTCAACGTGTCGGTGGCGAAGGTGAGGTCGGCATCGTCGGTGAGCGTCCCGGTGCTGTGGATGAATGGAACCCGGCCCGCCGTTGGCAAGGCAAGATGCCCGGCAATGTAGAAGTCGGCATCCCTGAAAATCCATGAACGATCCGCCGTAATCGAGGCCGGAACGATAATAGTCCCTGCCTTGGCAGTGACCGAATCGCTCCATTTGATGGTTTGTCCGCTGGGGACCCCGGACTGGAACCTGAGCGCGGTATTGCTGACTTCTAGAAACGTGTTGTGGTCGGCCAGCGTGTCTACCGTGAGGCCACCCTCAAAGTTGGGGATGTTGGTGAAGGTCTGGCCCAGCCCGGTAATAGCTACCGTTCCAATGCCTCCAAGCGCCGGGATGACCAGCGTGTTGAGGGTCCCGGTGGTCAGCGCTGAGATGTTGAAATCAAGGATTTTGCTTTGGTCGAGCGCATCGAGGAGGCCGAAGTCGTTAGTTAGGAAGTTCATAGTGCTGTCACCCGGATGAAGAGGCTGTAAGTCGGAGCAGAGCCGCCAATATTGGTGAGCGTGGTCGAGTAGCTAATCGCGCTGGCGTTGGCGATGATGTTGAAGGTTCCCTGCGCCCTGGCGTTGACCGCCGTGTGGGCGTCTAGCGAGATGAAGCTGGTGTAGGTCTGTGCGGAGACCCCATCGTTCCACGCCAAGTTGAGATCGACCTTGTCGGTCGAGTCTCCCAGCGTGGTGCAGATCATGTAGGCCGAAACCTGATACATGCTGACGATGGAGAACGTCATGGTGACGGTGTTGGCGATGGTGGCGGCTTGAGAGATGCCGATGGAACTGCTGCTGGTCTTGTTGGTGACGTAGGTGTTGATCGGGATGCCGGTCCCGGTGATGGCCATACCGGAAGTCACCGAGCCAAACCCCGCCGAAGAGGTCACGATCCTGGCACTTGCGCCAGTGGTGGTCGTGCAACTCGCCACGGTGAACGGCGCGACGTAGCTCGGCGGTGTAAAGATCGTGGTCGAGCCGATGGAGGCGGTCTGGCCGATCAGATTGACGATCCCGGCCTCCATTAGCACATTGCCGTTGTAGTCGGGAAAGCCCCACATGCGGGCGGCACTGGAGGTGAAGAACATCGCGTTATTGGTGTTGGCAGGGATGCCGGAGAGCACGAACCGCAGCGCCTTGCCGATGGAGTTGACATCGGCGAAGCGCGCCCCACTGGTCAGCGTGTCACTATAAAAGAAGGAGGCGACCGTGGCGCCAGAGAGGAATGGGTTGGGGTTCATCAGCATGGTGCCGCTTTGGTTCGGGAAAGCCCAGGCGCGGTCGGCGCTCAATGCACCAGTAGTCTGAAGTTCTCCGAGGAAGCCAGCACCATCATCGAGCACTAACCCGAAGCCACCTTGGTAAGCACCCGCCCCGCCAACGGCGTTGATCTTGACCGTTTGCGAAGTCCCATCAGTCCCGAGCGTGGTCAGCGTTCCCTGCGTATTGAGTTGTCCCGCGCTGTCGATCCAGGTAATGCTGCCCGTGTCGGATGCGTTGCGTATCTGCAAGATGTCCGCGCTCTGGCTCGCGTGCGGGACCAGCTTGAGGAGCACATGGGACGCCGTGATGTTGTCGATGACGACCGGGACAGAGAAGGTGGCCCCAGCTCCGGCATAGCTGATGATGAGCGGATTGTAGAAGGCCGTGCCTCCCCCGTCGGGCCGGTTGGCGTTCCAGAGTTCCAGGTTGGGCGTGTCGCCCGTGCTAATCTCGAACCACCATTCCAGATTGGTGTCGCCTGCCGCGTTACGCATAACCCATTCTGGGCCTCGCATGGCGGCCGAAGCGCCGAGCGAGAGATTCTGGAGCCGCAGGGTCTTGACCGTGGTGTTTTGGCTATTGGTGGCCGTCAGCGGATAGAGGGTGGTGGCGAGCGAGGAGCCATCCACGGTTTGGCTCTCGGTGAATGTCTGGGCGAGGTCAATCGCGGCGAGGGTTAGCGTAGACGCTGCGGCACTAGGCGGTGGCCGGAAGGTATGAAGCCCGGCGTCTAGCCCGTCGAGCTGGAACTGCAGCAGCTTCGTCGGCGTTAGGTCATCGAACAGCGTCCAGAGACTATCCGCAGAAAGGAATACCGATGAGCCGCCCGAGTCTCCTGAGGCCATCCAATCGCCGAGACCGTTCAGGAACGTGTTAGCGTCACCGCTCAACTTGGGCATCAGCCCATGTCGGAGGATGGTGGCGTTCAGGTCCTTGTTGTCGTCGGGAGTGGCGAGATCGTCGAGCTTGAACCTGAAGTCGGGCGGGGCCTGATTCCAGGGCATCGCGCCTTACTTCTTCTTCGCCCTATCGCTGGCGCTCATGCGGTCAAGTTTGTCGAGCAGCTTCTGCCGCTCCGCCTCGCTCATGGCGAACTCGGCAGCGCGGGCCGCGTGCCGGTCGGCGGAGGAGTTGCCGATTGGCTTGGGAGCGGGAGCCGGCTTGACGATGTTGCCGAATCGGTCGCGCGTCGTCGGCTGGATGCCGCCACCAGCTTCTGCCGCTGCATTCATGCGGGCGGCCAAGTCGGTGGGCGTGCCGCGAACCATGGTAGCCTTGCGTGCCATCACTTCCCCCGCTTCTTGGCGCGCCGTTGGACGGCGTAGCTGATGACAACCGCCTGCTTGATCGGCTTCCCCTAAGCAATCTCACGGGCGACGTTGTTTTCCCTGTCGGCCGCGACCTGCCCAGCAACGGACGCCACGGCGGCTGCGGACACTTCCGAACCCCGCGCATTCACGGCCTCGCGCGCCATCGCCGTGATCTGCGCCGCAGTCAACGCCGAAGCGATTGCGGGCGTCCTGTCTGCCCCGACCCGCTCTTGATTCTTACGGAACGCACTCGCACGTCCAGCAACTTCGGTGACACAGGCGGACAGGACATCATTCATCTCGGCAAAACGGTCACGGGCCACGACGGTCTCCTCGGGTTTGGGTTGGGTTGTTGGGTCCTTCTTCTTCGGCATGTCAGCCGCCCGTCACGTCGCCGGGGTGAAACTTGGGTTTAAGCCCTTCTTTGAGCGCCAGCAGTTCCTTGCCGACCGTGACCGCCAGTTCCGCGAGCGAGGTCGAATCAGCGGCTTGATCGAGCGCTGCGATCTTGGCGTCCAGGTCGGCAATCCTGGCATCGAACACCGACGCGAGGTCAGGAAGCTGCGCCCTTGCCGACACCAGCGATGCCCGTGCATCAAGCATAACGTCCTTCAGATTCCCGAGTGCGGGGATGGCCTTGGCGATCCAGAGAGCGACGGAGTTCACTGGGCACCTCGCGTGATCTTGAAGCTGTAAACAGCCGACACCGTGATCTGCCGACGGTCGGAGTCGAGCCCATAGGCCGCCGTGGCACCTAGAATCCAGGGGCGAATGTTCCCGTTAGCGTCTCGGAACGGAGCCCAGCCAATGCCAGCCTTCCCGGCCGCCTCGTCCAGACCATCGCTATCATGCTTGGCGAAGTAGCGTCCAGCACCGACCCAGACATTGAATCCGGGGTCCGCCGCGTCCGTCGCCGTGACCCTCGCGTCCACGTGGCTCCTGACATAGGAGTCATCAAATCCGTAGGAGATGCCACCCGTCACCGAGACGTGCGGGGTAAGGCTCAAGGCCCCGTTGCCTGCGCCCTCAAACGAGCGATCTGAAGGCAATCCGCCGCCGTCCAGCCAGCGGCCTTGACCACCGACCGAGAAGGACAGCGCCTCCCACACGCTCGCCGCATGCGCCGGCCTGCAGAGGAATCCAAGTGCCACCAGCGCCAGCACGCCGACCGCACAAGTTATGATCGTGATTCGCTTCATGTTCCCTCCTTACAGGGAGTCAGACTTCGGCGCGATGCCGGAAGTCGAGGAGACCCTGGCAAACCCACGCGAGCCGAGCCCGAAGCCCACCATCCCGGCCAGCGCGCCGCGCCAGTCTGCGGCGAAGTTCTTGAACGCATCCGGCGTGACCCAAACGTAGACCACGGCCAGCGCTACGCACATCACCACCGTCGAGACCCAGTTGGGAATCTTCTTCGGCGCTCGGAACCACTGCCAGGCGTAGCCCAGCACCGCGTCCGCGAGCAACGCAACTTCATTGTGTCCCATGCTACCCCCTTCCAAAATGTCGAGCGAACCATCCGAACTTCTTCGGCGGGGCCGGTACCCAGTCCGTGGGCACCGCTGGCCCCACCATCGCGGCGGGAGACTGTGCCGCGAGTTTCGCGTATTGCAGCCGCATCGCCCTCAACGACAGCTCCAACGCAGCGATTCTGGCCTTGAGGCTGTCCTGCTCGTCTATCAAGAGGGCGACGGCATTGAGCGCCGCGCCCGTGTTGTCGTTAGCCGCCTGAATCTTGCTGCCTGCGTCCTGCCCCTGCTTGACCGCCACCGCCGGGCCTGCCACCACTAGACCCCCAGCGATGGCCTTGCCGATCATCGGCCATACTGCCGGAGGAATCCATCCAAGCGGATTGAGAGCATGGCGACGCTTGCGTCTCCTGGGCACTCACGGCCGTCCTCTCTGCTCTAGCCGGTCGATTCGCCGATCAAATATCACATGGTCGGCGTCAGCCTTCTGAACCCGCACGCCCAACTCGGTCCTCATGGACGCAACCTCGGAACGGACACCGGCCACCTGCTCTCTCATATCGTACCAAGCAGCGGCAATGGCGAGGAAGAAACCCACAATCGCGGTCGCCTGCTGCCAGGTCAGCTTGATGCGTCCGTTGACTTCCGTCGTCATGCGATCTGCTCTTGGGCATGGCGAGCGACGATACCGCCCGCCACGATCCAAAGCCCGGCCGCAGTCTCTTGGATCGCGTCTCCAGCCTTTCGCTCGTTACCCTTACTGCAATGGATGGCCTTGGCCGGACCCGTCTCTCCCACCTCGCTGATGATGCCGACGTGGCCTTGACGCCTGGTGCCGTCACTGTTCTTGCGGTCGCCGTATACCAGCACGTCGCCGACGCGAGCCAGCCCCGGCGGCACCTCCGTGAAGAATCCGAACGGTGTCCCGCAGTCGCGCACAATGGCCGAGCTTTCTAGCCATCCCCCATTGATCGACCTGTACCATGGGTGGTCTAGGTGGCGGTCCATCCCGAGATGCCAAGCAAGAAGTCCAGTACAATCACACCTAGGCTGCCATACGCCCTCCGCGTTCTTCACCATCTCCCACGGGTGCTCCGACTCCGGGTCGCGGCCACCACGCCCAAGCCCATAGAGACATCCTTTGCCGATCACGGATCGGGCGCGAGCAACCAGTTCGTCGTTAGTCACGCCGGGCCTGCGGGCGCTGAACTGTGCCAATCACGCACCGACGGCGCTCCTGCAGGGGGCCGTAGGCAAAGACCATTCTCCAAGGTTAGAGGTTTAGCCCGCATGGCCCAGCTCACTTATTGGGATAGTAGACATAAGCCTTCATCTTGAGCCCCCGAATGCCCACCGTACGCTTGCCCGTCGTGGACAGCCTCCCGCCCTCCGTCATCCGCCGCAATGGCTGCCAACGGATTCTCATATATTGCTTGGCGAACGTGGACTGAGCATCCGGCGTGGCGTTGATGATGGTCCCGGCGATGAACGATGCCCCGAGAGGAAAGATCGTGCTCGTAATCCCCGAGCCCGTCTTGGCCGCCGCAATCGCCTTGTTGATCGGCAGGGGCTTGCAACCGATGCCGACGCGCGAGGTGTCTGCGTTGTCCGCCGCGACCGCCATGTCGAACTGCAGCGAATCGCCCATGCTCGGGACCGTCTGTCCGGTCACGGACGTGACGTAGCAGCACACCGAATCAGAGAGGAGCACCTTCCAGGTCGTGACCGAATCCGCGTAGATCGAGTCCGCCGCCGTCCACGCGCTGGTATTCGCCGACCACAGGCGGACAATGACGCGAGAGGCGCCCTTGACCGCAAACCACGGGCTTGCCTGCTCCAACGTATCCACGGCAGCGGAGGTGTTAGAGCCGTTGAACAATGTATATTCCCGCACCTCACTGTTGCCGGCGTGGGAGGGCCAGGCGATGAGCACCAGCAGCGCCGCAGCGAGTGCGGCCTTCCACTTCGTTGCGGTCATTCGATACCCCCTAATAGATGGTGAGTTCTCCAGCCTCTTGCAAGCGATGCGTCACCTCGTCCCGCAATGCCTCAAACTGCTTTCTCGTTACCGGCGATGGTTGGGAGGTCGCCACCAGCTTGCGATGCAGCTTGTTCATAGCGTTCTTGAGCTGGGCGATGTGCATGGTTTCGATGGGGATGAACTTTCCTTGAGACTCTGAGTAATATTGGACCTCGTGCCGTGATGGCTCTGCGCTCGGCCCAGCAATCCGGCTCTCTGCCGTTCCCTTGACCACCGGGCCGGGACGCCCCCCCTCGCGAACGCCACGGCGCACGAAGGCGCGCTCGGCGGGCGCGAGCGATTCCTTGGCCATCTTAGCTTCCACCTCTAGGCTCTGCTCCAGTATCTTCGTTAGGTCATCCACATCATTGGTGCCTACGGCCTTGCCTCGTGCGGAGGCGCGTCGCTCTAGTGCCGGCTTGGATGCGCCTCGCATCGCCTGAGACTTTCCGCCCGCTTGCTCTCGCGCTTTGGCGCGAGCGGCCGCAACCTCGTCGGGGGCCTGGGTCTTGACTCGGCTTTCAGCGGAACCCAGCCTCGGCTTCTTGCGGGATGGCCGAGCGGGCTTGGCTTTTGGTTCGATCTTACCGACAACCCTGCCCGGCTCCCCGGCGGCGGCTTGTGCCACCCGACCCTCGGCCGACCCAAGCGCTTCCCTGGCCGCTGGTCGGCCCCTGCCCATAACCTCGCGCAGCAGGTCATCAAAGTTGCCCTTGCCGAGCACCCTGCGGCCAAGCGCTCTACCCGTTCCGGTGAGTACGCGACCGGCCACGGGCAGGCCGCCCCTAGCCACCTGGAATAACGCCCCCCCCCCAGACAACGCGGCAGGCAAGTCCAGCGGGCTAAATGGGTCGGCTTCTAGGGGCTCATCTTCTCCGGGAAACTCCATCGGCTCACGCCCCATGCTGCCGGGGGCTACAAAATCTGCCGGGACACGGCTCTCAGCCAATCCATTGGCTGGCACTACCACATCCCTCCGTGCCAGGTAGGCGTCAATCTCCTGATCTGTGTAACCCGACGCCCTTGCTGCTGCGCGGTCGAATGGCATCTAGGGCCTCTCGAACGATGACAGCGGTGGGCGGCTATCTGGCGGATCGAAGTCCGTGAAGATGTCCTCCGGCACGTTCGCCCGCTTGGCGCGGCTGAAGAAAATGTTGCGCGCCTTCTCGTAGGCCGGCTTCTGAGACCCTGCGATAGTGGTCCCGGCACGGATAATCGCCTTGCGGCCTTCGGGTGTCAGCCTCTGTCCGCTCACCCACTGGTTCGGGATGTTCATGTAGTTTTGGAGCTTCCCGACTGCCTGTCCGACGTTCTGCAACTCCTCCTGCCTCACGACCGAAAGCACGCCTGGCTCCGTCGCCCGAACGTAGGCGATGAGCATGGCTAGGTCTCCGAATCCGCTCGGTTCTTTGGACGCGGCCTTGATCGTGGCCAGGTTTTGCTGCGCTGTCCGGTAGGCCGTAATGCTCGGGTCGGTGCGGTAATCGTCCACCAGCCGGCCTTCAACGGCAGATGCGGAAGATATGCTTTGGCGTTCTGCAGCTTGAGCAAGTCGGGCCTGATTCGCCGCCGCGCGCTTATCTGATTCGCTTTCCGGCAGGCTCCGCTTCTGCACCTCTCTCCAGGTCGCAGCGTCTAGCCTCTGGCCCTCCGGTATGCGGGACAGCGCGGGATAGGCGGCCTTGAGTTCCGGCGTCACCAACGGATTGTCGCGCTCGTATTCCGCCGCCTTGGTGCGCTCGGTGCGCTGCTCCCCGGAGACCCTGCGTAGCGCCTCGCCGCGTTCCTTGCGGTACTCTGCGGTACTCCTGCGACGGGCCTCGTCGGTCTCGACGCGGCGCTTCTCCTGGCGGGCTTCAAACTTCTGACGGGCTCCGGCGATCTGCCTTCCACGCCCCGCAAAACTGCCGAGCAGCCCGGCAGCGAGCCCCTGACCGAAGTTCCTCGGGGGAGGAAGCGAGAGCCCACCCAACCGCTCCTGGAATCGCTCCAGGCCGGTGGTCGGAAACTCTTCCTCTGGCACGTCCTCAGGGATGTCAGGCGGCTCGATGCCGAGCAGGCGGTCGATCATGGTCTCTATCTGAACCGGGTCGGGGTAGGGCATCGGCTATCCTCCGAAAAGCGCCCCAGCGCCCTGGCCGATCAACTGTCCCCAAAAGTCCTGCCGGTTGCGATCCTCCGCGGCGCGGGCCTCAGCCTCGCGGCGCTCCTGAAGCGTCAACTCCTGCTGGAATCCTCGCTCGCCGGTGAGCAGGCGACGCAGAAAGTCCTGATACCCTCCGGCCCCTGCCAAATCGGCGCGGTTGAGCGCCCCGGAAACATCACTGCTGGCCCCGATCTCTGCGTCCACGGCCGCCTGGCGCTGCTGCATTGGGTCAAGACCATAGAGCCGCGAGAGCACGTCTGAGCGCCTGCGCCCGCCCTGTGCTGACTGGAGCGCCCCCCGGCGGACCTTGCCACGCAGGTAATCGGGACCGAGCGCCGACCTGTTGGAAAGCAGACTCTTGATGATCCCCTCTGGCGACTCCCTCAGTCTCCGCTGGTTCGGCGAGTTGTAGTAATCTTGTCCGCTAATGACGTTAGGGTTGCTGCTCGTGTTGGACAGAGGGACTACGGCCTCCGGGCCATCGTCGCCGATCATCGCCAGCGTGGGCTCGTCCACGACGCCACCTTGGGCGTAACTCTGAATCCCGCGCGAGAGCAGCATGCGGAGCATTCTCGTGCGCGCGTCCATGCCACCCATCGGCTGGCGCATGCCCATGCGTGGGCCACCCATCCCACCCGGCATCGTGCCGATGTCCGCCGCTCCAGGGCGGAAGGTTCGCATTGGTGCTCCGTATCCAGGCATCCTTACCCCCTACTTGTAGGCTCTGACACGCTTCAATCGTAGGCTAATCTTCCGCACCTCGCGAGCACTTCCCGTCGCTTGGCTGTATCCGACCTTGCACGCGGCGCTCTGAGCCCTCGCCGCTTGCGGCAGCATTTTGACATCGCGGACTACGACCGTGCTCCCGGTCGAGGGTGTGAGCGCGTAGGAGTCCTCCGAATAGCTGCGATAGAACGTGAGCGATCCGGTAGAACCCGCAGGCGAGACATGCTCCAATACGATCTCTTGCCCCGACACTTGGCGCTGCTCACTTCCTTTCTCCCACGGCGTCAAGATGCTGCCCGCGATGGCCGTCCCGTTGTCCGTCTCCGACACCTCGAACTCGTCGATTCGTCCGTCTCCGACCGAGCCAGCATTGAGTTCGTTCCAGCCGTAGAGATGCCGTCCGTCCGTGCTCGCATTCGTTCGCGCCTCGCACATGGCTGTCATCGAACGCGATAGCTCCGTAGACCAACCCCACGGCGTCTTGCCGTCGTCTCGGAACAAAGCTGTCAACCCGACTTGCTCTTTGCCGGACGAGAAGTCGTAGAAGACCTGCCGGTCGGGATGAGTGCCGGAATCTCGATAGTTGACTAAAATAGCTCCGCGCATGATTCGCGAAGAGGCATAGGCCGCGTCCGTGTCGGCAGCGGTCGCCGCCACGCACAGCGGGATTTCGTAGTCGAAGTCGCCCACCGCCGTTGGCCCGTGAACGAAGATCGCCTCCGAGAGCAATACTTCACCGTCTAGGTTGGCGGCCACCAAGCCCTCCGAGGTCAGATAGGGCACGAAGCGATTGCCGGGAACCACAGTATTCCATGCACAGCATCCCCGAGACTCGTTCAGAGCTTGGATGCGGTAGTCCTCGTCAAACCCCGATCCAGTGTCGCGTATGTTGCGAATGACGTAGGCGGCGTTCGCGAACGGGACCACGAAGCCTTGGTCGCACGGTCCCCCGCCCATCGAAATTCCGGCGTTGGCGTTCAAGGCGTTGAAGCGGTTGGAAGTCTTGCCCGAGAAGTTGTTAGCAGCGGACTTGGAGGCCCCAGGGGAGGCCACTGTCATCCAAATGCTCTGCTTCTCTAGAGGCGTGTCGTCTAAGTAACTCTCATTGAAATAGAGGAATCCAGGAAGCGAGCCCGCAATCACCCGTTGAAATCCGGTCGCCGTCGTGTCCGGGTCGGTAATCTGACTATCACCGAGCCCGTTGTAGAAGTAGAGCGTCTCGGTTCCCGTGGTCAGGGTGCCCGAGTAGGTGAGCGATGTGTCGGACGTAATGACGGTGACGTAAGCGCTCGTCTCTTCTGCCGCCCCACTGATGAGTTGCCCTATGGCGACCTTCGAGAGTCCGCCCGCCGCCTTGGTGATGGTCTTGGCTGTATTGTCGATGACGCACGAGGCGATGGCGCGGTTATGGGGCGTGAGCGAGAGCGTTGAGGCGTCCGGGTTCGCTCCTGGGCATAGTTGTGCGCGCCACTGCTGCCCCTCGACCGCGAACGACGTGGAGTTGATCTTGTCCACCAGCTTCTGAAGCGTCGTGTAGGTCGTGAAGGCGAGCGTTGTGGTGTCGGTGGCCGTCGCCCCGTCGCCCTGAATGAGCGTCAGCGTTCCCGCCCCTGAGGTATCGAGCTTGATCTGCATGAAGGACGCTTGCGAAGCAAACGCGCTAGCACTCGTATCAGCCAAGTTCAAGTCGTAGTCGGCCGCCCTGCCAACCGGGGCGATCTCGATGGCGCACGGATTCTGGCCGCCATAGCTGTGGCAGACACGCATGTCGCCGCCAAAGATGTAGCGAGAGCGAGGCGGCATCAGGTGGTCATAGCGAATGAATGACTTGGCGACATCCAGCGTCAGGCTTTCGTCCGTCCCGTAGTAATCGTCGTAGGTCGTGGTCGTATTGTCTTTGATCTCCCAGATGATGCGGAGGTCGAATGGATCGAGCTGGAGATTGTCGTCCTGGACCGCAGAAATCTTGGGCGTCCGCAGCAAGATGCGGCCGACACAACCATGTGGGCCAATAGCGATGTTGGACCAAATAATACGATCATAACTTGTGCTTGGATTGGCAACGTCAACCGTGAAGAGGTTGAACCCAGCCGTGAGCAGGCTGCTCGGAGGACGAGGCGGACAGGTCGCCCACACCGATCCATCCTCGAAACGGTAGGCCATCGAGTAGTAGAAACGGTCGCTTCCTTTCCAGCCTCCCTGGGTCTGCACGACGTCTTGAGTGATCTCGACCCACGCCTGGGCAATCCGTTCATCCTGGGCGGCAGCCCCGGTGTGCTCAAAATAAAGCCGCAGGTTGGTCCAATCGCTGATAGCTGCGATCTGAGATGCGTTGAGGATAACGGACCGCTCCCCCCAACTGGTCCCGCTCGGGCCGCCGACGCCAATCACGACCGACCTGCGGATGCTGGCTCCTTCCAGCAATCTCACCGTGAGAACGTTCCCAGTCCCGGTCGCTGAACTGCTGTTATAGAACTTGATCTTGACCGTATCGGACACACCCGGCGTGAATCCTGGATCGCCAAGGCCAATGGTGCAGGCCGCCCCATTGTTGGCGCTCTTGACGTAGTCGGTGATGTCGAGGGTCGATTCGTCGATCTGCGAGAACAGCGTGGTACCACCAACGGCATCGGTCCACGCGCCATCGGTCACGTCGGCGTCAGGACGAATCGAAACGGCGCCAGAATCAGAGATGACCGCACCCTTATCCAGCGTGCCGGCATGGAGCGGTGGCAGCGGACCCGATGGAATGAGGCGGTTGACGGCTCCCGCAGAGCCCGTGGACACCGAAACGTAGCTGATCTCGACGTTGCCGGTCGCATCGTCGGTTCCGATTTCAATGCGGTTGGTTGACCCGCTTCCACTCTCCGCTCCGTTGAAGGTGATGGTTGTGGTGTAGTTGGCAAACGAGAGCGTCAGGTTCGCGGGGTCAAGGTTCACGTATTGCCGCTTGCCTGCCGAGTCCCAGATGGCGAACAACCATATCTTGCCAGCCGTCACCGAACTCAATCGCCGCGCCTGATAGCTGATGGTGAATGCCGTCCCGGCCGACGTGGCAGGCACGCCAGCAGCGACCCCCATGTAGTGGATGCGCGAGCTGTCCTGATTGAATCGGATGAACGAGGTGGCGTCGTTCTGATCGTCTATGGACTGCCAGGCGGTCGCCTCGGGAGCCGATCCCAACAGATCGCATTGCAGCGGGGACGTGATGTCGCTGCTCGCCTGAAAGGTCGCGACCGCCCCCGCCGCGCGTTCTCCATTCCACCGCGAGGGCGTGCCTAAGAGGCTAGGGAAATAGGTCCAGTTGCCGACCTTGAGGAACCGCCTCGATCCCGATACCAAGAAACGCCGCGCGAACTCATCCACGCCACGCGACAATCCGCCGTCTCCTGAGTCATACCAGAGCGGGACCACCTTGTAGGTCTGCTCGGTGCCGATGGCGGGATAAGTCGTGCTGCTATACTCAGAGCCGAGCGTATAGTTGATGGCCCCGACCTGATCGCGAACCCAGACATTGGAGAAGCGCCCGTCGTCCGTCCCCGAGGCGACCGCCTCCTTCGTGACCAACGCCATGACGGTCGGCACACCATCGCTAGCGAGCGAGGATGAAGTGAACTCCTCCATCCATCGGCACTTGGCGTTGAGTGGGGCTGCGGCGTCCGTCCATTGGGCCGGCAGCATGCCAACCGCAGAGCCGAACGTGTCGAACCGCTGGGTTTGCCCGAGGCGTCTCTTGAAGCTGTCGGAGCGCGGCAGGTAGAGGAAGTTAGAGCCCCCGACCGCGTAGTTGCGGGACACCTGGTCTGCGGACTTGGACCTCATCGTGCCGAGCCAGGGATTGGGGCTGGTGAGCGGGTCGCCGCCGTACTCTACCGTCTCCAATTCAATGGCCGACGCTGCGATCCTTCGCGCATATTCCAGCAGGGCCGGCACTAGGCGTCCTGCTTGCTCTGGAGCATGGCCGACAGCTTCCGGTCCAAGGCGAGTCGGGTGTTCTCGCTCAACTTCATGGCGATGGTTTCCGCCAACTCGGAGCGACCGTTCAAGGCTGCCAGGTTCAGCGCCGCTAGGTGGGCAATGTCGCGGGACTCCAGGTCGTTGACATCCGGCGTCGTGATGCTTGAGTCCATCGGCACGAACTGTGGCGTGTAGTGCATCGGGAAGTAGTAGCCCGTGGTGCCTGGCCAATACTCTAGGATCGCCTTGTTGACATCCGTGCCCCCGGGGCTGGCGTGCAGGACGAGGGCATAGGTTTGCGGGGCCGCGTAGGTGCCGACCGTGCTGTTAGAGCGCAGCCATTGAATCTCGGACAGCTCGGACTTCCTTAGTTCGCGCGTGGAGTCGGTGGGCGAGAACGTCCGCGAGTTGGTCGTGGAGTCGGTCGCCACCTGATTGATCGTGATGGTGCTGGCGTCGGTCTTGGACACGACGTAGGTGTTGGCCGAAATGCCGGTCCCCGAGACGTGCATGCCAACCGTCACCGAACCGAACAGGGCGGCCGACGTGATGGTCACCGATCCCGCCGTGAGGCAGGAGATTGAGGCGGGGGCGGTCGTGGTGGCGAACAGATGCAGGACCTCGTTGATGTCGGTCAAGATGCCCTGCACCGTGCCCACGCAAAGCTGGGCCGCCGTCCAAGCGTTGGCGGAGGGGGCCTTCCTGATCCTCCCGCCGGACAGTTCCCAGATGGTGGCATAGGCGTCGT
>Ga0214473_10003723_pt1 | contig 18393 bp, 17 predicted proteins | sample RVTome_7_FD_203509 | JGI IMG/M metagenome (GOLD analysis project Ga0214473, IMG submission 203509) | Soil microbial communities from uranium-contaminated site in the Upper Colorado River Basin, Wyoming, United States - RVT98D197 | ecosystem: Environmental > Terrestrial > Soil > Contaminated >... | reverse complement strand
GGACGATGCGGAAGCCACATGCTCCGCCCCGTCCGTCAGACCGACCGCCACCCGATTAATAGGCTTTGTAAGAGAATATGTTAAGAATATTCCCAGGCAGAGAGAGATGACCGTTCCCAGGATCATCCCGGCCAGCATTGTGAACTCGGTGGCTTTCGCCCGCGATTTGTCGGCTCCGGTCGCTTTCTGGATCTCCTGTGCGGCTCTGAGGTTGAAATGAATTAAGTCGTTGAGGAACTTTTCGGAAGATCTCAGCGAATCTCTCGCTTTTCCTGTGGAGAGGGCAAAGGCTTGGTCCCTCTTCCCTTTTTTCACCATCTCAATGGTCTGTTGGTGGTCCTTCTTCCTTTCCTCCCACGCAGGTTTGAAATTCTTCCAGAGGGACTCCTCCTCTGTGGCCTTGGGCACGGGTTCATAAATCTTCCATCCCTCATCAGCCCTTTTCCATGCCTCTTCAAGGTTTTGCAGTTGATGACTCCTCTCTTTTTCACTCTTGAAGAATTCGGGTATTAACAAACACCGCTCTGCCCGTTGAATAGCGGTTTGGGCCTCGTTCATCATCTCCAGACCCAGGATGCTTGGGAGTCGCACATTGCCAACTTCATTCAACGTGCCGCTGATCTTTGAAACCGTGGTCCAACCAAAACCTCCAACCACCAGGACTATGGCTGCGACGATTGAAAAGCCGCCTATTAACTTCGTGCCTAATTTCATATGCTGCATCGTGACTTCCTCCTTTTCACCATCCCCCGGCGATTTGCTGAAATCTCAGGCTCCATCCTTTTGTGGAAAGACTGGATTTGTATCACATCAATCATTGCTTTCTTCTCGTAGAAACGCTGCTAAGCCGCTTTCTCAAACATGACGACGTCTTCCGTATTAAGCACTCGATCGATGTCGAGAAGAATCTTCACCCCGCCATTCATCTTGGCCATCCCCAGGATATAGTCCGTGTCGAGTCTGGCCCCGAATGTGGGGGTCGCCTCGATCTCAGTCCCCTTGATATTCAAAACTTCTGAGACCGCATCCACCACGATCCCGATCAAGATCGAACCTCCCCGGCCCCCGATCTCCACCACAATGATGCAGGTCCGCTCGGTGTACGGAATCTCCTCCATCCCGAACTTGAGTCTCAAATCCACCACCGGGATCACCTTGCCCCGAAGATTGATCACGCCTTTGACGAAGCCCGGCGTCCGGGGGACCGTTGTAATGGGCATCATGCCGATGATCTCCTTCACCTTCAGAATGCCTATGCCGTACTCCTCCCCGGCCAAGGAAAACGTCAAGTATTTGCCTTCCCAATCTCTTACCGCTTTGCCTCCCTGATCTGTTTTCATCTGGTCAGTCATTTTCTTTCCGCCTCCTTTTCTTCTCTATTTCCTTGAGATCATCCCCGGACGATCACTGTCCCCGTTTCCCGGATCTCCTCGACCTCTTAATCAGCCTGAGAACCTCCTCCATATCGAACCGCCAGGAATCCCCAATCTTAAACCCGGGAAGGTCCCCCTCCGAAGCCAACTTATAGATCGTCGACTCCGAAAGCTTCAAATATTGGCCCAGCTCCTTCGCCGTTACCATCGTCTTCATACAGGAACCTCGTTTCTTAAATCGGATTTTGGGAAAAGGGTAAAAACATGTTTAAATGGACTGCGGGGGCTTCTCCCCTGTCATTGTTATTCTTTTCGGAATTTCAGGGAAAAAACTTTAACCGATTTTATTGGGATAGAGAGAGAAAAAAAGGATAAAACGTGGTGTTAAGAAGCGAGGCGAAGGGGATGGGGACGAACTTCCTTCGGGCTCCCATGTTCCTCGCCGGGAGAGGAAATCAAGGTGAAGGGGACTCATGGAGGATTTTAGCGACTAGGTTTAACTCCTTGCCGATCTCCTGGATGGCCGCCTCTGCCCCTTCGACGCTCTCTTCGTGGGCACTCGTCTCCACCCGTTTGGCCACTTCGTATATCCCCAGCATGCCGATCATGCCCGCAGATCCCTTGATGGAGTGGGCAGCGATTGCCACATCTTTTACGCTCCCCTTCGAAAGGGCTGATTGCAATTGGTTAAGGTCAGTTTGAGTGGAAGTGATAAAGAGTTCCACGATCTCCCGGAACTCATCCTCTTCCATCTCCAAATTCTTTGCCAACTCTTTGAGATCCATCGCTTTAGGCCCTCCAGTTTCATCAGACGATCGAGTGTTTTTGCCGTCCTCTAGCCGTCCTCTTGCCATTTTCTCCATCTGAAGATGTAAACTAATCGGACACATTTAGAAATAATTAGTGTCTGTTAATAAAGTGACGGCCGCGTACCGAGTCGTCATTCCAGCCAAAGCCGAGGTAAAGAGGGACGGAGACTATTCGGCCAGATTTCCTTTGAGCTTCTCCATTTCCTTCCGGAGCGTCTCGATCCTTTCTGCAGATTCCTTCTGGAGTTCTGTGATGATCTGGGTACTTCTCCTTTCAATCTCCTTCTGGCGGGCCTTGATCTGCGCGAGGGTCTTATGGTTGACCATCATCTTATGGAAGCGGACCGAAAATTCCTGAACCGAAAAAGGCTTACCGATGAATTCACTGGCCCCTTCATCGAAGGCTGCTTCATCGATCGTCTGCTTCCGATAGGTGGACCGGCTGTATCCGGTCATGACCATCACGGCAAGGGCTGGATATTTCTTTAAGAGCTCATGGGTGAGAAGGATCCCGTCCATGTTCGGCATCACCACGTCGGTAATCACCGCGTCATACTCGTTCTGGCCGGCCTTCTCAAAGGCCTCTATCCCATCCCGTGCCAGCTCACAGAAATGTCCCTTTTTGGAAAGGATGGCGTAGATCAGTTTCCTCACCATCTCGTCGTCGTCAACGATGAGAACCTTGTACGGACCGTTTTCGTTCATTTTGCACCCGATCTCGCTTCATGGTCGATGAGAATGCCTTAGGGGACCTGAGTAGACCTCCGCGGCTGAGGTGAAATGTTATTGCTTCCAACCAATGAGGCCAATCCGTTCACAAACCCCTTCATCGTATCTGCTTCGGCATTCATCTCCTTCGCAGCAGAAGCCGATTCTTCCGCACTCGAAGCGTTCTTCTGAACGACCTTGTCCATCTCCGTCACGGCTTTGTTGATTTGCACAATCCCCTGGGCCTGCTCCTGAGAGGCCGCAGCAATCTCTCCAACCAGATCACTCACCTTCTTTGCCCCTGCGGCGACCTTCACAAAGGCGTCATTCGTTCTCGCCACGATTTCCGAACCATTCTTGATCCTTTTGACTGATCCCTCGATCAGGTTCGCCGTATTCTTTGCGGCATCCGAGGCCCGCATGGCCAAATTCCTCACCTCATCCGCCACGACGGCAAACCCCGCCCCCGCTTCTCCTGCACGGGCCGCCTCCACGGCTGCATTGAGTGCCAGCAGATTGGTCTGGAAGGCGATCTCATCGATCGTCTTGATAATCTTCCCTGTCTCCTCGCTGGCTTGAGTGATCTCATTCATTGACTGGGTGAGCTCCTTCATGGCAGAGTTGGCTTCCTCCACCACCCGGCCTGTCTCGCCGATCAAGCGATTGGCTTGATCGGCATGGTCGGCGTTCTGCCGGGTCATGGAGGCCATCTCCTCAATGGATGAAGAGGTCTCTTCGATTCCCGCTGCCTGTTCAGAGGCCCCCTCGGCTAAGGACTGGCTGGCCGATGAGACCTGTGCAGAAGCGGCGACGACCTGCTCCACTCCATCTGTAAGGCCGTCGATGGCCCGGGTGATGGGTCTGGCGATCCGGAGGGAAACGAAGATCCCGGCGACCAGGGCAAAGAGGGCCATAACGGCGCCGAGGAGGATGAAGAGTTTTCTGAGCCGCTGGACATCGGCCAGGATATCCTCCTTGTCCACCGCCGAGACAATAATCCAGGCCATTGGGGCATACTCCTGATAAGAGGCGAACGTGCTCCGTCCTTCCCAGGTGTATTCGATGAAGCCCTTCCTTTTTTCCAAGATCTGCTTTCCAAAAGCGTGAGAGCTCACATTGAGTTGAAGGAGTTTTGTCTTGTCAGGATGAGCAACGACCAGGCCTTCCCGGTTCAGTATATAGGCATAGCCCGTCTTTCCAATCTTGATGTTGTCAATGGAGGAAGTGACATGTTTCGCGGAAAGATCCACGGCGATCACGGCAACGGGCTTCTTCTCCTGGCCTCCGATATCGCTGAAGGCCGTCCTTGCCATGATTAAGACAGGTTCGTTGATCTCCTTCGAATGAAACACTTCACTGAAAACGGCCTCTTTGCTTTCCAGTGTTTTTTTGAACCATTGGGAGGCATCTCCACCCCGGGATCCCCCGGTCTTGCTGCTTACGGTTGAGACCTTCTCATTCCCCTGGAGATCCAAGAGTCGAATCCTTTTGAAGACGGGATACCGCTTTTGATATTCTATCAACTCCTTCAATAAGACCTCTTTCGTGCCCTCTTCCAGCTTCATCCCCACCTGGAGATAATTAATCGCATCCTTAAAGGGAAAGGAAAGATGCTCCATTTGCATTTTGTAGATCATCGACTGCCCTTCCAACTGCTCGATCGCCTTTCCCGTTAAGTTCTGCATCTGCCCATGGGTCTGGTCCACCAGGATCCGGGATGAATTTTGAAGGGAGAGATATCCCATGATCAGCATGGGAATAATCCCAATTAATAAGCAGAATACGATTAATCTGCGCTGGATTCCATGTCCAAAGAAATTTCCAGCTCCCATCTTTCGGCCTCCATTATTTTAGAAAATAGCATAGCGCATGGGGCATAGCGTAACTGACTAAAACAAAAAAGCAAAATCTTAGCGAAGTCTATTTTCATGGTTCCTGACTGCACACCGAAGTGCCGTGTTTCGGCACGCAGGCGTAGGTGCCCTACGGGCATGGGGCATTAGTTAAAATTTCTCGTTTTCAACTCCCAAGCAATTCTACTCAATTTGGGAAGCAATGTCGGTTTACTCTTATTTTCGGCATGATGCTGAGAAAACTTTAATGAGGTTTAACGCGAAGGATAAGACGAAACAGGAAGATCAGGGGAACTAGGTAAGAATGGAGCTCAAACCGTCGGATCATCGTAAAGCTTTTCTTTCACAAAGATTCTCAGAACGTGGGGGTCGAATTGTTTCCCTCCCCCCTTCTTCAATTCCAAGAGAACGTCGGCCAAAGAAAGCTTCCCACGGTGCGGCCTTTCACTCGTCAAGGCGTCAAAGGCATCGGCAACGGAGATGATCCTTGCTTCCACGGGAATAATCTCTCCGGCCAACCCATCGGGATACCCGCTCCCGTCGTAGTGCTCATGGTGATGACGCACCATGGGAATCTTTTCCTTGAAGAAATCGACCTGTTCCATGATCTTCACGCCGATCAGGGGATGTTGTTGAATGTGTTTATATTCTTCTGCACTGAGCGGACCGGGTTTCCTGAGCACCTCATCCTTAATACCGATCTTTCCAATGTCATGAAGGAGCGCCCCATATTCGAGGTTTTCAAGATTGGCGCAGCTGAATCCCAATTTCATCCCGGTTCTTAGGCTTATCCTCCTCACCCGATCCGAATGCCCGCGGGTGTAGGGGTCCTTTGCCTCGATGGCACTCGTCAGGACCTTCACCGAATCCAAGCTGGACTTTTTCAAACCTTGGTAGGCTTTTTCAAGTTCAGCCGTCTTTTCCTCCACCAATCTCTCCAGATGATTATGATAGGATTCAACCTCTTCCTCCAACCGCCTCTTTTCCAGGGCCTGCTTGATGCTCAGAACCACCAACTCCAAGTTGAAAGGCTTGATGATAAAGTCATAGGCTCCCTGCCGCATGGCTTCAATCGCAATATCAAGATCCGGGTAAGCGGTCATGATGATCATCATCAGGTTCGGTCGAAGGGCCTTCACATTCTTCAGGAGATCCATGCCGTCCATTTCCGGCATCTTGATATCCGAAACGATGAGGGAGAGATTGTTCTGATGGAAATAGGAAAGGGCCTCTCTCCCATTGGAAGCGGAAGTGCAGGAATAGCCTTCCTGGGTCAGCCTCCGCGCTAGAATAGTGCGTATCCTCTCCTCGTCATCCGCGATGAGAATCCGATTTTCCAAGTTTCTCCTCCTGGGTATCAGGGAATCAGGAGATCCGGGTGCAGGATTTAGTATGGGAAGATGTCCACTTCCTGATACCCTGACCCTTCGACAACTTTATATTTCACTTGTCATTCATTGGACCCATTGGCTGCCGTTTTCGAAAAGGCTGTGGATGTCGAGAATGAGGCCAACCCGGCCGTCTCCCATAATGGTGGCTCCGGAGACTACCTTGATATGACTTAACTTCTCTCCCAGGTTCTTGATCACCACTTCCTGTTTTCCCAGAACGTCATCCACCATGAGGCCCCTCTGAGAGCGCTCGTTTTCTACGACGACCACCAAATTCTCCCAGGGTTCGCATTTCTCTGGACCCGTGCCAAGGAGGTGATGAAGCCGAATCAGGGGCAAAAGGCTATCTCTCACCTTGACCCAGCTCCCCTTGTGAAGAACGGTGGAGACGTCTTCCGGCCGGGGTTTTAAGGTTTCCTTGACAAAGACCGTAGGAATGATATAGCGGTCGGCACCAATCTGAACAACGATCCCGTCCATAATGGCTAACGTCAAAGGAACACGCATGACAAAGCGGCACCCTTTCCCTTCCACGGAGACAATCTCCACCTTGCCCTTCAGCTTATCAACGGTCCTCTTTACCACATCCATTCCCACTCCTCTTCCCGAAATATCGGTCACCTGGTCTGCGGTGGAAAAGCCGGGCTCAAAGATGAGGTTGTCAATCTGGTAATCCGTCAATGAGGCGCCTCCAGAGACGAGGCCTCTGGCTTCCGCTTTTTTCAAAATCTTGGTCCGATTCAACCCCTGGCCGTCATCCTCGATCTCGATGATGACATTTCCTCCTTTCTGGTAAGCCTTCAAGAATATCCGGCCCACCTCGTCTTTACCGATCTCCTTTCTCCGGGCGGGAAGTTCAATGCCATGGTCGATGGCATTGCGAATCATATGGACCAGGGGGTCATACAGGCTCTCAACCATATTGCGGTCGATCTCGGTCTCCTCCCCTGACATCACCAGGTCCACCCCTTTTCCGGATTTCTTTGACAGGTCCCTGACTAAACGGATCATCTTTTGCAGGGTCTGGCGGATCGGGACCATTCGAAGAGACAGAGAGATCTTCTGAAGATCGGTGGTGATCCGCTTTAGGTGGGAGAAATCATTGATCAGCTTACGATCCCGAATCATGGCAAAGGCGGAGTTCTGCTCCACCAGGGATTGAGCAATCACCAGTTCTCCGACTAAATCTACAAGGCTGTCCAATTTTTCCGTGTTCACTCTGACCGAGGTCTCCGCCGACTGGGCAGAGAGCCTCTTCTGGTCCCGGAGGGCCTCGACCACCTCTTTGGGCTTTGCCTTGCTCTCCTTGACCAGGATCTGACCGAATTTCAGATCCGTCTCGCCCGCCATCTGCTCTTTCAGGACCTCATGGACATCGGCATTCGAGATGACCCTGCTGCCTTTCAGGATCTCTCCGAGGGGAGGAACCATCGTCTCTGTATCTACTGGGCCGAGGGATGGGGCGATAGAGCCTCCCTGTTTCAAGAGGGCGATTTTTTCAAGATAGGGATCCAGGTCGAAGGGGTCTTCCTGGGGAGCCTGTCCCCCCTCAATATGACTCTTCAAATCCAGGATCATCCCCTTCAGGAGATCGACAGCCTCCAGAATAAAGTCGACAATCTCATCTCGGATGGAGAGCCGTCCATTTCGAGCCTCATCCAACAGAGATTCCATGGCGTGGGAGAACTTATTGATGGTCTGCAAATTCAAGAACCCGGAAACACCTTTGACGGTGTGGAAAGGTCTGAAGATCGCGTTGAGGCATTCTTTGTCGTCGGGAGACTGCTCCAGGTTTATGAGATTTAATTCGATCGTCCCCAAATGTTCCAGGGCCTCGGAGATGAAATCGCGATAGAGTTCTTCCTCCTGCATGAGGGGACGGTGCGTCGTTTTCTGAGGTTCTGGAGCCCCAAGCAGGAGGGAATCGATCCGCTGTCTGAAGGATTCCTCTTCGGAGGAGAAGAGGCTCGAGCCGGCATGGGAAAGCCGTTGCTGAATGAGTCGGACCCCTTTTCCCAGAAGGTCGAGGCCCTTTTGAAGGTCCGGGCACTCTCTGAGTATGATTTTCTCGACCAATTGTTTTAGGGACCCGCTCCAAGGCCCGATCGGATCGAGGTCAAAACAGGTACTCATCTTCTCGATCGCTTCGAGACTTTCCAGAATCGCTCCCAGCGCGGCCATATCCTCCGGTTCAACCATGACACTCTGAAGGGCCAGTTGCTCCACCACTTCCAGCAATTTCGCCTTTTCCTGTTCGGTCATCTTATCTCCCTGGTGCCGCTCTTGATGGTCATTTTCATTCTTCATGGTATGTATCGGGCAAATCCCGGTTTTTCTTAAGTCCTCCATTCTTTCTTCTCCGAAAGGTTAAGTTTCTTGGAGGATGAGCCGATTAATACATAAGACGTTAATGGATTGGTGCAATGATTACTGTAACCCGTCTCAACAATACTCCTATTTTTATTAACCCGGACCTGATCGTCTTTATTGAAGAAACTCCCGATACGATGATTACCCTGTCCAATGGAGAGAAGATGGTGGTCCAAGAAAAAGTGGATGAAGTCCTCAGGCGAGTGATTGAGTATAAAAGATGCGTTTTCAACCCATCCATCCCGATCGGATAACCTGCCATGGATAAGGCCACTTTGATTGGTTTAGTCTTAGGGATTGGAGCAGTCATCGGCGGCCAGGCTTTGGAGGGAGGGAGTATCCACTCCATCCTGCAGCTGACTGCGGCCATCATCGTCTTCGGAGGCACTTTTGGAGCCGTCTTTGTCAGTTTCCCTTTTCATGACGTACTCGCGGGCTTTAAAGGAATCAAAAAGGTCATCCAGGAACCTGCACAGGATTCCTATCAGATCATCTCTCAGATCACAAATTATGCGAATAAGGCCCGAAAAGAAGGAATCCTCTCCCTGGAAAAAGAGGTGAAGAATATCGAGGAACCTTTCCTGAAAAAAGCGCTGACGTTGGCCGTGGACGGAGTCGAACCTCATGCCCTTCGAGATGCTATGGGCACAGAGTTGGATTATTCGGATGAACATGGAAAGATCTGTGCCAAGATCTTTAAGGCGGCGGGAGGGTATTCCCCTACCATCGGGATTCTGGGGGCCGTCCTGGGACTGATCCACGTCATGGAGAATTTGAATGACCCGTCGAAATTGGGGTCAGGGATTGCCACTGCCTTTGTGGCAACGGTCTATGGGGTGGGCGCTGCAAATCTGCTCTTCCTTCCCATTGCAAACAAATTAGAGGTCAGGCACCGGCACGAAATGATCATTAAAGAGATGATCCTCGAGGGGATTGTGAGCGTCTCAACGGGTGAAAACCCGAGGCTCATTGAAGAGAAGCTGTATGCATTTCTATCCGATAAGCAGAAAAACGGACGTCCACCCAATCCCTCGGAAAATAAGGGCCCTGGCCCAAAACAAGGGTAATACGGTTACGGCTACGAGGCCCGTATTGAATCCCGCCAGTGGCGGGAAACGATGAACAATGGTCCTTCGACAGGCTCAGGCCTGTCCTGAGTCCCGCGAAGCGCGCGATTCACCCTTCGACAAGCTCAGGGCGAACGGTGAGTCGAAGCGCTCAGGACGATGGTTTGACGGGCTCACCATGACCGGTCATCCTGAGCTTGTCGAAGGATCATGGTGAGGTTGTCGAACCATACCGTTGCCGTGAGACGATGCACTTATTCTCTATCTAAACGAGGTGATGACCCAGTATGGCCAGGAGAAAGAGAAAAAACGAAGAAGAACCTGAAAACTCGGAACGGTGGTTGGTTTCTTATGCCGACTTCATCACTCTTCTTTTTGCATTCTTTGTCACCATGTACTCCGTATCGAGGGTGGACGGGAAAAAAATGGGGTCAGCCGTCGAATCCCTTCAGAGGGCCCTAGGGTCTCTGATGCCCATCCAGATGACCCAAAAAGACCCCGGGGTATTTCAGAATCAGGCAGTACCCATCCAGTTCAGTATCGTTCCTATTGAAGGCAAACCGTACACGGCGGAAGGAAGGGCCTTTGAAAAGGTGGCCAGGCAGATACACGAGGAGGTTTCGAATGTCCCCCGGCACAGAGTCTCGAATCCCCCGCCCCAGGATCAGATCAAATTCATCCTGGAAAAGAGGGGGCTGGTGATTCGGGTCTCAGAGCAGATCTTCTTCGATTCCGGGGAGGCGGCTATGCGGCCCAGTATGATTCCAATCTTAAATGTCATCGCCCGGACCTTGGAGCCTCTTCCCAATCACATTCGAATTGAGGGACATACCGATAACATTCCCATCAACACCCGTATGTACCCATCCAATTGGGAACTGTCTGCAGCGAGGGCGACGACAATCGTACGCTTTCTTCTCTCCTACTATAATTTCAGTCCGGACCGTCTCTCCGCCACCGGTTATGCAGAGTTCCGCCCCATCGAATTGAACGATACGCCCGAGGGAAGGCTTCAAAACCGGCGGGTCGATTTTGTGATCCTCAGCAACAAAGAGATGGAATTGGAGCCTCCGAAAAATGAAGCCATCGAAAGGAAGGACTCGACTTAGTATTTGTTAAAGAATAAGCTGTACAAGTTATCCACTAGACTCGTTCGTGCCGAGTCCGATGGATGACCGACGACCGCTTGCTTCGCTCGCTTGGACGATGGACGCATTTTTGCATTTTCTCTTTTTCGTCCTTCGTCCCTCATCCTTTCGTCCCTCGTGAATTTATCTCCCTCGTTCTTCTTAGACCCTCGGGGAGCGAAGAGGGAAAGAGACCGAAAAGAGGGTTTCGCCGGGTTGCGAAGAGTAGCTGAAAGAAGCCCCGTAAGGCGTTAAGAGATCCCTTGAGATCACCAGTCCCAACCCATCATGTTTCTCCCCCTTTGTTGTAAAGAAAGGGGTGAAGAGAAATGGCTCTATCTCCTTGCTGATCCCGCACCCCGTATCTTTCATGACAACCCGGACTTCCCGGTCCGATGAGGTGGTCATCAGCGTCAGCTCCTTATTGGGACTCTTCTCCATCGCCTCCAGGGCATTCAGGATCAGACCCAATATCCCTTCGTGGAAATCGATGTAAAACCCTTGAAGGGATGGCAAGTGAGGAGAAAAGATCTTTGTTAGCTTCACAGTATGTTTGAACGTGAGGTGGTGGTATAGCAGGGCGACGCATTCTTCGAGAAGATCGTTCAGGTGAATGGGCTGGGGGACGTCCGATTCATCGTGCATCGCCTTCCGAATCAGGACGTCAATAAGCCCTTTGATCTTGTCCACCTGTCCCAGACAGGAGTCCAATTTGTTGCAGACCCGGGGATCGCCTTGATCTCCGCGGCTTTCCAGCATCTTCTGAAGCATTTCAATGTGCAGGGATAAAATCTGGAGCGATCCATTCACATTGTGGACGATCCCTTTCACGACCGATCCCAAAGACGAGTAGCGGCACCGGCGTACCATGGCGTAGGCCCATTTGCTCTCCGGGAAAGGGGGGGAGGCTTCTTTCATGGGCTACCTCTAACTGGATTCCGACGGAAATGTCAATACCTTTTGGGGTGGTTCATGCCAGGGAGTGGAGGAGGTCGATTAACTTCTCGATCTGGCCGATGTCCTCTCTTTCGGCCTTCTTCTTTTTCGAATCGAGATCAAGGGGACCGGGGTTGATCTGATTGAGAATCAATTCGATCTCCGGATTTTCTTTATCCCTCCATATCCTTCGCCATAGGCTCATCATGTTCTCGAGATGGTTTTCCCAGCTTTCCCGCAGTTGGCTCACCTCTTCCATGGCATTCTTCCACTGTTGGAGGAGGAGGCGATTCTCCCTGGTCAAGGTGATCTTTTCAGAAGCATTGCGGATGACAATTCCAAATTCCTCGAATTTGAAAGGTTTCTGGATGTAATCATAGGCTCCCCCCCGGATGGCCTGGATCGCGGTGTCGAGAGAGGCATACCCGGTCATGATGATCACGATGCACTCCGGATGGATCTTCTTCGCTTCCCGAAGGATTTGAATCCCGTCGGCTCCGGGCATCATCAGGTCCGTAACAAGAATATCGAAGGAATCTTTCTTCACGGCCTCCAGGGCTTCCTGGCCATTTCCGAACAATCGGATCTCCCGGCCGGATTGCCTCAGGAATTCACCCAGAATCTCCCGGAGTTCTTCGTCATCCTCGGCGACCCAAACCCGGGGCGAAGAATGATATTCGATAAGAGGGTTATGATCGCGAGTCATCTGAAAAATTCCTTATTCCCTGACATCAAGAAACCTGGGCTGAAACAAATAGCCTCGCCGGTAGTGACGAACCGTCTTGGAGCCGTTCCGGGTCTGTTGGAGTTCTCCTTTCACCTCATCCCGCCAGGCGGCAAGTCGGTCCTCACACTGCTGATCGATGATCCGGGTCTGCTTTAGCAACTCTTCAATCCTGGAGGAGACGGATCTGACCCCTTCTTCCGATTCGGGCAAGCCCTGCTTCTCTTCCATGAAGGTCTGGGCCCCGGTCCTTTCGATCTCTTCATTGAGTCGACCGATCTTTTGGATGAGGACATCGCGCTCGGCCAGCACAGAGGCAAAGCCCCACACATCATGGCAATCTAGCCGGGCGCGGAGAGATTCCGTGAGGTCCAGGTATTCGCTCAGAAGAACCTGTTTCTCTTCCAAGCAGTGGCGCAGTTTGGCGGGGCTCATCCCACTCTCACCGAATTCGCACTTTCGAACGGGTAAGGGCCCTGTTCTTCAAGCGAGATTAACGCGTTCTTGGCAAGGGGTTGACTGCGGAAAACTTCCTCCCAGGCGGATTTCAATTCCTTCAGCATCGCCACGACCTGATCAAAAACCTTCAGGTCTCTTTCCCGGTCCGCCTTCAGGATATAACGAATCATAAAGCTGTAGAGATGGTCGAGGTTCCTGGCAATCTCACCGCCTTTTTCGAAATCAAGGGCTTCTCTCAATTCGCTTAGAACGGCCAAAGCATTTTGGATCGCTTTTCCTTTAGCTTCGTATTCACGATTTAGATATTCTTCTTTTGCCGTCTTTAAAAAATGGATGGCTCCCTCATAGCAGATCAACACCAGTCGCTTTGGGTCTGCCGTGATGATATTCGTCTGTTGATAGGTTTGGTACCCCGTCCCATACATGCTTGAAACCTCCTTGTCGTTAACCCGCGAAATTACCGCCAGCCGCTGTTGGCGGCGTTGATCTGTCCGGTGAGCCAGCTGGTCTGACTCTGCAACCTGCTCAGGGCGGTCTCCATGACAACGAACTTACGTTCCAGCTCAGCCATTCTCTGGTCGACTCTGGCCTCCATGCTGTCGATGTCCTCTTCCAGGTTGTCCACCGTCTCCTGGAGGGTCTCCTCTTTATTCGAAATGTAACCATCCAGAGGATCCGTGACGTGATAAGTCTCCCGGTTCAGGAGTTCCGCAACGCCGAAGGTAAGGGTGAGGCTTCCTATCGCTCCGGTCGCCGTGCCTGAATAACGGACCATGAGGCCTTTTGCGTCTCCGGAGATTGCCGTTAAGGATTCGCCGCTTCCGGTGGCGTCTCCTGGATTCACAAAATAGCCTGCCACCGGATCGACGCCCGTAATCTGGATTTGATAGGTGCCGGCCTTTGTATTCATGGTGTGATACACGTAGCTCAGGTTGCTGTTCGTAGAGGACCAGTCGGCGGCAAACAATCTCTTCACATCGTCGAAGTTTGTCTCCAGATAGCCCTGAAGCTCACCATCATCAATCGTCAGGTTCCCATCCTTTCCCAAGCCGATGCCCACCATTCCCAGGGTTGCGAAACCACCCGATACCCCCGAAACCTTGTTCAAAACGATATCCACAAGGTTGGACTTGATGGTTCTCAAGGTGCCGTCCCCAAAAAGGGGACCTCCGGCTTTCTGGTTTTCTGAGTCGTAGGACAACTGGCCATTGATGGCATTCATGGTCTCATTGTATCCCGTTACGAATTCTTCGATCTTCTCTTTCACTGCCTCTTCGTCCCGTCCTATGGCAAGGGTGACAGTGGTCTCGGGCACTGCCTTTATCAGATTCAGTGTAACGCCAGGGATAACATCATCCACGGTATTGGATGTCGGGGTCAGAGTCACTCCATCGACTGAAATGCTGGCATTGGCGCCAGCCTGAATCTGCCTCGACCTCAGGGTTGAAACTGCTCCGAAATCACCCTCCGCGTCAAACATCAGGCTGGTCCTGCTCGGGGTCAAGGTAACCGCCAGTTGGGTATCTCCGATTTCATTGTCCGTGATCTGAATCTTTCCGTCCGCAGCAACCGAGGCGGTGACATCTCCGTATCTTGTCTGAATCTCGGTCAGAAGATCTCCTACGGTGGTCGTATCCGTAATGGTGAAAACACTGCTGACCGCACTGCCGCTCGTGCTGGTTCCACTCATTGTGATGGTATCCCCTGAGACATAATCATTATAGCCATCGATATCTTTGATCAACGTGGCAGAAGCAATGGCCGCACCGGCTGATGTGTTGGCAACGTCACCTGTCATTCCTCTCACGTCTGAGACACCCGCCCTTCTAAGAAGTCCAAGCGTCTCCAGGACATTGTTGCTATCGGTATAGGTGATCGTATTTCCCTCGATGAGCAGTCTGTACGTGGTCGTTCCGTCCGTGGTGCTGCTCACAACAGAGGCGGGGTTTGAGGTGAAGACGCCGCTGAAGGCCGTATTGATGGCATCCCGGATCGTATTCAAAGAATCGGTTGCCAGATTGATGGCCACCGATTTCGCTGTGCCATCAATGGTAACCGTCACCGTACCGCTCTGAGCGCTGGTGAGGTTCAACAAGTCCGATCCGCCGACCGCTTTGTCGGCAGCCGAGAAGGCGTCGCTCTTATGGCCGTTTGCGACCACATTCTTTGCCGTCTTTGCTGAGACATCCACAAAACCAAGGGAGCCAAGAAGATCTGAGGAGCCGCCGTTGAGAAGGCTCATTCCGGCAGATCCCTCCTCACCACTCGTTAAAATGAGCCTGTAGCCATTGGTCCCATAGTTGACAATGGAAGCTGTCACCTTAGATGCGCTCGTTCCGCTATTGACGGCATTGATCTTATCTCTCAGGCTGGAAAGCGTATCCGTGGCCGCGACCTTGACGGTTCTTCCGCCGATGATGATGTCCCCTGAAAGGCTCAGGGCCGTGGTCCGGCTGGCGAAACTGGCCGAGGAGAGTTTCTGAGCGCTTGCCAGGGTATTCATAACGATCTTGTAAGTCCCGGGAGAGGCATCCGTGCCCGTACTGGCCGAAAGGATGTCATCCGCATCCGTCGTGGTATTCGAAGAAAGGGAGGTCGTATAGACGTTAAAACCTGACGTCTGGTTCAGCTTCCCCGCAGCGGTCTTCAACGAAAGAAGCTTTGTATTGATGCCCTGCCAGGCGCTGATTCTGTCCTGGTAGACCTTCTTTCGGCTTTCAACCAGACCGATTTTTTGTCGTTCAACTTTCTTTAACTGGTCAATGATGTTCCGCCAGTCAATCCCGCTTGAAAGGCCGCTCACGACACTTGTCCCAGCCAATGGATCCTCCTTCACCGCAAAGCATCGGGATTGTTTTGAAGACGCTTTCCATACCCTATGCTTTGCGGAAAATTCCAATTGCCAAATCCCAAATTCCAGATAATATACAATCATCAAATTCCAATGAGCATCAATTTTCTTAAACTTTGGTCATTGGGATTTCCGTCATTATTTGGTTATTGGTGCTTGGGATTTGGTGCTTAACAACTTATCAACGTTGTTTAGAAAAACGAAAAGATCCAATTTTTATAACTGGCCATTCAACAGGAACCCCACACCCTCCCCAAGGTTGGATGAAAGGGAGGCGATCTCTTCCGGAGGAATCTGGCGGATGAGTTTTCCATCGCCATCCAGTACCTTGATAACGACTTGCCCTGCCTCCCTGTTAGGAACGAATTGCAGACTGAAGCTCATGTCTTTCAACATTTGATTGATGTTTTCCGTAAGCCTCCGGATTGCCTCTTCGCTGACCTCTGGAATCTTCTCAACGGATTTCGCTTGCGTTTTTTCTGCATCTGTCCTTTTTGGTTTTTTAGGCGCCGGGTTGGACTCTAGGGCAATGGAAGGCGTCAACTTCTCTTTGATCTCTTTGGCTTCCATAGGGGTCTCTCCCTGGCTTTCAATAGTATGAGAGGGGAGAGGAGGGGAAAGACCCTCCCACCCCTCTCATCAGGTCTAACGTCCTCCGAGCAAGGCCAGCACGTTCTGTGGAACCGCATTGGCCTGAGCAAGCATGGATGTGCCCGCCTGCATCAGAATCTGGTTCTTCGTGAAGGTGACCATCTCAAAGGCCATATCGACATCGCGAATGGTCGATTCCGAAGCGGCGATGTTTTCAATCGATATGGACAGGTTTGCTGAAGCAAATTCGAACCGGCTCTGGGCCGCGCCGATCTCACCCTGGACCACGTTCACCGAGGTTAAGGAATTGTCGATACTGGATAAAGCCGCCTGGGCGCTCGCCAAGGTGCTTAAGCTGAGACCATTGAGTCCCAGATTATTGCTCAACAGTCCGCTGGTTGTGGTCGCCGAGATCCGGTCTTCCGCAGCAGTATTTCCGGACCCGATCTGGAAGGTAAAGTTGATCGCGCCGCTGAGAAGGTTGGTCGTCCCATACTTCGTATCCTGGGCAATTCGATCAATTTCTTCGAGAAGCTCTGTCGCCTCTGCGTTCAGCCGGGAACGGGCATTGCTGTCGGCATTGTCGGAGGATGCGGTGGTGGCCAATTCTTTCAGACGCTCAATCATCGCTTCGATCTGGTTCGATCCTCCCTCTGCGACCTGCAGCATGGCTGTCCCTTGAGACACGTTCTGCTGGGCCATCCTCAATCCTCTGACTTCCAGCCTGAACTTGTTCGCAATCGAGAGGCCGGCGACATCATCTTTCGCCTTGTTGATCCTGTAGCCGGATGAGAGTCTCTCCAGCGATACGGACAGTCTCGCGTCGGTATCGGCAAGCTGCCGATGGGCATTTAGAGCAGCAACGTTCGTATTAATTCTGAGTGACATAGTTTTTTTCCTCCTTGAATGATTGGTTTTGGGCTTCCCTGCCCATTGTCAAAAGGTTAAAGGTTCATTGCTTTCTGTTTACTGCCTTCTGCTTATTGCCTTCTGTTTTCATCCCTCCTTCCCTAAGTGTTTGCCCAAGCTATTATTCTTATCGACCAGTGTGAGGAAAAACTTAAATCCATATCAGTGCCTCTCCATCCGGGTTTTATACCCGTGGAATTCAAGATTTTCTTTGATCTTTTCCAGAGAATGCCCGCGGGTTTTCAGAGAAGCAGCTGCGGGAGCGACCTTTTCCAGGCAGGGTCGGGTTGGGAAAAATGAGGAACGATACCTGATGCGCCCTATCGGCCAAGTCTTCCTGCCCCTTCTGGGAGAGGAGGTCCCCAATCTTCTCATATAGCAAGCCTAAGTCCCTGAAGTCATTTAAGACAATATCCCTTGGGAGGTGAAGTCCCTTGAGCAAGGCATCGCACTGGTTGACCAGGTTTTCCAGGTCATAGGAGCGAAAATAGATATCGCTCAGAGCGAATCGCACATCGATCAGGTTCGGTTCCACATCCAGACTCTTCGTAAAATAGTCTCGGGCCTTCTGAGAATCCTTCCGTTGATAGTAAAGGTAGCCGAGATTCGTTAATGCCTCGATCCTTTCCGGATTGATCTCCAGGGCTTTGAGGAATGCCTTCTCCGCCTCGGCCCAGAGGCCGCTCTTTCGATAGGCAAGCCCGAGATTAGCATAATTCCGATCCGATCCTCCTCCCTTCTCGATCGCTTTTGCAAAATGTATTGCGGCCTCCTTGAATTGATGACGCTTCAGGCTTAAGAGACCGAGGATTTCTAAACTCTTCGAGTGATCCTTATGGCCGGCCAGGAATTTCGAAGAGATCTCTCTTGCCAGATCCACCTGTCCCGTTTCCAGATAACATTGTTCCAAAAGGGAATGTTGAGAATAGCTTACCTCTTCCAAATTGACGGGGAAAAGACTGATCTCGACCGGAAAGAGAAGAGATTTACTCAGCGCTTCTATCGCCCCCTCATAATCCTTCGCCAAAAAAAAGGCATGCCCCAGGCAGAAATAAACAAGACCGTTTCCTTCAAACTCCTTTGACAGGGACCGGAAAACGGAAATGGCTTCATCATAATGTCTTAACTCCGTGTGATATTTCCCAAGCAAGATGGAGCTTTCCAGGAAAAACTGCTTTTCCTGATTTCGAATCCTCTCGTTGTCCGTGATCTTCTTCATATGAAG
>Ga0214473_10003722_pt1 | contig 18397 bp, 16 predicted proteins | sample RVTome_7_FD_203509 | JGI IMG/M metagenome (GOLD analysis project Ga0214473, IMG submission 203509) | Soil microbial communities from uranium-contaminated site in the Upper Colorado River Basin, Wyoming, United States - RVT98D197 | ecosystem: Environmental > Terrestrial > Soil > Contaminated >... | reverse complement strand
GGTCGTTCCGGCTCACCCTCAATGCCGTCATCGCAGTGGACGAGTGCCAGTTGCACGGCCATCCAGGGCATGCGGCGGCAGCGGCGCTGGTGCGTCAGGGATACTCCGTGTGCAACATCGGATCCTATGCCGTCTGTCGCCGTGCGGGGAAACAGCGCCTCTTTGCGGCGGTCGCCCGTTGCACCGGCGAAATCGCGGTTGTGGGGCAGTTTCTGGACGACCTGGAGGACATGAACGACGATTACCGGAGGGGGAGGGTCAACTACGCGGCCTGGGTGCTGCTCGGATCCTCACGGCGCGGACGCCGGCGGGGAGTGAACCGGAAGTTTCCTCGCCTGCTGCTCGATGGCACGGGCGACCGGTGGTTTGCCATGCTGCGCGCCCACGTGCGACGGGCTGAAGTGCTTGCCGCACAGACCGGAATCTCCGAGCTGTCCGGGCATGTGCGGGAATACGGCCAGGCGGTTGCCACGGCTGAACGACTGCTTCACCGAAGCAGCGTTGATCTGGTGTTCAGCGGACTTCTGTGAGGTGCGGAGGATCGCGCGGCTCGCCCGGAGTCCCGGGGATGGTCCAATGGAAGGATGTGCCCCGGCGGCGTCAGAAGACGCTTACGCGCACGTAACGCCCGGGGTTCTCCTTGAAATCCCTGACGAGCTCACCGAGGCTTACGGCGAGCGTGTCGAGGTCGTCATACAGCTTCTCCTCATGGACGAACTTTCCGAGCGACCCCTCGCCCCGGTTGATCTTCGCGAGGACCTCGTTGAGGGACTCGGCGGTGACCTCGAGCTTTGCCGACACCCGTTCCATGTTGATAGCGACGCTGCGGAACGACGTCATCCCCGTGTCGAGATTGCCCCGTTGCGCCGCGGCGAGCGTATCGAGCGTCCGCGCAAAGCGCGCCAGGTCCCTGGAGAACGCTGAGAAATCGACGAACGCCTGGTCGGCGCTCTTCGCCCCCGCGCGTACAACTTCCTGAAGCCGGGCGGAGGAACGGGCGAGGTCAGCGACGATGTTCTGGATCCGCAGGCGCGTCGGCGCGTCGAATGTCGAGTTGACGTTTTCCAGTATCCCCAGGACATTCGAGGAAATGGGGGCGAGCGTGGCGGTCAGCTCGGACAGGTCGGCTTCGTACAGGCCGGTGAGCGTGTCGCCGTTCTGCAACAGCAAGGAATCCGAACCCGGCGTAATCTCGATGAACTTTCCCCCCATGATCGTCTCGCTTTTGAGCAGGGCGCGGGAATCGCGGGGAAGCTGGACCTTCGTCTGGATGGAGAGGTTCACGGCGATCTGCCTGCCGGTCAGCACCATCGATTCCACCCGCCCGATCGAGAGACCGGCCACCGTCACGACGTCGCCGTCCTTGAGGCCGTTGACGTTCCGGTAGAAGACCTGGATCGCGTATTCCTTCGAGCGGAGGTCGATCCCCCGGAGGTAGATGATGCCGGCGACAAGTATCACCGCGGCGCCGAACACGGCGAGCCCGATCCTCGCTTCGTTGCTCCATTTCATAGCGGTTGTGACCTCGACGTTGAGAGGGAGCTGTTGATGTACTTTCTGACATCCTCGTTCCGGGTCTTATCGATCTCCTCGCGCGTGCCGGTCATCAGCGTGACCCCCCCTTCGAGGATGGCGAACCGGTCGCCCACCACAAAGGCGCTGTGGATGTCGTGCGTGACGACGATCGACGTCACGCCCAGTTTGGAGCGAAGGTCGTTGATGAGGAGGTTGATGCCGTCGGCGGTCTCCACGTCCAGTCCCGTCGTCGGCTCGTCGTAGAGCATGTACCGGGGGTTCGGGGCGATCGCACGGGCTAGGCCGACCCGTTTCTTCATCCCGCCGCTGAGGCTGGCGGGCATCAGATCCTCGGCGCCCTCGAGGCCGACGATCGAAAGGGAATACGCGACGATCTCCGAGAGTTCCCGCTCGCTGTATTCGCGGCGCCGGCGGAGCGCGAGCGCGATATTTTCGCGGACCGTGAGGGAGTCGAACAGCGCCGCGCCCTGGAAGAGAAGCCCGAACCGGAAGCGGAGGGCCTGGAGCTCACGGTAGGTCATGGTCACCACATTCTTGCCGTCCACGATGATCGACCCGGCGTCGGGCGCGATAAGACCGATGATCATCTTCAGGAGCACGCTCTTGCCGCCGCCGCTCTTTCCCAGCACGACGAGCGTCTCCTTGTCGCGGGCTTCGAACGAGATGCCGCGGTGGACCGGCTTCTCCCCGAAATTCTTCCGGATGTCCTGGACGAGAATCATTCAGAGCAGGACCGACGCGAGAATGAAATCGAGCATCACGACCGTCAGGCAGGTGAGCACCACGGTCGCCATGGTCGCCTTCCCCACCCCCGCCGACCCCCCTTCGACAAAATACCCCTTGTAGCAGGCTATGGAGGTGATGGTATACCCGAATATGGTCGCCTTGATGATCCCGAAGAAAGCGTCCCGAATATGGTCGCCTTGATGATCCCGAAGAAAGCGTCCCACGTGACGAAGGAACTCTTGACGCCGTTGATAAACGCTCCCGCGGGGACGTCCGACACGACCGTCGCGCCGAAGAGCCCGCCGATGACGGCGAGCAGGTCCCCGAACACCACCAGCACAGGGAACATGACGATGCCGGCGACGATCCGTGGGGTGACGAGGAACGAGATCGAATCGTATCCCATCGCCTCCAGCGCGTCGACCTGTTCGGTGACGCGCATCGTGCCGAGCTCGGCGGTGATGGTCGCCCCGACCTTCCCCGCGAGGACAAGTGCGGTGAGGAGGGGGGTGAGCTCGAGGAGGACCGACTTGATGACGAGCCCGCCGACGACGGTTTTGGGGATCCAGCTGTAGAGCTGGTGCGCCGACTGCACGGCCGTGACCATGCCGACGAAGGTGGAAACAAAGATGACGATGGGGATGGAGTCGTTGCCGATCTGCACCATCTGCGCAAAGAAGTTCCTGGAGTACTCGCGCGCATTCTTGACATTCCTGACCATCCACCAGATAAGACTGACGTACTTCCCGAGGTTCTCCAGGGGCGCGATCGCCCTGCGCCCGATGTGGACAAAGAACGAGGGATCACGGTAGGCGGCAGGTTGAGCGGGTTCAACGGCGATATCCATCGGGGAGGAGCGCGTCTGGTCGTGGAGTCGGGGATTGACGGCTCAACGGTATGAAAAAGGTATCAAAAACGCAAAAGGACGCGGAAGTCAGGGCCCGTTTTCAGCGCATACGATGAAGAAATCGACACGAGACGATGCTTTTCCTATGGATTGGGGACTTCCACCTTCACCCAATCGGCTTCCGCGCCGTCCCGTTTCTCGTTGTTCACGTACTTCACCTCGACGAGGCGTCCTTTCGTGCAATCGGCGAACGACCCCTTCGTGTTGGGGAGCTTCGCCTTGCTCCGGTCGAGCCATATCCTCGTTTTGGCCGTCACCTTTGCGGTGATGCTTCCCGAGGCGTACGAACAGGCGATAATCCGTTCCTGTTGTTTCACGTCGCTGATCGTGCCGACGGCGGTCTGTTTTCCCGAGATCCCCGGCGACTGGCCGATGGGGATGTACATCTCGGTAGACCGCTGTGCGAAGGCGGTGGACCCGGTGCAGAGAAGCACCATGGTGCCGGTCAGGGCAATGATCCGTTTCATCGTCGATCCTCCCTCAGTTCTGGTCACTCGACAAGTTCCATGCGCGCGTTCGCCGCTTCCCGCAGCGCGTTCTGGACATCCTCCTTGTTGTATGCGGACCCGGCGGCATTACGCGCGAAGCGGCTCGCCCTGTTCAGGGCTAAGACGGCAAGCGGGTGAAGCCCGCCCCCCGCAAGAACGCCCGCGCCGGCATCGAGCTGGCGGACCGCTTCCGCGAGGAGCGGTTGCGGGTCGCCGTGCTTCGCATCGGCGACGGCTAGGCTGTTCTTCAGCCCCTCGTCCCCCTGCCGGATGGCCTCCAACGCATTGATCACGCGGAGGAACGCCGCAACCGAGACGATCTGGGTCCCGTCCAGTTCGATCCCGGTGCCCGCCGGACTTGTGTTTCTGAGAAACACGCCGGCGGGGGAATTATTGAATGCCTCCCCATCATAAAACGCCACGGCGCCCTCGATGGTTTCAATGGCATTGTTGTGGAAAAAAGGGCCTGTGGATGCCGCTTCGACGAGAGGCGGGACGTTGAACGTGCTGTCTCCCGGGTGGCCGAGTCCGTCGTCGGGCGGGACCTTTTCCGTCGTGAGCCGGGCGGGCTGGTCGGGGAGTGCCTCGACGCCCGTGTTGAAGTTCGCGTTGCCGAGATTGGCCGTTCCGAACTGCGCGTTCGCGCCGGCGTTGAAATGACAGAGGTTGCATTTTCCCAGATTGTTGTCGAGGAATATCTCCTGGCCGCGGCGCGCGATCGTCCCCTTCAGCTTGAGAGGAAGCGTGATGTCGGCCTGCCGTCCGAGCGAAAGCTGGAACGCTTCGAGGGCGTCAAGTTCCTCGTCGGTGGGGAGCCGAAAATCGACTCCCGGCACGCGGTTGAGGGATTTCGTGAAATGCTGGATAACCGCCCCTGTCGCAAACGAACGGAGGGCGCCGTCGCCCGGGGCGCCGTCGCCCGACCAGCCGGTCCGCGGCCCGTTCGGACTGTTGATAGAGTTCCTCAGGGCGAGGGTGTGCGGCACGCCGCGCATGACAAACCGGTTCTCCAGGTCGTCGAACCCATCCAGGTTCTCAAGGATGAGCCCGAATTCCCGCATGAGGCGGGGATTCTCGAAGTTCCTTGAAAGGGCCGGAGTGAATTCTGCCACGAAGAGTGGGTTCTCCTTCGGGAGCCGGGCGATGAACGCGGGGTCGATGGTGAGCCGGTTCTCTGCAGGATGGCAGGTGCCGCAGGTTCGTCCGTTCCCGTTGAAGGTCTCGAGGAAGAAAAGGCGCCTCCCTTTCTCAATCAGCTCCGCCTGCTGGTCGGGCGGGGGAGGCGGCGTGCCATTGCAAGAGGGGAGCAGCAACAGGAGGAGTGCGCAGGTGGTCAGGGCGGCGGGAGTGGTGCGTCCCATAGGGAGCCTCCTTCCTCGGTGATGAGGTGTGAGAAACAAACAGAACAATGTCCGGAGAATCGCCTGGCGAAGAACGGGCCGGACCGTCCGGGCGTGGACGGTTACCGGTGTCGCAAATATACATACCCGGTTCGCCGATTGCAAGTAACGGCGCTGGAATATCACACGGTTTCTTTCTATCTTTCAATTTTATTTCCTCTCGTTTCACTTTCCGCATTTCCTCCTCATGCGTTTAAGCAAGGGTTTTGTCCCGACCGTCAAGGAAATTCCCTCAGACGCCGTCATACCGAGCCACCAGCTGATGATCCGGGCGGGCATGGTACGCGCGCTTGCGGCGGGCGTCTATACGTTTCTGCCGCTCGGGCAACGGGCGATGCGGAAGGCAGAGGAGATCGTCCGCCAGGAAATGGACGCCATCGGCGGGCAGGAATTCTTGCTTCCCGCCCTGAGCCCCATCGAGCTCTGGGAAGAGACGGGGCGCGTCAAGGCGTTCGGGGACACGCTGTTCCACGTCAAGAACCGCCCCCTGGTGCTTGCGCCGACGCACGAAGAGGTGATCTGCTGGCTGGCAAAGAACCACATCTCCTCGTACAAGGACATGCCGCAGATCTGGTACCAGATACAGGCGAAATTCCGGAACGAGCCCCGCCCCCGGTCGGGCGTGCTGCGGGGCCGGCAGTTCCTGATGAAGGACAGCTACAGTCTCGACCGGTCGCCGCAGGACCTGGATCGATCGTACGACCTCCATGCGGATGCGTACAGGAAGATCTTTGCGCGGTGCGGGCTCCGCTTCTTCATCGTCGGCGCGTCCAGCGGCGCGATGGGCGGATCGGGCTCGCAGGAATTCATGATGGAATCGGACGCGGGCGAAGACGTGATCGCGCTCTCGGAGGATTCGTCGTACGCCGCGAATGTGGAGGTGGCCACTTCCACCGTCCCGCGGGCGGCGCGGTTGCCGGAGAACGCGCCGCTCGAGGAAATCCACACGCCGGACGTGAAAACGATCGACCAGCTTGCGGCATTCCTGAAGGTGGACCATGGCCGTCTCGCGAAGTCGGTGGTCTACTGGGGAGGCGACAAGCCGGTATTGATCCTGATGATGGGGAACGATGCGCTGAACGAATCGAAGCTGATGTCCGTCCTCGGGGCGGAGGTCCGTCCGATCGAGGGGGAGAAGCTGCTCGAACTGACCGGGGCCGACGGAGGTTCCATCGGTCCGGTCGGGCTCAAGGGCTTTACGATCCTCGCCGACGCACGACTGGAGGGCGCGAACGGGCTCATCAGCGGCGCGAACAGGAACGACTACCATTTCGGGAACATCGATCTGGCGCGCGACTGCGTCATCCACGGCTACCACGACCTCAGGACGGTGCAGGCGGGAGAGCCGGCGCCAAACGGGAGCGGGAAGCTCCGCATCGTGAAGGGGATCGAGCTGGGTCACATTTTCAAATTAGGGACGAAATACGCCGACGCCCTGAAGGCCAGATTCCTGGACGAGAACGGGAAGGAGCTTCCGGTCGTTATGGGGAGCTACGGCATAGGGATCGAGAGAATTCTCGCGTGCCACATCGAACAGAACCATGACAAAGACGGTATCTTCTGGGACAAGGCCCTTGCCCCGTACCAGATCCACCTGATCGCCGTCAGCACCAAGAGCAAGGACGTCGTGCAGGCCGCCGATGCGCTTTATGACACCCTCGTGAACGATGGCATGGAGGTGCTGTACGACGACCGGAGCGACATCAGTCCCGGATTCAAGTTCAAGGACGCAGACCTGCTCGGCATGCCCCTGCAGGTGATCGTCGGCGAGAAGAACCTTGCCGCCGGGAAAATCGAGATCAAGACCAGAAAGACGGGAGTGCGCCAGCTTGTGAACCGGGGGAGTGTGGTTGAAACGCTCAGGACGCTCCTCGCATGAAAGGACCCGCAATGGAAGCTGCGAAGTTTCTCGTCAACGGAGAGTGGCGGAGCTCGTCAGTCAGGCGGCCGGTGTTCAACCCGTTCCAGAACGCGCCGGCAGGCGAAGTGTGCCAGGCGGGCACGAAGGACATCGACCAGGCCATCGGAGCCGCAGAGGAGGCGTTTCAGACCACGAGGAGGCTCTCAGCCTATCAGCGTTCGGTTATTCTTGCCGGTGTTTCCCGCGGGATTGAAAAGCGAAAGGACGAGTTCGCCCGCCTCATTACCTCGGAGACCGGGAAGCCGATCACCTTCTCGCGTGCGGAGGTGGAGCGGGGCATTTTCAGCTTTGCGACTGCCGCGGAGGAGGCGAAACGGATCGGCGGGTACGTGCTCCCGCTCGATGTTGCTCCGGAGAACGAAAATAGATCCGCTATTGTCAGGAGGTTTCCGCTCGGTGTCATCGGCGCCATCACCCCGTTCAATTTCCCGCTCAATCTCGTTGCGCATAAGCTGGGGCCGGCCATAGCCGCCGGAAACACGGTCGTCCTCAAACCCTCGTCCAACGCGCCCCGAACCGCCCTTCTCTTAGGAGAAGTGTTCGGGGAGACTCCCCTCCTCAAAGGGGGGTTGAATATCGTACCCTGCATGGGAAGTGAAGCGGAACAACTTGTTACCGATAAACGGGTTAGGATGATCAGTTTTACGGGAAGTCCGGTGGTGGGCTGGGGGATCAGGACGCGGGCCGGCAAGAAGCGCGTGACGCTGGAGCTGGGCGGCAATGCGGGCGTGATCGTTGCCGCAGATGCCAACGTCGAGTATGCCGTCAAAAGGATCATTCAGGGAGCATTCGGGAACGCCGGACAGTCGTGCATTGCCGTCCAGCGGGTCTATGTTCATGAGTCGATTGCGGACGGATTCACGGAGCAGATCGTGAAGATGACGAGGTCGATCGCCGTGGGGGACCCGATGAACGAGCGGACGGTTGTCGGGCCGATGATCGACGAGCAGGCGGCGCGGAAGATCGAATCATGGATCGGAGAGGCGGTGCAGGCGGGCGCACGGCTCCTCTGCGGAGGGGGAAGGAAGGGGGCGATACTGGAGCCGACCGTCCTCGCGGGCGTTGACCCGGCGCAGAAGGTGAGCTGCCAGGAAGTCTTCGCCCCCGTTGTGACGATCGACCGGTTCAGGGAGTTCCGCGAGGCGGTGGAACTCGTCAACGCCTCGATGTACGGACTTCAGGCGGGCGTCTTCACGAACAACGCACAGGACATCTTCTACGCCTACCGTGAGCTTGAGGTCGGCGGCGTGATCATCAACGACGCCTCCAACTACCGCATGGACCATATGCCGTACGGCGGGGTCAAGGAGTCGGGACTTGGGCGCGAGGGGATCCGGAGCGCCATCGAAGAGATGACGGAAGCGAAACTCCTTGCCCTGAATTTCTCTTAAGGCGATCGCCTCCTTCGTCCGCGGCACAACGCGGTAACGGCGGCCGGGTGAACTGTTCATTGAGGGGGAGTCGGTCTCCCGGCGCCGGCGATGCAAAAGTTGTTCATAAGTAGGCCTCCCTTCCTCTTGATTTTCCCCCGGTGCCTGTCTACCATACCCCGGAGTAAGAATTATTCCCATGTCGCAGTTCATCCATCTCCATAATCATTCGCATTACAGTCTCCTCGACGCCGCGTGCCGCGTCGAAGATCTCGTGCAGGCCGCCGTCGACAACGAGATGCCGGCGGTAGCGCTGACGGACCACGGTGTGATGTTCGGTGCGATCGAATTCTACAAGAAAGCGACAAAGGCCGGAATCAAGCCGATCATCGGCATGGAAGCGTACATCGTCACGAAGGGGAGCCGGCGGGAGAAATCGCGCCAGGAGACGGAATCAGGAGGGAAGCGGGCGAGCTACCACCACATCGTCCTGCTGGCGAAGGACCTCGCCGGCTACCGCAACCTCCTCAGGCTCTGCACCATCGCCCACCTCGAAGGGTTCTACTACAAGCCGCGCATCGACACGGAGGTGCTCCGGGAGCATCACGAGGGGATCGTGGCCCTGTCGGCGTGCGCCGGCGGGGTGGTCTCCGCCCACCTTGCTTCGGGGAACGACGAAGAGGCATATGCCGCCGCGCGGATCTATCGGGAGATCTTCGGGGAAGACTTCTACATCGAAATTCAGAACCACGGAATCGACCGGGAGAGGATCGTCCGCGAGAAGGCCCCGAAGCTGGCGAAGGATTTGGGGCTGAAGCTCATCTGCACGAACGACGTCCACTATATCCGGCACGAGCACGCGCTGGCCCACAACATCATGCTGCTCATTCCCGATGCGTCGAGCGTCAACACCCCGGACTACACGCAGCTCCGCTACGGGACCGATCAGGCCTACTTCAAGTCGGCGAAGGAGATGCTCGCGTTGTTCAAGGATTACCCCGAGGCAATTGCATCAACGCTTGAGGTGGCGGAAAAGTGCAACCTGAGCCTGGATCTGAAGAAGAACCACATGCCGAGGTTCCCGATCCCTGCCGATGCCGGGGTGGCAACGCTCGACGCCTACCTCGGCAAGCTGGCCCGCGAAGGGTTTGCGCGCAGGTACGCCGCGCCGTCGCCCGAACTCCAGGCGCGCCTGGAGCACGAGATCGGCGTGATCCAGCGGATGGGGTATGCGGGGTACTTCCTGATCGTGCAGGACTTCATCCGGGCGGCCCGGGCAATGGGGGTGTTCGTGGGTCCGGGACGCGGAAGCGCCGCCGGGAGCGTCGTGTCGTACTCCCTGGAGATCACCGACGTCGATCCCGTAAAGTACGACCTCCTGTTCGAACGGTTTCTGAATCCCGACCGGATCAGCATGCCCGACATCGACGTGGACTTTTCGGACACGAAGCGGGACAGGGTGATCCGGTACGTGCGGGACAAGTACGGCGACGACTCGGTCTCCCAGATCATCACCTTCGGCACGCTTTCCTCCCGCGCGGTCCTGAAGGACGTGGGGCGGGTCCTCGGGATCCCCCTCAGCACGATCGATTCGATCACGAAACAGATCCCGGTCGAGCAGGGAAAAGTGCGCCCGCTGGCCGATGCCCTCGAGACGATCCCGGACCTCAAGTGGGTGAAGGAGAGCACCGACCCGAAGGTCAGGACGCTCGTCGAGGCGTCGCTCGTCCTCGAGGGGATGAACAGGAACGCCAGCATGCACGCGGCGGGGGTCGTGATCGCTCCCGGGAACATCAGCGATTACGTTCCGCTCTACAAGACCCCCGCGACCGAAGTGATGACGCAGTACAACATGAAGGACCTGGAGGCGGTGGGACTCCTGAAAATGGACTTCCTCGGCCTCCGGACCCTTTCGGTGCTGGAGAACGCGCTCCGGTTGATCAGCGAGAACCACGGCATCACCGTCGACCTGCCCGCGATCCCGGAGGACGATGCCCGGACCTTCGAGCTCTTTGCGCGCGGGGACACGGTCGGCGTGTTCCAGTTTGAAAGTTCCGGCATGACCGACTGGCTCCGGAAGCTGAAGCCGACCACCATTTCCGACCTCGTGGCGATGAACGCGCTCTACCGGCCGGGGCCGATGGAGATGATCGGCGATTTCATCGCCCGCAAGCACGGACAGCAGCGGATCACCACGGTGCATCCGAAGCTAGACGCGATTCTGAGCGAAACGTACGGCGTGATCGTCTACCAGGAGCAGGTGATGAAGATCGCGAGCGAGATTGCGGGGTTCTCGCTCGCCAAAGCTGACCTGATGCGTCGGGCCATGGGGAAGAAGGACAAGGCGCTCATGGCGACGATGAAGAAGGAATTCATCGACGGTGCGGAGGCGGCGAAGACCGGCCGGAAAGCGGCGGGGGAAATCTTTGACCTGATCGAGAAGTTCGCGTCGTACGGGTTCAACAAGTCGCACAGCGTCGCCTATTCGGTGATCGCCTTCCAGACCGCCTACCTGAAGGCGCACTATCCCGCGGAATTCATGGCCGCGAACCTCTCCTCGGAAATCGGCAGCACGGAGAAGATCGTGAAACTGATCGACGACTGCCGGAAGGCGGGGATCGAGGTCCTGCCGCCCGACGTGAACGAGAGCGCGACCGATTTCAGCGTCGTGGAAGGGCGCATTCGCTTCGGCCTCTGCGCGATCAAGAACGTCGGGGAGAGCGCCATCGAGACCGTCATCCGCTCCCGGACGGAGAAGGGGAATTTCGAAAATCTCTTCGATTTCTGCCGTCGCGTGGACCTGCGGCTCGTGAACAAGAAGTGTCTCGAGAGTCTCGTGCAGGCGGGCGCGTTCGACTCGATGAGCACCAACCGTTCGCAGTTCATGGAGAACCTGGAACGGGCGGCGTCCTTCGGGCAGGCCTCGCAGGCGACGCACATGGAGGGGCAGTCGAGCCTCTTCGACGGCGGACCTTCGTCGCCGGACGCACGTGTCCACTTCCCGGCCATGACCGTCGCCGCGCCCTGGACCGAACCGGAGAAGCTGGCGCGGGAGAAATCGGTGCTCGGCTTCTTCGTCTCGGGGCACCCGTTGCTGAAATACGAGGAGGAAATCAAGGACTTCTCCACCGTCAGGTTCGGCGACCTCTCCGGTTTCCGGAACAACAGCACGGTCCGCGCGTGCGGCATCGTCACGGCGGTCAAGAAGAAGATCGACAAGCGCGGGAATACGATGGCGTTTGTGAGTCTTGAGGATTTTACGGGGAAGGGGGAGTGCATCGTGTTCTCCGATCCGTTCGCGAAGTACCAGGCCCTGCTCCAGCCCGACGCGATGGTGATGGTCACCGGCAAGGGGGAGGCGAACGGCGACATGCTAAAGATCCTCGTGAACGAGGCGATGCCGATGGAGAAGGTGAGGGAAAAATTCACGAAAAGCGTTATATTGTCGATCGATGTCGATCATGTGAGGGAGGAGACGATCCTGCGCCTCCGCAAGATCATCGAGGAACATAAAGGAAGCTGCCCGTGTTACTTCAATGTGCGGAGCGACCGCTCCACGTCGATGTACGGGACGCGCCAATTCAGCGTGGAGCCGTCGGGGAATTTCCTTCAGGAAGTGCGTGACGCGCTGGGCCCGCAGAATGTCCGTTGCACAAGCCAATCAACAGCCACCTGATCCTGTTCACGCGGGGGAGTGGCAGAACGGTGAATCGCTTAAGGAGCAACCATGAAGCCGATTGAAATTACCGACGCGAATTTTTCGAAGGAAGTGCTGGAGTCGAACGTGCCGGTGCTGGTCGATTTCTGGGCGGTCTGGTGCGGTCCGTGCAAGATCATCGCGCCGGTCGTCGAGGAGATTGCCTCGGAATACCAGGGGAAGCTGAAGGTGGGGAAGCTCGACGTTGACAACAATCCCGAGACGTCGGTGAAGTTCGGCATCCGGAGCATTCCGACGCTGATGATCTTCAAGGGGGGGAAGGTGGTGGAACAGATCATCGGGGCGATGCCGAAACGAAACCTGCTCGACAAGCTGCAGCCGCACATGGGGTTGACCTGAGCGGGGCGCCCGACGCCGGCGCCGCCGGACGGTTGGAAGCGCAGGGCCCGGGTGCGATGCATCCGGGCCCCGTTGTCGTTCAGCCGCCTGCCTTGACCACGAAGACCTGTCCGTGGGTGAATTCCACGCGGGCGAAGCGTGAATTGCGGTAGGGGGGGGTGCCCCAGGGCGGACAGGTGATGTCGTCCATGCCGGCCTCGTCGACGAGCTGTTTCACGAACCCGACGAGTCCGCGCTGGTGGCTGCGGAAGTTCGTGCGCACCATCCGGTTCATCGCTCCGCGGAGGAGCTTAGGAAGGAACGGCAGACGGGCGGCCGCGGGAGAGCCGAGCATCCGTTCCACGGCGGGGCGGAGGCGCGAACGGAACGAGCGGACGGGCCTGCGCGGGTCATATCGCCGGCCGTCGGGCCAGCCGTCCATGTAGCCGGTGCCCCAGTCTTCAATGACAAAGAGGCCGCCGGGCTTCAGGTGGCGCTCAAAAAGGTGCCAGAAGCTGATCGCGGTGAATTCGCCGATGTGGGAGCAGTCGTCGATGATGATGTCGAACCCCTCCGGCGCGTTTTCCTTCCTCACGCGGTCCAGGAGCGCGGTGTCCTGCTGGAGTCCCTGGTAGACGCGGATCCGGCCGGTGGGATCGTCGACGGAGACCGGGTTGATGTCGATGGCGGCGATGGTCCCCCGCTCAAAGTAGTCGCGCCAGAGCTTGAGCGATCCTCCGCGGTTGATGCCAAGTTCGAGGAGGCGGATGTCCCTGCCGGCGAGGGGGCCGAAGACCCGCTCGTAGTTGCGGAAGTAAACGTCGAAGGTCGGCTTGTCGGTATCGTACGCGTGCGGGTTGATGCTTTTCGTCATGGCGGGAAAAATGTACGGAGAACGGATCCGCCGTTCAAGCGGGGGGCGCCAGCGCGTCCGCCTCGGCGGAGGTGAGGCCGCGCCACTCGGCGACCTGGCGGAGGATCATCGTGCGGACCGTGTCGCGGAGTTTTTCAGCGTCGCCGGTCGTCATGCCGGCCGTCTCCACGGGGGGGAGGACGCGGAGCCGGATCTGGAGGGGCGGGCCGAATTTCCAGGTCTTCTTCGGGAGGCAGTTGCTCGACCCCTCGACCACCACGGGGAGAACCGGGACGCCCGCCTTGATGGCGAGATGGAACGCGCCGTCGTTGAATCGTCCGACCCGGCCGTCCGCCGAACGCGTCCCCTCGGGGAAGATCATCACCGAGCATTTCTGCTGGAGGAAGCGGCGGGCAGTGAGGAGCATCCGGGTGCCGCTCCGCCTGTCCGACCGGTCGAGGGGGATGTCCCCCGCCATCCGCATCATCCAGCCGATGACCGGGATGCGGAAGAGCTCCACCTTCCCGATCCATTTCATCTCCCACGGAAGGTGGGAGACGATGGGGATGTCGGCCATCGACTGGTGGTTGCTCACCACGACGTACGGATTACGCGGGTCGGCAACCGCGTGGCCGTCGCGGTGGATCTTCCAGGAGGGGTTGACCGTGGTCATGGCCACGCCGAGCCGGCGGAACCAGCGTCCGGTCGTGTACCGGACCGGATCCCTGTCGAAGATCCGGACCAGCGCCAGAAGCGGAAGCCAGAGGAGGATGAGGAATACGACGGCCCCCCATACCCAGAGCGAGCGAAGCGCGGCGATCATGGCGGGGGAAAGATAGCAACTTTTCGGAGCGCATCCAACATGAACCTTGAGCCGGTCACACTCCGCGGCACGCGCGTCCAGCTCGTCCCCCTGACGCGGGGCCACCTCGACGCGCTCTGCGATGCCGGCCTCGACCCACGGCTCTGGGAGCTTGCGACTGATCCCGTGCGGACACGCGAGGAAATGGCGGCGTATTGCGACGAATCCCTCCGGGGACAGGAGGAGGGGACCGTTCTGCCGTTCGTCACGCAGGAGACGGGCGAGGGCCGGATCGTGGGGAGCACGCGGCTCGCGAATTACGTCGAAGCGCACCGGCGCGTCGAGATCGGCTGGACCTGGATCGCGCCGGCGTGGCAGAGGACGGGCGTGAACACCGAGGCGAAGTACCTGATGCTTCGCCATGCGTTCGAGGTCATCGGATGCAACCGGGTGGAGTTCAAGACCGACGCGCTCAACGCCCGTTCCCGGACGGCAATCGCCCGGTTGGGGGCGCACGAGGAGGGGACACTCCGGCGGCACATGGTGACCGCCTCGGGGCGTCTGCGGGACAGCGTCTACTTCAGCATCATCCGTGAGGAGTGGGAGGGCGTCCGGGCCCGCTTCGAGCGGGAACTGCTGCGCTGAACTCAGACTACTCTGCCTCGAGCGATTCCCCGGGGGTCATGTTTTTATGGAACTATGTCTTGAATCTGAAGGTTCTATGCACTACAGCCCCGTGAATGCCACAAGAGGAGGAGATGTCGCATGACCCGCCGTATCGCATTGACCGCAATTGCACTCGTGCCCGCTCTCGTCGCCGGCCGCGCGGCCGCTGAGACGCCCTGGAAACTCGACAAGGCCCACAGCAGCGTGAATTTCAGCGTCTCACATTACGTCATCTCGGAAGTCACCGGCAAGTTCCGCGATTTCGACGTCACCTTCGTGACGAACAAGGACGACTTCAGCGACGCAAAGCTGAGCGCGACCATCAAAACCGCCAGCATCAACACCGAGAATGAACGGCGCGACAACCACCTCAAGTCGGGCGATTTCCTGGAAGCCGAAACCTTTCCGGAAATGACGTTCGTGAGCTCGTCGTTCGCGAAGACCGGTGTGAACACGTTTGACATCACGGGGGACCTGACGATCCGCGGGATCACCAAAGCGGTTGTGCTCCATGCCGTCTACAAGGGTACCGTCGAGACGAGAGGACAACGCATTATCGCATTCTCCGCCGCGACGGAGGTCAACCGGTTTGACTACGGCGTGAAATGGGATGCGAAGCTCGAGAGCGGCGGGCTGGTGGCGGGAGACAAGATCAGCATCGAGATTACCTATGAAGGAGTCAAACAGTAGGGAAAGACCCGATTGAGGGTCGAGGACTGATGATGGGAGGAAAGATCGCAGAGGGTGCAGACCCTGGAACGGAAACCGCCGTGAAATTGCCGGGCGCGACGGGGATCAGGAGCGTGACGCTCAACGTCGCGGAGCCCGACCGGAGCCGGGAGTTCTATGAGAAGGTCCTCGGGTTTCAGGCAGTGTCACACACCGTGGAGGCCGTGGCGCTCACTCCCCCCGGTGGCGGGTGGCCGCTCCTATTCCTTGACGCAGCTGCGCAACTTCCCCGGGCTGACCGGATGCCGGGCGGGATGGAGCGGAGGGTGGCGGGGTTGTATCATACCGCCTACCTGTTCCCCTCGCGCGCCGCGCTCGGAGCCGTCGTTTCGCGCATCATCGCTTCCGGATACCCCATTCAGGGTGCAGCCGATCACATCGTGAGCGAAGCCGTCTACCTTGCCGATCCGGAAGGGAACGGCATCGAGCTCTACGTGGACAGGCCGCGCGGGGAATGGGAATGGCACGGCGGGCAGGTAGCCATGGCCACCGATCCGCTCGACCTCCAATCCCTTCTCGAGGAGGCTCAGAACTCGGGGACGGGAGGAGGTGCGCTCCCGGCGGACACCGTCATCGGTCACATCCATCTTCAGATCGGGGATCTCGACCGCGGCGAAGAATTTTACAGCGGCGTCCTCGGATTCGACGTGACGCAGCGATCATACCCCGGCGCGCTCTTCCTGTCGGCGGGGGGATACCATCACCACGTAGGGCTCAACATCTGGGGAGGCCGGGGGATCCCGCCCCGGCGGGGAGGGGAACGGGGACTCGCCTCGTTCCGCATCAGTGTGCCGGACGCCTCCGCGTTCAGTGCGCTCGCTTCCCGGGCAGGGAGCAACGTTCCCCCGCCTTCATCCGCTTCATTGCCGCACGTGCTTCAGCTCCGCGACAGCGACGGCATCGCCGTCGAGATCGAACGCACACCTGCCTGAGCCGGCTTCCCCGCGTCTTTGTATTTCACGCCCGCCGTCCCTATATTGGCACCGACCAGCATCGGAGTTCCCTCCAATCATGGCAACGACCAACGAAGGTTTTTTCATAGCAAAAGGGGAGCATCCCCTCTACCTCCTCCCGTCGATGGCGAACCGGCATGGACTGATTGCCGGCGCGACCGGCACGGGCAAAACGGTCACGCTCCAGGTCATCGCAGAGCAATTCAGCGCGCTCGGCATACCAGTTTTCATGGCCGACGTGAAAGGCGACCTTGCCGGGATCAGCCAACCCGGTACGGCGAGTCCGAAAATCGTCGACCGGATAGCGAAGCTGGCGCTCGGGACGTTCCCGTTCGCGGGGAGCCCGGTGACGTTCTGGGACGTGTTCGGCGAGCACGGGCATCCCGTGCGCGCCACGGTCTCTGAAATGGGGCCCCTGCTCTTCAGCCGGCTTCTGAACCTGAACGAAATCCAGAGCGGCGTCCTGAGCGCGGTGTTCAGGATCGCGGACGACAACGGCCTCCTGCTCCTCGATCTGAAGGATTTGCGGGCAATGCTTGACCATGTCGGGACAAACGCCGCGACGTTCCGCACGAAGTACGGGAACATTTCCGCCGCGAGCATCGGCGCCGTCCAGCGTGGACTCCTGACGCTCGAAGATCAGGGGGGAAACCTGTTCTTCGGGGAACCGGCGCTCGACTTGGACGACCTGATGCAGACCGACAGCGAGGGGCGGGGGATGGTGAACATCCTGACCGCCGACAAGCTCCTTCAATCCCCGAAAATCTACGCCACGTTCCTCCTGTGGCTTCTGTCGGAGCTTTTCGAGCGGCTCCCCGAAGTCGGGGACGTGGAGAAACCCCGGCTCGCGTTCTTCTTCGACGAGGCGCATCTTCTCTTCGACGAAGCGCCAAAGCAGCTCCTCGAGAAGATCGAACAGGTCATCCGCCTCATCCGCTCGAAAGGCGTGGGCGTGTATTTCATCACCCAGAACCCGCTGGACGTGCCCGACACGGTGCTCGGCCAGCTCGGGAACCGGGTGCAACACGCACTGCGCGCGTTCACGCCGCGCGATCAGAAGGCCGTCGCCGCGGCCGCGGAGACATTCCGCGCCAACCCGAAGCTGAAGGTGGAGAAGGCGATCACGGAGCTCGGCGTCGGCGAGGCGCTCGTGTCGTTCCTTGACGCGAAGGGTGTGCCGGGAATCGTGGAACGCGCGTTCGTCTGTCCGCCCCACAGCCAGATCGGACCGGTCACGCCCGCCCAGCGGAAGTCGCTGATCGACGACTCTCTGGTTGCGGGACATTACGAAAACGCCGTGGACCGGGAATCGGCGTACGAGAAGCTTTCGGCACGGACGGTCGTCCGCACCGGTGGAGGAACCATTCCGGAAGAAGCGCCGTCGCCGGGACCGCCGCGACCGGGGCGACAGCCGGAATCGATGTTCGAGGCGATGGCGAAGAGTGCGGTTCGTGCGGCGGGGTCACAGATCGGTCGTCAGATCATCCGGGGGGTCCTGGGTTCCATCCTGGGGGGATCCCGGCGGTAATGAGAGCTTCAAAATCAGAGGGAGGCACTATGTCGGGATTCAGACGCTTCGCACATCTTGGCATGATCCTGATTGCGCTGGCCTTCATCGTTGTACCGGCGCGCGCGCAGGAACAGCGTCGACACTTTACCTCGCGGGGGACGATAGAACTTGGCGGGAGCATCTCTTTCATGGCCACACAGCCCGTCGTCAACGATAGAAGGGGGGAGACCATATACACACTTTCCGTCTTCCCGTATGTCGGTTACTTCATCATCGACGGCCTTGAGCTGGGGCTGAACCCTGCGGGGCTCGATCTGACGAGCTCGGGGAGCACGACGCTCACCTCCCTCCGCATCCTGTTCGCCCCGTCGTACAACTTCCGGACACCCACGATAGCCACCCCCTTTGTCGAGGGGCTCGCGGGACTTACCTCGTTTACGACGAGTACCACCAACATCGGCACGAGTACGGCGTCCGGGTTTACCTGGGGAGGGCGGGTG
>Ga0214473_10003721_pt1 | contig 18399 bp, 19 predicted proteins | sample RVTome_7_FD_203509 | JGI IMG/M metagenome (GOLD analysis project Ga0214473, IMG submission 203509) | Soil microbial communities from uranium-contaminated site in the Upper Colorado River Basin, Wyoming, United States - RVT98D197 | ecosystem: Environmental > Terrestrial > Soil > Contaminated >... | reverse complement strand
ACCCGTTGCGACCCGAGCTGAGCCCGGTCCAGAAGACCTCGACCCCTGTGCCGACCGGGGTCACCGCCCCCATGCCGGTGATGACGGCCTTCCGTGCCACGCGCGACCCCTAGGAGAGCCCGAGTTTCTGCTCGACGAGCGAAACGGCTTGACCGACCGTCTTCACGCCCTCCATCTCATCCTCGGGGATCTCGATGTCCCACTCCTCCTCGAGGGCGAGGACGGCCTCGACGAGGTCGAGGGAGTCAGCGTTCAGGTCCTCGGCGAACCGTGCGTCGGGTACCACCTGGGCCTCGTCCACGGCGAGCTGCTCGGCCAGGATCTTACGCACCCGCGACTCGATCTCTGCCTTGTCCATCGTTCCTCCTTGGGATTTCGATCGGTCCGGTTCGGCACATGCTAGGGGCTGGGATGCCCCGCGACTAGGCTGTGAGCCCACCGTCCACGGGGATGATGGCGCCGTTCACGTACGAGGCCTCCTCGGACATCAGGAAGCGGACGACGACCGCGACCTCCTCCAGACGCGCGGTCCGCCCGAGGGGCGTCTGCTCCACGTAGACGGCTCGCGCAGGCTCCGTCAGGTGGGAGGTCATGTCGGTGTCGACCAGTCCCGGGCAGATGGCATTCACGGTGATGCCCTTGCCGCCGATCTCTCGCGCGAGGGACTTCGTGAACCCGACGAGCGCGGTCTTCGACGCAGCGTAGGCGGTCTGGCCGGCGTTGCCGCGCAGCGCGACCGCGGAGGACATGTTCACGATCCGTCCCCACCGAGCGCGGAGCATGCCGCGCATCGCCGCCTGGCTGGCGAGGAACGCTCCCCGGACGTTCGTGTTCATGATCCGGTCGTACGTGGCCATCGGGTACTTGAGCAGGAGCCCGTCCTGGCTGAAGCCCGCGTTGTTGACGAGGCCCGTTACCGGCCCGAGCGTGGCGGTCACCTCCTCGAACGCCTGTTTCACCGAGGACTCGTCGAGCGTGTCCAGGCGGACGATCGTGCCCGATCCGCCTGCGCTCTCGATGGCGGCGAGCGCCTCCTTCGCGTCGGTGTCGCTCGAGCGGTACCCGATCGCGACGTTCCATCCGCCGGCGGCGAGCGCCTCGGCACACGCGCGGCCGATCCCGCGCGAGCCGCCCGTGACGACGGCGACCTTCAGGACGCCGGTGGGTTCCATCGGATGAGATTGGCGCCCCACGCGAGCCCGGCGCCGAACGAGGTCAGCAGGACGAGGTCGCCATCGTGGATGCGGCCCGCGCGCCACGCGCGATCGAGCGCGATGGGGATCGAGGCGGCGGAGGTGTTCCCGACATCGGCGACGTCCACGACGGCGCGGTCGGGGCCGATACCAAGGCGCTCCGCCACCGCGACCATGATGCGGGCGTTCGCCTGGTGGGGGATGAGGAGGTCGACGTCGTCCGGGGTCGCGCCGGACTTCTCGAGCAGCTGGCGGCACGCGTTCGCCATCTCGACGACGGCGCGCTTGAAGACCTCGCGCCCGGCCGGCATGCGGATCACATGATCTCCTGCGGCCACCGTCTCGAAGGACGCCGGCCTGGCCGAGCCGCCCGCGGGGATGATGAGGATCTCGGCGGCCGTCCCGTCGGCGCCGAGCACCGAGCCGAGCACCCCCGGGCCGTCGGAGGGCCGCAACACGACCGCGCCGGCACCGTCGCCGAACAGCACGCAGGTGCTGCGGTCTCCGAAGTCCATCACGCGGGAGAGGATCTCGGCGCCGATGACGACGACGGTCTCGGCGGCGCCGGACTCGATGAACGCGGTCGCCGTGGACAGGGCGTAGGAGAAGCCGGCGCATGCCGCGTTGACGTCGAACGCGGGGCACGAGATGCCGAGCTTGCGCTGTACCCACACGGCGGTCGCCGGGATCGGCGTGTCGGGCGTGAGGGTGGCGCACACGATGAGGTCCACCTGCTCCGGGGCCACACCCGCCTCGTCGAGCGCGCGGCGCATGGCCTCCACGGCCAGGTCGGAGGTCACCTCGCCCTCGGCCGCGAAGCGACGTTCGGCGATGCCGGTCCGCTCGCGGATCCACTCGTCGCTCGTCTCGACGAGACGCTCGAACTCGGCGTTCGGAACCACGCGGTCGGGGAGCCGCGAGCCGACCCCGGCGATGGTCGCATGGCGTCGAGCTGTCACGTGATCCCCCCCTGCTTCCCCGCGATGGACGTTTGAGGATAGCGCCCGCACGGACACGCTGCCCGAAGGCGGGAGGGCGGACCGCCGGCCCGGGTCTCAAGCAGTGCTCGCGAACGTCGCTGCGTCGGCCGGCGACCCGATCGCCACGGCGCGGGCACCCGGTACGGCGCGCTTCGCGAGCTTCGTGAGCACGTCGCCAGGCCCGGCTTCGAGGAAGATGTCCGCGCCCGCCCGGGCGAGGGCCTGCGCGCACCGCTCCCACCGCACGGGGGAGACGACGTGGCGCTTCAGGAGCCCCCGGAGCTCCTCGGGATCGGACACGAGCTCGCCCGTGACGTTGGTCGCGACGGGGACGCTCGGGGACCGGAACCAGGCGCGGTCGATGGCCTCGGCCAGGGGAGCGAGCGCCGGCTCCATCAGGGGGGAGTGGAAGGCGCCGGCGACCTTCAAGCGCACCGCCCGAACCTTGCGTTCGGCGGCTAGGTGCTCGGCGCGCTCGATCGCCGGGACCGACCCCGAGATCACCACCTGTTGCGGCGAGTTCTCGTTCGCGACCAGGAGCACGTCCTGCTCGCGCGCGGCCGCGCAGATCTCCTCCGCTTGCTCGGCGCCGATCCCGAGGAGCGCGCTCATCGTCCCGGGCCGGGCTTCCCCGGCCGCCTGCATCGCCCGGCCACGGATGGCCACCATCTCGAGGGCGGGCCCGAGGTCGACGACGCCCGCCGCTACGAGCGCCGTGAACTCGCCGAGCGAGTGGCCGGCGACGCCGACGAAGCCCACTCCCTCGGCCTCGAGCACGCGGAGGGCCGCGACGCCGCACGCGAGGAGCGCCGGCTGCGCGAACTCCGTCGTCCCGAGGGCGATCTCGTCGCGACAACCCTCGACCAGGTCCCGGCCGATCACCGCCGAGGCCTCCTCGAGGGCCGCGCGACCTGCCTCGTGCTCCATCCACGGATCCGCCATGCCGGCGAACTGCGAACCCTGGCCTGGGAACACCACCGCCACACCCACGCCGTCCTCCTCCTACACGAAGGACGACACGGTACCTCACCGAGCGGTCGACCCTCGCGGTCACGTTCGGATGGAGGGCCCCCCGGAGGGTCATCTCGACCGTTGGGAAGGCGTCGTGATATCGAGGGTTGAGGGTTGCCTCAACGCACAGTCGAGGGTTGCCAGGGTCTTCAGGGTCCTGTAGAAAGACTGCGAACCTATGGCCGAGAGGGTTCGTCGCGGACTTCCCACATCCCCCACCGTTCGCGGCGCGAACGGCGAGGGGATCTTCGGGTTCCTGGGTCAGGACATGGCTGTCGACCTCGGGACCGCGAATACGCTCGTCTACGTTCGGCGCCACGGCATCGTCCTGAACGAGCCCTCGGTCGTGGCGATCAACACGCTCACCGGCGCGATCCTGGCCGTCGGCAACGAGGCCAAGCGCATGATCGGCAGGACGCCCTCACACATCCAGGCGGTACGGCCGCTGAAGGACGGGGTGATTGCCGACTTCGACGTGACGGAGAAGATGCTCCGCTACTTCATCCAGCGCGTGCACAAGCGGCGGCTGCTCGCGAAGCCGCGCGTCGTGGTCTGCGTCCCCAGCGGCATCACCGGCGTCGAGCAGCGAGCGGTCGAGGAGGCCACGATCGCGGCCGGCGCGCGCCGTGCGTACATCATCGAGGAGCCGATGGCCGCCGCCATCGGGGCCGGCCTGCCGATCCATGAACCCGCCGGCAACATGATCGTCGACATCGGGGGCGGCACGACCGAGGTCGCCGTGATCTCCCTCGGCGGCATCGTGACCTCGACGTCCCTCCGCATCGGCGGCGACGAGCTCGACGAGGCGATCATCACCCACGTCAAGAAGGAGTACGCGCTCCTGCTCGGCGAGCGAACCTCCGAGGCCATCAAGCTCGCGATCGCCTCGGTCTACCCGATGCAGGAGGAGCTGCTCGCCGAGATCCCCGGACGCGACCTGGTGTCGGGGCTCCCGAAGACGATCCAGATCAGCGACGGCGAGATCCGACAGGCGATCGAGGAGCCCGTCACGGCGATCATCGATTCGATCAAGGCAACCCTCGACCGCACGCCCCCCGAGCTCGCCGGCGACATCATGCACAGGGGCATCGTGCTCACCGGCGGGGGCGCGCTGCTGCGAGGTCTCGACAAGCGCCTGCGGCACGAGACGGGCATGCCGATCCACATCGCCGAGAACCCCCTGTCCTCGGTGGCGATCGGGTCCGGCAAGTGTCTCGAGGAGTTCGAGATCCTCCAGCGGGTCCTGGTGAGCCCGTCCCGCAGGTAGGGCGATGGCCCTCCCGTCCAGGGCCCGGAGCGCGCGGCTGCTCGTCGTGACGCTCGTCTCGGTCTCGCTGGTGACGATCACGATCGACTACCGGCAGGGGGACGAGGGCCCGCTCGCGTCCCTGGGCGACGCGGCCCTCACGGTGATCAGCCCGCTGCAGGAGGCCGTGTCGAAGGTCACGAAGCCGATCGGGAACTTCTTCTCCACCCTCGTGCGACTGCCGTCCATCCGGCACGACGAGCAGGAGCTGCGGGCTCGCGTCGCCGAGCTCGAGTCCCAGATCGCGACCTCGACCGACGGCTCGGCGCGCTTGAGCGAGCTCGAAGCGCTCCTCGGCCTGCGGGGGAGCCTCGGCGAGGACATCGCGACGACCGGGGCGCAGGTGATCGCGAACGGCGTCTCGAACTTCGAGTGGACGATCACGATCGACAAGGGCTCGAGCGACGGCATCGGGGTGGACATGCCGGTCGTCGCCGCGGCCGGTCTCGTCGGACGCGTGACGCGGGTCGCGCCAGACTCGGCCGTGGTCCAGCTCATCATCGACCCCGACTCGTTCGTCGCTGGCCGCCTGGACGTCTCGCGGACGACGGGTCTCGTGAGCGGCGAGGGCGAGCGCGAGCTGCGGATGAACCTCGTCCCCACCGCGACCGAGGTCATGCCGGGCGAGCAGATCGTGACGGCGGGATACAAGATCCCGGGGGTCGCAGAAGGCGTGTTCCCTGCCGGCATCCTCATCGGCTCGGTCTCGCGGGTCCTGCCGAACGAGGCGGACCTGGAGAAGTTCATCACCATCCGTCCGGCGGTGGACTTCTCGACCCTCGACGTGGTGCTGGTGGTCCTGTCCGATGGGTCCGGATAGCCTGGGTTCCCGTGCGTCGCACCCTGCTGCTCGTCGCGGTCATCCTGTCGGCCCTGCTGCTCCAGACCACCGTGTTCGCCGACGTCCTGCTGCTCGGCGCCAAGCCCGAGCTCCTGTACCTGGTGGCGATCGCGTTCGCGTTCCTGGACGGCCCCTCGGCGGGCGCGATCGCGGGCTTCGGGGCGGGGATGGCCCAGGACTTCCTCCTCAACCAACCGAAGGGCATCACCGCGCTCACCCTCACGCTCCTCGGGTACGCCGTCGGGATGCTCCGTCAGTACGTCGTGAGCCCCTCGCCGGTGTTCCCCGTGTTCCTCGTTGCGGGGGGGACCTTCGCCGGAGTGCTGTTCTACGGTGTCGTGTCGTTCCTGCTCGGGCAGCTCGACGTGTCGACGTTGTACCTGATCCGCGTCGCCGCGCTCTCGGCCGTCTACAACGCGATCCTGGCGCCGCTCGTGTTCCCGCTCCTGCGCCGGGTCGCCGAGGGTTCGCGGTCCAGGAGGGTGATCCGGTGGTGAGGCGGTCGTGACGGATCTGCGCGCCGGCTCCCGCGTCAAGGTCCTGGCCGCGCTCGTCGCGGTGATGTTCGCTGCTCTCACGACCCGACTGTGGTTCCTCCAGGTCCTCGCGGCGGAGGACTACCAGCGGGAGGCGCTCGACAACGCTGTTCGGCTGGTCGACGTGCCGGCACGGCGAGGCCGGATCCTCGACACCCACGGACGGGTGCTCGTCGACAGCCGAGCGAGCCACGTCGTGACGATGAACCGCGAGGAGGCGGGCGACCGGAAGGAGGAGATCCTGTTCGAGCTGTCCCGGCTGCTCGACATCCCGGCCGACGTGCTCGGCGAGCGTCTGGACGACACCCGCTACTACGTGTTCAGCTCGATCCCGATCGCGATCGACGTGCCGAAGCGGGTGGTGCTCTACCTGAAAGAGCACGCGCGCGAGTTCCCCGGCGTCGACGTGGTCGAGCGGCCGATCCGCACGTACCCGGAGGGCTCGCTCGCGGCACACGTGCTCGGGTATCTCGGTCAGGTCTCGGATGAGAAGCTCGAGGATCCCGCGTTCGCCGCGTACGAGCCCGGGGACCTGGTGGGCGTCTCGGGCATCGAATCGGCGTACGAGCCCGACCTGGTCGGCATCGACGGCGTCGTGAAGTACCGGGTGAACTCGACCGGCCGGAACCTGGGAGAGATCGGTGAGCTCGACCCGGTGCCGGGGAACGACATCGAGCTCACGCTCGACCTGCGCATCCAGCGGCTCGCCGAGGACGGCCTCCGGGCCGGGATGATCGCCGCGCGAAGCATCCCCGATCCGAACACCGGCACGAACCTGCGGGCGAACGCCGGGGCCGTCGTGGTGCTCGACCCCGCGACGGGCGCGGTCGAGGCGATGGCCTCGTATCCCACCTTCCAGCCGAGCCTGTTCACGCGGCCGATCTCGATCGAGGAGTTCGATCGTCGCTTCAACACCGCGAACACCAACTACCCGCTGATCAATCGGGCGATCCAGGCGGAGTACCCGCCGGGTTCCACGTACAAGCCCTGGGTCGCCCTCTCCGCGCTCCAGCGCGACATCGTGACCACCGATCAGCACTACGACTGCCCGCCGTCGTGGACCGCACCGTTCAACGAGGAGGACCCCGACGCGACTCAGTACCGCTTCGACAACTGGACGACGAGGAGCCTCGGGTACCTGAACGTCGCCGAGGCGCTGTCCCTCTCGTGCGACACGATCTTCTACCCGATGGGGTACGAGTACTGGTCCCTGTACTTCGTATACGCGGAGCAGGAGGCTCGCGGGGTCGTCTCGCGAGAGCCGCTCCAGCACGACCTCGAGTCGATCGGGTTCGGACGGGTCACGAACGTCGACCTGCCCTTCGAGAAGGACGGCCGTGTCCCCGACGCCGAGTGGAAGTCCAACATGCACGAGGAGTACCCGAAGGGCTTCCCCGACGGTGAGTGGTACCCGGGCGACTTCGTACTGATGACGATCGGCCAGGGCGACACGCTCGTGACCCCGCTGCAACTCGCGGCCGCCTTCGCGGCATTGCAGAACGACGGCCGCGAGTGCGCGCCGCATCTGCTCGAGCGGGTGGTCGGCGCGGACGGCGCCACCGTGCGAGCCCTCGAGCCTCGGTGCAAGCGCCGGATGCCCTTCAAGCCGGAGTACATCGAGTACGTGCGGAACGCCCTCGTCAACGTGCCGCGATCCGGCACCGGCAGCGGGGCGTTCCTCGGGTTCCCGTTCGACCGGGTGTGGGTGGCCGGTAAGACCGGCACCGCCGAGGTCAACAACCGACAGGACTACTCGTGGTTCGCCGCCATGACCGAGGCGTACGGTGAGCGGCACGTCATCGTGGCGCTCGTCGAGCAGGGCGGTCACGGCTCGACGACGGCCGCACCGATCGTCCGCAACATCATCGAGGGCATCTACGGCCTCGAGCAGAGCGACGCGGTCGGCGCGGAGGGGACCGACTGATGGACCTCGTCGCCGGCAAGGCGTACCCGTCGGAGCGACGCCCGATCCGGCACGTGGACGGGGTCCTGCTCCTCGCGGTGATCGGGCTCGTGGTGAGCGGGCTGTTCATGGTGTACTCGGCGACCCATCAGTCGCTCGGGGCCGTGAACCTCGACCCAGGCACGTACCTGAAGCGCCAGGCGACGTTCGCGGCGCTCGGCATGATCGTGGTGATGGTCGTCGCGAGCTTCGACTACCGTTTCCTGCGCATCTACGCCGGGATGATCTACGCGGCCTCGATCGTGCTGCTCCTCCTCGTGCGCACGCCGCTCGGCACGGCCGTGAAGGGGTCCCAGCGCTGGTTCGAGCTGTTCGGCTTCCAGCTCACGCCCTCCGAGCTCACGAAGATCGCGCTCATCCTGATGCTCGCGGCCTACCTGTCCGAGCTCCGGCGCGCGGGCTCCGACCTGTCGCTCCAGGACCTCTACAGCGCGACGGCGATCGCCGTGCTGCCGGCCTTGCTCGTGTTCCTGCAGCCGGACCTCGGGACGTCGATCGTGCTCGTGTCGATCCTCGTCGGCATGCTCGTCGTGGCCGGGACGCGGGGGCGTCACCTCGGCATCCTCGCCCTCACCGCGCTCGTGCTGATCTTCGGAGCGCTCCAGCTCGGGCTGGTGAAGGAGTACCAGATCGCTCGGCTCACGAGCTTCCTCGACCCCGAGAACGACCCGCAGCGGACGGGATGGAACCGTCAACAGGCGGAGATCGCGATCGGCTCCGGCGGGCTCACGGGCAACGGATACCTCGGGGGGTCGCAGACGAACCTGGACTTCGTCCCCGAGCAGCACACCGACTTCATCTTCACGGTCGTCGGCGAGGAGTTCGGCTTCGTCGGAGCCGTCACGATGCTGCTGGCGTTCGCGGTCATCCTGTGGCGAGCGTTCCGGATCGCGCTCTTATCGAAGGACCCGTTCGGGACCTACGTCGCCGCCGGCGTCGCCTCGATGTTCGCGATCCAGATCTTCGTGAACGTCGGGATGACGATCGGGATCATGCCCATCACCGGGATCACGCTTCCCTTCGTATCGTACGGTGGCAGCTCGCTGCTCACGAACGCGATCGCCGTCGGGCTGCTGCTGAACGTCCACATGCGCCGCTTCACGTAGCGGCGGGTCTCACTCGCCGAGCGCGATCGTCCACAGGAACGTGGAGCCTTCTGGCGCCGAGACCTCGAGTGTGACGTCGCCGCCCATCGCGCGGGCCGCCGTGCGCGCGAGGGCGAGCCCCATGCCGGCCCCCTGATGGACGCGGATGTTCAGGTCCTCGAGCTGCTCGAGGGGGCCGAAGATCCGTTCACGGTCCGCGGCCTCGATCCCGCCGCCCCGATCGCTCACGCGCACCTGGAGGCAGGCGAGCCCGAGCTCGATCCGCACCTTGACCGGCGCGTCGGGCGGGGAGAAGCGGATCGCGTTGTCCACGAGCTCCTCGAGGATCCGCCGCGCCACACCCGGGTTCACCGGCACCTCCGGCGCGAGGTCGTCCGCGATCACCTCGACCCGCGGGGCCGTCGACGCGAGCTCACCGGCGACCCGGGCGATGTCGACGTGCTCGGTCAGACCGGCGTCCACGGTGAGCTCGAACCGCTCGACGAGCCGGGCCAGATCCTTGGCCCTGGTGATCATCCGCTCGAGGAGCTCGTCGCGCTCGGGCTCGTCGGGTGCCTTCGCGAGGGTCTGGGCCATGCCGAGGATCACGGTCACAGGCGTGCGGAGCTCGTGCGACAGGCGCGCCACGAGATCGTGCCGCCGTGCCGCGCGCTCGACGAGGGCGGCCTGCGCCTCCTCGAGCTCGTGGGTCCGCCGGCGCTCGCGCTCGAGCGCCTCGGTGAGCTCGTCGATCACGCGTGGTGTCACGCCGGGGGATAAGACCCCGCCACCTCCCGCGGCCTGGAAGACGGCGTTCAAGATCTCGTCTCCGTCCGAGTCCTTCAGAACGTACCCGCTCGCCCCGGCCACGAGCATCTCGGTGACGATCTCCTGGTCCTCGTGCCCCGACAGCGCCACGATGCCGAGCCCCGGGTACCGGGACTTCAACCGGCGGGTGGTCTCGATGCCGTCGATCCCCGGCATGCGAACGTCCATCAGGACGACATCCGGGTCGAGCCCATCGGCCATCTCGAGCGCCGCGAACCCCGAGGGGGCCTCGCCGACGACGTCGAGCCCTCCCGCGTCGAGCAGGGAGAGCAGGGACTCGCGGAACCCCGCGTTGTCGTCCACGACCATGACCCGGATGCGCCCGGGTCGCGTGCGGTGGTTACCGTCCGTCACCGGGCGGGGAAGGAGCGCCCGTTCCATGCCCCGAAGTGTCCCGCTCGGCTGCTCAGGGACGGTATCCGACGGCCAGCGGGTTCTCGGGGTCTCCATGCCGACGCGAGCCTAGTCCCTCGAGGCTAGCCCGCCCAGCACGCGGGCTGGCATCTCACATGGTTGTCCGTACGGGTTCCACCGGCGGCCCGGTCCCGGCTGTTACCCTGTACCCAGGCTTGCCCGTCGAGCGTGCGCCCATCCGGGGCGCTGGCGGCTCGGCGAGGTATGAGTGCGGCGCGGCCATGGCCCCGCCGGCCCCCGGGACAGGCCTCGGGCGGCCGCGGCCGAGTGGTCGGCGCCGGGACGGGAACCTTCACGTGCGCGAGGATGCGCCGGAGGGGGCGGCCGACGCGACGACGCCGGCTCCATCTCCGCATACGCCAGAGACGCCTGATCCGGCTTCGGGAACCCCGAGTGCTCCCCGGCGTGCGTCTGCAGGCACCTCGAGTCGTTCCGCCCCGACGCGTGGCACGTCCGCGTCCGCCGATGAGGCGAAGGGAGCTTCGAGCATGACCCACGACACCCCAGCGGTGTCCGAGCCGACGATCCGTGCCGCAACCGCGGCGACCGAGGACCAGGCCGACTCGACCAGCGACGACAGCGCGACCTCGACGTCGACCTCGACCTCGACCTCGACCCCGACCCCGAGACCCCGGCGGCGGACCCGCGGAGGCCGAGGTCGGGGCGGACGCGGCGGCGGCCGGGGCCCGAAGCCCACGCCTGACGCCAAGAGCGACGCCGGCAGTGACCCTGACAGCGATGCCGGCCCAGCCTCCGCGGTCGACGCGACGGCGCCGAGCCCGTCCGAGGCCCCCCAAGGTGATGGAGGCCCGGTCGCGAAGCCCGCGCGCGCACCACGTCCGCGAACGCCGGCGACCCGTCGCCCCCGATCGGGGGGGACCTCCGAGACCCGCGCGGTCCGGAGCGAGCGCGAGACCGCCGGACCGAAGACCGAGCCCGCGGAGAGCGCCGAGAGCGACGTGGATGCCCCCGCGATGTCCACGACGCCGCGCAAGCGGCGGCGCCGGGGCGGGAGGGGTCGGGGCAAGAAGCCGGCGCAGGTCTCCGCCGAGGGCGCGGAGGCCGCCGTCGAGGGGCAGCCGGCCGAGGAGGCCGGATCTCCCGCGGGTGAGGGGGGAAGCACGCTCAAGCCGAGGACCGCGAGGGCTCGCCTGCCCGCCGCGGCCAAGGACGCGGCGGCGGTCGCCGACGCGGAGGCGCCCGCGCCGAAGGCACGCGCCCGCAGGCCAGCCGCGCAGACCGTGAGCCCGGAGGCCCCCGCGGAACCCGCCGCGCCCGCGGAGGACACGGGTGCCGACGCCGGGACCCCCGCGAAAGGGCGCCGCCGCCGGGGAGGCCGGGGGCGCGGCAAGAGCACGTCGGCCCAGTCGCTCGAGGGCGAGGAGTCGGCCGAGGAGACCCGCCCCACGGCACGTCCGACCGCCAGGCGAGCCGCCGCATCGGCTCCCCCGAAAGAGGAGTCGCAGATCTCGACGCGCTTGCGCCGAGCCCGGCAGACCCGCCAGACGCGAACCTCCACCCGTCGGCGCCGGGAGCCGCTCCCGGTCGTCCCGAGGGTCACGGACAAGCTGATGGTGATCACCGAGCACGGCGAGCGCGACCAGATCGCAGTCCTGGAGGGCCGCGACTTGGTTCAGCACTACGTCACGCGGATCGGCGCGCGCTCGATGGTCGGCAACGTCTACCTGGGCCGCGTCCAGAACGTGCTTCCCGGCATGGAGGCGGCGTTCATCGACGTCGGCCGTGGCCGCAACGCCGTCCTGTACGCCGGCGAGGTGAACTACTCGCCCGAGGACCTCGATGGCTCGCCGCCGCGCATCGAGAAGGTGCTGAAGGGCGGGCAGTCCGTGCTCGTCCAGGTGACGAAGGATCCGATCGGCGGCAAGGGCGCTCGGCTCACGGCGCAGATCTCGATGCCGGGCCGGTACCTCGTGCTCGTGCCGAGCTCGAACGTGACCGGGATCAGCCGGCGCCTCGCCGAGGACGAACGCAAGCGCCTGAAGGCCATCTACAAGAAGATCAAGCCGGATCCGCACGGCCTCATCGTCCGGACCGCCGCCGAGGGTGCCTCGGAGGAGGCCCTCGCCGCCGACCTCCAGCGCCTGCTCGAGGAGTGGACGGCGATCGAGAAGCGCGCGAAGAAAGCGAAGGCGCCGGCGATCCTGTACGAGGAGCCCGAGCTCACGGTCCGCGTCGTCCGCGACCTGTTCACCGACGAGGAGTACCGCGAGCTCGTGACGGACTCGCCGCGCGTCTACGAGATCGTCACCGACTACCTGCGGCAGGCCGATCCCGACGTGCTTTCGAAGGTGCGCTTGCACGAGAGCAAGCTGCCGGCGTTCGAGGAGTTCCACATCGTCGAGCAGATCCACAAGGGACTCGACCGCAAGGTGTGGCTCCCCTCGGGCGGCTACATCGTCATCGACCGGACCGAGGCCCTCACAGTGATCGACGTGAACACCGGCAAGTCGGTGGGCAAGACGAACCTCGAGGAGACCGTGGTGAACACGAACCTCGAGGCTGCCCGCGAGGTCGCGCGCCAGCTCCGCCTGCGGGACATCGGCGGGATGATCGTGATCGACATGATCGACATGCTGCTCGAGCAGAACAAGAAGAAGGTCATCGAGACGCTGCGCGAGTCACTCGCGCAGGACAAGTCGCGGAGCCAGGTCTTCGACATCAGCCCGCTGGGGCTGCTCGAGGTGACGCGCAAGCGCGTGTCTGGTGGACTCTTGGAATCGTTCTCGGAGACATGCCCGACCTGCGAGGGCCGGGGCGTGCTCCTCACCTACGACGTGAACTAGGAGGGACGCGATGTACGCGGTCATCAAGACGGGCGGCAAGCAGCACAAGGTGAAGCCCGGTGACGTCATCGAGATCGAGTACCTGCACGGCGCGGAGGACAAGCTCACCTTCCACCCCCTCCTCGTCGTGGACGACGAGGGGCAGACGCACGTCGGCAAGGAGGCCGAGCGCGCCGTCGTGACGGCCAAGCTGCTCGGCGAGCAGAAGGGCGAGAAGGTCAAGATCTTCAAGTACAAGAACAAGAGTGGGTACTCGCGGCGGGCCGGGCACCGCCAACTCCTGACGCTCGTCGAGATCGAGGACGTGAGCCTCGGCGGGCCGGCGAAGAAGGCTGCGCCCAAGAAGGCGGAAGCCCCGGAGGAGCCGGCGACGGACACGCCGGCGGGGCCCGCCGCCGAGGCGTAGTCGCAGGTCGGAGGGCGTCTGGTACCCTCGAACGCGCGATGGCACACAAGAAGGGCGGCGGGTCCTCCCGCAACGGTCGAGACTCCGAGTCCAAGCGGCTCGGCGTGAAGACGTTCGGTGGTCAGCAGGTGACCGCCGGCTCGATCATCGTGCGTCAGCGCGGCACGCGCATCCATCCCGGCGAGGGCGTCGGCAAGGGCAGCGACGATACGCTGTTCGCGCTCGTGGATGGACAGGTCGGCTTCCGCGAGTCCCGCGGCCGCCGCTTCGCGACGGTGCGGCCCGCCTAAGACCCCCGCGCGGCGGTCATCGCCGCTCGCACCTCGCGCTCCCAAGCCACCAGCTCGGCCTTCTTCTCCCGATTCATCACTCCGAGGTACCCGACGTTGTCGCGTCGCGCCTTGCGCTTCGGGTTACGCAGGACTGGAAGGGTGAGGCGCGTGTCGGTTCGGTCGTCGGTGAAGGCCGCGAGCGGTGGGGGCTGCACGAAGTAGAAGGCGGTGCGTACCTCGCGTTCGCCCCGTCGGCAGACGACCATGAGGACCGGGGACCCGCGCAGCCGCCGGACCTTGGTCATGTCGCGGAACGGCAGCGACACGGCAGCCTCGCCCGCCTTGGTGGGCTCGAAGCGCAGGCCGTCGGCATCCGTCGAGAGGCGGCCCTCGCGCTCGGCGGGCATCGCGTCCTGGACGAGCTCCACCGCCCACACTCGCACGTTCTGTCGCATCCGTGCATCATCTCGCAGAGAGCCCCGCGGTGGCCGACGGGAGCGAGCGGGCAGGTTCTGGGAGCATCGCGTCGTGGGATTCGTGGACGAGGTGACGGTGTTCGTGCGCGGCGGCCGAGGCGGCGACGGTGCGAACTCCATCCTGCGCGAGCCGTACAAGCCACGAGGCGGGCCGGACGGCGGGAACGGCGGCCGAGGCGGCGACGTCGTGTTCGAGGTCGACCCGGGCCTGCGCGACCTGACATCCCTCGCCGACCACCCTCACCAACGCGCCGAGAGCGGGCGTCCGGGCGCTCGGCGGAACGCCGACGGCGCCGACGGCGCCGATCTGGTCGTGCCCGTGCCGGACGGGGCGCGGGTCGAGGACGAGGAGGGGCTGCTCGCGGATCTCGTCGGTGCGCGGTCGCGGGCGGTGGTGGCTCGCGGCGGCCGCGGCGGTCGAGGCAACGCCGCCCTCGCCGGACCCGCGAACCGCGTGCCACGCTCGGCCGAGGCGGGGGAGCTCGGCGAGGAGCGGCGCCTGAGGGTCGAGCTCCGCATCGTGGCCGACGTCGGGCTCGTCGGGCTCCCGAACGCCGGCAAGTCGACGCTGCTCTCGCGCCTCACGGCGGCGAAGCCGAAGATCGCCCACTACCCCTTCACGACGCTCACGCCGAACCTCGGCGTGGCCGGGCGCGAGGACCGATTCGTCGTGGCCGACGTCCCCGGGCTCGTCGAGGGCGCCCACGAAGGCCGGGGCCTCGGCGACCGGTTCCTGCGGCACGTGAGTCGGTGTCGAGCGCTCGTGCTGGTCGTGGACCTCTCGTCTGTGGATCCCGCCGCGGATCTCGAGACCGTTCGGTCCGAGCTCGCGGCCTACGATCCGGCGCTCGTGGAGCGCCCGGCGCTCGTCGCGGGTACGAAGGCGGACCTGGTGCAGGACCCGCGAGCGGCGGCCGAGGCCCTCGGGCCGGGCACGATGGTCGTCTCGGGCGCGAGCGGTGAGGGTGTGGAGGCCCTCGCCGAGCGCGTGGGTGCGCTCGCGCGCGAAGCCGCCGCCTCGGCGGAGGAGCGCCAGCCGGTGGTGGTGCTCCGGCCGGCCCGCCCGCCGTTCGTCGTGCGGCGCGAGGGCGAACGCTTCCGCGTGGTGGGCCGGGGTGTCGAGCGATGGGTGGCCGAGACCGACTTCGACGACCCCGCGAAGGTCGAGCGGCTCCAGCGGCGGCTGGCGAAGGAGGGGGTCGAGCGCCAGCTCGCACGGTCCGGCGCTCGGCGCGGCGATGAGATCGTGATCGGCGATCGGGCGTTCGAGTTCCTTCCGGAGGGGGAGAGCCGTGGGAAGGCGTGAGGAACTCCTCCTCGCCGAGGAGCGGGGATGGCGACAGCTCAACGAGCTCATCGATGGACTCTCGGAGGAGCAGCTGCAGACGCCCGGCTACGCCTCGGAAGGCTGGTCCGTGAAGGACCTGCTGTGGCACGTGGCGTGCTGGAGCGCCGACTGCGTCCGGGCGCTCGACCAGATGCGCGCCGGCACCTTCACGGGGGCGACCATCGACGAGGACGCCGAGATCGTGAACCACCGCTGGTTCGAGCAGTCGCGGCTCCTGCACCTGGAGACCGTGAAGGCCGAGTGGTACGCCTCGCGAACGATGATGGTCGAGCGGTTCGCGGCTTTCGAGCCGCTCTCGCCCGACGCCGACGAGTGGTTCGACGAGACGGGGCCGCTCCACTATGCGGCGCACCTGTCCGATCTGCCTCGGTGGGTGGAGCAGCTCGGCCGACCTTGATGCGGTTCCACGGCCGCTGGGTGGGGCCGCCGTAGGATAGGCGCCGTGGGACGACGCCTCGGGGTCATGGGCGGCACCTTCGACCCCGTCCATCACGGGCACCTGCTGACGGCTGAGGAGGCCGCGGTGCAGTTCGGCCTGGATCAGGTCGTGTTCGTCCCGACCGGCCGGCCGTGGATGAAGGAGGAGCGCGAGGTCTCCGACTCGGAGCACCGGTACCTCATGACGGTCATCGCGACGGCCAGCAACCCCCGGTTCTCCGTGTCGAGGGTCGAGATCGACCGCACGGGGCCGACGTACACCGTCGATACCCTTCGGAGCCTGCGGGAGATGAACGCGGACGCCGAGCTGTTCTTCGTGACCGGCGCCGACGCGATGCTCGAGATCTTCCAGTGGAAGGACCCGACCGAGATCCTGTCGCTCGCCCACTTCATCGCCGCGACGAGGCCCGGTCACGACCTGACCCACTTCGAGGCGGAGGCGCCGAGCGCCCATCCGAACGTGAGCGTCATGAACATCCCGGCTCTGGCGATCAGCTCGACCGACATCCGCCAGCGGGTCCGCGAGGGGCGGCCGATCAGATACCTCGTTCCCGAGGGCGTGAAGAGCTACATCGAGAAGGCGGGACTGTACCGGTGAGCCGGGGTCGTCTCTCGCTGGCCGCGGTGGTGGTCGTCGTCATCGGAGCGGTCATCGTCGTGCGCATAGCGCGATCGGAGGCGCCAGCGCCGATGTCCTCGGGCGCGCGCCTGTCCGAGCTCGTGCTCGTCGTCGTGCAGACGGACGTGGGTCCGCTCAACGTCGTGGTCGGCTCCGGCGGATCGGCCGCGCCGACCGCGCTCGTGCTGCCCGATCGGGCCGCGATCACGATCCCCGGCCAGGGGGACGGACTGATCGGCGACGCGATGCAGCTGCCGGGTCGCACGGCGGCCACGGCGGCGGCGAACCTGCTCGGCGTGTGGATCCCGCACCACGTCGTGTTCGGGCAGAGCAAGATCGCGGAGCTCGTGGACCGCGAGGGCGGCATCGAGGTCGGCGGCACCGAGATGACCGGAGCCGAGACCGTCGCCTCGATCCTGGACTCGGGTGGGGCACGCGATCAGGTGTGGGAGACGACGCTCGAGGCCGTCCTGCGCGTCGCGACCTGGAAGCCCGAGGACCTGCCCCAGGCGGACAGCCCGACCGAGGTCGCCCGGGTCCTGAACGCCGCCCGCGGCGCCACGGTCGAGGTCCTGCCCGGAGAGGAGGTCGCCGGGGACGTCTTGCGGACGGATCCTGAGGCGATCCGCGCGCTCGTCACGGCACTCTGGGGGGTGCCCGACCGAGCGGTGCTCCCGATCATCGTCCTGAACGGCAGCGGGACGCCGGGCGTCGGAGAGCGGATCGCCGAGCGCGTGATCGCCGGCGGCTTCCGGGTCGTGGTCTCGGAGAACGCCTCGAGCTTCGACCACGACTCGACGCTCGTCGTCGTGCCGAGCGAGGATCACCGTGCTCTCGGCGAGCGTGTGCGAGACTTGCTGGGTGTGGGCGAGGTGCAGGTGGCCGGTCCGGCCTCCGGGCTCGCCGATGTGACCGTGGTGGTCGGGAAGGACTTCGGGGCTTGAGGGAAGGCGCAGGGCGGCGTGCCGAGCGGTAGCAGCGCCGGCAGTCGCGAGATCGCGGCGGCGGCCGCTCGGGCCGCGGCTGACAAGCAGGCCGAGGACGTCGTCGTCCTCGACGTTCACGATCTCATCGTGATCACGGATCTCTTCGTGATCTGCACGGGCACGAGCGATCGACACGTGAAGACGGTGGTCGAGGAGGTCGAGAAGGCCCTCCGAGGCCTGGGCCAGAAGCCGGTCCGCCGTGAGGGCGAGCAGGAGGCCCGCTGGGTGCTGCTCGACTACGTCGACGTCGTCGTCCACGTGTTCGCCGAGGAGGAGCGCGACTACTACGACCTGGAGCGTCTGTGGCGCGACGCTCCCCGTCTCGTGTGGGACGGCGAAGGCGACGGGGTGGTGGCGTCGGCGGGTTCCCTCGACTGACCGGCTCCCGTGCCGGGGGCCGACCCGCGCGACGGCTCGCCCTCCTCGAGCGCCCATCGATGTCCGTGCACGGCGAGCTCCTCGGTCAGCCTGACGGGGTCGAGGAGCGCGACCTCGTCCCTGGAGGTCTCGATCAGCCCCTCCTCTCGGAGCTGATGGAGCGTTCGGGTGACGACCTCTCGGACCGATCCCACGGCATCCGCGAGCTCCTGCTGGCTCACCGGCGCGACGAGCTGGGGTCCGTCCTGCGGCGCTGCCAGGTCGAGGAGGTGCCGGATGACACGCTTTCGGAGCGGGAGGAAGGCCTGTTCCGAGAGGTCATCCAGTGCCCGGTAGAGCTGGCGGGTCAGCTCCTCGGCGCAGGCGCGAGCGACGCCGGGCTCTGAGGCCAGCAGCGACCGGAGCGTGTCGACCGAGAGGGCGATGACCGAGGAACCCGTCATGGCCTGGATGCTCATGGGCGCCGGGCCCGCGATCACCAGCGCGAGACCCGCGACGTCGCCGCTGCGTGCGTA
>Ga0214473_10003720_pt1 | contig 18400 bp, 18 predicted proteins | sample RVTome_7_FD_203509 | JGI IMG/M metagenome (GOLD analysis project Ga0214473, IMG submission 203509) | Soil microbial communities from uranium-contaminated site in the Upper Colorado River Basin, Wyoming, United States - RVT98D197 | ecosystem: Environmental > Terrestrial > Soil > Contaminated >... | reverse complement strand
CGCGACCTCGCTCGAGGTGCTCGACCTCCTCGAGGAGAGCGACGAGCTCAGGGTCAGACTCCGGCGCAACAGCGCGCGGTTCCGCGAGGGCATGGGGAAGCTCGGCTTCGAGCTGATTCCCGGCCACCACCCGATCATCCCGGTGATGCTCGGGGACGCCCGGCTCGCGACCGAGATGGCGGAGAGGCTCCTCGCCGAGGGCATCTACGCAATCGGCTTCTCCTACCCCGTGGTCCCGAAGGGGCGGGCGCGGATCCGAGTCCAGGTCTCGGCGGCTCACCAGGACGAGCACATCGACCGGGCGGTCGCCGCCTTCGGGAAGGTGGGGCGGGAGATGGGAGTGCTCTGAGCGATGAAGGCGCTGGTCAAGGCGAAGCCCGAGCCCGGCATCTGGATGCAGGAGGTTCCGCTCCCGGAGGTGGGTCCGAACGACGTTCGGATCCGCATCCACAAGACCTCCATCTGCGGGACCGACGTCCACATCTACAACTGGGACGAGTGGGCGCAGGAGACCGTGCCGGTGCCGATGACGATCGGACACGAGTTTGCCGGCGAGATCGTGGAGGTCGGCAGTCAGGTCGGCGGCTTCGAGATCGGGCAGCGCGTCTCCGGCGAGGGCCATGTCACCTGCGGCTACTGCCGCAACTGCCGCGCTGGAAAGCGGCACCTGTGCAGGAACGCGGTCGGCGTCGGCACCACCCGACCGGGAGCCTTCGCCGAGTACCTGGTGATTCCCGCCGGAAACGCCTTCCGGCTGCCCGACTCGATCTCCGACGACGTGGCGTCGGTCCTCGACCCGCTCGGAAACGCCGCCCACACGGCTCTCTCCTTCGATCTGGTCGGCGAGGACGTGCTCATCACCGGGGCTGGCCCGATCGGCTGCATGGCTTCGGCCATCTCGCGGCACGTCGGGGCCCGCCACGTCGTGGTGACGGACGTGAACGACTACCGCCTGGAGCTGGCGCTGCGGATGGGCGCCACCCGGGTCCTCAACGTCACGCGGGAGACCGTCCGCGAGGCCATGACCGAGCTCGGAATGCGCGAGGGGTTCGACGTGGGCATGGAGATGAGCGGATCGGGTCAGGCCTTCCGCGATCTCCTCGGGACGATGAACCACGGGGGCAAGGTGGCGATCCTGGGGATTCCGCCCGACGACGTCTCCATCGACTGGAGCGAGGTGATCTTCAAGGGTCTGGTCCTGAAGGGCATCTACGGGCGGGAGATGTTCGAGACCTGGTACAAGATGTCGAGCATGCTGCAGAGCGGTCTCGACGTCCGGCCCGTGCTGACCCACCACTTCCCGCACACCGCGCACCAGGAGGCCTTCGAGGTGATGCGCTCCGGGCGGTCCGGCAAGGTGGTTCTCGACTGGACGGAGTGACCGCGGCTGCCGTCTCTCACCGAAGCGACGCGCTGCGCTCGCCGATCTAGTCCAGCATCACGTTCAGCGCCAGACCGAGGTTGCCGCACCTGCAGTGCGTATGGGCGCTCTCCGCTCGGGTGAAGGTCCTTCCGGTGAAGGAGCGCACGTTGGTGAGGGCTCGCGCCTGGCGGTGGGAGTGTCCGAGCGGCATGTAGTGATCCTCGGTTCCGGCGAGGAGCTCAACCTCCGATAATGACGAAGCAACTGCAAACTCCAGCGGGGAAGTGGGCAGAACGGAGGGGTTCCCCCAGTTTCATGGCCGAGGCTGGCCGAGGCAAATAGGACCGGCAGCGGTCCAAGTTGTGCGCAAAGCTCGTGGGAGCGAAGCCGTCCTACTCGAGCCCTCGGCGCGAACACTCCTCGCCTTTCGGGGCTCCTGGGAGAATGCGCGGATTGAAGCGAGGATCGATGCCTCATCCTTCCGGGGCAGTGTGGTGCTCGGCGCGCGCGTCGATGGCGAGACGAGCGGCGGTCTCCTCCGCCTCGCCACCGACGGCGGAGCCGCGCTGGGCGCGGTGCGTCTCGAGCGCCGCCGACACCCTTTCGTTCGACAAGCGATTTCTTTCGGAAGCCAGGCTGTTCGTGTAGAACCCATGAGCAATCAGCAGGCCCGATCGAAGGTTTGCAGCCGGGCCAAGGTCCCCTATTCTTCCTGTGCGTTCGCGGTTGAATGCTCAAGGTGGCTCGAGAGCCCGCCAAGGAATGAGCGGATGATCGTTACGAGAAGCAGAGGGGTGCTCTTTCTGGCGCTGGCCATTCCCGCACTCTTCATCGCTGGAGCGGGAGCAGGATGGTGCCTCTGCGTCGACTCGGATGGCCACATTGCGCTCGAGCAAGGCGCCCAGCCTTGCTGTCCAGGCGGCCGAACTGCTGAACAACGGGCTTTCCGTGAGGCAGCGGAATCATCGCGGGCCCGCGAGGCCTCCTGCTGCGATTCCTGCGTCCGCGGTGCCTGCCTCGATCTACCGCCGCTGATCGGCTCGACGCTGGCCACCACAACGGCATCGGACGCTCATGTCTTGGCATGGGCCCAGGCGCAGGTCTTCTCAGGCGCCACGCTTTCACCGAAGGCCTCCGATGCTGTTCTCGCTTCCTTCCCGGGCCGTGATCGCAGTCAGCGGTCTGCCCCCGCGCGGCTCTTCGCTCGTACGATCTCGCTGCGCTGCTGATTCCACCAAGGCCAGAGCCCGGATGACCTGAGTCGCTTGTGCGACTCGCCGACCCTTGTGTCGGTCAAATAGGGTCATCTCGGCCCGAAGCCAACTCTCCGGACTGGCCAATCATTGGGAAGCGAACGTTTGCCGGTCAGAGACAGTAACCATCCGTTCACGACTTGAAGAATACTCGAACGAACCAGAGGAACGTGTCCGATGAGAAACATTCATCTAGTCACCGGCTGTCTTCTTGCAGCGGCTGTCACTTGCCTGTTGCCCATGGCGGTAGAGGCGCGATCTAGAAGATCTGGAAAGGCTCCCGATATCGCTGGCACCGTGTGGGTCCTTGAAGGGTCGTACTCGGAGGAGGCCCGCGGTCGCGGGAGAGACTCCTTCCCGATGGACTCGGAGGTGACGTTTCACGAGGACGGGACGTTCGAGTACGTCGACCTGGGAGCCCCGACGCGTCGGGCGCCGCGGGTTTACTCCGGAAACTGGACCCAGAGCCAGGCGAAGATCGACCTGGAGTGGGACGAGGCATCGCTGGGGAGCTTCGCGGAGCATCAGGCCGAGATGGACTCACCCGGTGGTGCGCAGGCCTCGTACCGCATGGACTTTGTTCGTCTGCAGGGCAAGCTCATCACAACGAATGGCGTGGGGCTAGAATTCAAGTTTGGGGCGCGGGGTCAGAAGACCGTGGATGGGCGTGACTACCGAAGCGCGACGCAGGGACGCGGCAATGGCGAACTCCTGGGAGAACCTCCCGGGGCCTCCCCCCGCTCTCTTCCCGAGCAGCTTCCGGGGGCTGGCGCGTCCGTGGTCGGTGTCCTGCGGATGGTCGAGGAGGATGGCCTTGCGCGCGTGCCCTATCCCGGCGCCGAGGTGACTCTCGATGGAGACGAATCGCGTCATCTCGTTGATTCGCGGGGCCGATTCGAAATCCAGCCTGTTCGAGATGGCGATCACTCGCTCCTCGTTCACCAACCCGGTCAGCCTGCCGTCGAGATCCCCTTCCGGATGCTCGGGCGCCCCATTGGCCTTGGCATGGTTTGGACGCAGGACGGCGGCGTCCTCGATCATTCCGGTTTCGATGGCTATCGATTCGGGTTCATCGACGAGGATGGCGACGGAAGGAACGACCTCTTCGCCGACGCGGACGGCAATGGGATCGGTGACCCCGATCGTCCCTACGCAGGCTACCCGTACCTCATGGATCGAGGGTACGCGGACCTCGATGGAGATGGCGTAAACGATCACTTCGTCGATTTCGACGGCGACGGTGTGGACGACCATGGTCGCGGTCCCCTGGGGCACGGATTTGGCTGGGTGGACGACGACGACGACGGCGTGCACGACTACTTCCGGGACGCGGACGGTAATGGAATCTGCGACGTCAGCGGAATGCCGTACCGTCACTCGAACGGTTTTCAAGATGACGATGGGGACGGTTTCAACGACCTCTTCCGGGACAGCGACGGCGACGGAGTCAACGACGTCGACGGCATGCCCTACTTCGCGATGCCGGGGTGGGCCGATCGAGACGGCGGCGGAGTCAACGACTTCTTCCACGATGTGGACGGCGACGGCATCAACGACGCCGCCGGACCGATGCACTCCTACGGACACGGGTTCGGCTGGGCGGACGCCGACGGAGACGGGATCAACGATCACTTCGCCGACGCCGATGGAGATGGCGTGAACGACTGGCAGGCGGGACCATTTGCCGACATGCCATACGGGCATGGCTTCGTGGCCGGGCACACGGACATCGGCGGCGACGGAATCGACGACCATACGTCGACTCCCTACGGACATGGGTTCGGCTGGGTGGATGCGGACCATGACGGGATGAATGACGTCTTCCACGACTCGGATGGGGACGGGGTGAACGACCTCACCGGACACTCCTACGTCTTCGGATTCAGGCACATGGGGGACGGCGGAATGCACCAGCACGACCCGACGCCCTGGCCGGTGGGGCCCGACGCGGGCCAAGGAGATGACGGAGTCATGGCACCGAGCGACCCGATGCCCGGGCCGATGGAGCCCGATGCGGGCCAGGGAGAGGAGGCTGTCATGGTTCCGAATGACCCGATGCACGGTGGCATGAGGTAGTCGTCCAAGGCCGCTCGCCACGAACTCGATGCCCGTGGTGCGAGCGGATAGGGAATTCCAGGGCGGTTTTGCGTCCGATAAGCATCATTGGTCAGATCCCCTGGGGACAAAGGGCATTCTTTCATCCTCGATCCCCCATGGGGCCGGTCCTCACCCACCACTTCCCGCACACCGCGCACCAGGAGGCCTTCGAGGTGATGCGCTCCGGGCGGTCCGGCAAGGTGGTTCTCGACTGGACGGTGTAGCGCAGAGCCTGTGAGAGCGGCGGCCGAATCAGCCGCAGCGGGACCAGACCAGCGTCCGGTTGTTGGCCGGCATCTGGTAATCCCTCTTGAGCATCATGCCGTCTCTCCGGGCCAGCTCGTCCACGGCCCCGAAGTCCCTGATGCCGCTCGAGGGGTCGCGCTCCCGGAGCCATCGATCGAAGCGGGCGTTGCTCTCGCTGGTGTAGCCGCCGCGGTAGTTGAAGGGTCCATACAGGCAGAAGACACCGTCCGCCTCCAGCACCCTGCCGACACCCGAGAACAGGCACTCGACTTCCGGCCAGGACATCCAGTGCGCGGTGTTGGCGCTGAAGACGGCATCGTAGCGCTCCGAAGGCCAGTCACCCTTGCAGACATCCAGCGCCAGCGGTGGCAGCACGTTCGCGAGCCCGGCTTCGGCCAGCCAGGCCCGGATGCCCGCGTGCGCCTCGACCAGGTCGCTGGTCTGCCAGACCAGCCCCGGGAACTCCGGCGCGAGGAAGACCGCGTGTTGACCGGTGCCGCTGCCGATCTCCAGCAGCCTCGACCTGCCCGCCAGCTCGACCCGAAGCACCTCCAGGATCGGCGCCCGGTTCCTCTCACAGGATTCGACGAAGGGCTTCACCATGCGCCATCCGCGCGAGAGCGCGCCGCGCGCTCGCCCGCCGGCGCGCTCCCCCCGAACCCGACGGCCGCCCCGTCCGTCGCGAGCACCGCCGCGCCCCCGAGCTGCATGGTGGACATGGTAGCCCCGGGAGTGGAAACTCGGAGCCGGAGAGCTTCCGACGATCGGAGCCCGGAGAAGGGAGAGGCCGTGAGCAGGGTGCAGCATCCCGAGAAGTCGCCGCGCCACCTGACCGCCGAGGACTACGCGCGCGCGGAGCGGTTCCTTCCCTGGCACCTGAGCCCGCTGCTGCGAAACGTCGAGGTGCGCCCGAGCTGGACCCTGGGCGGCGACCGCTTCTGGTACGAGCGCCAGACGCGGGAAGGGACGGAGGCCGTGCGGGTCGACCCCCGCACCGGCGAGCGCGGTCCCCTCCCGGAAGGAAGCGATCGGCAGGCGCTCGAGAAGGGACGGGAGGGCGATCGGCTCGCCATGACCCTCACCCACGGTCTCCTCTCGCCCGACGGCCGTCTTGCGGTCTCCGGCCGCGACTCGAATCTGATCCTGCGAAGCATGGGGTCCGGCGAGGAGCGCGCGCTCACCGGGGACGGCGAGCCCGCCTACGCCTACGGGAAGTCGCCGGATTCGAATACCTTCGCGGTGACGGCCCGGGTCGCCGGCATTCCCCTTCCCCCGATGGCGATCTGGTCGCCCGACTCGCGAAGGCTTCTCACCTCGCGGCTCGACGAGCGCCGGGTGAAGGAGCTCCACCTGCTTCAGTCGGCGCCGCCCGGTGGGAGCGCCCGGCCCGTGCTCCACGGCTACCGCTATGCGATGGCTGCCGACGAGCAGATTCCCCACGCCGAGCTCCTGGTGTTCGACGTCGAGACGGGAGAGCGGGTGGAGGCGGAGTGGCCACCGATTCCCGCGCCTCTCCTCTCGCCGATCGAGCTCCAGCACGCGTGGTGGAGCTCGGACGGCTCGCGGGTCTACTTCATCGACCTCGCGCGGGGCTGCCAGTCCTGCCGGCTCTGCGAGCTGGAGGTGGCGACGGGCGCGGTGCGGCTCATCCTCGAAGAGCGGAGCGAGACCTACCTCGAGCTGAACCCCGCCACCTGGGCGCAGCCGAACGTCAGAATTCTTGGCGCAGGGAAGGAGGTGATCTGGTTCTCGGAGCGCGACGGCTGGGGGCACCTCTACCTCCACGACGGTCGGACGGGCGAGCTCGTGCGCCAGATCACCTCCGGCGAGTGGCTGGTGCGCGATATCATCCGCGTCGACGAGGACGCGCGTCGCGTCTACTTCACCGCCTGCGGCCGCGAGCCCGAGCGCGATCCCTACCACCGGCACCTCTACCGCGTCGACCTGGACGGGTCCGATCTCACCCTGCTGACGCCGGAGGACGCGGACCACCAGGTCGCGATTCCCCCCGCGAGCGAGATCGTGGCGCTCGCGCAGATGGCGCTCCTGGGCGGCCGGCCCTCCGTCTCCGGCTTCTCTCCTTCCGGCCGCTACTTCGTCGACACCTGGTCGCGGATGGACGCGCCGTCCGTCTCGGTGCTCCGCTCCGCCGAGGGCGCGCTCGTCTGCACACTCGAGACGGCCGACGTGAGCGACGTCCTCGCGGCGGGCTGGCGCTGGCCCGAGCCCTTCCAGGTGAAGGCCCGCGACGGCGAGACCGACCTCTACGGGGCGATCTACAGGCCCTCTCACTTCGACCCCGGGCGGCGCTACCCGGTGATCGACATGATCTACCCGGGCCCCCAGGTCATCCGGACGCCGAAGCGCTCCTTCCCTGTCGAGCCGGTCGAGAGCATCCACTACACGCTTCCCCAGGTGATGGCGGAGCTCGGCTTCGTGGTGGTGACGCTCGACGGCCTCGGCACGCCCTTCCGATCGAAGGCGTTCCACGACTTCGCCTATGGCCGCATGGAGGAGGCCGGCGGTCTGGAGGATCACCTCGCCGGGATCCGGCAGCTCGCCGAGCGCCACCCCTACATGGATCTCGAGCGCGTCGGCATCACCGGTCATTCAGGGGGCGGCTTCGCCTCGACGCGGGCGATCCTGGCCTACCCGGACTTCTACAAGGTGGCGGTCTCCTCGGCGGGAAACCACGACCAGCTCGGCTATCAATCATACTGGGGCGAGAAGTATCAGAGCCCCCCGAAGGCGAGCTCCGACGTCGAAGCTGCCTACGGGGCGCAGATCAACGCCCGGCTGGCGGGCAATCTGAAGGGAAAGCTCCTGCTGATCACGGGCGACATGGACGACAACGTTCATCCCGCCCTGACCCTCCAAGTGGCAAACGCGCTGATCGCGGCGAACAAGGACTTCGACCTGCTGCTGCTTCCCAACCGCAACCACCAGTCGAGCTTCCGCGACCCCTACGTGATCCGCCGGCTCTGGGACTACTTCGTGCGGCACCTGCTCGGCGCCGAGCCGCCCGCGGCCTACAGGATTCGCGGACCCGGGGAGGCGCTGGATTCCCCGAGGCCGGAGGGGGGTTCGGGAGGTTGAGCGCGAGCCGCCAGGCGCGTCTTGCGCAAGAGCCGCTGAGGGGTTAGAGCACGGGAGAGGAGCAACCATGCGAGCCATGATCTCGAGGACTGCGGTGTTCGTCGCGGCTCTCGCCATGTTCCCTGCGGCGGCCGCCCCGGTCGCCGGGGCGGTGGGCGCAGAGGATCTTTCGGCGGCGGAGCGGCTCTCGGAGGCCATCCGGTTCGAGACCATCTCCTGGGGAGAGGCGGAGCGACTCGATCGCGAGGCCTTCCTCGGCCTTCACGCCCTTCTGGAGCGCTCGTTTCCGCGCGTCCATGCCTCGCTGCGGCGCGAGGTCGTGAACGAGTACAGCCTCCTCTACACCTGGCCGGGGAAGGACCCGAGCCAGAAGCCGATCCTGCTGACCGATCACTTCGACGTGGTGCCCGTGGTCGAGGAGACGCTCGGCGAGTGGGAGCACCCGCCCTTCGATGGCGCGATCGCCGACGGATTCATCTGGGGTCGCGGATCCCTCGACGACAAGTCAGGCGTGCTCGCCATCCTGGAGGCGGTGGAGGGGCTGCTCGCCGAGGGGTTCGCTCCTCGGCGAACCATCTACCTGGCCATCGGCCACGACGAGGAGGTGGGCGGTGACGAAGGAGCGGGCGCTACCGCAGCACTCCTGCGCGAGCGCGGGATCGAGCTCGAGTTCACACTCGACGAGGGCGGAGCGGTGGTGAGCGGCGTGGTGCCCGGCGTCGAGCGGCCGGTGGCCCTGATCGGGATCGCGGAGAAGGGCTACGTGAACCTCCGGGTCACCGCGCGCGCTCCTGGCGGGCACAGCAGCATGCCGCCCCGCAGCACGGCGATCGGCCGGCTCGCGCGCGCGATCCAGTGCATCGAGGAGCATCCGCTGCCCGCCCGGGTGGCCGGTCCGACGGCGCTCTTCCTCGACGAGATCGGCGGGCACATGAGCTTCCCGCTCGGGACGCTGGTCGAGAACCGCTGGCTCTTCGGACCGATCCTGCGGTGGTATCTGGCCCGCGATCCGGCGACCAACGCGATGATCCGCACCACCACCGCCGTGACCATGGTCGAAGGAGGGGTCAAGGAGAATGTCCTGCCCGACAGCGCCACCGCGACGGTGAACTTCCGGCTCCTCCCCGGCGACACCGGCGCGGACGTGCTGGCGCACGTCCGCGAGGCGGTCGACGACGACGGCGTGACCCTCGAGCTGGTGCCGGAGACCGAGGCCTCGCCGGTCGCCGATCCGGCGTCGGCCTCCTTCGAGCTCCTGCGCGCGAGCCTCGCCGAGGTCATGCCCGACGTGATCGCCGCGCCCTTCCTCTCCCTGGGCGGCACCGACACCAAGCACTACGTGGGCCTCGCCGAGAACAGCTACCGCTTCCACGCGCTCCGCGTCGGACCCGAAGACCGCACCCGTGCGCATGGCGTGAACGAGCGCATCGCGGTCTCGAACTACGCCGAGTGCATCGCCCTCAACCAGGCCGTCATTCGCCGCGCGGCCAAGTAGCTCGTAGGTACGGATCCAGAGTCGAGGAGTCGCTTGCCGGCTCTGAAGGAGGAGGGGAAAGAACATGAGCCTCTTGAAGGGAAAGGTCGCGATCGTGACGGGTGCGGGGCGCCCGAAGGGCATGGGCCGGGCGAGCGCCCTCAAGCTCGCCGAGCAGGGGGCGAGCGTGGTGGTCACGGATCTCGCCCGGGAGCGCGGGGACCTGATGATCAAGGGGCTGCTCGGGATCGGAGACGACTTCGCGGCCCTGGAAAGGCTGGTGTCGGAGATCGAGGCGCTCGGCGCGAAGGGGCTCGCCATGGCGGTCGACGTGACCGATCCCGATCAGATCCGGACCTGCGTCGAGAAGACCTGCGCGACCTTCGGGGGTGTCGACATCCTCTTCAACAACGCCGGAACGGGAATCGGAGTGGGGTCCTTCCTCGACATCCGCAGCGAGAACTGGGATCTGAGCTGGCAGGTCAACGTGAAGGGGATGGTGGAGTTCTGTCGGGCCGTGATTCCGAAGATGATCGAGCGCGGGGGCGGATCGATCATCAACAACGCCTCCACGGCGGGCCTCGGGGCCGCGGCCGGATACGGCGCCTACACCGTGACCAAGTTCGCGGTGGTCGGGCTCACCAAGCTGGTGGCAGCCGAGTTCGGGCGCCACAACATCCGCTGCAATGCGACCTGCCCGGGGAACATCCTCACCAACATGGGAGAAGAGGAGATCAGGTTCATCTCCATGGAGAAGGGGATCAGCGAGGAAGAGGCGAGGAAGCTCTTCGGCGAGGTGGCCGCCCTCGGTCGTGCCGCGCAGCCCGAGGAGGTGGCGGACGTGGTCGCCTTCCTGGCCGGACCCCGCTCCGCGTTTCTGACCGGGATCGCAGTGCCGGTGGCGGGGGGCATGCCGGCCGGCCTCTGATCAGCCGGGGAGCCTGACCTCCCCGGCAGGGACCCGGAAGCCGCCCTGCGCTTCCACGACCTCGGCGACGTGGCGCTGGGCCTCGGCGAGGAGAGCGCGCGCCCTGGCGACGTCGCCGCAGAGCTGGCCGTTTCGCTTCACCACCCTCCCCGCCACCAGCACGGTGTCCACGTTTCCGGCGTTTGCCTGGAGCACCACGCTGGCCGCGGGATCCCTCGGATTCCAGCCGGCGAAGCCGATCCCGTCGGTGCGAATCAGCACGATGTCGGCGTCCTTGCCAGGCGTGAGACTCCCGACCCGGTCTTCCAGGCCCGCCGCCTTCGCCCCGTGGATGGTTCCCCACTCGAGCGCCTCGCGGCAGGTGACCGTCACGCCCTCGGGCATCGTCCCGCCCTCGACGATCGCGGCGTTGGCCGTGGCGCGCTCCACCTGGAGCGCCAGGCGAAGAGGGAAGAACATGTCGCCGCTGTTGTTGGAGACGATGTCCACGCCGATCGTCGGGGTGATGCCGAAGCGCCGCACCGCCGCCGTCGGCGGAAAGCCCATCCCCATCTGGAGCTCGGTCTCCGGCGTGAACGAGACCGAGGTCCCGGAGTCGGCGACCCACCGCCACTCCTCGTCCGTCGTGTAGCGCATGTGGACGAGAAGGACGTCGGGGCCGAGGAGCCCGCGTCCAGCCAGCACCGCCGCTTCGCGGGGGTCCTTTCCCAAGCGGAGGCAGTTCACGTGCTGGGTGATCCGCGCGCCGAGGTCCCGAGCGGTCCGGTACTGGAGCGCGCAGCTCTCGGGCGTCGCGAGGCCCAGCTCCTCGGGGGCGATCCCCAGCGTCACGAGCGCATCCTTCGAGCTGAAGTGCTCCACCGCCACTTGGCGCGCGAACCGCGCCTTCCCCTCGGCGTCCCCAAAGGACGATCCGAGCGCGGGGGGGAAGTTGAACCCGAAGCACCAGACCGCGCGGATTCCGGCGTCGCGCAGGCCCCGGATCGACTCCCACGCGTACTCCGGCTCCAGGATGTTGTGACAGTAGTCGACGATCGTGGTGACTCCTGCGTCGAGCGCCTCGAGAGCGCCGGCGAGCTGCGCCGCGTACATGTCCCCCGCGCGGAAGGCCGCGGCCGCCCGCATCCGGATGCCCCGGAAGTAGTCCATCAGCGACCAGTCGGCGGTGACGCTCCGCATCGCCGCCTGCCAGACGTGGCGGTGGGTGTCGACGAATCCGGGAATGGCGATCGTGTCCGAGGCGTCGATCACGAGGGCCTCGCCCGCATCGATGCCCGGGGCCACCTCGGCGATCTTCCCGTTCTCGATCAGGATGTCGCCTCGGGGGAGATCTCCGATCGCGCCATCGATGCTGACGATGCAGCTCCCGCGAATCAGTGTGCGCACCAGCGTCTCGCTCCCTCGATCAGCGCCGGGCCAGCTCCGCCATCTGGCCGAAGAGCGCCGCCACCTCGGGCGCCGCGGCGTCCCCCGAGAACTCCCGGTAGAGCCGGTCGACGTTCACGACGATCCGCTCCGCGTCGCCCCAGGAGGCGTAGTCGCCGAGCGCGATGTTCTTGGCCGCCTCGAAGGCGTCCATCCCGGCGTCGTAGCGCTTGCGCGCCTCGTCCCGGACGTACTCGAGGTAGCCCTGCACGGCCGCGACGCCGCGCAGGTCGGTGATCGGCCCATGCCCGGGCACCACCGTCTCCACGCCCATCGCCACGATCCGCCGGCAGGCGTCGATCCAGTTCTGGACCGGACCGGCCCACATGATGGGAGTCCCGTCGATGAAGAGGATGTCGCCGGTGAAGACGACGCGATCTCGAGGCACGTGGACGAGCACGTCGCCCCGGGTATGGGCGGGGCCCACCTGGATCAGCTCGACGGTCTTGTCGCCGACGGAGAGGGACATCTCGCCCTCGAAGGTGCGCGTCGGCGGCGTGTGCCGGATCCCCTCGAACTCGAAGGGCCCGAAGCACTTCCGGAAGAACTGGCCGAGGGGGCTCGGGTCATCGGCCATCGCCCTCATCAGGCCTGCCATCGCCTCCGGCGGAAGCTCCGCCATCTCCTCCGCCGCAGCCGCCGAGGCGATGATCTCGGCCCCCTCGACGAGCTGGTTCCCGTGGCAGTGGTCACCGTTCGCGTGGGTGTTGACGAGGGTGTCGATCCGCCCCGCCGCACCGGGCTCGGCGTCCCGCATGGCACCCAGCATCTCGCGGGTGAGCCGCAGATCGAAGAGGGTATCGATCAGGAGCGACTCCTCGCCGTCCACGATCAGCCCCGCGTTGCTCCAGCCCCAGGAGCCGTCCGGAGCCAGCCAGGCGTAGGCGCCCTTCCCGAGGTCGTGGAGACCCTTCGTGTACCTCCATCTCATCAGCTACGCCTCCTTGACGATCCGATTGCGAAGCACGCCGATTCCCTGGATCTCGAGCTCGACGACGTCCCCGGGCGAGAGGAAGCGCTTCCGCTCCAGGCCGCAGCCGCCGCCCACGGTGCCCGAGCCGAAGATCTCGCCGGGATGGAGGGTCTCGGACTGGCTCACGTGGGCGATGCAGGCCTCGAAGCGGTGGTGCATGGTGGCCGAGCTCCCCCGCGACCACTCCTCTCCGTTGACGCGCGCGATCATGGTGAGATCGTAGGGATCGATCTCGTCGGCGGTCACGAGGCAGGGACCGAGGACATTCCCGGTGTCGAAGTCCTTCCCCTTGGCGGGGCCGAGCATTCCCTGCATCTCGCGGGTCTGGTAGTCGCGTGCGCTCACGTCGTTGAAGATGGTGAAGCCGAAGATGTGATCGCGCGCCTTCTCGGCGGGAATGTCCACCCCGCCCTTCCCGATCACCGCTGCGAGCTCGAGCTCGTAGTCGAGGAGCCTCGCGTAGCGGGGCCAGCGCACGTCGTGGTCGGGGCCGACCACCGAGAAGCGGTTGCACTTGTAGTAGATGGGGATCTCGTACCAGACCTGCGGAACATCGAAGCGGCCGCTCGCCTGCATCGCCCGGAGCGCCTGCTCCGGATCGGGCGCCTGCGCAGCCACGAGCTCCATCGAGGAGCGGAAGCTCTGCTTCAGGTGCTGCTCGAAGCAGAGGAAGTCGCGCATCTGGACGGGCCGGGGGAGTGGAGCCAGGAGCCGTACGGCCTCGCGCTTCACCCAGGTGCCGCGCGGCTCCGCTCCCGCCACGTGGTCGAGAGCGTGGCGGGCGAGACCCAGGGCCGCCGGTCCCCCCTCGATCAGCGACTGGAGGCTCGCGAGCGCGGGAACCGGCGCACCGGCCAGCGACTGGTAGCCGAGAGCGAGGTCGGCGATCCGCGCGCCCTCCGCGTAGAGGGCGCCGGCGCGCTCCGCGCCGCTCGGGTCTCGATAGGTGACGAGCTTCATTCCCCTCTCCTCGGGCCTACTGGATCGGAAGCACGCTCGACTTGCGCACCGTCCGCAGCGCGAAGCTCGACTGCACGCGGGAGACACCGGGGAGGCGGGTCAGGTGCTGGCTGTGGACGCGCTCGAAGTCGGCGGTGTCGGAGACGACCACGCGCAGCAGGTAGTCGAACTCCCCCGTCATCAGGTAGCACTCCATCACCTCCGGCACCTCGCGCACTGCCTTCTCGAAGGCCTGCAGCTCGGCCTGGTCCTGGCGCTGGAGGGCGACGCTCACGAACACGTTGACGGGAACCCCGGCCTTCTGCTGGTCGACGATCGCGGCGTACCGCTGGATGAGCCCCGTCGCCTCCAGGGCGCGCACCCGCCGGAGACAGGCCGACTCGGAGAGATGGATCTGCGCGGCGAGCTGAACGTTGGAGATGCGCCCGTCCCGCTGGAGCGCATCGAGGATGGCCCGGTCGTAGTCGTCGAGCTTCACCTGGCAGGTTCCTTCGGCCGCTGATCGAAGCTCCGAAGCACCTTCCTATCATGGGATGCGATCCGCGGGACCGCAAGCCAGCGCGACAGGTAGCCCGGTCATTCCGCCGCGATTCGCTTGGATTCGAGTCGGGGCTGATCAGACTGCGGGCGGGATCACGTAGCCGAGGACGCAGGAGAAGTGGCAGGCGCTTCCCGCGAGCACGAAGAGGTGCCAGACGGCGTGATGGTAGGGAAGGCGCCGCCACGCGTAGAAGACCACCCCCAGCGTGTAGGCGGCCCCGCCCAGGAAGAGCAGCATCAGGCCCTGGGGGTGCAGCGCGTGAACCAGGGGCTCGATGGCGATCAACGCCAGCCACCCCATCGCCAGGTAGATCGCCAGGGAGAGGCGGCGCACCTTCGCGGGGATGGTCACCTGGAGCACGACTCCCAGGATGGCGAGGCTCCAGACCAGGGCGAGGAGTGTCCAGCCCCAGCCGCCGCGCAGGCTCACCAGCGTGAAGGGCGTGTAGGATCCCGCGATCAGCAGGAAGATGGCGGCCCAGTCGAACCTTCGGAGCACCCGCTTGGCCCGCGGGTGGCGGACGCCGTGATACAGGGTCGAGGCGGCGTAGAGCAGGACGAGCGTCACACCGAAGACCGCGCAGCCGACCACGTGCCAGGCGTCGCCGCGAAGGCTGGCCGCCCCCACCAGGATCGCGAGGCCCGCGATGCTGAGCAGAAGGCCCAGGCCGTGCGTGACGGCATGAGCGACCTCCTCGCCGACGCTGTAGAGCGGCTCGTTCAGGCGGCTTTGCACCATGTACCGAGAGTAGGAACCGGCGCGGATCCCGAAAGGAACTCCCCGAGTCCTTACAGAATTTTCACACTGGCTGTGGGATCGATGACCCCCGGGGCCCGGCCTTCAGCACAGCGATGGCCCCCTCGACCCGCTCGCTCGCCTTCGGATCGAAGAGGAAGACCAGCCTGCCGGTCGCGCGCCCTCCCCCGCCTTCCCGCTCGGCAGGGACAGCCACCTTCCGGTGGTTCAGGCGGCCCGCAGCCACGTCCACGTGAACCATCCCATCCGGGACCGGCACGAAGCCCTTGACCCGGTAGACGTCGTCCTTGATCCGATCGAGCTCCGCCAGGAGGGGTGCGATCTCGAGCGGCGCATCCAGCGGCACCGCAACCGATGCGAAGCGCGGATCCCGGCAGAGGGCGTACTCGCCCTCCAGCGGACGCCGCGGCGGAGCGGCCAGGATGTCGAGCTCGGAGCGGCAGTAGATCGAGCGGATGATCCTCGCCCTTGGGTTGATGCGCGCGATCGCGTCCTCCACCGCTCGAAGCGCGGCCTCGTCGTGAAGGTCGGTCTTGTTCACCAGCGCGACGTCGCAGGCCTCCACCTGGGAGATCACGCTGGGAAGGGTGTGGATCAGCTTCAGGAAGGTTCCGGGATCGATCACGGTCACGATGCAGCGGAGGTCGTAGACCCGGTCGAGCCGGGTCTCCTGGAGCATCTTTACCGCCACCTTCGGATCGGCGATCCCGCTGGCTTCGACGACCACGCCCTCCAGCGGATGCTCGGGATCGTCGAAGCGGGCCGGGAGCGCCTGGAGGATCCGAAGGAACTCTCCCGAGAGGCAGCGGCAGAAGATGCTCCCGCCGGGAATCGATACGATCTCCCCTTCGCCGAGCCCGAGGAGCTGCCCGTCCACGTCGGCATCCGCGAGCTCGTTCACGACGTACGCGAACCTGCGTCCCTGGCTCCGCTCGATCAGGTGTTGCAAGAGCGTGGTCTTCCCGCCCCCCAGGAATCCCGTGACGAGGGAGAGCGGAATCACGAGCCTTCTCTCAGGCTCAGGCGCTCCTGCTGCGCCTGCCTCCGGTAGTAGTCGTAGACGCCGGCCTTCTCGAGCACCCAGCGCGCGAATCCGGGGCTCAGGTGCTCGAAGACGAGTCCCAGCCGCACCGGGCCGGGATTCACGATGATCTCGAAGAGATCCCGCCGGATGGCGCGCAGGACCGCCCGCGCGACCGCCTCCGGGGTCGAGGTGCCGAGCACCCTCGGCGCCCTCTGGCCTCGCACTGCGAACATGCCCGCCTCCGAGACGAAGCCGGGAGAGATCACCGATGCGCCGACGCCGGTGCCCCGGAGCTCGGTGCGGATTCCGCTGGTCCATGCGATCAGGCCTGCCTTGGTGGCGGCGTAGGTGGCGGAGTACGGCGACCCCTTCTTTCCTCCGAGCGAGGACATCATCACCACGTGCCCGCGCCTTCGCTCGATCATCCCCTCGAGCACGAGCCGGCTCAGGATCAGCGGAGCGAGCAGGTTGGTGCGAACCATCGCCTCGATCCGCTCCGGCGAGAGGTCGGTGTAGGAAACGATCCACTCGATCCCGGCGTTGTTCACCAGGATGTCGATCGGGCCGAGCGCGGACTCGGCCTCCTCGACGAGCTTCCGGCGCGCCCCGTCGTCGCAGACGTCCGCGGCGATCCAGTGCACGCGCCTCGCGCCTCCGGCCAGCTCCTCGGCCACCTTGCGGAGCGAGTCCGCCGAGCGCGCGGTGAGGGTCAGGTGCGCGCCTTCGCCGGCCAGAGCGCGCGCGATGTAGGGCCCGAGCCCCCTCGAGCCGCCGGTCACCAGCGCGTGCGCTCCGCGGATCGTCTTCATGGTCGGCCATCGGATGCGGGGGACAGCCCCTCGCGGACCTTTGCCTCGTCCATTTCCACCGGCACCTCGGCCATCCGCATCACCTTCCGCGATCGAGCCCTTTGCGCGGATGGTACAGGCTTCGCGCCAGACCGAGAAGATCTCGATACAATGGTGACCTTCTTCCGCCCCTCGGGAAGAGGAGAGTCGTCGTGAATCTCTCGGTGCTGCGGTACGAGGTCGTCGATCGGGTCGCGCGGATCGCGATCCACAATCCTCCCGTGAATGCGCTGGATACGCGATTCCTCGCGGAGCTCGAGGGCGTGCTCGCTCGGCTCTCGCAGCCCGGGGAGGCCCGCTCCGTGGTGCTGCGGAGCGACTGCCCGGGATTCTTCTCCGCCGGAGACGACGTGCGCGAGCTGCGCGAGGGCGGCGCCGAGACGCTCGCCGCCCTTCCCCGCGCCCACGCGCTCCTCGACGCACTCGAGTCCCTTCCGCTTCCGACCCTCGCGGCCATCAATGGCCACGCTCTCGGCGGCGGGCTCGAGCTGGCGCTCACCTGCGACCTCCGCTTCATGGGAGAGGGCTCGGGGCGGATCGGGCTTCCCGAGGTGCGCCTCGGCATGCTTCCGGCCCTGGGCGGAACCCAGCGCCTCCCCCTCCTGGTGGGCAAGGGAAAGGCGATCGAGATGATGTTCAAGGGCTTGCAGCTCACCCCGGAGGAAGCCGAGCGGATCGGGCTCGTGAACGCGGTCTTCCCCCAGGCCGAGCTCGAGGGGCGGGTCCAGGACTACGCGGCGCGGCTCGCGCGGCAGGCGACGGCTGCCATCGCCAGGATCAAGGCCTGCGTCCGGACGGGCACCTACGAGGGGACCGCGAAGGGCCTCGCCGAGGAGCGGAGGGCCGTCCTCGAGAACTTCGAGTCGCCGGACGTGCGCGAAGGCCTGGATGCGTTTCTCGCCGGCCGCAAGCCCCTCTTCCGGGGCTGAGGCCGCATCCGCCTGTAATATCGATCCGAGTTGCAGAGCTCGCGGAGAGGATCTCGCAGAGGAGAGAGATGATGATGCAGCGAATCGCCGAGAGCCTCACGCTCATGGGGAATCTCGACTGCAACCGCCTCCTTCATCTGGGATCCGCCGAGGAGGTCGAGAAGGCCTGCAAGAAGGCCATCCAGCAGGCGGGTCCCGGCGGGGGCTTCTGGCTGAGCGGAGGGTGCGAGATCCCGAGGGACATGCCCTACGAGAACATGCGGGCCATGCTGAGAGCCGTGCAGACCTACGGCCGCTACCCGATCGCCGTCGATTGATCCGAGGGAAGGACCTGCGCTCACCGGGCGCCGTCTCGCGCGAAGGCCATCGCGACTGGAAGTGAATGGATGAAGCTGGGCGTTGCCTATCACGACGTACTAAATCCGGATCACGTGCGCGAAGACCTGGAGGACATGGTCGCGCACCACTGCAACTTCGTCGTCCATAC
>Ga0214473_10003719_pt1 | contig 18400 bp, 14 predicted proteins | sample RVTome_7_FD_203509 | JGI IMG/M metagenome (GOLD analysis project Ga0214473, IMG submission 203509) | Soil microbial communities from uranium-contaminated site in the Upper Colorado River Basin, Wyoming, United States - RVT98D197 | ecosystem: Environmental > Terrestrial > Soil > Contaminated >... | reverse complement strand
CTCTTGCGATGAAACCCTGGCGTGCCCTGTTGGGAATGAGAACGCAGGTCGATACCAACTATTCTAAAGTGCGCGTCTACAGACCTTGTTGCTGCCGAGGGCTGAAAAGGTGTATTCATCGCCTAACGGAGAGGGGGGCCACGTATGGCGTATGACGTTTTGATCAAAGGCGGGCGAATCTACGACGGCAGCGGCTTGCCTTCATATCTTGGCGACGTGGCGGTTCAAGACGGCCGCATCGTCGAGACCGGCAGAATCAATGGCAGCGCGAAGCGGGTCATTCAGGCCGCCGGCCTCGCCGTGTCGCCGGGCTTCATCGATTTCCACACCCATCTCGACGCGCAACTGCTCTGGGATCCCCTTGCGACTTCTTCCTGCTTCCACGGCGTGACCACGGTTATTCCCGGCAACTGCGGCTTGGCGCTGGCGCCCTGCAAGCAACAGGACCGCGAGACGATCCTCCGCACCTTCGAGCGCGTCGAAGCGATCTCGCTTCCCGCACTGAAAGCGGGCGTCGAGTGGAGCTGGACGACGTTCCCTGAATACTTAAACCGGTTGCGCGGCAACCTCGGCGTCAACGTGGCGGCGCTGATGGGCCACTGCGCTTTGCGCCAATTCGTCATGGGCGAGGCCGCGACGGAGCGCGCCGCCACGCCTGCGGAAATTCACCAGATGAAAGAGATTCTCAAGGCCGGCGTGCGCGCCGGGGCGATCGGTTTCTCGACCAATCAGAATCCGGTGCATATGTTCGCCGATGGCACGCCGATTCCCAGCCGGCTCGCCACCGACGAGGAGATCATCGAGCTGGCCTGCGCGCTGGGCGAGATCAACCGGGGCGCGGTGCAGATTTCCCGCGGCTCGTTGGGCGTTTCCGTGCCGGTGCGCGAGACGGTGCAGCTCTTCGAGAAAATAGCCGGTCAGTCCGGGCGTCCGGTGATCTGGCAAAGCATCGCGCACCGTTGGGACCGGCCCAACGAGTGGCGCGAATTATTGGATTTGGCCAAGGAATCACTAGACAGAGGCATCCAGTCCTATCCCCTGTGCAACGCGCGCCTGTTCAACAACCGGCTGACGCTCAAGAACGCCCAGGTGTTCGACGATCTGCCGACCTGGAAGACGATCCTCTTTTTGCCGCTTGACGAACGCATCAAAGCTTTCCGCGACCCCGAGGCGCGGCGCAAGTTGCGCTACGAAGCCGTGGAAGAGAAGAAATCGTCGCGCTTCTCGCGGCGCTGGGATTTGGTCTACATGATCAAGGCGGCGACGGCGGCGAACAAGCATCTCGAAAAGAAGAGCGTGGCGGAAATCGCCAAGATTCGCGGCCAGGATGTGATCGACGCTTTTCTCGATCTGTCCTTAAAAGAGGGTTTGGACACCGAGTTCCAGACCTCCAGCACCAACGGCGACGAACAGGCGGTGGCGGAGATCATTCGCAGCCCGTTTGTCCTGGTCGGCCAGTCCGACGCCGGCGCGCACTTGATCTACGACGCCGGCTTCGGCTACGCCACGCGCCTGCTCGGTTACTGGATACGCGAGAAGAACATCATGAGCCTGGAAGAGGGCGTGCGTAAGCTCACCTTTATGGTCGCGTCGATCTTCGGCCTGCCCGATCGTGGGTTGCTTCGTCCCGGCATGGCCGCGGATCTGGTCATCTTCGATCCGGCAACCGTGCGCGAGTGCGAACCGGAGATGGTTCAGGATTTGCCGGGTAATGAAAAGCGGCTGATTCAGAAGGCCGTCGGCATCGAAACGACCATCGTCAACGGTCAAGTGCTGGTTCAGCGGGGCGAACACACTGGCTCATTGCCGGGCATGGTATTGGGAAACGGCAACGGCGGAGCGTTACAGGCGGCGGCGTAGCTAGCGCGGTTTCGATTCTTGAGTTTCGGGTTTCGAGTTAGCGAAAGGCGCTTGACGCTAGATTTTGTCGCCCATTTAAACCTATAATGGCGGCGACTGTTCGGGCCTCGGCAAAACATCGCCGCTGTGATTCCGTGAAGCGTCTAGTTCGGATGAGAAACGACAAAAGCAAAAGACGCGACCCCGTGGACGTGGATGATTTGGGCAACAGCCCGTAATGACTTGACCTTAATACCTTCCACTTGCGCCAAGTACGAAGATTCAACTAGAATAGACCAGTATGAAATTGCCAAAAGCCACTGAAGGATCTGTTTGGTATCAAGGCAGGTTCGAGTCACCAGCTTTTAAACTGTGGGGATCTCCCGCTGGGTTGGCGGAAAAGGTCTACCACATATTAAAGGAGCACGGCGCGACTCCTCAAGATTTTACGATTGAAGGATCTGCGGGATCGTCCGCTATGGTGTACAATGTTCTTAAATCAAATTTTATTATTCGGATCAGGCTGGACGGTTTTGAGGCAACCTTTAACAGTATCAATTTAGTTGGAGCAATAAATGCGGCTAAAATAGGAATTGGATGCTGGCAAGCTATCAAAGATTCGGATAACGGTATGAATCTTTCACAGCACGAATTAACGATCGCATTACAGTTCCGCGTTGAACCGGACCGGCATAAAGAAATCATCAACTCTTATGTGACTAAACCAAAATCACTGCCGCCTGATACGCTTTCTGGTGTCGCGTTCTATTTGCCCGCCGGTCAGCGTACTGGTGACCGCGGTGGAAGCATCGTGTTGGATCGGCTGGCGGTAGGTACTGACTTATATCTGACAATGAGAGTCGGAATGATTATCGATGCGACGCAAGTGGACGTGCCTGATTTCGAAAAATACGTAGATGACTACCTTGCAGATACGTTTTCCAAACTTGGCATAGAGATCGAAAGTTAAGGCTACAATCATATGCCCGGTAAAGATTATAATCCGAGACAACAGTTAGGGCAAAAGTATGGTCTACAACCAGTCCCGCAGGAAGTTGTTGCGAAGACTTATGCGCGCAATTTCGCGCGGAGCGAAGTAGGGTCTTTTAATACCAAGTTCTCCGATGTTTTTTTGCAACTCCCAAAACCACATGGTTTTGTAATTAACGATTCAAGACCTGCCGCCAATACCTTGGGGATGGCTGACAAAGTTTTTCAGTCTCAAAGGCACGTCAACTTTATTGTAGTTCGTACGGCTGAAACCCTCGGTGGAGGCGGACAAGTTGTCATATGGAGAGAGTCGGCACCGGTCGAACCAAAAATTGAAATATCATCGGATGCTCAAGGACGACTTTCAGGCTATGCCTCCCTCGCGGAAAAAGTTTATTCGGTTATCAAAATAGAGGCTAAACGATATGACGTTTCTCCGATCGTAGCAGTTAGACCTTCATGGTCCCATGAGTATGAAGACCGAACTGGTGTAATCATCGAGGTGCAAATAAAGGGGGACAGCGAAAAACGTTTTAATCTCTGGGAGGCTATATCGTCGAGGCTTGACGACATTCTGGATTCAATTTCGGAAAAAGAAAAATCCTTCCTGACCGACAGCCTATCGGTCATCGTGAATCAATCAGAGTGAACATTGGTGTTTGACCCAAAGGACTTTTATAAAATTGCTCACTGGCTTGTGGATCAAAACAAGGACGAAGCAAGCCTTCGTACGGCAATAAGCCGGGTCTACTATGCCGCTCACCATATCGCCGCAACCAGGCTTATTCAAAAGGGGAGTTGGGAGCCTCAAGGGTTCGCTTCTGACCACGGGGGCGTAATTAAGGCCTTAAAACAAGGGAGACTTAGGCTACGTGGTGATGAACTTGAAGCGTTACGAATACTGCGAGAGCATGCGGACTATCATTTGGACGCTTCGATAACTATTGGAAACCAAGAAAAGTGCTCGCACTGCCTAAAAATTCGACGTTCAACCAGTCGATCCGATGTGGTAACCAATGAGCATTGGAAAGAAGTTACTACTATCGCTGAGAAATGTATCCCTCTTCTCGAAAAAATCTAGCTTGAAGGAATGAAGGCTTGCGAAATTTGCGTAACGCGCCGGAGCTTTTCTCCCGCGTCGGCACTGGGGTCGCGTCGTGGGTTACGATAATGTGTGATTGCAAGACCTGGCTCCGAATCGCTTGCTGACCCTCGCTGCACTCGACAAATACACACAAATACAATTGTTTGGATCTCTAGGCACGATCTCGTATACGACCCTGTATAAACGCTGAGTCTGTCCCCTACTCTAACCATAGATCTGCGCGGCTCCCGTAGAGGGAATTGGGGTCCGGCATAACACTCGATTCCGCTGAAAACCCCCTATTCACGAAAATTCGGGATGAAGAAAATCATTAACTAAGCTCCGATCGTGCGTTACAGAGCTTCTGTGAGCGAAATATTTTTCCTGATTTTTGAAACCAGACTTTTTCAGCAGAATCACACTCTTTACAATCTGTCCGCGAGGACACACGGGTCGGACCACGCTATGTGTGAATACTTTTAGAATTCTTCGCCCAACCGACAGCGTTTCCCAGCCTTAGCGCGTCACTTTCGCCGCCAAAATCATCCGCGCAAGCCCCTCTGTGTTCCGCAACGTGTACGTTCCGCCCACTCCGTGACCCGCGATCACTCTTGTACGCGCACGTTTCACCTCTAAAAAGCCACCCCTATTCCGTTCACTTAATCCGTCCGATCAATACATCGCGCCGGTCCGACCCGGTTCTTTTGTTATTGGACCGCCGTCATCTATTGCAGGAGACGGCGTCATAGGTCGACGGCCGCAAGTACAATAATGTAGGGGGCATGGTCATGGGCGCTGGCTTGCAATCTCATTGCTCGAAGACATGCAGGCACTTCTTGTTCTCTATAAAGAGGGGTTGATTCCCGAACAATATATTTCAATTTCACAGAACCGTCGCACTCCGCGACCTCTCCTACTGGCAGAAACGCGAGCCAATCGTTGTTACCTGAAAAATGATGGAGGCTTTGGTTAGTCGGAACAAAGAATCGAGACCGATCGTAATGAGCTGTAATTATCCGCAATCGAGGATCGCGACCGGTAAAGGCGTTTGCTGCATGTTTGACACGCAACCAAATGTTATTTAGCCCGCCAAACCACCGCGACTCGGTTGCAAACATGAGAAGCGCAGAAACTGTTATCCCGACTTTGTGGGTGAACTTAACTAACTCGTCAGGTCGATTGATGTTGCAAAACTCCCGAGCAAGGGAATTTCGCGATGAAGATGGTATGACAAGCTCGCCGGGGTCATCGCCGGGGTCATCGCCGGGGTCAGGTCTTTACCTTTGACATTCGCCGGGGAGGAGGAGTCAAATCCTTTGTTGCGAGTTGTTGGCATTTGTTAGAACCCTCCCTCACATGTTTTGCCCCCGATGAAATTCAGTTTGTCGGACAGTCTACGATGTCATAACGCTGGACTGTCAACAAAAGATTTAACCACTTTCCCACTTTCCCTTTCACCTTTCGATTCTGCTGAAAAACCCTCCGTTCATCCTTCGAAAACCTCAGGATGAACGGAGGAGCGGGTGAAATCATTGGAGATTTTCCGTTCATGCTGAGCCTAGTCGAAGCATTCATAGGGTTTTTCAGCAGAATCACCTTTCAGACCCTGACCCCTTTCGACCCCTTTAAGCACGAGTGTAACTGTTAACCAAGGTGTTCGCCCCTTTCCATAGGTAATTTTTCCCTAAACAATAGGCTCTTTATTCCCACTTTTTGGGTCTTTTCCGAATCGATTTTCTCCGCGAGATTAGTTAGATTGGAAACGAAATCAAAAGGCCGATCAGACCTAGAAGGAGGAACAAAGTCATGAAACGTTACCACGGTTATCATCGAGTCGAGGCGGGTTTTTACTGGACTCCGGCACGATGGGAGATCATCACCGTTCCGAGGGAGGGCGGCATGCTTCCCGGCGGCGAGGAGATCACTTACGTCAGCCTCCCCGTAACGCTGGTGATGCTTGTCGGCGCGACGCTCGGCGCCGCTTATGTGATCTTTCTCCCCTTGATCGGATTTGTGATTTTCTTTGGCTTTGCCGGCAAGAAACTCTGGCACCTGTTGGGCAAAGCGCTGACGCCGATGTTGCCGAATCCGGCACGGGCCTCTAAAGAAGAAGACTAGGGAGTCGCGCGAGCGCTTTGGATCGAGACAGAGACGGGTCACTTGACGATTCCTCGCTGGAGGGCGAACTTAATCAGTTCGGCCCTGATGTGGATGCCGAGGCCCGGTGTCGGACTTGCGATATTTGCGTTTATGAAACGTTAGCGTCAGTGTTTCGTGTTTTCGCAATTGCGAAAACACGAAGAAGCGGCAAGCTGCGTCTCGCATAACACTCGTTTCATTCTGTCCGCTAGGACACACGGGTCGGACCACGCTATGTGTGAGTACCTTTAGAAATTTTCGCCCAAGACACACTGTTCCCCGGCCTTAGCGTCTTACTTTCGCCGCCAAAATCAGCCGCGTCAGCTTCTCTGTGCTCCTGCGATGTGTACGATCCGTCCACTCTGCGACCTGCTAAATTCCGATGGTAGACCGAAAATCCGGGCAGAGTTATCGCTTTATGATTGTTTAGGAAGGGGCTGTTTATAGGTGAGAGGTTCCTTTGAGAATGAAACATTGATACTTTAGATTCAACAGATCAGTACCCGCCAGAGAGGAACCGAGCCAATGCTAATGACTAAGTCGATGATCTGCACAGCTTTCGTCCTATGCCTGTTTTTCGGCATCGCTGGATGCGGTGAGAGTCCTAAGCAACTGTTTGAAACCGCCCAGTTTGAAGAGCTGCAAAATAATCAAAGCCACGCCCGGGAATTGTACGAGCGGATTATTCAGAAGCACCCTGATAGCGACTTTGCGAAAAAAGCGACGCTACGCCTGGCCGAATTGAAAAAGAAGCCACGTCATTAAAAAACCGTGGGCCCATCCACTTCCAGGTCGTTTCCGAGCTCCTTCCCTGCCAGTCTAAGTCGTGCCACGATTTCATCCGGCACACGCCGAACAGAAACACCGGCTAGAGACAGCCTAGCCGGGGTCGCCGGGGTCTCGCCGGGCCTGAGTCTGGATTCTGGCGTCGCGCCGAGAGCGCAGTGGAATTGGACACTCGGGTCGGACCACGCTATGTGTGAGTACGTTTAGAATTTCTCGCCAAGAGACACGGTTTCCCGGCGTTAGCATCTCACTTTCGCCGCCAAAATCATCCGCGTAAGTTTCTCTGTGATCCGGCACTGTGACCGTTCCGCCCACTGCGCGACCTGAGATCACTCTTTTAGAGCGCATGTTTCACCTTTAAAAAGCCACCCCTATTCCGTTCACTTAGTCGCCGGGGGCCTCATTCTGGATTCTGGCGTCGCGCCAAGAGTAGATTTGGTCACATAACACATTACTCTCTTTCTTCGCTCCTACGGGCCACTCCGCCATCCTGCTGCCTTCGGCCCCTTTCCCGTGTCAGCAGTTATAGGGCCGACCTGCTCCAGAAATTTCTCCCTGCGGCATACAGGACTTCTCCAGTTTCCGTCGTCTCCCTGTCACCGTGTCACCGCCATTACCCCGCCGGTGTGAACTATCCCTTCAGCCAGTGTGAGATAGCCCGTACTGTCTTCGCCGACATTCAAGCGGCTCGACCACCGGCTCTTGGCATTTACGAGGCTTGCTCAGCGTTTACTCACGTTGCAACCCGGTCACTCGCTCATCAGCCCAAAGCTGACTTTGTCGGTAGGCTCCAGCATCTCGATTGCTCTCCATGCTGCTACCCAAGCTAGGCGACCTCTGGCTCCTACCGCCGTGGGACTTCCCTCATCAAATGAGGGCCACCCTATGGATCACGACGCAACTCATCTGGACACACCAAAAGCAAAGACCCCGTGGACGATCCCCTTCCAGCCTTATCGGTTTGCATAAGCATGGATTAACTTTGGAAAAGGTCGGCGTAAACCAAGTCTCCGCAAGATCCGGATCGGCCGATCACTCAAAGTATAAACCGGTTTTATCCGCAATTCTTGGCCCTTGACAGCGAGGCGAGATTGTGGACATAAAAGCCCATCACGAAGAGCGTTTGGCCAATCTCCAGGAGGGACTACTATGGATGGTTTACTTCAAGATAGCGCTCGTCGCTCGCAACTGGAATTGCTGGTAAGCCAGCAGCGCTACGAAGACATCATGGCGCTGCTAAGCGATGCAATAGCCCAGAACCCGCAGGATCGTGATGCATGTATGTTCCGCTTCTTGGTCATGCGCATCATGCTTTTGCACCACGCCCTTGACAATTATCAAGAAAATCTTCTCCCGCTGTCAAAGCGCAGCATTTTACGAGGGCTGGCAAGATCGGGCCGAGCTTGCTTGCGTGCCGTTTACCGTGCTCGCGCAGGTTTTACCCCCTGGGTGCTTAGAATCCACGCGGGTTGTCGCGTCAAGCTCCCGCGCTTATTGAGCACAGATCGATTGCAGCAGAGGCTTTGGCAGCTGGTCAAGGAATTGCGCGCGGCCCTCTACGAAAGAGTTTTCGAAAACTGCAAAATCCTCGCTGTCCGTGCGCAGAATTGCCTCCGTATGGCTAGGAGACAACGCGTTGGTTTTGCGGACTCCGCAGTGGGACTTATTTCGATTGTGACGGTGGTTTGCGGGTTTTTACTAACAGTATTTGCCAGTCGATCGCCCACGGTGGCGCAAGCGCCCGCAGCCAGAGCACAGATGGTCGTCCGTCCGGCGGTCTCGTCTCCCGCTCCCATGAGCGGTCTCGAAACCCAACCGACACATGAAAAACTTTCCATTTTCAGTTCGGCTATGGACCAGCCGAGTCGAGATCTTGAAGAGGTGCATGGGGCTGCGGTGCACCGGCCGGTGGCCGAGAAAGCCGATGCTAAAACTGAGGCCTCCAAAGCCGCTCAACGCGCGACCTCGGTTATCAAAGGAAAAAAAAATGGCAGAGACGCAACTTCAACGAAACTGGCGCACAATACTGACCGCGTGGTTAACAAAAGGCCGGTTACCGTACCGCCCGAGAGTCCTGCGGTTGCGCGATCCGGCGAGAAGGAATCACCGGTCAGCGTAGCTGTGACTGAAACGAGCGCGCGCTATAGGACGCGCGGGCCGATTGCAGTCAGGAAAGCGGCGCGGTTTGGCGCGCCGACCTTAGAGCAGCTTGCCGAGGGCGTATCCGTGGCGGTTTTGAATGTCAGAAACTCTTGGGCCAAAGTTCTGTTGGACGGAGAAACGACAGGCTTCGTGCGCATTGAGTTTCTGGCACCGGCGCCGTAGCTGGCGCGGCGCAACGTTGTAGTCGGGTGCAGACTAACGCATTTTGCCGTGATGCGCGACGCCCTCTCAAGCGCAGAATACCGGAGACGAGGTTTTTATTGCACCTTAGGTTTGGCGAAGCTTGCCACCATAGAATAGAGAGAATAGAGGGTCAGGTCTTTACCTTTGACATTTGGTGGTCATAAAATCTGGTCGTGTTTCCGACGTATGACACACGGTTCGGATCGCGCTATGTGTGAGTACGTTTAGAATGTTTCGCCCATGAGACACTGTTTCCCGGCCTTAGCGTCTTACTTTCGCCGCCAAAATCATCCGCGTAAGCTTTTCTCTGTTCCGGCAGTATGTACGTTCCGCCCACTCCGCGACCTGCGATCACTCTTTTAGAGCGCATGTTTCACGTTTAAAAAGCCGCCCCTATTCCGTTCACTTAATCCGTCCGATCAATACATTGCGCCGGTCCGACCCGGTTGTTTTCATCCTCTTGAAGACACTTGCCATGATTTCGCAAGTGCGAAAACGTGGCAAACGTGGAGCCCCATGGGCAAGCCCGTGGCACCTTCCAATACGTCCGTGGGGCGGAATCCTGAGCATGAGCCCCGGGCCAAGATCGGGGCTCGAGTCGAAGGGTCGGTTTCCGCGGAAGAAGGAAATCTTGTCAGACTTAGAACCTGGCGCTCTTCCGGCGTGAAACCTATCTGGAACTCAAACAGCAACTCCAGCGCCAGTATCCCAAGCACAAATTGTGTGAACAGCCGTTGATCCATACACAAAAAGTAGAAGGTCCCCATTATCTCTCTCGGGGCGAGCGAATCTTTAGTCCTGCTTCACGCCAAAGCGCCTGCCGACGTAGGCGCCGGCGAAGGACAGTGAAAGGACGAGCACTAACAAAATGACGCCCATGGCTGAAAGCACGGGATACTGTCCGTCCTCGTAAAGATTATAGATCATCACCGACATCAACTTGGTGTCCACGTTCCCCAGCAGGATCGGCATGGAAAGGACTTTAAACGTCAACGAAAGGCTGTAGATGAATGCGACCACCAGGCCCGGAGCCATCAGCGGCATCACCACGGAGCGGAAGGTGCGGCCCCACGTGGCGCCGCTGACCGTCGAGACTTCTTCGAGCTCGACGCTGATCTGCTGCAGCGAAGCGTGAGTTGAGCGCACCGCCACAGTGATGTACTTGCCCACAAAGGCCACGATGAGAATCCACAGCGTGGCGTAGATAGGGACGGGCACCACCAGATACAACCACAGCATCGCCAAACCCATGACCGTGCCGGGCACAGCGATGGGTGAGAAAGATAAAAAATCCAAAAACTTTCTTCCTGCGATGCGGGTGCGGATAACGATCCAGGAAATGATGGCGGCCAACAGAACGATGATCAGCGACGACAATATGCCGACCAGCAGCGTGTTGTAGATTGCTTGCAAGGTGTTGGGCAATTCCAAGATCTCCCGGTAGTTGTCCAGGCTGAATTGGGAGAGTTGGGAAAGGGACGGGATTTGGTAAAATTTTGTGAATGAAGTCCACACGAAGAGAAAAACGGGCAAGCCCAAGCCGAACGTCAATATCAGTAAGGTGAAAAGACTCACGGGCCAGCGCCAGCTTCCCAGTTGCATGCGCCGGGGCCGGAACGCCTTGCCGGTCACGGTTACGTACCGCTCGGACATGCGCGTCGCGCGATGATACAGATAGAGCAGGAAAAGGCTAATGGCCAGGTAACCGACGCCGAACGCCGAGGCCACGTTATAGTCTTGGGGAACGTCCCATACCGCCAGAAAGACCTGGGTGGCGAACACCGGAATCCCGGCCGGCACTCCCAGTACAGCGGGCACGTCGAAGCTCTCAATGGCGCGAACGAAAATGAGTAAAAAAACCGCCAGAAGGGCGGGCAACAGTAGCGGCAGAGTTACCCTACGCATGGTCATGCCCATACGGGCCCCAGAGACAGAGGAGGCTTCCTCAAGCGAAGGGTCCATGCAACGAAAGGCCGCGGCCATCAGCAAAAACGGCAGCGACACCTGATCGATGGCCTGAGCCCATATCATGCCGGCCATACTGTAGCCGTTGAACAGAGGGCCTTCGATGCCGAGCAGCGAGCCAGCCGCCACATTGACGATGCCAATCTTTGGGTGGAGCACCAGCACCCAGGCGCTGGCCATGAGGATGCCTGGGGCGATCAGGGGGAACAGGGATATGGCATAAATGATCGGCCGCAGCGGCGCGTTGGTCCGTTCCGTGACCCAGGCCAGAAAGGTGCCGATCGAAAGGCATAGCAGGGAAGCACCGAGGGCGAAAATCAGGGTGTTCCTTATAGTTTGAATCAGCGTTCCCTGGTAGGCCTCGACAAATTTCGACAGGGTGTAGGTGCCGGCCTGGCCGGGTTGGCCGTCGCGAAAGGCGCCCCAGATTACGATAGCCACGGGCACCATGATCAGCCAGATTAAAAGCAGAGTGAGTAAACCCACGGCGATGGTCTGACCATTGAGCCACCGCGACCGCTGGAGAGGCGACCGCAGTGAATATCTCGATGACATCGATACGGCTTGGGATTCCATGGCAAAAAACTTTTGCGAAAATGTACGCTCCCCCGACCTCGCTCATGAGTCAGGATCGTTGGTCAAAGCTGGAGACGTTCTCCCGGTCGGAACCGGCCCGGAAAATATCTAAGTCAGGCCGGTTCCGCGGCCGGGAAGTCTGTGGGGAGCGTCTGGTTTACTTTCCGCCCCGAAAAGCCGGGTTGTAAATTTCCTTGATGATCTTAGTGTACGGCTTGCTGAACTCGACCAGCTCCTTGGCGGTCAGAAGCGACATCCGATCCAGGTTCTCCTTGGCGGTCACCTGCTGCAGCTCCTTGTACTTGAGCTTGGTGTCCGGGTGCGCCATCACCCGGCCGAACTGGGCCAGGATTTTTTGCCCGCCCTCGGGGTCCATATGGAAACGGGCGAAGAGCATCGCCGTATACGGGTGCGGAGCCCGGCTGCTGATGCCTACGCCGCTGGCTTCAGTGGACACGAACTCCTTGGCAAAAACCATTTCAACGGGAGCGCCTTGGTTCTTCATTTCCGCCATCTTGTACGCGTACAGCTCGGCCGACACGGGGAACGCACCGGCGATGAGCAGGTTAGTCTGGCTGGTGTGGCCCTTGCGGATCAGGGCTTTCTGGTCCTCGATTAGCTGCTTCTGATATTTATAGGTCTTCTCGAAGCCCCACTTGTTCAACATGCCGAAGACCCACGTATCGGGCGAGCTGTCAACGGCGACCTTGCCCTTCCACTTGGGATCTAGCAAGTCCATGTACCCCTGAGGGGCCTCGGACGGCTTAACCATATTAGTGTTGTAGGCGATGACCATGGTCAGAAGGTTCCAGGAGTACCAATCCGGGCCCCGGAACTTGGCGGGATAGCGAGCATTGCCCACCAGATCGTAGATCTGGGCCAGGGCTTTGGCCTCGTGGTACTCTCCCAGAAAGGTGCCGATGCCGATGATGTCGAAAGTGCTCCGGCCGGCGCGCGCTTCGGCAATGATGCGGTTGCTGATGTCCTCCTGCTGGCCACCCATGCCCTTCCCGTTAATGCCCGGGTACTTCTTCATGAAGCCCTCCATCAGTGTCGCCATCTGCTTTTCCTCGATCGGCGAGGCATAGGTGACGGCACCCTCCTTCTTGGCTCCCTCGTAAAGCACCTGATCAAGCTGATCCGCCGGCAACTTGGCCAGCTTGGCGTAAAGCTCGCTGGGCGTTTTCCAGCCGGTCGGAAGCGTCACTGATTGGGCTGTCATGGCGCTGGAAGCAGCGGCCAGTACCAGAGCGAGTGCGGCCAGTACTCCGATAATATTTTTCACATCTGTCCTCGACATAGTTGTGTCCTCCTTCATCCGATATTTTGCGTAGAGAGCCAATGCCCGTATCGACGTTGGCCCGGCAGTTAGCAACTATGCACCTCTTTTCGTTCGAGTCAACCCGCGCGCCGTCGCCGCGAAATTCCATTCCGCATGAATCGAGCGATACCCGGGTTGATTGCGCCGCCGGCAGCGTTGTAAAAACCCGTCAACCCTACAAACTCCATTGCTTGCGGCGGGGTAGTTCATTGGTAATCAAGCGAGGGAAAGGCGTCAACTCGCGCCTCGTCGCCCATCGATTTTCATTCCCAATCGACTTGAACGGTTTGAACGGCTGGAACGATTTGAAGATAAGGTGGCAGGTCGAGAAGTCTTCGTCACAAACGTGGGATGCCAAGTTTGGGCGACAAGCAAATTATCCGGCGTCGGGATTCAGAAGCCATTTCTTACTAATGCCTACCGCCTATTGGGAACCTGCGGTTTTCCGGCGTGAAATCTTTCCGAAGCTCAAACGGCAATTATAGCGCAGGAATCCCAAGCACGACTGGCGTAATCGGGCGTTGGTACATTCCCAAGAAGTAGAATGTTCCCTTTACTTCGCCGGGCTTCAAGGGCGCAGCGAGCAGTTGGCAGTCCCGTACGATTTAGAATAAGGTAATTAACTTGAACGCGAGGAGTTGTCTTTAAGATTCAGGAGGCTTTTTTCATGACAGCGTTGTATCCGATTGACAAGTCAGCGGCGAGCACGAGAAACCCGTTCAACGGTTTTCCGCGGCTGGTGACGATTCTATTTTTGTTGGCCGTTTTCCTAGCCGCCGCGGCCGCGTCTGCTCAGGAAGGGCGGCGGCTCAGAGCCGGCTACACTTCGATCTCGGGAAATATGACGCCCCTGTGGGCGGCCCGCGAGGGAGGGTATCTCAAGAAATACGGCATGGACATGGATCTGATCTCGATGCCGAGCGGCAATGAGGGAATGAATGCGCTGATCGCCGGCGAACTGGAGTTCCTGGCCATTGCCGGCAGCACGACCGCCTCGGCGGCCTTGGGCGGAGCCGAGGTTGTCGCACTCGGGACAACCGTTGAGCGGTTGGTGGCGAGCCTCGTGGTTGGACCCGCGATTCAGAAGCCTGAAGATCTCAAAGGGAAATCTGTCGGCATCAGCCGTTTCGGCACGTCCATCGATACCGGCGCGCGAATCGCCATTCAACACTTTGGGTTCGAGCCCATGAAGGATGTTGCGATCGTGCAGATCGGCTCCGTCGCCTCCATTTTAAGCGCGATGCGGGGCAATCGGGTTCAAGCTGCGATCTTGACGTATCCTTCCATCATTCAGGCCCGTCGCGAAGGTTACCGGGAAATGCTGGATATCGCCTCGCTCGGGCTGCCCTACGCCTCCACGGGTATTACCTTGCGCCGCAGCTTCTTGCAGCAGCGACGCGAACTGGTAACGAACTATGTCAAGGCCATTCTCGAGGCAATCGCGCGCTTAAAGAAGGACAAGGCGTTTGCCGTCGACGTGATGACGAAGTATCTACGCACCAAAGACAAGGAAGTCTTGGACGGCACCTACGACGCGTCCGTGACCAAGTATCTGAAACGAATCCCTTTCCCAACGGCGGAAGCCTTTCGCACCGTCCTGGAAGAATTGGCCGAGGTCAATCCCAAAGCCAAAGGCCAGGATCCACAAAAATTTTACGACGACAGCATTCTTCGAGAATTGGAGAAGAGCGGCTTCATCAACGCGCTCAATCGCTAGTCTGAGAGGTTAAGACATGCGTTACGGTTGGCGAGGCCGGATTGGCCATATAGCGCCGGCAATTTTGGACACATCAGCCGAGGAGTTCCGCAAACTCTTGCCTGAAGGCGTTCTCCACGTCGGACTGACCATCAGCGAGCCGATTCAAACTTTAGGTGCGGAACAGGCCGCATCCGCTTTCGAGCGCATGGTCGATGCCGGCAAGCGATTGGCCAAAGAACAAGTGGACGTGATCGTTTGCGGCGGCGCGCCCGTCGCGCTCTCACGCGGGACCGGAGGCGACGCCGAACTGGCGGAACTGCTGCGCCACGAAACCGGGCTGCCGGTGGTTACGGCCAATGGCGTCGTGGTGGAGGCTCTGCGCCTCTTCGGCGCCCGTTCGGTCGTTGCCGTAAGCCCGTTTACCGAAGCGCGCAATCAGGACATCCGGAAATTTCTCGACGCGTCCGGTTTTCACGTTCTCGCCGCACAGGGATTAGGTCTCGTTAAAAATATCGATTTTGCCAATCAGTCGGCCGAGGCCGCATTTACGCTAGCGAGGCGGGCAATATCAGCAAACCCACAAGCCGATGCCATTTATATCGCCTGCCCCCGATGGCCGACGGTAGATATCATCGCTGCTCTCGAAGCCGATACCGGCAAGCCGGTCGTTGCCGCCGCCGCTGCCATGGTCTGGGGCGCACTGCGCGCCATAAAGATCATGGACTGTCAGTCTGGGTATGGAAGACTGATGGATTCTCTACGCGCCCAGACGTCTAATGAAGCAGAGCTAGATAGATAAAGGTGAAACATGCGCTCTAAAAGAGTGATCGCAGGTCGCGGACTGAGCGGAACGTAAGCACTGCCGGAACACAGAGACGCTTAGGCGGATAATTTTGGCGCCGAAAGTGATACGCCAAGGTGGGGAACCGTGTCTCTTGGGCGAAAAATTCTAAAAGTACTCACACATAGCGTGGTCCGCCCCGTGTGTAATACTCTTTTAAGCTAATGAGAAAAACGCCAGCGTCGCTTCGCTCCGATGGCCCCCGGCCGGATTGCTCCGTTTTGGTGGCCCGGAAGGTAACGAAACGAGTGGCCGAATTGGGCGTAATACCCACACTGATAGGGAAGATGACCCGCACCGCTCTCGCGATTGCGATCCTTTTCCTCGAATTGGCAGGTGCCGCTCCGGCCCAAGATAAACCGATCGCGGTTCCGGATCTCAACACAATACTCATGGAATCTACCTTTCGCATTCACGGTCCAAAGAAAGGCGATGGTAATGCAATTTCTTTCGGTACCACGTTTCTAATTGGAAAGCCGACGCCAGATAAAACCAAACTTTATTACGTGCTAATCACCGCAGCTCATATTTTGGAAGGTATTAACGGAGAAAGCGGCACGCTAACACTGCGGGAAAAACACAGCGATGGAAGCTACGCTCAGAAGCCTTGGAACGTAAGACTCCGAGATAAAGACAAGGCGCTCTATGTCAAACACAAGGACGCCGATGTTGTCGCACTCTACGTCGATATGCCAGATGACCTCAATGTTCAGATACTTCCGGTAGGTCTACTGGCTGACGATGAGTTGCTGAAGAAATATGAAATTCACCCTGGTGACGAACTGCTTTGTCTCGGCTTTCCTCTCTTCGTCTCTTCCGAGGCTGGGTTCCCCATATTGCGTAGTGGAAAAATTGCTTCTTACCCAATAATCCCGACGAAGGTTAACAAGAGCATTTTATTTGACTTCCGCGTTTTTGAAGGAAACAGCGGTGGCCCAGTTTATTTTGTAGACCATGGCCGCACATATGGAGGTGTGACGCATCTCGGGGAGACGGTGCAGTTCGTAGTTGGGCTAGTGACATCACAACTGAGTTCAAAGATATACAACAATCAAATGCTTCAATTAGCAACGGTTGTCCCATCCGCTTACATACTCGAGACAATTGATCTTCTGCCTGCGACATCGCCTTACAAATAATATTCGGGGGCCTGCCTGGATATCGATTCTGCTGAAAAATCTTCCGTTCATCCTTCGAGAGCCTCAGGACGAACGGAGGAGCGGTAGAAATCATTGGAGTTTTTCCGTTCATGCTGAGCTCGTCGAAGCATTCCTAGGGGCTTTTTCAGGGGAATCACAATCATTACAATCTTTCCTGAACCACAAGCAGCGAACAGTGCGGATTTCATCACTCCTTCTGCATCGACACGCGCCCGCCCTTAACGATGGTCCAAAATGGGTTGTAGGGGATCTCCCACGTATGTCCATCCGGATCGGAAAAATAGCCGGAGTATCCGCCCCAGAAGGCTTTTTGCGGTTGCTTTACCCTCCTTCGTTAAAGCTACGGAGGGTTCCGGCCCCACGAAGCGTGTGGAGCGGTACCACGGCCGCTCGGCCTTCGTAGCCGAAGCTATTTCGGTGGAGTAGGCTAAGGCCGTGGGGCTCCACGATGGGTGAGGATGATCGCAGTCGATGCCGTTCTCCGTGTAGGCATTGATGCGCCGCAATTTGGCTACGCTCGGACGGAGGGCGAGTTTTGACGGATAGAGTATCAAAGGAGCCAAGGGTCAGCAGCCGGCGAGAAATGGGCGTATCGCTCACTTCTCCTAAATGTATCAGCGCACGGCATGCGAAGAAGCACCCGCGGCTAACTACGCCTTGCGTAAGCGAAAAAGTGCGCTTTTAGCTATTAGGGCTTGGCGTGGGCTCTTGTGGCCTTATAATGGTGGGAAACCGAAGGGGTAGACCTAGTCAAAGGACCTCACGTCCGGCTTAGGGTTGACAGGCGGAAGCATCATCGATAGGTATTATCGCGTTGTGTGAAAAAATGAAATAATGGCGCCAATGGATAAGGTCGAACAAACCAAACTTCGGATCCTGCGCGAGGTTGTCCAAGACAATATCGAAGGGGTGCACCGAATCAAGGCCAAAGCGCCCGCACGGCGCAACTTTTTTTTCCCCCTTTGGCTATGGGCGACTTTTTTGATCCCTAGCGGCGCCTATCTTTTAATGCCGTCTCAGGGGATTTCCACTGGCAACCACTCACTACCCAATTCAGCCGGGGTGGAAAGTACGACTCGCCCCTTACCATCCACCCCCGAACAGCCGTCGGAAGACGAAGTGTTACGGGGGACGCCCCGCCCGTTAAACCGCGCCGTGGTTCCGCTGGCAATCAAAAGAGTCATCATCGATCCGGGTCACGGCGGCAAACAGCATGGAGCCATCTCCGACTCGGGTGTGTCGGAAAAAGAGATTACGCTCGACATCGCCCTTCGGCTACGCCGGCTGATGGAGAAAAGCCCTTTTGAAGTGCTCATGACCCGCCAGTCGGACCAGACGCTGCTGCTCGGCAAAAGAGTCGCCTTCGCCAACGAAAACCGCGCCGACGTATTCGTTTCAATCCATGTTAACTGGATGGAACCGCGCAAGATTCGCCCACTCGAGACCTATTATGTCGGCCCCAGCGACGATCCGGCCATCCTTGAATTGGCGACCTCGGAGAACCACGATTCCGGTTATTCCATGGCCGACTACCGGCGGCTGCTGGAAAAGACTTACCTGGACGCGCGGCGCCACGAATCTCATCTCCTTGCCAAAGCCGTTAACGCCAACCTGTTTCAATCGTTGAAAACCGTCAATCCGGAGTTGGAGAACC
>Ga0214473_10003718_pt1 | contig 18400 bp, 15 predicted proteins | sample RVTome_7_FD_203509 | JGI IMG/M metagenome (GOLD analysis project Ga0214473, IMG submission 203509) | Soil microbial communities from uranium-contaminated site in the Upper Colorado River Basin, Wyoming, United States - RVT98D197 | ecosystem: Environmental > Terrestrial > Soil > Contaminated >... | reverse complement strand
CTCTTTCAAACGTCTTGAACGATTGGAACATTTTGAACGACTTGAACCCGCGCAACGCGGTCCTTTCTAGCGAACTCTGCGTCTCTGTGGTGAATAATCTTTCACAGTAATCCCGGAAGACCCAATTTCTACAGGTCCAATTCTCTGCAGCTTATTACGCTGCAAATCACGGGTAGGATAGTTTGAGCGGTAGCGAAATCCGTTGTCATCAGCGGTGGATCTCTGCGCTACGCGCCTCTGCCTACCCCACAATTCCGGTTGAAAGAAAAAATAGGAAGAAAAAATAGGGTCAGGAGCCATTTTTCAGGATGGAAACCAAACATCTCAGTCCAGTGGAACTAGAGGTGATTCGCATATGCAAAGTCAAGCCCTGACCCCAAGCCCAGACAAGAGGAACATGTGTGCAACGATGGCGGGCGCATTGGCGAAAGACAGTTATTAAATGATATAGTTCTGCTTTGGGCGATGTGACCTTATTACAGTCGCGTTAAGAGAGAAGGCTAGAAAGAGAATGAACATCGAGGTTCCTAAAGAAAGAATTGCCGAGTTCTGCCAGAAATGGAAGATCGTAGAGCTTTCTTTCTTCGGCTCGGTGCTGCGAGACGACTTCCGGCCGGACAGCGACGTAGACGTGCTTGTGACTTTTGCTCCCGAGGGACGTTACAGCCTATTCGATCTAGTTCACATAGAAGAGGAACTAGAGAAAATGCTCGGACGGAAAGTCGACCTTGTGGAGCGTGGCGCGATTGAGCAAAGTGAAAATTACATCCGTCGCAAACATATCCTAAATTCAGCTCAAACCGTTTATGTGGCGTGACGAGGCCTATCTGTTAGACATCCTTAGTGGCCGCGCGGAAGGTACTTGGATTCACGAAAGGTGTGACCTGGGAAGAATTTCAGCGAAGCGACTTGCTTCAAAACGCCGTCATGCGACCGCTGGAGATCATAGGTGAGGTCGCGCGCAAGATATCCCAAGAAACCAAAGACTCCCATCCCGAGATTCCGTGGAATGATATGATCGGAATGAGAAACCGTCTGATTCACGAATACTTTCGGATCAATTTGCAGACCGTCTGGGATACACTACAGAATGACATTCCCCGCTTGGTAACCCTCGTTGAACCACTTGTCCCACCAGGGAAGGACTAGGCAAGCCTGGCCCGGCATATTCGATCTTCTTGCGGCTGGCGGTGGGGGACATTCTACTTTATCTTGGCTGGACTGGACTTGGTGCTGAATATGGCGTGCTTTGTATCCCTTCGGCGGAGTTTATCCTGAGCGAAGCCGAAGGGCTCAGGACATGCTTGGCGCGATGAAGAACCCAAACCGCGTGGAAAAATTCTCGCGCAAATCACTCGGGTGTGTTACGTGAACCGACCCCTTACGGAGAAGGAAAGATGAACAGAAGAACCGCCATCCGGCGACTGGCAACTTTTTTTCTGACTACTGCTTCTCTTGCCCAGGCGCAGCCGAAGAAGGTCCCTCTGATAGGGTATCTATCGCCGTTCGATCCAGCTCGTGAATCCGCCCGTGCCGAGGCAATTCGGCTGGCTCTGCGCGAGCGTGGCTACATAGACGGACAGAACATCGCCATCGAATACCGATATGCAGAGGGGAAGCGCGATCGGTTCCCTGAGCTTGCGGCCGAGCTGGTGCGTCTCAAAGTTGATATCATCCTAGCTGCAGGGAACTTGGTCCAAGCGGCCAAGAATGCGACCAAGACGATTCCCATCGTTATGATGGGCGAGGGGATCGATCCAGTCGAGGCAGGTCTAGTTGAAAGCCTCGCCCGTCCCGGCGGCAACGTCACCGGCCTTACAAACCTTGCCCGAGAACTAGGCGGGAAGCGGCTGGAGCTCCTCAAAGAAGCCGTTTCCAAACTTGCCCGTGTCGCGGTTCTCTACGAGACGGCCAGTTCGGGCGGTGTACTCGAAGTGAAAGAGGTTCTCCCAGTCGCGGCGCGCGCGCTACGGTTGACTATTCAGCCTTGGGAGGTACGAGATGCGGACGGTTTCGAGAAGGTATTCGCTGCGCTAAACAAGCAGCGCCCGGATGGACTCTACGTCGCCCCGGGCCCGCTAACGCGTGCTAACGAAAAACGGATTGTGGGCTTTGCGTTAAAGAGCCGGTTACCGGCGATGTACGGCATCAGAGAATCTGTAGAAGCTGGCGGGCTCATGTCCTACGGGGCGGACCTCGCGGAGAGCTACCGGCGCGTCGCATACTACTTGGACAGAATTCTGAAGGGAGCCAAGCCCGCCGATCTGCCGGTTGAGCAGCCGATGAAGTTTGAGTTTGTGATCAATCTGAAAACCGCCAAGCAGATCGGCCTGACGATTCCGCAGTGGACGCTGATGAAGGCGGATAAGGTGATTCAATGAGGCGAGAGCGTAAGGAGTAAAGAGTAAGGCGCGGAGGCCGACGGATCAAAAATCCGATATCGAGTTGGTGGAGATTAAATGGAAGACCAGAAAGTTTTGTACGAAGTCAAAGACCAGGTCGCCTGGGTTACCTTGAATCGGCCGGAGGCGCTGAACGCGGTCAATCGGGAGATGGTGGCGGCGATCGTTGGTTACTGCAAACAGGCGAACGACGATCCCAACGTTCAGGTCGTGATCTTCAAAGCCAACGGCGAGCGGGCGTTCTCCGTCGGCGGCGACGTTAAAGATCGGGCGCGAGTCAATGCGGCTGCGAGCGGGACGGGGGCTCAGTCCCCGCTGGTGCTCCGACAGGCGAGATATTCCGGCACTCCGGGAACTCCGGCGCCGGCTATTGCCGCAATCAACAAAATCACTATCGCCCTTGTGCACGGGTACGTGGTGGGAACGGGACTGTTGATGAGCCTGGCGTGCGATGTTCGAATCGCCGCCGAAGGCGCCAGATTGGGTCTCAGCGAAGTACGTCTGGGTTTCATTCCGGCGTCGGGCGGGACGCAGCGGATGGCGCGGCTCGTCGGTATTCCCAAAGCTCTGGAGATTTGCCTGTCCGGCGAGCTTTACGAAGCCCAAGAGTGTCATCGCATCGGCTTGGTGAATCAGGTAGTTCCTTACGACCAATTGATCCCGGCAGGCGAAAAGATGGCGGCTTCTTTCTTGAAGGGGGCACCCTTGGCGCTGCGCTATATAAAGGAGGCGATCTACAAGGGCAGCGAGCTGTCGCTCGATCAAGGGCTGCGGTTGGAATCGGACCTTGCGAGCATGGTATTGAACACCGAAGACGCCAAGGAAGGGCCGAAGGCTTTCGTCGAGAAGCGGCCGCCGGCGTGGAAGGGAAAGTGAAAATCGTTCCGGGTTCAAAGTTCCATGTTCAAGGTCGGAGCGAAGCAACACCTGACTGGGAAGTTGTTCTTGCTTGCGGATTTGAACTTTGAACTTTGAACCTTGAACCTTGAACTTGGAACCCACGAGCGCACGACACTTGTTCTGATGTAACAGCTCGGAGACATTATCCGTTATGGTGAAAGAATGCCCAATGTTGATGAGCGATGGCCTGCGCCGCAGCGCCACGAATTTTCCAGCCAAGGTTGCCGCCAAAGATTGTTTCCGTGAAGTTACCTACGGTGAGCTGAACGACCGCGTCAATCGGTTGGCGAATGGATTACTGTCCCTCGGCATTCGTAAGGGCGACGATGTCGCCATCCTGGTCGGCAATCGTATCGAGCATCTGGAGATTCTCTTCGCCACGGCCAAGATCGGCGCGCTGGCGATTCCTTTGGATATAAAATGGAAAGCGCTGGAACTCGGATCGGTGTTGGACTTCTTCAAGCCGAAAGCGCTCATCCTTCAGCCGGATTGCTTGGGGGCCTTCGAAGCGGCCCGTGCGGCACATGACTTGAGTTGGATCAAACCGATTGTGGCCACCGGCTTGAGCTATGGCGGTTTGCTCGACGATCAAAGCGCCGCGAAGCCGCCGGTAGAGGTGCATGAAGACGATCCGTTCGCCGTGCTTCTCACCTCCGGGACGACGGGATTCCCTAAAGGCTGCCTGGCGACGCACCGGACCTTTGCTCTGCACTGCATCAACAACGCCATCGAGAAGGGGCTCGGCGGCCACGACAAAGCGCTGCTTTCCTCTCCGATCTACTTCAACGCCGGGCGCTCGTTCACTCTCGGGATCATTTATTTCGGCGGGACGATGATATTGCACGAGCGCTTCGATGCGGAAGAAGTTTTGAAAACCATCGAGCGCGAGAAGGTCACCTACATCGGCGCCGTGCCGATCATGTGCGAACGCATCCTGCATGTACTTGAGACGAAAACGTTTGACACCAGCTCGCTGCGCTGTCTGGCTATAACCGGCGGCAAAGTTCATCCCACGGTCTTGGAGGGTTTGAAAACCAAGGTTACGCCAAACATCTACCGCACCTATGCTTCGACGGATTCGGGACAAATGGCGATCTCCAAGCCCGCCGACCTGGCGGCCAGGCCCAACGCGGCGGGCCGCCCGGTTTGGCGCGTGGAATTGCGCATCCTCGACGACGCCGGCAATCCGGTGAAGGTCGGTGAGGCGGGGGAGATCGTCTGCCGCAGTCCGCTGGCGACACATGGATATTACAAGAATCCCGAAGCGACCGGCGCTTCGTTTCGCGACGGCTGGTTTTACACCGGCGATCTAGGCTACTTCGACGAAGAAGGCTATCTGTTCGTCGCCGGGCGCAAAAAAGATATGGTGAAAAGCGGCGGCATCAGCATCTACCCGCTGGAGATCGAGAGCGTGCTCTACGGCCACGCCGACGTCCTCGAAGCGGCGGTGATCGGCGTGCCGGACCCGCAATGGGGCGAAGCGGTGAAGGCGGTGATCGTGCTCAAACCGGGCGCTACGGCTCGCGGCGAGGAGTTGATCCGGTTTTGCAAAGAACGGCTGTCGTCTTACAAAGTTCCCAAGTCCGTCGAGATCCGTTCTTCACTGCCGCACACGGAGGTCGGTAAGGTCAACAAAGTTAGGTTGAGGGAAATGGTGCTGGGTGAAAGCGAGAGCGTGGCGTAGACTGGTTTTAACTAATACAAGCGTATTAAGTAACGTTACCTGCTCGGGGAAGAAAGCCTTCGGACCGGGAGCAATGGGCCTCTACCTCGAAGGCCACCCGCACCAACCCCTTAGGCTGATTATTCCGACGGTCTGGGCCTGGGATGATCTTCACGTGCCTACGCTCCCGGTTCCTCAGTCTTCCTTCCCCTCGCCAAAATCCAAATGTAACTTCGATAAAGACGTTTGTATTAGCGGCGATGAAAGGAGACCGGTCATGATATTCGTCAGGCAAGCTTCGCTAATTTTGTTTTCCAGTTTGATCCTGTTTCTGACACCGGCCTTGGCGGCCGAAAAGTCTTTTTACCAGGGTAAGAATATCGTCTTTCTTATCAACTTCGCTGCCGGCGGGCCCACCGATATCGAGGGGAGAATCGTCGCGCGCCACCTCGCCAGGCATATCCCGGGAAATCCCGCGATCATCGTGCAAAACATGCCGGGCGCCGGCGGGGTGACAGGGATGAACTTTCTCGGCGAGGTGGCCAAGCCCGACGGGCTAACCATGGGCTATTTCACCGGTCCCTATAATCACCAAATGATGCGCACTCCTACGTTGCGCGTCGATCTCGGCAAATTGCCGTACATCGCTTCGGTGGCAAGCGTGACGGTCTGTTACATTCGCTCGGACGTTCCTCCGGGAATAAAAATACCAACGGACATCGCGAAAGCCGCGCGCTTCCGAGCGGGAGGGTTATCTTTCGACAGCAACAAGGACCTGCGTTTCCGGCTCGCCTTCGACATCCTTGGGCTCAAATACGATTACGTGACCGGGTACAACAGCAGCAACGACGCGCGGTTGGCGGTGCAGCGCAATGAAATTCAATACCATGATGAAAACATTCCAGGGTACCGCGGCGTCGTCGAGCCGCAACTGGTGAAGACCGGGATAGTCACGCCGCTCTACTATCACGATGTCGTCAAACCCGACGGCACGATGGGCAAGAGCCCGGATTATCCCGAGCTCAATTCATTTACCGAGGTCTACACGCAAATTCACGGCAAGCCGCCTACCGGGATCAAATACGAAGCGCTCAAAGCGGCTAACATGGCCAGCCAGAATCTCAGCCGCGTGGGTTTGCTGCCACCGGGTTCGCCGCCGGAAGCGGTCGCGGCGCTGAGGCAGGCCTTCGTCGGGCTCTCCAATGATGAAGAGTTCATTGGCGATGCGAAGAAGGTGATGCGATTTCATCCGCGCTTCGAAGTCGGCGAAGAAGGGGAGAAACTCAAACAAAAAGTGCTATCCGCCTCTCCTGAGCTGATCGACTTTGTCCGGCAGTTTATCGACCAAGCGAGAAAGTGATCGGAAAGGGCCAATAAGACAGATAGGACATATGGGAGAGAAAAAACACATGAAGAAGTTACTGCACCTAACGGTTGTCGTTCTATTGACGCTTTGCGCCGGCGCGTCCGCTCAAGAGAAGATTAAGTTTCCCGTCAGCGCGTCCTCGAAGACGCTCGGGTATAGCCCGCTCTGGGTAGCGAGCAAGCAAGGTTTTTTCGAGCGCCAGGGGCTGGACGTCCAGCTGGTACTGGTATCCGGCACGGACAAATCCACCATGGCTTTGATCGGCGGCTCGGTTTTCGTCGGCAGCGGTTCCATCGACGCGACCATCGGTGCTACCGAGCAAGGCGCCGATCTGGTCGCTACCGGCGGCGTCATCAACGGCCTGACGCATATGCTCATGGGCGCGAAGAAGTTTAAAACCTACGAAGATCTGCGCGGCGCCAACATCGGCTCGTCCGGGCTGACCTCGGGCACCGCTTTCGTGCTGCGACGCATGATGGCGGCGAAGGGATTGCAGTACCCGAAGGACTATCAGATGATCAACGTCGGTCCCTCGGCGCAGTCGTTTCTGGCGCTGACCGCGAACCGGGTGGATGCGGCGCTGATCGCCGTGCCGCTCAGCTCCGACGCCGCCGAAATGGGCTACAACATTATCGGGCGGGCGGCGGAGATCATTCCCAATTACCAACTGACGGAAATCTCGACGCGGCGCTCCTGGGCGGAGAAAAATCGGTCCTCGATGGTGCGCTTCATGAAGGCGATGGTTTTGGCGATGCGCTGGCTGTACGACAATAAAGAGCCTGCGATCGATTTCCTGGCGAAGGAGATGCGGCTCAAGCCCGAGCACGCGCGCAAGGGTTGGGAGTATTACACCGAGCAGAAGATTTGGAATCCTAACGCGGAAGCAAACGTCGAAGGGGTTCGCACGGTGATCCAAATCATGGGGGAGCGCAATCTGTTGAAGCCGCCGCTGCCGGGACCGAGCAAGTATCTCGATCACAGCTACGTCGAAGAAGCGTTGAAAGAGTTGGGGAGACGATAGAAGACAATGGCGGCGAAAAAAAAGATCAAGGCAAAACGAGGCAAGACCAAAGTTCCCAAAAAAGCCGCACGTATCGCGGCGCAAACGGCGATGGGAGCCGAGCCGCGGCGCCGATATTTCGTGCACGATGGGCTGCGCCTGCATTACTGGGAGTGGGGCGATCCGATGGCAGAGACTTACGTGTTTGTTCACGGCGTGCGCGATCAAGGGCGAAGCTGGGACCCTTTTCTCGCGGCGCTGCTCGCCCGCGGGGCGCCGATCAAACACGCGGTGGCCATTGATCTGCGCGGCCACGGCGACAGCGAATGGCCGGCCACGAGCCGCGGCTATCAGCACGAGGACTTTCTCTCCGACCTGGCCGGTTTGTTGAAGCACTTGGACAAGGAACCTTTCACCCTCATCGGTCATTCCCTAGGCGGCAGCATGTGTTTGCTTTACGCCGGCGCGTTTCCTGAGAAAGTGAAACGCATGGTTCTGCTCGAATCGCTCGGTCCCTTCGCCCGCGCCGATGATGAGGTGCCGAATATTATGGCAGCGCGATTGAAGGGGAGGGACTACGTCGAGATTCCGTTTCCCTATGACTCGTTGGATGCGGCGGCCAAAGCTTTGCAGAAGGCTTTTCCCCTGATTCCCGACGACGCGGCCCTGCACATGGCGCGGCATGGCACGAACTATAAAAGGGGCAAGTATCGTTGGAGGCATGATCCGATCCTGCGCTATCGAACGATGACGGCAATGTCGGAGGGGCAGATCGAGGCCTTCATTCGCCGGCTGCAATGTCCGATCTTGTTCGTCTACGGTACCGAGAGCGGTTTCATGAAATCGGCGCGGGGTCCCCGCGCAAAGCTATTTCCCAACGCGCGGATCGTGCCGGTCGAAGGCGCGGGGCATCACATCCCGCACGAGAAACCGGAAGTCCTGGCGGACATCGTGGCGCCGTTCTTATTGAAAGGGGATTAACTCGTTCCAGGCGTTCCAATAGTTCAAGTCGTTCAAATCGTTGAACGGAAGTCGGACTCAGCCCATGACGCCTGTTCACTCCGGTTTATTGACAGTTTGAACGTACTGAACGGCTGGAGCGTTTTGAAGTATTTGAGAATCGATCCATGCTGATCAACTGTGTCGCATATCAGGACGGGAAAAAGCTGGCTGACATTCCCATCAGTCAGATTCACCTGTTTGTAAACGAGCCCGAATGCTTCGTATGGGTAGGGCTCAAGGATCCTGAGCCGACGGAGCTCGAAGTCATGCAGAATGAATTTCAGTTACATGATCTCGCGGTCGAAGATGCGCGTCACGGCCATCAGCGGCCGAAGATCGAAGAGTACGGCCAGTCGCTGTTCACCGTCATTCACATGATCGAAAACGGCCGCGAGGAGTTGGCCGTCGGCGAGGTCGGCATATTCGTGGGCGCGAATTATGTTCTGTCCGTGCGCATCGGCGCCGAGCGAGGATTCGCCGAAGTGCGCAAGCGCTGCGAGCAGGAACCAGACTTGCTGCGCCACGGCGCCGGCTACGTTCTCTATGCCTTGATGGACGCGGTGGTCGACCGCTATTTTCCGGTGCTCGACGCGATCGAGACGGAACTCGAGGAGGTCGAGCAACGGATTTTCGCGCACCAGACCGAGCGCGCCAGTATCGAGGCGCTTTACGGCATCAAGCAAAAGCTGATGACGTTAAAACACGCCACCGAGCCGTTCTTGGAAGCGACGGGCCGGCTTCACGGCGGGCGCGTGCCGCAGCTGTGCCAGGGGTTGCAGGATTATTTTCGCGACGTCGCGGACCACTTGGTCAGGCTGAATCAATCCATCGACAGCCTGCGCGACATGGTAACGACGGCGATCTCCGTCAGCCTGTCTTTGATCACCTTGCAGGAAAATGAGACCACCAAACGCTTGGCCGCTTACGGCGCGCTGGTGGCGGTGCCCACGATGATCGCGGGGATCTACGGCATGAATTTTCAGTACATGCCGGAAATTCAGTGGGAGCATGGGTATCCGGTGACGCTGGCGATTATGGGGCTGCTCGACGTGTATCTCTTTTGTCGCTTTCGCAGAGCGAAGTGGCTTTAGAGCTTATTTCTTCGAATTCATCGATTCTGGTGAAGTGAAATGCCGATGGGTTGATTCGTGCCCGTGTTTTGATAGGCATTGCTTATAATCTGATTAGGCCGGTGAAGGAGGATGCAACATGGTTGAAATGACGACCGTTCTGAAAAAGATCGACGAAGAAGCCGGCGTCGCGTGGCTTACGTTCAATCGGCCGGAGAAGAAAAACGCCATGAGTCAAAAGTTCATGGCGGAGTTGATCGCCGCGCTCAAGGAGCTGGCCGACAACGACAAGATCAAGTGCATCGTCACGATGGGATCGGGAGATTCTTATTCATCCGGGCTCGATCTATATGATCTTCGTGATAGCTGGAAACGAAAAAGAACCTGGGACCAGCGCGGCTCCACTTATGAGATCGTCCGGCTGTTGCGCAATATTCCCCAGGTAACGGTGGCGGCGGTGCGCGGTTGGTGCCTCGGCGGCGGCTTGGCGCTGATCAACGGCCACGACCTCTGTATCGCCGCCGAATCGTCGAAGTTCGGCATGCCCGAGGTGATCCGCGGCAGCTATGGCGCCGTGGCGACCTCGACGCTTTTCCACAGCGGCATTCCGTTCAAGAAGGCTTTCTATATTCAGCTAACGGGCAGAAATCTCACGGCTGCGGAAGCGGAGAGGGTCGGATTAGTCTCTCAGGTGGTGCCCGACGATCAACTGACGGCTGCCGTCGAGCAATTAGCAGGAGAACTCGGAAGCCGCAACGCGGTGACGCTGGAGAGCGCGAAAATCGCCGCCTACCTGCAAAAGGATGTGGATTTTATGACGGCGCTCAAAACCGACGACCTGGTTTCGCACCGGATGAGATATTACACGAACCCGCTGAGCGACGTGGAAGGTTATCTGCACTCGCAAAAAGGTGGCGGCACCACCGGCTATGCCAAGCCGGAAGATAGAAAGAAGTAATGAGTCCTGAGTGCTGAGTCCCGAGTGATAAGAGCAACAGCCGGGTAATGACTTCCTTTACTCAGTACTCGTTACTCATTACTCAGGACTCATTACTCAGGCCTCAGGACTGTCGTTGAGGAGGAAACGTGAAGCTGCACACTCCGCTCTGTGATCTCTTGGGCATCGATGTGCCGATCATCCAGGCCGGCATGGGCTGGGACAAAGAAGGAATGACCACGCCGCCCGAGCTTGTGGCCGCGGTATCGAATGCCGGAGGATTGGGCTGCATGGGCGGTAGCTCGATCCGCCCGGAAGTAATCCGCGAGCGCATCCGCGCCGTGAGGAAGCTTACCGACAGGCCATTCGGCGTCGATATCACGCTGCCGAAGATGGAAGACGTTAGGATCCCGGACCCGGACGAGGTTCATAAGGAGATTGAAGAGAAATTTCCCGTGCACGCCAAGTTCACGAATGAACTGATTCCCAAGCTCGGCTTGACACCGCAGCCGCCGGATCGAAAGAGCTGGGTCAAGACTCCGGCGGCGACGCGGGAGCAGCTTAAAGTGATCCTTGAGGAGAACGTGCCGATTCTCATCATCGGCCTGGGAGACACGGCGGAGGTCGTTCCGCTGGCGCATGAACGGGGCATTAAGGTCATGGCGCTTGCCGGCGCCGTGAAGCACGCGCTAAGCCACGCGCGCAAAGGCGCCGATGTGATCATCGCGCAAGGCTACGAAGCCGGTGGGCATACGGGGACCATCGGTAATTTTCCCTTGATTCCGCAGATCGTCGATGCGGTGAAGCCGAAGCCCGTCGTCGCTGCCGGCGGAATTGCCGACGGGCGCGGCGTGGCCGCGGCGCTGGCGTTGGGTGCCGTGGGCGTTTGGTGCGGCACGGCTTTTCTAGTCAGCCGGGAATGCGGGATCAATCCCGTTTACAAGCGCCAGATTCTAAAAGGTAGCTCGGAAGACTTTGTGCGCACGGCCTACACGAGCGGCCATTTCGCCCGGCACTATCGCAGCGATGTGATCAAGGCGTGGATCAATTCCGGTCTCGAGGCGATGCCGACGCCTTATCAGGGCAATGCCATGGACGAAGTTCGCCGAGCCGCCGAGGCGGCCGACCGCGTCGAGCTGCTGCATGTTCCGGGGGGGCAGATCGCCGGCATGTTGACCGAAGAAAAAAGCGCGCGGCCGGCCAAAGAGATCGTCAACCGAATGGTCGATGAGGCATCGCAAATTCTAAACGACATCCGCAGCCGATACGTGGGAGCGTGAAGGAAAAAACGTATCTTGCGCAATGACGCGAAGCATGCCCTAGGCAAAGCTGAAGGGGACGCCAACACTGAGAAACAAAAAACCCGAAGCTCGAAATTCGAAACAAATCCAAATGATCAAAAATCAGAAAGTGCCAAACAAACCCGTTTCGGATTTCGCAATTGGGATTTCAACCTTTCGGTTTGATTCGGTCCGCGGGCCCTCGTTCGATATTCGGATTTCGGAATTTGATACGGCAGAACTTGGTGTCTTGCCTCGGTAAGTTTGTTGAAGCGTTTTTCTAAGAATAGAAAGTAAAAATTTAAGGTAGAACTATGAGCGGAGCATTTCTCGCAGGTTATCGGGCGCTCGACTTGACCGGCTGGGGCGGCCAGCTCTGTGGCCGGATTCTCGCCGATCTCGGCATGGAAGTGATCAAGATCGAACCGCCGGGCGGCGATCCGGTGCGCCGGCTGCCGCCGATCATCACGTCCGCCGACGGTAAACCCCTCAGCGCGACGTTCGCCCACTTGAACGCGGGCAAAGCGAGCAAGGTGCTCGATCTGAACGATGAAGCTGGCCGCGAAAGTTTTCGCCGCCTGGTGCCGACCGCCGACGTCGTCTTGGAAAGTTTTTCGCCGGGAGACCTGGAACAGAAAGGACTCGGCTATCAACGGCTCGCGGAGATCAATCCCGGAATCGTAATGGCATCGATCACCGGCTTCGGCCAGACCGGGCCAAAGAAAAATCTAGCCTGCAACGATCTGATCGCGCTGGCGCAGAGCGGCTTTTTGTATATCTCAGGTGATCCATCAATGCCGCCATGTAAGGCACCGGAAACTCAAGCTTTTTATTTTGCCAGTATCTTCGCTGCGGCGGGTGCGCTGGCGGCGCTTTATCGGCGCGAGCGCACTGGCCGTGGCGACCACATCGACATGTCGATGCAGGAAGGGTTGGCCACGCACGAGCATATCGTTCGGCTGTTCGCCAACGAAGGGCAAATTCTCATGCGCCAGGGCAGCCAACATGGAACGGTGGCGCCGGCAAGAATTTTTCCCTGCCGCGACGGTTACGTCTATCTCTACGTTACGCGGCAGCACTGGAAGTTGTTTCTTGAAATCTGGAAGGAACATCCCCCCGAGATGGACGGGCCGGAATGGCTCAACAATCTTTACCGGCGCGCCCATGCAGACGAGATCAACGCGGCGGTGGAAGCCTATACACGGAAATTTACCAAGGAAGAGTTAACCAACCTGCTCCAACCCAAAGGGATTCCTTGCGTCGCGGTCAACACACCGTTGCAATTCGCGAACGACGAACAGGTGCAAAGCCGCGGCTTCATGGCGACGGTAGAGCACGCCGGCTTTGGCGGCGCCAAGCAGCCGGCTTGTCCTTTCGTGATCGACGGCGCACGGCCCGCGCTCCGCAGCGTTCCGCTGCTCGACAGTTGGCGGGAAGGCGGCGGGCGGCAACCCTTCTCAGCGCCGCAAAAGACCGTCGCGCCGGGCAACGGCCCGCTTGACGGCATGCGCATCGTCAGCTTCGACCATGTGCTGGCGGGGCCCTACGGCACGACGATCCTGGCGGAGCTTGGCGCCGACGTGATCAAGATCGAATCGCGCAAGGGCGGCATGGACCCGTTTCGCTTCTTCGGCACCGGAGAGGATCCCAATCTGTCGCCGCGCTTTTTGGAATTCAATCGGAACAAGCGCTCCTTCACGGTGAATTTGAAGCACCCGAAGGGGCAGAAAGTGCTTCACGACCTGGTCGCCAAGGCGGACGCGGTGCTCGACAATTATAGCGTCGATGTCGTGGGACGGATCGGCCTCGCCTACGAAGATCTATGCAAGGTCAAGCCCGATATTATCAATCTGCGCATGCCGGGCCTCGGCACCACCGGTCCGAAGCGCTATTATTCGACCGTCGGCGTGAACATTACGGCGTTCACGGGACTCACTTACCTGTGGAATCATCCCGGCGTTACCGATCCGCCTATCGGTTCGCAGGCGGTTTATCCCGATTACGCTTCCGGGGTACTGTGTGCCATCATCATTATTTCCGGCGTGCTCTATCGCGACCGGCAGAAGAAAGGCGCGTTCATCGATCTCGCCCAGTCCGAGGCGACCGCCTTCATGGTCGGCGCAAGTCTCATGGACGCGGCCGCTTCCGGGCGCGATCCCGAGCCGATGGGCAACGCCTCGATCTTCGCAGCGCCGCATGATTGCTATCCCTGCAAGGGCGAGGACCGCTGGTGCGCCATCGCGGTGGAAAACGATGAGCAGTGGGCGGCATTGGCGCAATTTCTCGGTGGTGAAATTGGAGCAGATCAACGCTTCAAAACCGTGGCCGGTCGCCTCGAGCACCGAAACGAATTGAACCGAATCGTTGAGCGCTGGACTCGGGAGCGGGACGCTTTCGAAGTCATGGAACGCTTGCAGCAGGCCGGCGTGCCCTGCGGCGTGGCGCAAACCGGAGCCGATGTGACCGCCGATCCGCATCTCGTCGAACGCGGCTTCATCGTCGGTGTCGACAACGAGCGCATCGGGCGCGTGGTGTTGCCCAACTTTCCTCTGCGCTTCGCCAACGCCCGGATGACCAGGCGGTGGGAGTTCCCGGTGCTCGGCCGCGATACCGAAGCTGTGCTTCGAGACGTCGTGGGTTACAGCGACGAAAAGATCGCCGCGCTTTTCGTAAATGGGGTATTGGAGTAGGGTCGAATGCGAATAACAATCCCAATCTTTCAAGGAGGTGTAGAATGAAAATGTTCATTCTCGCAGTTGTTTATGTAATCCTTGCCGCGTCATCATCTTGGTCACAGGGGAAACCGTCCAATACAGCGGAACTCGCTGCGTACTCCGGCGCCGATCGGCAAACAATTCTTGAGGCCGGAGCCAAGAAGGAAGGTAAGGTGGTTTGGTATACGACCCTGATTGCCTATAAGGAGATCGTAAATCTTTTTGAGGGGAAATATCCGGGAGTCAAAGTTGAGGCCTACCGATCTAACTCTACGGATCTCCTCAAGAGGTTTTTGGCGGAAGCGCAGGCGGGGCGCCACCTGGTTGATGTGATCGAAACCACGCCCCCGTCGCTGATGGCTGGACGAGACGCCAAACTGCTTGCACCATACTTCTCGCCCAATTTGAAGTTTTATCCGGACGATTCCAAAGAAGAAGCCTCTAAGGAAACAGTTTTTTGGACAACCGACCGTGAATCCTTGATCGGTCTCGGATATAACAAAAATAATATCAAGGCGGCGGAAGTTCCCAAGAACTTCGCGGATCTTTTGAAGCCGGAATATAAGGGAAAAATCGCTGTGAGCGGGGACGCTACAGGGGCGCGAATGATTGGCGCCATGATGCGCGTAAAGGGGGAAGAGTTTGTTAAACGGTTGCGCAGCCTGGAGATCAAGATGCACATGGTTTCCGGGGGGGCGCTTCAAGAGTTGCTGGCGGCGGGTGAGATGGCGATGTCGTTTTCCATTTTTCGCAATCACGTAATCGTCACTCAGAGCAAGGGTGGGCCGACCGAGTGGGTTCCGCTCGACCTGGTGGTCGCGAACGCGGGGGGAGCGGCTCTCCCGGCCAACGCGAAGAATCCCCACGCGTCGCTGTTGTTTATCGATTTTCTAATAAGTCCGGAAGGACAAAAACTGCTGGAAGAAAAGTTTAAGTACGCTAGTTCGATGAAACAATACCCATTCAAGCGATGGTATCCCGAAAAGGGGCTTACCACGGAACAGTATGAAAAACAGTTTAACAACTGGCAGAAACTTCTGCGGCAAATCTCTCGGAAGTAGTCGTCGTTAGCCGAAAAATCATGAGTCGGGCGGCGGAAACCAGTCCAGGCCTTTGGCTCCGGAGGTCGGAGCGGGCCTTAAACCCCAATTTCTGGCTGTTCATGATAACGGCGGCTGTTCTCATTTATCTTGTCGTGCCGCCGTTCTTTTTTATCCTCTCGGCAAGCTTCATAGCCGAGCGCGGCCCCAACGTTGGCGCTCTGACGTTAAGCCATTACGTCAGCATTGTGGGATCATTGGACGACTTCGGCGTCCTGATCTGGAATTCGTTTATTTTTTCCGTCGGCAGCGCGTTTGGAGCTTTGTTCATTGGCACTCTCCTGGCGTGGCTCACCGAACGTACCAATGCGCCATTTCAAAACGTCGCTTATGTCTCGGCATTCGTGTCCTTCGGAATCCCGGGTATCGTCAAGGTCATAGGCTGGATACTTATGTTGGGACCGGAAGCCGGTCTGGTCAACGTCATCGCCGAAGATCTTACCGGGGTTTCGCCGATATTCAATCTGTTTTCTATGTCGGGAATGATCATGGTGGAAGCGTTCGTCTGGACGCCGGTGGTTTTCTTGCTGATGGCGACTCCGTTCCGCTCCATGGACCCGACTTTAGAGGAAGCGGCACTGACGGCGGGGAGCAATAACTTGCAGGTGTTCCGCAAGGTCACTTTTCCGCTGGCCCTGCCGAGCGTCCTTGCCGTATTGATCTTGACCTTCGTTCGATCGCTCGAGGCCTTCGAGATACCCGCACTCATCGGCCTGCCCGCGGGCGTCGAAGTTCTGACGACAAAGATTTTTCTGCAGATCCGAACCGGCTTTCTGCCGAGATACGGCGAAGCGAGCGCCTATTCCGTTCTACTGATCATCCTCGTTGGTCTGGTCTTGTTTTTTTATCATCGTGTCACGTCGCAGGGCTACAAGTACTCGACCGTTACCGGCAAGGGCTTCCGGCCTCGGCGGATCGATCTGCGTTCTTGGCGTTGGCTCGGCGGAGCGCTTCTGCTGATACTGCCCCTGCTGCAGCTTCTTCCCCTCGCGGCGTTAACCTGGTCGTCCTTTCTGCCATACGTCCAGCCGCCGTCCAAAAAGGCGCTGGCCGCTCTCTCATTCGATAACTATTCGTCGGCTTTCGGCGACGGCGCGATCATCTGGGCCGTATTGAACAGTCTCTTCGTGAGCATGACGTCCGCGACGGCCGTGGTGGCGCTCACTTTTGTTTCCGCTTGGATTGTGGTGCGGACAAATATCTCGAAGCGGCGGATGCTGGACCAGTTGGCGACCGTGCCGTTAGTGTTTCCGGGACTCGTCATGGGCGTCGCTATCTTGAAGATGTATCTAGCTGTGCCGCTGCCGATATACGGGACACTCTGGATTATCTTTTTCGCATTCGTCGTTCGGTATCTTCCTTACGGCATTCGCTTTAGTTATGCGGGATTGCTAAGTATCCATCGGGAACTCGAGGAAAGTTCGGCGGCCTGCGGCGGCAACTGGAGACAGACGGTATGGAAAATTTTGTTTCCCCTTATGCTTCCCACTCTTTTTGCCGGCTGGATCTACGTCTTTCTCATTACTATTCGTGAGCTGTCGGTGGCGCTGCTGCTGTACAGTCCGGGATCTCAGGTCGTAGCGGTGGTCATTTGGGAGCTTTGGGAAAATGGCAGAATCGGCGAGGTGGCGGCGTTTAGTTTGGTTTTCACTCTTGGCACGGTGTTGCTCGCGGCCCTCTTCAAGCGGCTCGCTCATCAACAGAGTCTTAACGTCTGACGTTTGCCTCGGCCCGTCAATTGACAGTACATCCTCCGTAGAGTAGACCTGGCGACACAAGAGTTGTGACGAAAAAAAATCGCAAGGAGGGCTCCACTATGTTTATGAAGACGACCTTTGCTGTTTTTGCCGTTTTACTCTTTCTCTTAAGCGTCCAGGCCCTTGCCGATACCGTTAGTGAGGCTAAAAAAGAGGGGATTCTTGTCTTCTACGGCACCATGTCGTCCCCCGATATGGTGCGTGTTGTTAAAGCGTTTGAGAGCAAATATCCGTTTGTTAAAGTTCAGACCTTCCGCGCCAATTCGGAGCGGGTGTTGAATAAAATTTTAACGGAAGCGCGCGCGGGGAGCTACTTCGTCGATGCCATCAACCTGGATGGGATCAATGGCTGGGTGCTGAAGGAAAAGGATATGCTCCAGCCCCACAAGTCGGCAGAGACGGAGGCGTACCCCGAAGCGTTTCGTGATCCCTCAGGGCTGATGCCGTGCTGCCTCTACGTTGTCACCAACGTCATCGGCTACAACACGAATTTGGTGTCGAAGAAGGATGCGCCGAGGGGTTTTGCCGATCTCTTGGATCCGAAATGGAGAGGCAAGTTGGGGATGGACGCGGATGAAAGCGAATGGTTTTCCGCGCTCATTTCGGTTTGGGGCAAGGAAAAAACAGTCAATTTTTTTCGTGGCATTATGAAGCAGAAACCCTCGCTCCACAGGGGACATACGTTACTTGCGCAATTGACCGCGGCCGGCGAATTTCCAGTGGCGGTCAACGTGTTTGGCTACCGCCCCTTGGAGATGCAGAGTCAGGGAGCTCCTGTAGAGATCGTCAATGCGGATCCCGTCATGTCCCGCCCTTGGGGTGTTTTTCTCGCCCAACGCGCGCCCCATCCCAATGCCGGCCGTCTATTTATCGATTACGTCCTGTCCATCGAAGGACAAAAGGGTTTGGCAAGCTTAGGGAGAACGGTTGTCCGTCCCGGCGTGCCCCAGAAGTTTCCCAGGCTGGTCGAGGGGGTCAAACTGGTTGCGGTGAAGTCCGAATTGGGCAAAGACCGTGAGGAAATGAGCAAACTCTACTACTCCATCGTAAAATGACGGTGCGAGCTTACGAAGGTGAAACCGTGATTCTGCTGAAAAACCCTATGAATGCTTCGACGAGGCTCAGCATGAACGGAAAATCTCCAATGATTTCACACGCTCCTCCGTTCGTCCTGAGGCTCTCGAAGGATGAACGGAGGGTTTTTCAGCA